>Ga0315290_10000002_pt1 | contig 154277 bp, 139 predicted proteins | sample YL17G12_0_MG_FD_203627 | JGI IMG/M metagenome (GOLD analysis project Ga0315290, IMG submission 203627) | Sediment microbial communities from Yellowstone Lake, YNP, Wyoming, USA - YL17G12_0 | ecosystem: Environmental > Aquatic > Freshwater > Lake > Sediment | place: USA: Wyoming | collected... | reverse complement strand
ACCGCCGCAGCTTCGACGGCGAGGGAGTCAGCGCGAACCAGCTTCGGGTTCGGGTGCATCACGTGATGCGCGTGCAGCGGCCGCAAGTCAACGCCGCGTTCGATCAGGCGGCGCAAGTCGCCGTCGGTGAAGATGCCGCACACGCCCCGATCGGCGTCGACGACGGCGGTGAAGCCCAGTCCTTTGCCCGTCATCTCGCGCAGCATCGCCGTGAAAGCGGTGTCGGGCCGCACGCATGGCACGGCGTCGCCGCTGCGCATCAGGTCACGCACATGGATCAACAGCTTGCGTCCGAGGGCTCCGCCGGGATGTGAGCGTGCGAAGTCCTCTTCGCGAAAGCCGCGCGCGTCGAGCACCGCGACCGCGAGCGCGTCGCCGAGCGCCATTTGCGCCGTGGTGCTCGCCGTCGGAGCGAGGTTCATCGGGCAGGCCTCCTGATCAACAGCACTCGAGATCACCAGGTCGGCATGCTGGGCAAGCCGGCTCTCCGACCGTCCGGTCATGAGCACGAGCATGACCCCGAGGCGCTTGAGTGCGGGGACAAGTGCCGTCAGTTCGTCGTTCTCGCCGGAGTTTGAGATCGCCAGAACAACGTCGCTTTGCGTCACCATGCCCAGGTCGCCGTGGCTCGCTTCCGCCGCGTGCACGAACATCGCCGGTGTGCCGGTTGAGGCCAACGTGGCGGCGATCTTGCGGCCGACGTGTCCGCTCTTGCCCATGCCCATGACGACGACCCGACCGCGGCATTCCAGCATGGCCTGCGCTGCACGCGCAAAACTCCCACCCTGCCGGGCTTTCAGGCCGAGCAGGGCGTTGGCCTCGATGTCGAAGGTCTCGCGCGCCAATTGCAACGCGCGTTGTGCGTCAAAGGCGGCTTTCGATTCTGCTGGGGCTTGCACCGGGTGCGCCCGCGCGCACGAGCGTCCATTACGATGGCGCGATTCTAGGGGTTGGTGCAGCCTGGCTCGGCCAGGCCCTGCAGCATCCGCTCACCCGAGACCCGATGGCCAGTACGCTCGAAGTGATTCTGTTGTACCTGGTCGCCGCCGTGGCCGGCGTCGTCGTCTGCCGGCTTGCGCGCTTGCCACCGATGCTGGGCTATCTGATCGTCGGCGTGCTGATCGGTCCGAACGCGATGGCCTTGGCGAAAGACTCGGCGGGGGTGCGGACCTTTGCCGAGTTCGGTGTCGTGCTGCTGATGTTCGTCATCGGCCTGGAGTTCAACCTGCCCAAGTTGAAGAGCATGCGTGGCCTGGTGTTCGGCCTGGGTCTGGCGCAGGTGGTGTTCACGGTGATCGGCACCGTGTTGGGGCATTTCCTGCTCGGCTGGTTGTTCTCGTTCACGCATCGTCCTTGGCTTCTTCCCTGGCAAGGTGCGATCGTGCTTGCCGGTGCCATGGCTATGTCGAGCACGGCGATCGTCGGCAAGTTGATGGCCGAACGCCTCGAACTTGAGAGTGAACATGGACAGCGCGTCATGGGCACGCTGCTGTTCCAGGATCTTGCCGTCGTTCCGATGCTGGTGCTGATTCCCGCGCTGAATTCGAGCGCTGCCGATCTGGCCACGGCCCTGGGTTGGGCGACGTTGAAGGCCGCTGCATTGCTCACGCTGCTGCTGGTGGGCGGTCAGCGAGTCATGCGTTGGTGGCTGACCCGGGTGGCGCGGCGCAAGAGCGAAGAACTGTTCGTCCTGAACCTGCTGCTGGTCACCTTGGGCCTGGCTTGGCTCACGGAACTGGCCGGGCTGTCGCTCGCGCTTGGGGCCTTCGTGGCGGGTATGCTGATCGCCGAGACGGAGTACAAGCACCAGGTCGAGACCGACATCCGACCCTTCCACGATGTGTTGCTCGGTCTGTTCTTCATCACGATCGGCATGAAACTGGATTGGCATGCGGTGTTGAATCAGTGGCTGCTGGTGCTGCTGCTGACGTTGGCTCCCGTGGCCGCAAAGTTCGTCCTGGTGGCGCTGCTGGCGCGTCTGTTCGGCGCGGCGCCGGGCGTGGCGCTGCGTACCGGCTTGTACCTTGCGCAGGCCGGCGAATTCGGTTTCGTGCTGCTGACCCTCGGCGCAGAGAATCAGCTCATCGAACCGCAGTGGTTGAACCCGGTTTTGGCCAGCATGGTGCTGAGCATGCTGGCAACCCCCCTCTTGATTCTCTACAGCGACCGCATCGTGCTGCGCCTGAGTTCGAGCGACTGGTTGATGCAGTCGGTGGCGATGACGACGATTGCGAAGCGCGCGATCAATGCCGAAGCGCATGTGATCATCGCCGGCTACGGGCGCAGCGGGCAGAATCTGGCGCGCTTGCTTGAAGGCGAGGGCATCGCCTACATGGCTCTTGACCTCGACCCGGATCGGGTGCGGCAAGCAGCTGCCGCCGGCCAAAGCGTCGTATTCGGCGACGCGGCCCGTTTGCAAAGCCTCATGGCTGCCGGCTTGGCGCGCGCCAGTGCTGTCGTTGTGACCTATCACGATACGCCGTCGGCCCTGAAGATCTTGCGCCTCGTGCAGTCGCACGCGCCCAAGGTTCCGGTCGTGGTGCGTACGCTTGATGACAGCGACCTCGAGCGTCTGCAAGCTGCGGGGGCCGCCGAAGTCGTTCCGGAAGCGATCGAGGGTTCGCTGATGCTCGCCAGCCACGCGCTGGCCCTGGTCGGTGTTCCGATACGACGCGTGATTCGTGTGGTGCAGGACCAGCGTGACGCGCGTTACGGCCTGTTGCGAGGTTACTTTCACGGTGCCGACGACGATACCGTCGACGAGCTGCACCATGCACGATTGCTTTCCGTCACCTTGCCAGCGGCTGCGCGCTGCGTCGGCCAGACCCTTGCCGCGCAGGCCCTGCACGCGGTGGGCGTCAGCGCCGTATCACTGCGGCGCGCCACCGGGACGGTCGCCAAACCCGAAGACAATACGCTGCTATCGGCCGGTGATACCTTGGTGCTTTCGGGCCTTCCCGAACCCTTGGCGCTGGCCGAAAGCAAGTTGCTTGGCCGCTCCTGACCGGATAGCCCAATGCAGTGCACCCCGTGCGCGGTCGTGAAGCGGTGAAGCGAACGAGGTCTTGCCTGCCAGATTGGCCCGTACGCGCGCCAACATGACCGCGTCAACGGCGCGAACGGCTTCCAGTGCCAGCGCCGGGGCGGGTTGCGCGATCTCTTCCGGCACCGCCCTGTAACTCGTCACGCATGCCCGGTTTTGATTTACTTGCCGATGCAAAATCGCCCGAATATTTGGCCCAGCAAGTCTTCGGACGAAAAGGCACCCGTGATTTCCTCAAGCGCCCGATGCGCCAGGCGCAGTTCTTCGGCGAGCAATTCAAGTGCTGCATTTGCCTGGGCTGCGTGCGCACCGGCGCTGGCGACGTGATCCGCTGCGCTGCGCAGCGCGAACACATGACGTGCCCGGGCCATGAACACCCCTTCCTGAGGCCACTCCCAACCCACCGCCTCGAGCACCGACCGGCGCAGCCCTTCCAGCCCCTGGCCAGTAAGCGCCGAGACCGCAAGGCCTTCAACCTCCAGCGCAGCCGGCAACGCATCGACTTTGTTGTACACGTGGATCAGGCGCGCGCCTTGCGCCAGGGCCGGGACCAGCCGTTCGGCGAGGCGCGCCTCGGCCCGAACATATTCGGCGTGGGTTGAGCGCGTCAGATCGTGCAGGAACAACACGAGGTCGGCGCCTGCAATTTCGCCCCAGGTTCGCGCAATTCCGATCTGCTCGACTGCGTCGGTCGAATCGCGCAGTCCGGCGGTATCGATCACATGAATCGGAACACCTTCCATTTGAATCGTTTCGCTGACCTTGTCGCGCGTCGTGCCTGGCACTGGTGTCACGATGGCCAACTCCTCGCCGGCCAGGGCGTTGAGCAGCGAACTCTTGCCCACGTTGGGCTGGCCCGCCAGGACCACCCTCACACCGTCACGAAGTAGCACCCCCTGGCGTGCTCGCAGCAAGACTTCGTCCAGTTCAGTCGCGATTCGGGCAAGACGGCCATGCGCGTCGGCACTCTTGAGGAAGTCGATCTCCTCCTCGGGAAAATCGAGCGTCGCCTCAACCAAGGCCCGCAACTCGACGAGCCGCTTGGCAAGCGATTCGATCTGACTCGAGAAACTGCCACTGAGCGATTGCGCCGCGCAACGCGCCGCAGCTTCGGTGCTGGCTTCGATCAGATCGCACACCGCCTCGGCCTGCGCCAAGTCGAGTTTGCCATTCAGGAATGCGCGCTGCGTAAATTCGCCGGGATGCGCGACGCGCGCACCGAGATCAACGCCGGCTTCAAGGCACCGTGCCAGCAACAGCTGCAGCACCACTGGCCCACCGTGGGCCTGAAGCTCGAGCACATCTTGTCCTGTGTAGGAGTTCGGCGCTGGAAAGAAAAGTGCCAGGCCTGCGTCGATCACCTGGCCATCGCTGGCAAGCAAGGGAAGGTAGTGCGCACGACGAGCAACGAGTGCCCTGCCACAGATCGCAACCACCAGCGGCTCGAGCCGCGGGCCCGATGCGCGCACGATGCCGATGGCACCGCGACCCGGCGCCGTGGCGATCGCGAGAATCGTGTCATCCAGCCGAGGCAGCATTCAGGCAACTCCTGCATCGCGGCCAGTTCGTGCCGCGTGCCGCCGGGGCGAAACAAACCGCACTACTTTCCCAATACACCAAGCTGTTTGTTGATGAGGTACTGTTGGGCGATCGACAGAATGTTGTTGGTGAGCCAGTACAGCACCAGACCGGCCGGAAACACGAAGAACATCGCCGAAAACACGAGAGGCATGATCCACATCATCTTCGCTTGCACAGGATCCGGCGGCGTGGGGTTCAGCCAAGTTTGAAACATCGTGGTCCCGGTCATCAGCAGGGGCAAGATGAAGTACGGATCAGCCGCGGAGAGGTCGTGAATCCAGGCAATCCACGGCGCGTTTCGCATCTCGACGCTGGACAGCAAGACCCAATACAGCGCAATGAAGAACGGCATTTGCACGACGATGGGCAGACAGCCGCCCAGCGGATTGACCTTCTCTTCGCGATAGATGCGCATCATTTCCTGCTGCATTTCCTGCGGCTTTTCCTTGAGCCGCTCGCGCAGAGCCATGACCTTCGGGTTGATCGCCTTCATCTTGGCCATCGACCGATAGGCTGTTGCGTTGAGCCAATAGAACGCGATCTTGAGCAGGACCACCAAGCCGACGATCGCCCAGCCCCAGTTGCCGATGAGTTTGTGCAGCTGGGTCAGCAACCAAAACAACGGCTTGGCGAGAATCGTGAACCAGCCATAGTCCTTGACGAGTTCCAGGCCCGGCGCGAGCGCGGCCAGCTTGTCTTCTTCCTGGGGCCCGACAAGAAGCCTCGCTTCGAGAGTCGCGCTGGCGCCGACGGCGACTTCACCGACCGGCATGATCATGCCCACGGAATACGTGTTTGCCGCAACTTTGCCGGTATAGAACTCGCGCGGTTGTTTCGGGGCGCCGGACTTGTCAACGAGCCAAGCGCTCGCAAAATAGTGCTGCACCATGGCGACCCAGCCATTGTCGGCTTCGAGGGCATGTTCGGGTCTCTCGCCAGGCTTGCGCTTTTCGATGTCCTTGAAGTCGATCTTCGAGAATTTGGCCGCGTCGGTATAGATCGCCGGCCCGGTAAACGTGAAGTAGAAGCTCGACTCTCCCGCTGGAGGATTGCCGTCGCGAACCAGTTGTAGGTACAACCGCGGCGCGATTGGCGAAGTCGTGGTGTTGATCACATCGTGGGCAACGCGGATGACGTAATTCGATCTTTCGAAGGTGTAGGTCTTGACCAGTTTGACCCCCCCGATGTCATCCGACTCGAACCTGACTTGAATCGTGTTGGTTCCTTCCTTCAATACACGCTCACCGGGGACGACTTTCATTGCGGCGTGGTGGTTCGGCAATCCTGCGCCTCCGGCCGGTGGCACGAGGCCGGTTTGCGCGACATAGAGTCGTTGCGCCGACTGGTCAAGCAAGACCATGTTCTTCGTTCGATCGAGGGGATCGACCTGGCCCAAGAGTTCGACCCGCACCAGCGAGCCGCCACGGGTATCGAGCGTCGTTTTCAATACATCGGTGATTACCTCAACCCGTTCGCTGCTGGTCGCTGCGGCAACTGTAGGCACCGTTGGCAGACTTGCCGCTGACGGCTGAGAAGTGACGGGTGGCAACGCGCTTGCCGCTGGCGCAGCTCCCGTTGCAGCCGGAGTGGCTTTCGTCGCCGCAGGTGGGCTGAAGACGGATGGCTGACCGGTGTGCTTGTTCCAGGCATCCCATATCAGGAACAGCGAAAACGAGAACACCACCCAGAGAATGGTGCGGCGCGTGTCGTTCATGAGGATGGGCCCCTTGGGGCGCGGCCATCATGGCTGTCTGCGCCGCGCGAAAGAAATGTTAAGGCGCCATCGAGTACCTTTGGCAGACGCTCCGGAACCGGGTCGTCGCCTCCGTGGCACCACGGGTGGCATCGGGCCAGTCGAGCAAGCGAAAGATACACGCCACCCACGGCGCCATGGGCTTGGAGCGCGCCCAAAGAATATGCGGAACAGGTAGGGGTGAATCGGCAGGCACTCCCGAGCCAAGGGCTGAGGAACATGCGATAGGCCCTAACCATCGAGATCAGGACCCTGGCCGGCCAGGCAGAAGATGCATTCACGACGCAGCAACGCCAGTGCTCAGCAGCGTCGCACGGGCCACCGAAAGCAGCAGGTGCTCAACCTCTTTTCGCACAGCCGCTCGCAGTGCCTGAGAGGCTGCTGACGCGAAGCCGGTTTGGTCGAAGCCCGCGCGCAGGCGAACAACCCACATGCCGGGCGGGAGGGTGTGCGCGTAACGACCTATCCCGTATCTGATCAGCCGCTTCACCAAGGTTCGGGTCACGGCTCTGCGCGCGAAGCGTTTCGGGACAATTACGCCCAGCCAAAGTTGATCGCCGTCGACAGCCTGCGCTTTGACAATAGATGCTTTATTCACAGGAACCGTTGAAAGCTGTGCGTTGCTTGTTGATAAGTTGCTCGCGACAGTACCTGCCTTGACATGAGTCCGCGGCTGAACCTCCAGGCCATGCAGGGCGAAGTATCGATTCGCGACCGCTGCCGGTTGAGCAAGCACCCGAACAAAGTCGCTCGACTGCCGCAACCGGCCCACCACGACAGGGGTCACGGCCGCAGGACAGGCTAGACCAGCCGTCGGGAGACTGGACTGGAGTCAGACCGAAAGGCGCTTGCGGCCTTTGGCCCGACGCGCATTGATGACGGCACGTCCCCCGCGGGTCTTCATACGGGCGCGAAAGCCATGCACTCGCGCGCGGCGAATTTTGGAAGCTTGATAGGTGCGTTTCATGATGGGTGCGGCGCGGCCTGCTGCGCTGATCTGATTGAGTTTCCCGTCGGAAGACCGGTGACCGGTAGCGCGCCTTGTCGACCGGCTCGCACGCGGAAAAGCCAAGGATTACAGCAGAATCTGCAGCGCCGGTCAACGCCGGCCATTGCCAGGCGCCGCTGGTTGATCGCCCTCGGTTCGACATGCAAGTTCAGCCTACAACTGTGGATAACAGCGTTGGCATCGTCTTGCAGACGTACAATCCGGGCTCCCAATCGATGCGTTCTCCACAACATGGTGGCTGACCTCTGGCAACGCGGCTGCGAGCGGCTGGCCGCTGAATTGCCTGAACAACAATTCAATACTTGGATCCGCCCGCTGCCCGCGGCGGACCTTACGGAGCACGTGGACACTGGTACTGTGGTCACGGTTCGTGTCGCCAATCGATTCAAGCTTGATTGGATTCGCAATCAGTATGCTGGTCGGATAGAAGCCGTGCTGAGTGAACTCGCCGGTCGGCCGGTTCGCTTGAACATGACATTGGCTCAGCGTGATCTTGGGGGAGTCTGGGCTCCCAGCCACGAGGCGCTGAACGGGGCCGCGTCGTTGATTCGACAGACGCGGGAGCAAAGCATCGCCGATGGTGCAGCGACCACGGGGCGGCGCATTGCTGCGACACCCGCCGACCTGTCGTCCGAATCTCCTGCGTACAACCGGACGAGACTCAATACCAGCCTGACCTTCGAGAACCTCGTCCCTGGGCGGGCGAATCAAATGGCGCGGACCGCGGGTCTGCACGTCGCTGGGGCGCCGGGAGTGATGTACAACCCCTTGTTCGTCTACGGTGGAGTGGGGCTGGGCAAGACGCATCTCGTCCACGCCATTGGAAATGCCTTGTTGGCGAACCGGCCTGATGCACGTGTGCTCTATCTGCATGCCGAGCAGTTCATCACCGACGTTGTCAAGAACTATCAGCGCAAGACTTTTGACGAGCTAAAGGCCAAGTACCACTCGCTGGACCTTCTGTTGATTGACGACGTTCAGTTCTTTGCCGGAAAGGAGCGCACGCAAGAGGAGTTTTTCAACGCGTTCGAGGCGCTACTGGCAAAGCGGGCTCACATCATCATGACCAGCGACACCTATCCAAAAGGGTTGGTCGACATCGATGAACGGTTGACGTCAAGGTTCGATGCTGGCTTGACCGTAGCGATTGAACCCCCCGAATTGGAAATGCGGGTTGCGATCCTGATGCGCAAGGCCGAACTTGAGTCCACTCCCATGCCCGAGGACGTGGCGTTCTTCGTGGCCAAAAACGTGCGCGCGAATGTGCGCGAGCTCGAAGGTGCGCTTCGCAAAATTTTGGCGTATTCACGGTTCAGTCAGAAGGAGGTCAACATTCAACTGGCTCGCGAAGCCCTGAAGGACTTGCTATCGATTCAGAATCGCCAGATCGGTCTGGAGAACATTCAGAAGACGGTCGCTGATTTCTACAAGATCAGGATCGCTGACATGTACAGCAAGAAGCGCCCGGCAAGTATTGCCCGTCCGCGCCAGATCGCCATGTATCTCGCCAAGGAGATGACGCAAAAGAGTCTGCCAGAAATCGGCGATTCCTTTGGCGGCCGCGACCATACGACTGTCCTGCACGCGGTGCGCAAGATCGCCGCGGAGCGGCAGAAGAACGCCGAGCTGAATCAGCAGTTGCACGTGCTTGAGCAGACACTCAAAGGGTGAGACTGGCTCCCTCAATCCCGGTATTTGGGTTGGGGACAAACTTCGAACAAACCCACACAAAGACACGTCAGCGGTGGAAATTGAAAAGTTGTTGAGTTCCGGCAGCATGCAATCGGCGTGTCGGGTCACATGTTTGCTCTCGACCTAAGCTTTTGATCTGCCGCGAATATTTTGGCTTGTCCACCACTGAAGCCTCACTCTATGACTACGACTACCCTGAGAGGTTGACATGATTGTTATTAGGGCCACACAGGAAAAGGTGCTGCATGCATTGCAAGCCGTTGCAGGAATCGTGGAGCGACGCCATACCTTGCCAGTGTTGGCGAATGTCCTCATTCGCAAGACCGGCGATCGCGTTGAGTTCACCGCGAGCGACCTCGAGGTCCAGATTCGAACAAGTGGATCATTCAATGGTGACGCAGGAAACTTTGCGACAACGGTGGGCGCGCGAAAGCTGATCGATGTATTGCGTTCGTTGCCGCAAGATCAGGTCGTTTCAGTGTCAAGTTTCCAAAACAAGTTGACCCTGCAAGGTGGAAGAAGCCGGTTCACGTTGCAGACACTTCCCAGCGATGACTTTCCCCTGGTCCAGGAAGCGCCGGATTTCGGGCCTACCTTTAACGTGCCGCAGTCGACCCTGAAGAGCCTGATTGGGCAAGTCCATTTTGCTATGGCGGTGCACGACATCCGCTATTACCTGAACGGAGTCTTGTTCATTGCCGAAGGAAGAAGCCTCGTGCTCGTGGCAACAGATGGAAACCGGCTGGCTCACGCGCAGGCCACTCTCGAAGCCGAGATTCCGAGGCAGGAGGTCATCTTGCCGCGCAAAACGGTGCTTGAGTTGCAGCGGCTGCTGCGCGATGACAAGGACGACGAAAACAAGCCGATCGAAATGCGCTTCGCAAGCAATCAGGCGAAGTTCACCTTCAATGGTATGGAGTTTGTAAGCAAACTCGTTGAGGGAAAGTTTCCAGACTACAACCGTGTCATTCCGCGCCAACACAAGAATCACTTCAGCATTGACAGCGCAACGTTCCTCGCGAGCCTGCAGCGAACAGCGATCTTGACGAGCGAAAAGTTCAAGGGTGTTCGTGTCAATCTCGAACCGGGTCTGTTGCGGATCGCTTCGAGCAATGCGGAGCAGGAGGAAGCGACCGAGGAGTTGGAGATCGACTATGCTGGAGACAACATCGAAATTGGTTTCAATGTGACCTACCTCATCGATGTGCTGACCAATATGAGCGACTGTCCAGTGTTCAAGGTCGAACTGCAGGACAGCAACTCGAGTGCTCTGTTGACGCTGCCGGACAAGGCAGGCTTCAAATATGTCGTGATGCCCATGCGCATCTGAGGCAACAGGCCATGCCAATGCAGTGACGCCGGAATGGAAAGAGTCACGCAGGAGTCAAAGACCGGGGCTTGGCTTGCCAGCTATTCAAATCAAACAATGACTTTCGAGACGGAATGACAGCGACTGAAATGCCCAACGGCGACGATGGCCTAACGGAGGACGTGCGTGCTGCCGCTCTCATGAATGCTGCCTATGGCGAAGGCAGCATACAAATCCTCGAGGGGCTCGAGGCAGTTCGTAAGCGGCCAGGAATGTACATCGGTGATACATCGGATGGAACGGGGCTTCACCACTTGGTGTTCGAGGTTGTCGACAACTCCATCGACGAAGCACTCGCCGGCTTTTGTGACGACATCGTGGTAACGATTCATTCCGACAATTCGGTGAGCGTCATTGACAACGGCCGCGGAATCCCCACGGGTGTCAAGATGGACGACAAGCATGAGCCCAAACGTTCCGCGGCGGAGATTGCCCTGACTGAACTCCATGCGGGCGGAAAGTTCAATCAGAACAGCTACAAGGTCTCGGGTGGGTTGCACGGTGTCGGGGTGAGTTGCGTGAACGGACTTAGCAAGTGGCTGAGGCTGACAATCCGACGTGATGGAAAGGTTCACTTCCAGGAGTTCAGGCAAGGCATTCCTCAAGAGCGGCAATTGGCCCAGCGCGACGGATTCGCTATATCGCCGATGAAGGTCATCGGGACGACCGAGAAGCGCGGCACCGAGGTGCACTTCCTGCCTGACGGGGAAATCTTTGCAAACATTGACTTTCACTATGAGATCTTGTCGAAGCGACTGAGGGAGTTGAGCTTTCTGAACAACGGGGTGCGAATTCGGCTGCTCGATGAACGCCAGAACAAGGAAGACACCTTCGCGTACTCAGGAGGTGTGAAAGGCTTCGTTGAGTTCATCAATGGCGGCAAGAAGATCCTGCACCCGAACATCTTCTACGCGAGCGGTGAGAAGAATACCGATCAAGGATCTTGCATCGGATGCGAAGTTGCGATGCAGTGGAACGATGGCTATTCGGAGAACGTGCTGTGCTTCACCAACAACATCCCACAGCGCGACGGTGGGACGCATTTGACCGGTTTGCGTGCGGCGATGACACGCGTCATGAACAAGTACATCGAGGACAACGAGTTGGCCAAGAAGGCCAAGGTGGAGGTCGCGGGCGATGACTTGCGAGAGGGTTTGTGTTGCGTCCTATCGGTGAAGGTACCAGAGCCGAAGTTTTCGAGTCAAACGAAAGACAAGCTGGTCAGCAGCGAGGTTCGGGGTCCGGTCGAAGATGTCGTGAGCAAGGCGCTGTCCGACTACCTCCAAGAGAATCCCACGGACGCAAAAATCATCTGCGGAAAGATCGTCGACGCCGCTCGTGCGCGCGAAGCTGCGCGCAAGGCACGGGAAATGACGCGGCGCAAGGGCGTCCTTGACGGAATGGGCTTGCCGGGAAAGCTGGCGGACTGTCAGGAAAAGGACCCAGCACTTTGCGAGATCTACATCGTCGAGGGCGATTCAGCGGGTGGCTCGGCCAAGCAGGGGCGAGACCGCAAGTTCCAGGCGATCTTGCCGTTGCGGGGAAAGATTCTCAACGTCGAAAAAGCTCGCTACGAGAAGCTGCTGACAAGCAATGAAATTCTGACACTCATTACGGCTCTCGGAACTGGCATTGGGTCTGGCATGGGTGGTGATGATTTCAATGTGGACAAGCTTCGCTACCACCGAATCATCATCATGACCGACGCCGACGTCGACGGCGCCCACATCCGAACGCTGCTGCTTACGTTCCTGTTTCGGCAAATGCCCGTGTTGGTGGAGCGCGGCCACATCTATATCGCCCAGCCACCCCTATACAAAGTGAAATACGGGAAGGACGAAACCTATTTGAAGGACGGACTCGAACTCGACGCGTACCTGCTACGGGTTGCGCTCAAGGACGCGCGGCTCGACACCGGCGTGCCGGGTGCGGTGGCGCTTCAAGGCGAAACGCTCGAAGCGCTGGCCAGACAGTATGTCCTCGCGAACAACGTGGCCCAGCGACTGTCGAGTTGGATGGACGTCGAGGCCCTGCGCGCTATGGCGAACGGGCTGGAACTGGACTTGGATACGCTGGCCGCTGCGCAGGAGTCGGCGTTGGCGCTGCGGTTGGCGCTTCACGATGCTGAAGTGACCGCTGAGTTTGATGTGCGCACCGACAAGTACGTTCTGAAAATTCATCGCATGCTCCATGGCAATGCGAAGAGCAGCGTGATCAACGCCGATTTTCTGCACGGTGCGGACTATGAAGCCTTGAGCAGCGCCGGCAAGACGTTCAAGGGCCTGGTCGGCGCCGATGCCGTGGTCCGGCGCGGCGAGGGTGAGCGCCAGAAGGAAGCGCGAGTCGGCGATTTCCGTCAGGCAATGGCATGGTTGATTCACCAAGCCGAGTCTGCTGTGGCACGGCAGCGCTACAAGGGGCTGGGTGAAATGAACCCGGCGCAGTTGTGGGAGACGACCATGGACCCAGCGGTTCGGCGTTTGCTGCGAGTGCAGATCGATGATGCCATCGAAGCAGATCGCGTCTTCACGATGCTGATGGGGGATGAAGTGGAACCGCGCCGCGACTTCATTGAGGCCAATGCGTTGCGCGCAGCGAATATCGATGTCTGAGTTCAGCCGTGGACGGTTCAGACCTTGCTGGAGCGGTGCAGGGTCGGGCAAACCATGAAAAACGGCGATATGACATTGTCGTCATACCGCCGCCAGTGAACTCGAGCCGCAACCTCAAGCGGCGGAATCGAGTTTCGATTTACTTGGTAACGCTGGCCTCGCCCTTGGGAATCGCGCCAGCCTTGTTTGCCGCTGCGGCGTCCGCTTTGCGCTTTGCCTTGGCGGCGGCTTGCTCTTCAGGCGTCGCCATGCTCTTGGCGGCGGGCTTTTCACCGGATGCTTCACCCTTTGGGATGGCACCGGTCTTCGCGGCGCCAGCGGTTTCGGTTTTTACGTCTGCCCGAGCCTTGGTGGACTTGGCGGGGGCTTGAGGTGCGCTCTGTTCGCCCTTGGCGATGGTGCCGGCCTTCGCAGCCGAAGCCGTATCAGCCTTAACGTCGGCGCGTGACTTCTCTTGCGCGAAGGCTGACAGTGCCAGGGATTGGGATGCAACCAGTACGGCTGCCAAAACGAGTTTCTTCATCGAGGGTCTCCTGCGATATTGCTGATAGGAAAAGTTGCAAAAGGTGCCTGCGACTACAAACAGCCTTTTTGCGCCGAACGACAGTTTAGCGTTGCCGCTGCCCATTGAAAAGACCAGAACTACAGAACGTGGTTCGATCGAGGTTCAGATTTTCGGCCTGCCAGGTCGCTGCGGACGGCCCTTTGAACGGACCCAAGCTCAACGTACCGCTGCGCTCAGGCGTTGACAATGGGGCGCGAAATGCTCTGCACTCACGCTATCGGGGTGGCTTGGAGCGAGACCAGTCGCGTATCGCCGCCATCGTATTCTCCACATGTTTGTGGGGATTCAGGCTCAGGTAGCTGTACAGGATTGAACCGTTCGGTGCGATGACATATGAAACACGCGTCGCAAAATCGGGCATCGCTTTCATGGTCGCATCGTACGCCCTCATGATGACCTTGGACGCATCGGCAGCGACGGGAAACTTCCCATGGCAGACCTGCACGGAGAACCTGCTGAGCGTCGCAATGTCGTCGCCCGAAACCCCGATGATCGAAGCACCAAGCGCCTCGAACGCTGGCGCTGCCTGGGCAAATTCTTGAGCCTCGATCGAGCAGCCCTCGGTGAATGCCGCGGGGAAGAAGTACAGGACCACCGGACCTCTGCTCAGCGACTCCCTGAGCGAGTAGTTGAAGGTCTTTCCTGAAAGTGCGGCCGTGGCGCTGAAGTCCGGCGCGGTTTCGCCGACATCGAGCGCCGCCCGCGCTTGCGACGCGCAGATGGCATGCAGGAAAACGAGCATGACGCCTCGCCACATTTGCTTCTCCACTCATATGCAGGGTTGTTGTAAGTTTGCCACATTTGATTCAGTTCGGTTGCCGGCGAGTCTGCAAGTGACTCGCTCGAAGTGGTTTGATCGCGGCAAACTGGAGTTGAGGCCTGGCCCGGTGCTGTCCGAGAACGCGAAAGCGCACAACGGCGAAACCACGCCGCATCCGAATCACTCGATGGAGTTGTCGGAGAGCGAGTAGAACTGAATCAGTCGGTCGGTGCCGGCACCGACCAACGCTTGGCGACTGTGCCGGAAGCATCGACGCTTTCCAGGTGAATGCCAAAACCCCAAAGACGAGCGACGTGTTTGAGGACTTCCTGGCCGCTGTCGTGGACAGGTCGCTGGTCGTGCTGTGTGTGCCGAAGCGTGAGGGATCGGTCACCACGCAGGTTGACGCTCCAGACCTGAATGTTTGGCTCGCGAGAGCCAAGATCGTACTGACGGCTCAGACTTTCACGAACCTGTCGGTAGCCTGCGTCGTCATGAATAGCGGCAACCTCAAGGTCCTTCTGTGATTCGTCGTCGACGATCGAGAAAAGTCGAAAGTCGCGCATCAATTGTGGCGAAAGGTACTGGCCAATGAAGCTCTCGTCCTTGAAGTTCCGCATGGCATGATCCATGGTCTCAAGCCAATCCTGGCCTGCCATTTCCGGGAACCACGCGCGGTCTTCCGGGGTCGGGGCCTCGCAGATTCGCTTGATATCGGTGTACATCGCGAATCCCAGCGCGTAGGGATTGATCCCGGTGTACGCACGGTGGCCCACAGGCGGTTGAAAAACGACATTCGTATGCGAGGTCAGCCATTCAATCATCACCCCGTCGGTGAGATGGCCGTCGTCGTACATCGTGTTGAGCAGGTGGTGGTGCCAAAACGTTGCCCACCCTTCATTCATCACCTGGGTTTGACGCTGCGGGTAGAAGTACTGCGCCACTTTGCGCACGATGCGCACGATCTCGCGCTGCCAAGGCTCGAGCAGGGGGGCGTTCTTCTCGATGAAGTAGAGCAGGTTCTCCTGAGGCTCTTCGGGGAAACGCCGCGTCTGGGCTTCTTCCGTCGTCTTTTCGGCGCGCCGTGGCAGCGTTCGCCACAAGTCGTTGACCTGTTGTTGGGCATACTCCGCGCGGTCCTTGCTCCGCGCTTGTTCTTGGGCCAGGCTAAGCTTGCTCGGGCGCCTGTAGCGATCCACGCCATAGTTCATCAAGGCGTGGCAACTGTCGAGCAGCGCCTCGACGGCGTCCAGGCCGTGCCGCTCCTCGCAATGCGTCACATAGTTTCGAGCGTACACAAGATAGTCGATGATCGACGACGCATCCGTCCACATCCGAAACAGATAGTTTCCCTTGAAGAAACTGTTGTGTCCGTAGGCCGCATGAGCGATCACCAAAGCTTGCATCGCCAGAGTATTTTCTTCCATCAGATAGCTGATGCAGGGGTTGGAATTGATGACGATCTCATAGGCCAAGCCCATGTGGCCACGCCGGTAGTTCTTTTCCGTGGCGATGAACTCCTTGCCGAAGCTCCAGTGCCGGTAGTTCACCGGCATGCCCACCGACGCGTATGCGTCCATCATCTGTTCGGCGGTGATGACCTCCAGTTGATTGGGGTAGGTGTCGAGGCCGAAGCGCAGCGCCGTCTCCCGGATCACTTGGTAATATTGTTCGACAAGTTCGAAAGTCCAATCACTGGGCGCTGGCAGGGTGTGCGAAGCGCGTGTCGGGCGAATGATTTCGTGGGCGCGCACTGCCGGCCGCGGCGTGTTCGCCGCAGGGCTCGCGAGTGGATCTCCCGCCGGCCCGGAAATGCGCGAGCTGCTGATCATGTGGGCGCACTTTCCTTCTTGAACAGTTCGCGGAACACGGGATAGATCTGCGACGCTTCAGTCACCTTGCGCATCGCGAAAGCCTTTGTCTGGCCGGCGAGTTGCGCATATTCTTCCCACAGGTTCTGTTCTTCCTCGGCCACTTGTACATAGGCAAAATAGCGGCAGAGTGGCAGGATCCGTTCGGCGAGCAGCTGCCGGCACCGGCCGCTGTCGTGATGCCAGTTGTCACCGTCGCTGGCTTGGGCGCCGTAGATGTTCCATTCGCTCATCGGGTAGCGCGCCCTGGCGATTTCCTCCATCAGCACCAAGGCACTGGAGACCACAGTGCCACCGGTCTCGGTCGCATGGAAGAAGTTCTGCTCGTCCACCTCTTGCGCCTGGGTATGGTGGCGAATGAAGACGATGTCGATCTTCTCGTAATGTCGGGTCAGAAACAGATACAGAAGGATGAAGAATCTTTTCGACAGTTCCTTGCGCGATTCGTCCATCGAGCCCGACACGTCCATGAGACAGAACATGACGGCCTTGGATGTCGGAACGGGAACCCGGACCCGGCTGCGGTAGCGCAAATCGATCGGGTCCAGGTACGGAATACGTGCCAGGCGCGCGCGCAGCGCTTCAATCTCTCGCTGAAGTCTGAGCAACTCTCGGGTGTGCGGAATCGGTTCGGGATGCCGCTTGAGAAGCGCGAACTGCTCTTCCAGGTCGCGCAAAATGCGGCGCGACTCCGAACCGATTGCAATGCGCCGGCTGATCGCGCCACGCAACGAGCGCACGACATGCAGATTGTTCGGCGTGCCGTCGCTGCTGTAGCCCGCGCGGTGGGTCTTGAATTCAGGCGTGTCTGCGAGATTCGTGCGGGCGAGATTGGGCAGGGCCAGGTCGTCGAAGAAGACCTGCATGAACTCTTCTTTGCTGAGGTGAAAGACGAAATCGTCGTCACCTTCGCCGCTGTCGCTCGCCTTGCCGCCGCCGCCTGAGCCACCGCCGCCCTTGGGCCGCTCGATTCTGTCGCCGCGAACGTAGTCCTTATTTCCGGGATGAACTGTGTCGCGTCGCCCGCCCGGACCGTGGCCGAATACAGGCTCGCTGATGTCGCGCTTGGGGATGTGGATGTCTTCCCCTTGGGCGATGTCACGAATCCCTCGGCCGTCCACCGCGCGTTTAACGGCTTCGCGAATCTGGTCCTTGTGGCGGCGCAAGAACCGCTCGCGATTGCCGATCGATTTGTTCTTGCCGGCCAGACGCCGATCGATGATTTGCTGCAAGAGCTTTCCTCGGCGGAACCTGCGCGTCAGGAACTCTTGCGTACCCGCAAGTACCACTCGCAGAGCAGTCGGACCTGTTTCGGCGTATAGCCCTTGGCCACCATGCGCGTCACGAAGTCCTCGTGCTTCTTGACCTCGTCGGCGCTGGCTTTGGCATTGAAGCTGACCACGGGAAGCAGTTCCTCGGTGTTCGAGAACATCTTCTTCTCGATCACGGTGCGCAGTTTTTCGTAGCTTGTCCAGGCCGGGTTCTGACCGGCATTGCTGGCGCGTGCTCGCAGCACGAAGTTGACGATCTCGTTGCGAAAGTCCTTCGGATTGGAAATTCCCGCAGGCTTTTCAATCTTTTCGAGTTCGGAATTCAGCGACGAGCGATCGAAGACTTCGCCGGTGTCAGTGTCGCGGTACTCGTGGTCCTGGATCCAGTAGTCGGCGTAGGTGACGTAGCGGTCGAAGATGTTCTGGCCGTACTCGCTGTAGCTCTCGAGATACGCGGTCTGAATCTCCTTGCCAATGAACTCGGCATATCGAACCGACAGGTGCTCTTTGATGAATGCCAGGTACTTCTGTTCCGTCTCAGCGGCGAACTGTTCACGTTCGATCTGCTGTTCTAGAACGTACATCAAGTGCACCGGATTCGCGGCAATCTCGGTGCTGTCGAAATTGAAGACCTTGGACAGAATCTTGAAGGCAAAGCGTGTCGAAACACCACTCATGCCTTCATCAACGCCTGCGTAGTCGCGGTACTCTTGAAAACTCTTGGCGCGAGGGTCTGTGTCCTTGAGGTTTTCGCCATCGTAGACCAGCATCTTGGAGTACAGACTCGAATTCTCTGGTTCCTTCAGGCGCGTCAAAACCGCGAACTGCGACATCATCTTCAAGGTGCCAGGCGCGCAGGTGGCTCTGAACAGCGAAGAGCCGCGCAGCAGTTTCTCGTAGATCTTGATTTCTTCGCTGACCCGAAGGCAATACGGTACCTTCACGATGTATATGCGGTCCAGAAACGCTTCGTTGTTCTTGTTGTTGCGAAACGCCTTCCACTCGCTCTCGTTGGAGTGGGCCAGTACGACACCGTCGAAGGGGATTGCGCCGAACCCTTCCGTGCCTTTGAAGTTGCCTTCCTGGGTGGCGGTGAGCAGTGGATGCAGTACTTTGATCGGCGCCTTGAACATCTCGACGAATTCAAGCAAGCCCTGATTCGCCAAGCACAGGCCACCCGAGAAACTGTAGGCGTCCGGGTCGTCTTGGGCGAAGGTTTCAAGCTTGCGGATGTCGACCTTGCCGACCAGAGACGAAATGTCCTGGTTGTTTTCGTCACCCGGTTCGGTTTTCGCGATGCCGATCTGTTTCAGCACCGACGGGTAGCGGCGCACCACCATGAACCTGCGAATGTCACCGCCGAATTCCTCAAGTCGCTTGACGGCCCACGGCGAAAGAATGCGTTGCAGATAGCGGCGTGGGATGCCGTATTCATTCTCTAGGATCTGGCCGTCTTCGATGGGATCGAACAAGCCCAACGGCGACTCGTTCACTGGCGAACCCTTGATCGAGTAGAACGGAACCTCCTGCATCAAGGCCTTGAGCCGTTCGGCGATTGATGACTTGCCGCCGCCGACCGGTCCCAGCAAGTACAGGATTTGCTTTTTCTCTTCCAGCCCCTGGGCAGCATGGCGGAAATAGCTGACGACCTGTTCGATGGCGTCTTCCATGCCATAGAACTCGGCAAAGGCGGGATAGATCTTGATGATCTTGTTCGCAAACAAGCGCGACAGGCGCGGGTCCGAACGGGTATCGACCTGCTGCGGCTCGCCGATCGCCTTGAGCATACGCTCGGCTGCCGTGGCATAGGCAACCGGGTTGCGTTTGCATTCGGCAAGGTACTCCTCAAGCGTCAACTCCTCTTCTCGAGTGCGCTCGAATCTCGCCGCGAAATTGCTGATCACATTCATGCTGATCTCCTAGACATCGGGATCACAACGCCGTGTGAGACGGGATGCGTTGCGAGGGAAGTTCTGATGACGTCCAGCGGGCGCCATCAGAGCTTTCCTTGTCAGGTCAGCAAGGCAACGGTATCAACTCTGGCGGGTTTCAAGATCGCGAATCGACCGAGTTGCGAGACAAATGCCCGACAGTTCATCGACTTGAGGCATACCGCTGCACAAGTTGTCGGTACACAACGTCCGCGACCTAAACTTGGTTGAACCAGCTTTTGAGATGGAGCACACGGTTCCGTGCAAAGTTCCGCGAGGCCAGGTATCGCCGCCGCTAACGCTGCTTGGTCGCAGCGCCGCCGTTAAGTTCGCCGTGGGCGCGCACAGGCTGCAACTGTCGTCTTGCGCAGGGCTCAGGTGCCGGCAAGGCCCAATTTTTCAAGCAAGCCATTGAGCTCGTCCAGCGAGCCGAACTGAATCGCGACTTCGCCTTGTTCGCCACGACGAGTGCGCTTTTTGACGCGCACTTCGACGCTTGCCATCAGCGCATCTGAAAGGGACTGCTCAATGCGCAGCAGATCCAGCGGTTTGGCGCGTTTGATTCGCAATAGTGGAGTTTGCGTGCCCCGGACGCCGGTGCGAGCGACCAACCGTTCTGCTTCGCGGACGTTGAGGCCTCTGGCGATTACTCGTCGGGCGCTCAGAATTTGCTGCGCGTTGTCGAGGGACAACAAGGCCCGCGCATGCCCCATTTCAATTTCGCCGCTGAGCAACATCTGCTGAACCGGCTCGGCCAGATTCAACAAGCGCAGCAAGTTGCTGGCAGCGCTTCGCGAACGTCCGACCGCCTGCGCCGCCTGCTCGTGAGTCAAACCGAATTCGGACGTCAACCGTCTCAAGCCTTGCGCTTCCTCCAGCGGATTGAGGTCTTCACGCTGCATATTCTCGATCAGCGACATTGCAGCCGCTGTCTCGTCGGGAACCTGTTTGACCAGGACCGGCACTTCGTCCAGTGCGGCAAGTTTTGCGGCCCGCGCGCGGCGCTCGCCGGCGATGATTTCGTAGCGATCCTGACCCACCAGGCGCACCAGGATGGGTTGCATGATGCCCTGCGTCCGGATGCTCTGCGCAAGCTCTTGCAAGGACACTTCGTCCATTCGCGTGCGCGGCTGGTACTTCCCGGGCTGCAGCAGGCTCAGTTTCAACATCCGCAGCGTGCCGGATGCGCTGTCGCGCGCCGTCGTGTCGACATTGCCGACACGTGGTCCGAGCAGCGCCTCCAGTCCGAGTCCGAGTCCTTTGGGTTTCTTGGTCACCATGCGGGAATTGTCGGCGATGAACTGGTAGGTCACGGGTCGGCGATTAACTAGGTAGGTCACGGTACCCGACCGTACAGGGCGGTGACGTGTACGCCGCGGCGTGGCCGAGGAAGGATTTGCTCGACAATCGGACCTGGCAGCGATATGCGAAGAGGAATCGCCATGAAGTATCGGGTGTTCGTCGATGGTCAAGAGGGTACGACAGGATTGCGCATCCATGAGTATCTGGCACGGCGCGACGATATCGAGTTGCTTCGAATCGACGCCGACAAGCGCAAAGATCGGGCAATACGGGCCGAACTTCTCAACGCTGCCGACGTCGCGTTCCTGTGCCTGCCGGACGCAGCGGCGCGCGAGGCCGTGGCCTTGGTGCGCAACCCCAAGACCTGCCTCATCGACGCTAGCACGGCGCACCGCACCGATCCGGACTGGGTGTTTGGTCTGCCTGAATTGGCCCCGGGCCAGCGCGACAAGATTCGAGCCTCCAAACGCATCGCCAATCCGGGTTGCCATGCGTTGAGCTTCATTTTGTTGCTCCGCCCGCTGGTGGACGCTGGACTGGTGAATCCCGACCAGGCGGTCTCGGCGACTTCAATTTCCGGTTATTCCGGTGGTGGCCGGAAAATGATCGCGCAGTACGAAGGCAAGACTGTTCCTCGGCTTGACTCGCCTCGGCCGTATTCGCTCAAGTTCGCGCATAAACACCTGCCGGAAATGGTGGCACACACGGGCCTGCGCCATGCGCCGATCTTCATGCCCATCGTTGCAAACTACTACAAGGGCTTGGCGGTCAGTGTCCCGCTGCACTTGTCGCAGCTCGGCGCAGGGGTCACGGGCAGCCTCGTTCACAAGACCATGGAGCAGCGCTATCGTGGCGAACCGTTGATTCGGGTACAACCCTTGCCCGACGACGCGCACCCGTCACCGGAGTACTTTGATGTTCAGGGGTGCAACGACACGAACCGAGTCGATATCTTTGTCTTTTCGAGCGATACCCAGGCGCTGTTGATTTCTCGGCTGGACAACCTGGGAAAGGGTGCGAGCGGCGCCGCGGTGCAAGCGATGAACGTGCACCTTGGTGTGGAGGAGACGCTGGGGCTGTAGAGCGCGCCGCAGCGTGCCGAATCAGGCCGCCGACGGGTCATGCGCGCGGTAGTGGTAGCTGTAGCCGTCAGTGAAGCCCATGCGCGAATAGACCGATCGCGCAACGACATTGCCGGAGTCCACCTGCAAATAGGCAATCGACGCGCCACGCCTTCGGGCGGTGACCAACAAGTGCTGGCAAAGCCGGCGTGCAAGGCCGCGGCCACGGGCATGCGGCGCGGTAAAGATGTCGTACAGGCCGACCAGGTCGCCCTCTAAAGCGAACTGTCCGCAGGCCAGCACTTCGCCGTTGTCGTGTAGCTCGAAGGCGGTGAAAGGTACCGGTGCATTGGCGAGCCGCTGCGCGTGGGCCTGTCGCTCGGCCAGTGACGAGCCGCGCATCGCACCGACACGTTGAGCGAAGGGCTCTGCGGCGATTTCGCGAACTTCGGGCTGAGCCTCGACCTTCGGCTCTTCCAGGCTGTCAAGTGCGGTCAAGACCATGACCCGGGTATCGTCGAATCTGCGCAGGTTGTGGGTGGCCAACTGCAAGTCGAGTTCGCCGGGCAGTGTGAACGGCGTGATGCGAACAATCAGGGGCAGGCCCGCTGCGTCGAAAAGCTCTGCGCATCGGGCCAGCTTCCATTGCAGCGGGCGGCGGCCAGAAGCGACAGCGTTGACGCAGCGCGCGCGCTTCGCCTTGCCCGGCGAAAAGCGCAGCAGCCAACCATCCAGCCAGCGCTGTTGCGGCGGCGCGCTTGCGTTCAGGCCGGCGTCTTCGATGCGCGCGAGCAGCGCGGGGTCAACGCCCGGGCTCACTCTGGCAAGACTCAAACCGGGAACTTCAGCGAGCGGCAATTCGAGCCACCAATTCATGGGCAAGGTCGATAAACGATAGGGCACCCTTTGAGGAAGGGTCGAAGACCACCCCAGGCAAACCGTAACTTGGGGCTTCCGCAAGTCGGACGTTGCGTGGGATGATGGTGTCGAAAACCTTGGCGCCAAAGTGCTGTTTGAGTTGCTCGCTGACTTGCTGCTGCAACGTGATTCTCGGATCGAACATGACCCGCAGCAGGCCGATGACCTCAAGTTGCGGGTTGAGGTTGGCGTGGACCTGTTTGATCGTGTTCACCAAGTCCGACAAGCCTTCGAGTGCGAAATACTCACACTGCATCGGCACCAGCACGCCATGGGCGCTGCACAGCCCGTTGAGGGTCAGCAGGCTGAGTGACGGCGGGCAGTCGATCAGGATCACGTCGTATTCGCCCACAACCTGCTCCAAGGCTTGCTTCAAGCGTTTGTCGCGTCGGTCGAGCGCGACCAGTTCGACCTCGGCGCCGGCGAGTTCGCGATTCGCTCCCACCACGTCGTAGCCGACTTTGGCGCTGTGTTGCCGCACTTCGGCGATCGAGGCGTTTTCGAGAAGGACGTCGTACACGCTGAGCTGGAGCGCGCGCTTGTCGATGCCCGAACCCATGGTCGCGTTGCCTTGGGGATCGAGGTCGACCACCAGCGTGCGCTGACCGATCTTCGCCAGCCCAGCCGCCAGATTGACCGCCGTTGTCGTCTTGCCGACGCCGCCCTTTTGATTCGTGACGCAGAATATTCGAGCCATGAGAGTCGCCGATTCTTAGGGCATCGCCTCGAGCGGGACGAGCGATTGATTGCTGAGGTGCCAAAGTTGAGCGTGGACTGACCAGCTTGGCAGGAAGCGGGTCGCCGCTATTCGCCGCTATTGTCGCCGCCGCATCCAGACCAGGCAGCGCTGCGCGTCGCCCAGGCCGGGGACCTGCACAGGTTCCACGTGAAACACGGTGGTGTCTGCTGGCACGGCAAGGAGCTCGGTGTCGGGGCGTTTTCCTTTCATCGCGAGCCAGACCCCATTGCTGCGCAGGTGCGGCGCGGTCAACGCCACAAAGTCGGCGAGTGATGCAAACGCGCGCGAAACGATTGCATCGAAGGCGCCTGCATCCAATGCTTCGACGCGCGCGTGTTCCACCTGCAGATTTCCCAGGGCCAGCTCGGCGCCAACTTGACGGACGAAGGCAGCTTTCTTGCCGACCTTGTCCAGGCAAAGCAATGAAGCCTGCGGCGCGACGATCGCGAGCACCACGCCGGGCAGCCCCGCGCCGCTGCCGACGTCGAGAATGCGCGCCTTCAGCGGCTCGCCGAGCACACGACGCAGCGGCGCGATGATAGCCAAGCAGTCGGCCAGATGTTGGTTAAGCATGTCGGAGGGCTTGCGCACTGAAGTGAGGTTATAGGTCGCGTTCCAGCGCACCAACAAGTCAAGATAGCGCAGCAAGGCGTCGAGCTGGTGGCTCGACAGCGCCAAGTCGAGCTCACCGGCAATCTGCGTCAGCCTGGCGCGCAGCGCGGCGCTCATGGATGCAAGTCCAACCCAAAGGCTGACCCAAAGGCGAATCGGACCCCCTTAGGCGGCTGCGGCATCCTGCATCGCTGGCGCGACAAGATCGACAAGGATCGAAGTGCCTGCGCGGTGCTTTTTCAAATGGACCAACAGCAGTGAGATGGCGGCGGGCGTGACGCCGGAGATTCGCGACGCCTGCCCGAGCGTGCGTGGACGCTGGGCGCTCAGTTTCTGGCGCACTTCAATCGACAGCGCGGTCACGCCGCCATAGTCGAAATCGGTGGGCAATTGCAGCTCTTCGAGGCCCGCCGCGCGCGATACTTCTTCCCGCTGCTTGTCGATGTAGCCGGCATACTTGATGCCGATCTGCACCTGTTCGATCACCGCCTGGGCCAAGGTCACGCCAAGTTGCATCCGCAGCAACTCGCGCGAGGGTGCCGCTCCCGGCTGCGTGATCGCGCAAATCGCGTCAATTTCTTCACGGCCGATGTTCGGACGTCGCAGCAACTCGGCCAGGCTGTACTCATGCTCGATCGGTTTGCCGAGCAGGCGCTGCGCGTCTGCCGGCCCGAGCAGGCTCGGGTTCACCCAGGTCGACTTCAAGCGCTGCGTTTCACGTGAAACAGCGTCGCGTTTTCGGCAGAACAAGTCCCAGCGAGCGTCGTCAACCAGGCCCAAGTCACGGCCCATCGCCGTCAGGCGCAGGTCGGCGTTGTCTTCACGGAGTTGCAGCCGAAATTCCGCGCGGCTGGTGAACATTCGATAAGGCTCGGTCACACCCTTCGTGATCAGGTCGTCAACCAGCACACCCAGGTAGGCCTGGTCCCGGCGCGGCAACCATGGATCGCGGCCGCGCGCCTGCAGCGCCGCATTCACGCCGGCGAACAGGCCTTGAGCCGCAGCCTCCTCGTAGCCGGTGGTGCCGTTGATTTGCCCGGCGAAGAACAGACCACGAATGTCGCGCGTCTCGAAGCTTGCCGTGAGCGCACGCGGATCGAAATAGTCGTATTCGATGGCATAACCCGGGCGCAGCAGGTGGGCGTTCTCCAGGCCGAGCATCGAGCGCACCGCGGCGATCTGGACGTCGAACGGCAACGAGGTCGAGATCCCATTCGGGTAGAACTCGTGCGTCGTCAACCCCTCGGGTTCAAGGAAGACCTGGTGCGAATCCTTGTCAGCAAATCGATTTACCTTGTCTTCGATGCTCGGGCAATAGCGCGGCCCCACGCCTTCGATTGCGCCTTGAAACATCGGGCTGCGGTCGAAGCCGCTACGGATAATTTCGTGCGTATTGGCATTGGTGTGCGTGATCCAGCAAGGCAACTGGCGCGGATGCATCGCTGCATCACCCATGAAGCTGAACACTGGCACGCCCGCTGCCGCCGCCGAGCCGTCGGCTGCCGGCACGCCATCGCCGGACTGCTCCTGCAATCGAGTGAAGTCAATGGATCGACCGTCGATGCGAGGCGGGGTGCCGGTTTTCAAGCGCCCTTGTGGCAACTTCAATTCCTTGAGCCGAGCAGACAAGGCGATCGCCGGTGGATCGCCAGCGCGGCCCGCCGCATGGCTTTGCAGCCCGACGTGAATGCGCCCGTCCAGAAACGTTCCGGCAGTGAGCACGACACAGCGGCCGCGAAAGCGCACGCCGCCCTGGGTGGCAGCGCCCACAATTCGCTCGCCATCGAGCAACAAGTCGTCGCAAGCGCCTTGAAACAGCCACAGGTTGATTTGGTTTTCCAGGCGCCGGCGAATTGCCGCCCGGTACAGCACGCGGTCGGCCTGTGCGCGGGTTGCGCGAACGGCAGGACCTTTCGAGCCATTCAGAATTCGGAACTGAATGCCTGCCTCGTCGGTGGCCAGGGCCATCGCTCCGCCCAAGGCGTCTATCTCCTTGACCAGGTGGCCCTTGCCGATGCCGCCGATTGATGGGTTGCAGCTCATCTGCCCCAAGGTCTCGATGTTGTGCGTGAGCAGCAGCGTCGTTGCGCCCATGCGCGCGCTGGCCAACGCCGCCTCGGTACCGGCGTGACCGCCACCGACCACGATGACTTCGAACTGCTGGGGAAACCACATGGCAAAGAACGGTTCTGGATCGAAGCTTGATTGTAGAGAGTGACACGGCTCAGCCGCGACGCAGAGGCAGCACCAGCACGGGGAGTGACCCTATTGGCGTCGAGAGCGTGATGGCCTATGGTGAGCGATACCCCGCGCGGGCCGAGGTCAGACCCACTTCCAGGAGAACGGCATGAACACATCAAGCCTGGTTTCACTAGACACACTGGCGCTTGCGCGCATGTTTTACTGGGAGAAGACGGCGCCCGACAAGATCGTGCTCACGCAGCCGATGGGCGCCGGCGCGCTGCGCGATTTCACCTGGGCGCAACTGATCGCCGAGACGCGTCGCATGGCGGCCCATTTGATAAGCCTGGGTCACCCGCCGGGCAGCCGGATCGCGCTCATCTCGAAGAATTGCGCACACTGGCTGATGGCCGACTTCGCGATCTGGATGGCCGGCCATGTGTCGGTGCCGCTCTATCCAACCTTGGCAGCCTCGACGATCCGCCAGATCCTCGAGCACAGCGAAGCGAAACTGCTGTTCGTCGGCAAGCTCGACGGCTGGGAAAACATGAGATCAGGTGTCCCGGCTAGCCTGCCTTGCATCGGCATGCCGCTGTCGCCACCGAACGACTATCCGCAGTGGGATGCCATCGTCAGAGCGACTACGCCGCTGCACGGCGAACCGGCGCGCGCCGCCGAAGAGTTGGCAACGATCATGTACACCTCCGGAACCACAGGCTCACCGAAGGGTGTGATGCACAGCTTCGGCACTTACGCCTGGTCGATCAACTCGGCGCTCAAGCGCGTGCAATTGACCGGGGATGCACGCATGCTGAGTTATCTGCCGCTGGCCCATGTGGCTGAGCGCACCTTGGTCGAACATGGCCTGCTCGCCGTGGGCATGCATGTCTATTTCGCCGAGAGCCTGGAGACCTTCACCGCCGACCTGCAGCGCGCGCGTCCGACGGTGTTCTTCTCGGTGCCTCGTCTTTGGGTTAAGTTTCAGCAGGGCGTGCACGCGAAGATGCCTGCGGCCAAACTCGCGCGGCTGCTCAAGGTACCGGTCGTTCGCGGCATCGTTCGCAAGAAGATCCTCGCAGCCTTGGGCCTCGATCAATGCAAATTTGCCGCAGGCGGCGCGGCGCCGATGCCGCCTGAGCTACTCGCTTGGTACGCCAATCTCGGCCTGCCGATCATCGAGGTCTACGGCATGACCGAGAACTGCGGCATCTCGCACGCCACGCTTCCCGGGGTTGCCCGTCCCGGCACCGTGGGCCTGCCCTATGAAGGCGTACAGAGTCGCCTCGACCCGATCAACGGTGAAATTCAGATGAAAAGCCCTGGATTGATGTTGGGCTACTACAAAGAGCCGGAACTCACGAGGCAAGCGCTCACTGGCGACAAATGGCTTCATACGGGCGACAAGGGCACGCTCGACCTGGAAGGCAACTTGCGCATCACCGGTCGCGTCAAGGACCTGTTCAAGACGAGCAAGGGCAAATACGTGGCGCCAGCGCCGATCGAAGACAAGCTGGTGATGAACGGCTTGGTCGAAGCCTGTGTCGTAACTGGCGCGAATCTTGGGCAGCCGCTGGGAATCGTGATGCTCAATGCCGAGGCGGCTGCCCGTGCCGCGAACACCATGTATCGTGAACCGATGGAGGCGAGCTTGAGCCAACATCTTGGGGCGATCAACGCACAGCTTGACCCGCACGAGCAGCTCGATTGTCTGGTCATCGTCAGCATGGCCTGGACCGTGGACAACGGGTTCATCACGCCCACGTTCAAAGTCAAGCGAAACCGGATCGACGAGGTTTATGCCCCTTTGTTCGAGCGCTGGACCAGCACCAGGCGCAGCATCATTTGGCACGACGCCTGAGGCTGGCAGGGGCCGCCGCGCCGCGCGCGGCGGGTTCAGCTAACGGCGGATCGGCACTGCCGCACCCATCGTCGAGTCGGCCAGCGCCGGCGCCGCCTTGGACGGGGCCCGCGCGCGACGCGATGAGGCCCCCAGTTCTTGCATCGCCAATTCTGTCTGTGCGACGATTTCGCGCGCGGTCGCGCCGTCGTAGGTGAACATGCCGCGCTGCGCCGAGGTGTTGATGCGGGTCGCGGTGTCGCTGAGTGGCGTAAGCTCGATCTCGACGCTGCGACCGGGCAGGCTTGCGCGAATGATTTCGCCGGTTTCGTTCTTTTCCGACGATTCGAGCTTCATGCCCATCTTACCCATCGCGATCAAGGTTGCCTGTTTCACCTGCCGTTGGTTCGCGGTGAACGTTCGAGAAGCGATGCTGTCGACGGTGTGCGTTAACCCGGTCGACGCCCCGATGCCTGCCGCGGTGATGGCGATCGCTTGGCAGCCGCCGAGCAGCGGCAGGATCGCCCCCGCGACGCCGAGTCTCCTCGCAAAACGGGACGCGATCACTCGGGTGATCAAGCGCATGTAAGCCTCTGTTTCGCAACGTAGGGCTCCAATCTAACCCGGGCAGCGTAGCCCGTCAGTGGCACATCGCACGCCGCAGGCGCCGGTCAAATTCGGTTACTCAAAGAACGCAAATTGTCCGGCGCTGCGGTCGCCTGGGCACCAGCCGCGGGTCGTCGGCTCAGGCAACTCATCGCCAGACGTCGCTGCAGGCCGCACCGCGCCGGAGCCACTGCGTGCGTCAACGCAGGCGCACAGCCGTCAGTGCCGCAGCGGGGCGCAATTGCCCGACATGGATCCCGTTCCAGTTGCGCAAGGCCGGCCGGCTCAGGGCATGCAGCATTTCGGCATCGGCGCCGCTCGGGCTCAAACTTGCCTCGATCAGCGAGGCCATTACGACCTCGGCGGCGCGGGCGTTGTTGCCGTCATCGATCTTGAGTGCGATTCCCAGGCCAAGATTGGGCAGCGAGGCGCAGAACACCCCTTCGGCGCCGACCTTGCAGTACACGCGCTCGCCCAATTGCTGCATCACGCGCGTATCGAAGCGGCCGGTTCCCGCCACCATGAACGGCGCTCTGGCGACAGCGCGGCGCAGGCGCTGCGCCGCACGCGAGTGGGCCTCGCGCAATCCCACACCGCTGCCGACACGCGCAAACGCCAGGGCCAGCCTGCGCAACTCGATGCCGTAAGTGGGAATGGAACAGCCGTCGGTGCCGCGCGGTGCGGTGCTTGAATCGAACCCGGTCACAGCCTCAAGCGCAGCGGTGACCTCGCGCATCACCGGGTGGTCAGCCTGCACGTAACCTCTGACGTATTGCCGCAGATCCACGCTGCCGTGCAAGGCGCATGCCAGGCACAGAAAACCACAGTGCTTGCCCGAACAGTTGTTGTGCAACGGCGTCGGCTCGCGCCCAGCTGCGGCCAGCGCGCGTGACGCCGTCTCGAACGACGGCCAATGGGATCCGCACTCCAATGCAGAGACGGGCAGTCCAGCTTTGGCAAGCAATGCGGTTGCGGCGGCAACATGCGGCTCTTCACCGTTGTGCGAAGCGCAGGCCAGGGCCAATTCTTCATCGCTCAAGCCAAGCCGGTCGGCGGCGCCGCTTTCCACCAGCGGCAGGGCCTGCAAAAGCTTGACGGCAGAGCGCGGAAAGATGGGTCGGTCGATGTCGCCCAGTCTGGCCAGCACGGCTCCATCCGCGTCGAGAACGGCAAGCGAGCCGCGATGGCTCGATTCCAGCGTGTCACCACGCAGGACCTCGACCAGGACGGGGTTCACTGTCGAACCCGGCCCGGCTTGCACCGGCGGGCACCGCAAACCATGCGTGTGGGCCAACGATACCGGGCGCGATTCATCGTCACTCTTCCACCTTCACGCCCTTCCAGAACGCGACGCGCCCTTTGATCTGCGCGGCGGCCTCAAGAGGCTCCGGGTAGTACCAAACGGCCTCCGGATTCATTTCACCGTTCACGATCAGGCTGTAGTAGTGTGCCTGCCCCTTCCAGTGACAGCTGCTGCGATGGTTGCTGAAACTGATGTATTCAGGCTTCAGACTGTCCCGCGCAAAGTAGTGGTTGCCTTCCACCACGACGGTGTCATCACTTTGGGCGACGATCACACCATTCCAGATCGCTTTCATTTGCACCGACTCCTCGGGTTTGGCGTGCCGCACGGCGCGCCCCGCCAAGTCATTTTCGACGATACAGAGCCGCCGCGCGAGCCAAACGTTCGCCAATGGCCGTGACCAGTGTCTTGTCGCCGACCACGGTAACCGATTCTCCGTGGCGCAGGATGTCCATCGTCAATTCGGTCGGGTCATCGTAAGGGACCTGAAGTTCGTAGCCCCCCGTCGGGCCGCCAGCGCGACTTCTGCTGTGCGTGCCACTCTTCGCTGGCCACCCACAACGCTGCATCGGCATTGAAGTGCAACGTGGCCCAACGCAACTTTGTGCCGCTGCCGCCGTAGATGCCATGGCCGGCGTCGAGCTGGGCTTCGAGTTCGCGCAGACCCAACAGCCGCGCTTTGTCGTCGAGCAGCCGCGCCCCGCGCACCGCATCGAGGGCAAAACGGCGCAGGCCATCGCTCACGTGACACCAGGCGTCGAGAGACCACGTGTTGCGGTAGTTGACCAGTCGCTGCGGTGAGACTTCGCGTTCGCTCAGGGTCCGGTCGCTGCGCTTGAAGTAGTGCAGCCGGACGCGGCGCTTGTGCACCAAGGCGCTGCCCAGGAGTTCGAAAGAGCGACTCGGTGCGCGCCGCCGCGCCGTGCCAATCACCTTCACCCGGCGCAACAGCGTACGCGACTCTTGCGCGTGCGCGCCGGGCATGCCTTGCAGCCTTTCGGTCAAGGGATGCAGGTGGCGTGCCAACACGCCGTCATCGTCCAGGCCCGCCAACAACTGCTGCATCGTCAACAGCGCGTGGATCTCGTTTTCGCTGAATCACAGACCCGGCAACTCATGCACGGCGCCCGCGCCGGCCGCGATGCCGTCGAAGCGGTAGCCATTGGCAAGAGCGTCGTAAACGATGGGCGCGCCAAGCCGGTCGCGCAGGTACTGCAAATCCCGCTTGAGCGTGGCCGGGGACACCTCGAATTCGCCGCCCAAAGCGACAAAACCGACGCAGCTGCGTAGCAGCAGCTCGATCTTGTCAAAATCTGCGTCCGGTCCGTGGGCTGCCTCTGCGTATTGAAAAGCCCGGCGTGGGGCTCGTGCCGGCGCTGCCGAGCATACGCCGCGGCACGGGCTGAATCGTGCGCAGGTGGCTCACGCCATGAGCGACTTGGCTGCAACACTGCTCCGACCCGCGGCTTCCAAGCGGTTCATTCGATAGTGTTCCGCATCATGAGTTTGTTTGCCCTGCACCCTCAGTTGGACATGGCAAGCGCCGACCCACCCGCCACCGCGCACGAAACGCTCGGCTTCGAACTGGGTTGGGACCACGCACGTTACGGCGTCGTGCCCTCGCTGGCGCGGGCCTTCGAAGCCTCTCGTCTGCGCTGCGCAGCGGCTGGGCCGCGGGTCATGTCCCAAAATTCTCGCGGCGACGCGTTCGGTCGAGCTCTGGCTGCACCTGCGATTGCAGGCGTGGGTGCTCGGCCGGAGGGTCGAGCCGGTGCAAGTCACGCCGCGCTATCTGGAGCAACTCGAAGTCCGCCACTGTCCGATTACACGCATGCCCCTGGATGCGAGCAGTCTGCTCAACCACGAAGCGGTGTTCGCCCGGGTGCGCCGCGACGGCGCCTATGCCGCAGGCAACATCGCTGTTCCGAGCGCCAGGGCTGAGCGTGTGAGGCAGGGCATCGGCCGAGCCCGGGCTGCGGAGCTGGCGAAGCGTTTCGGTTGCGGACCGTCGAGCGGCGTAGATGGGCTCACCGCACCGCAGTGGGAGCGTGTGGCCGCGCTAGGGAGCTTCGTGGAACCGCCGACGCACGCGCAGGCCTGCGAGCGGCCGTTGCTCGTTTTGCCGCCGAATCGCATGCGCCTGCTGAACGCAGCGCAAGCGTTGCAGGCGTTTGCCAGCCGGCAACTCCTCGCCCCTGGCTGGAGCCTGCGCGTAAGCCGTATCGAGGCCCTGTTGCCCGCCAAAGCGGCGCAACGTTCATTCCAGACTTCTTTCATGCCCTGTTGCCACGGGTTCTGGAGGCGGGCCGAAACCTCGCCCCTCACGAGCTGCGCTGGGCGATCGAAGACGCCTGGCGATCGCCCCTGGTACAGCAACGCTGGCAGGCCTTCGCTCACACCCTCAGTGCCAAGCAATGTGAATCGCTGGTCGTGCGTGCCCACGCCAAACGCTTGGGCCAGGGGGCGCTGCTTGCCCTGAACGAGCGCGCCGCTGTCGACGGCTGGGGCCTCGAACGCCGGGGACTACTCTTGGGTGACGATTTGATGCGGCGTGTACCGGCGCGCCGAAGTGAGCCCTGTTCTCTTGCGCAAGGATGGACGCCGAGGCGCCCCGCACAACAAGGTCTGTTGCCCAGGGCAACCGCTTGAAACAAGCTTGTGCCGGCGCTGGAGTGGAAATGGGCAGAATGCACCCCACGGGTTTGCGGCCCGGCTTCACTTGCGGAGAAGCACCCATGTTTGCAACCCAAGATCTCTTGCGCCCGAGCATGCTCGGCGCGCTGGCACTCACCCTGGCTGCTTGCAGCGGGGGCGATTCCACGGTGCAGGTCGGCATGAACCGGGTCAACCCGGCGGTCTCATCGCTCTTGACGTCTGTCGACGCGATTGGCGTGGGTGGCGCCGACCTGACTTCGAGCAACCCGACGCGGGCTGACCTGGCGCTGCAGTCCAATCTGAAAGGCGCAAGCGTGCAGTTGCGCTTCTCGTGCCCGGCTTGCAGCATCACGGTTGAGGCCGCAGGAAGCAGCGTCGGCGCCAATCAATACATCACGATTCCATTTCCGACGCTCGACGCCGCATCCAACGTCAGCGTTCTTGTCACCGACCGGGTCAGCGGCGCAACGGCGCAATACACGTTGCACGCCCGACCGCTGGACTATGTGCGCTACGGCTTCGGTGCGAATGCGCCACAGGCCGGTGATCTGTACCTCACGCCGTTCGACCCGCAAGGCTTCGGCGCCCCCTACGCGTACATCGTCGAGGTCGACGGCAGCCTGAAGTACTACTACCGCAACCCGCGCGGCGGCAACATGCACGACTTCAAGAAAACCGTGCTGCCCGGCGGAGCCGTGCGCTACAGCTTCTACGATTCAGCGCAGAGCGCGATTCGCGTCATGGATGCTTCGTTCAATCTGATCGAGAACGTGAGCGCACTGGGCTTTCCCGACGGCAACACCTACGCCGCGAATCTGCACGATCACGTCATCGTCAACGACGGTCACTACATCCTTGGCGTCTACGCCGCGAAGACGGTCAACAACATTCCTACCTTGCCCGGGCAGCCCTTGTTCGTCGGCGGCAGTGGCTTGCAAGAAATCCAGAACGGCGTGGCCGTTTTCAACTGGCTTTCCACCGATCACGCCGAGCTCTACGCCTGTTCGACCGAGGGCAACGGCTTCGCGCAGAACAACGGTGCCGACTATGCGCACTGGGACTCAGTGCAGGTCGACCCGGCTGACGGCCACTGGATCGCATCGTTTCGGCACCTCGACGCCGTGCTCAAGATCGACCGAGGCACAGGAGCAATCCGATGGATTCTGGGCGGACCGTGCGACCAGTTCGGCTTGTCACCTGCTCAAAAGTTCGCGCATCAACACGACGCACAGCGCGCCCCGGATGGACGCCTGACCTTGTTCGACAACGGCAATGGCGGCGCCGCGTCGCGAGTCCTGGCGTTCAACCTGGATGAACCCGCCAAGGCCCTGGTGGCGGGGAACCCGGCGTTGCCCGGCTTCGCCGAGTTCAGCGCCGACATGCACCAGAGCTTCAACCTGGGAAGCGCGCAGATGTTTGTCGGCGGCAAAGTCCTGGTCGGCTGGGGCGAGTTCGCGGGCCTGCTCAATGACGTGTCGGAATTTGACCTGGCCGGCGGCGCGCAGTCGATGCAGCTTTCGCTGCTGCCCAGCGACTATGCGAACGGCTATTTCTCCTACCGGGCACGCAAGTTCCCCTGATACCCCAAGCGCCAGGAAAACCGTCAGCGCAAGGCAGCGCCGCGCAGGCGATGCGCCACAAACCACAGCGACACGGCTGCCAGTAGCAGGCATACCGCCAATGGGATGAGCCACTGCGGCGCGCGCAAGGCCCCGCCTCTGAGCACATGCGTCATCAACGTGTTTTGCCCCAACGCCGGCAACCACAGATGCCACCACGCCTCACTACCCAGGTTGAACACGCTGACAAGGGGCAATAGCGAGACAAGCAGCACCAAGAGGCTGGCATTGACCTGTGCTTCCTTGACACTCTTGCAGCGGATCGCCACCGCCATCAACAGCGCCGACAGCGCCGCGGCAAAGGGCAGCAACACGACCACGAACAGCAGCGCTTCGCGCATGCCGAACTGGAACAGGGCCTGCAAGGTGTCGCTGCGCAGCCACCACTGCGCGGGCAGGAAGCTGAAGCAGCTCAGCACCGCGATCAGCATTGCGACGCTTGCCACGGCACCCCATTTGCCCAGCACCAGCGCCAGCGGCGCGGCCGGGTTCATCAGCAACGGCTCGAGCGAGCCACGCTCGCGCTCGCCTGCGGTCGTGTCCAGGGCCGCGCTCAACGCGCCGTACAGCACCGCCATGAGCACAAAAAAGGGCAGCATAGCGGTGAACTGGGTTGCGCGTGTCTGGGTGCTGGCCAGATCGCGCTCCTGAATCTCCATGGGTTCGAGCAACTCGCCCGAGACGCCCCGCATTGCCAGGCTCAGCGCCACGCGCTCGCGGCCGTAGGCCGCCAACAGGCGCTGCACCCGTCCAGCACCCGACTCGGCCTGTTTGTTCGCACTGTCGCTGAGCAATTCGAGCACGGGCACGTCGCCGCGCAACATTGCAGCCTCGAAATCGGGAGGCACGACGACCACTGGATCAGCCAGGCTTGCGTCGCGCAGCCGTGTTTCATAGTCTGACGGTGCGTCGCGCACGACGGCGGACTGGCGCTCCAGAAAATTTCGCAGCCCCGGCGCGTGCTCGATGCCGACGACAAACACCTCTCGCTTTTCGGCGCGCGCCTCCAGGCTCGCGACAAGGCCGGACAGCGCTATCAGCACCAGCGGCCCCAGCAACACGCTGGACAGGAGCACGACCAGCAGCGTGCGGCGATCACGCAGTGCGTCGACAATTTCCTTCGCATAGACGGCTCTTGCGGTGCCGAAGAAGTTCATGGCTGCACCGGACGCACTTCGTGCGGTCCCTGCGCGAGGGAATTCGCAAGCGGCAAGGCCTGAGGGCTTGCAGCAGCGTCGTCCGCATAGGCCAATCGCACGAACGCGGCCTCGAAATCGCGCTCGCCCGCGCGCTCCAGCAACTCGGCGACCGAGCCTGTGGCGACACTGCGGCCCTGCGCCACGACGACGACGCTGTCGCACAAGCGCTCCACCTCTTGCATGATGTGCGTCGAAAAAACGATTGTTTTCGAACCGCCCTCAGGCGAACGCAGCCAGCGCAGCGTCTCGCGCAAGGCGCGCGTCGCAAGCACGTCCAGCCCGTTGGTCGGCTCGTCGAGCACGACATTGGCCGGGTCGTGCACCAGGGCCCGCGCCAACGCCGTCTTCAAGCGTTCGCCTTGACTGAAGCCTTCGGTGCGCCGATCGAGCAGCGAGGTCATGCCCAGAGCGCGCGCCAGTTCCGCGCTGCGTTGCTCGGCAGCGCTACGCTCCATGCCGCGAAGCACGCCGTAGTAAACGATGTTTTCGCGTGCGCTCAAGCGTGGGTACAGGCCGCGCGCGTCGCACAACACGCCCATGCGTGCAAGTGCGCCATGAGGGTCTTGAAGCACGTCGATGCCGTCGACTTCGATGCTGCCGGCATCGGGCCTGATCAGGCCGGCGAGCATGCGCAGCGTGGTTGTCTTGCCCGCGCCATTCGGCCCGAGCAGCCCGGTGATGGTGCCCGCAGGCGCCTGCACGCTGACATCGCGCACCGCGTGCACGGCCTGCGCCGCCGAGCGCGCCGGGGGGAAGCTCTTGGCGAGATGCTGGATCGCGATCATCCGGGTCGAACCGCAAGCATTGGCGATGTGGGTTGGAAGAGCGTGGGGCGTGGAATTGAAACCACGCAGTTCGCATCCACGGCCAGCGCGTCAGCGTCGGTTTCCGCAGCGATGAAGCGGTACAGCACATCGCGCATGCAGCCGATGCCGAACACACCGTGCCCGGCGTGAGGCACGATGATGTGAAGTGCATTCGCGCCAAGCGCCGCAGCAACACGCTCGGCGTGGCGCGGTGGCGTGGCCGGATCGAGGCCGCCGCTGGCCAGCAGCACCGGTACCCGGCTCGGATGGGTGTTGTAGAACGCCGCCGCAAGCTCGCCGCGAGGCCAATCCGCGCAAATGCGTTTCACGCTGCGCAGCGCGCCGTCGCCGAAATCGCGGGCCACAGCCTGCGGCGCGCTCAGCCGCGGAAAGTCTTCCGCGCAAAGCACGGAAAAGTGCATGCCTTCGGCGATGCGCGTCGACCGGCGCGCACCGTGAATCGAGTTCAGTCCAAGCAGCGCCGTGAAACGGCCCTGCGCCGCTTGCGCAATCGCCACCGGCAACGCCGCCGCCAGTGCCGGGCTGTACAGCGGCGCGCGCACTGCGGCCAGCAACATGTCGCGCGTCACCGTCAGTGCTTCGATCTCTCCGGTCAAGGGGTGCGGTACCTGCACCCGCCGTGGCAGGCCGGCGAGCAGGGCGTCCCAGTCCTGGCGCAGGCGCGGGTGCGCGACCGCACACGCGGGCTCTTGCACGCAGTGCGCGAACAGCGCATCCAGCGCAGCCTGCGCATCCAGGCCACTGCTCGCGGGCAGCGCCATGTCGGCCGGCGCAACGCCGTCAAGTGCCATGCGCCGCACCCGCTTCGGAAACTGACGTTGGTAGTCCAGCGCGGCGCGCGTTCCGTACGAAGCCGCGACTAAATTGATTCGTTCGGCGCCCAGTTCTTGGCGCACCGCGTCCAGATCCTGCATTGCCAGAGGCGTCGTGAACAAGCGCAGGTCACCATAGGTCAGGGACTGAAGCTGGCGTTGGCAGACTTGCAGGCGCTGCACCTGGCGCTCGGGATCGGTCTGTTCGGCCAGTGGTGCGCGCCGCGCTTCATCGCAATAAAGCGGTGCCGACAATCCAGTACCGCGCTGGTCGACGAACACCAGGTCACGCCGATTGCCCAGGCGTTGCAACAAGCCCAGCGACGCTCCTGCGAGCGAGATCGCACTTTGGCCCGGTCCGCCGGCGAGCAGGAATATCGGGTCAGGCAGGCGGCGTCGGGCCAGCGCCGGAACAACCACGTAGTGCACGGAGATGCGCGGGCCGTCGGGGCGTGCCGGGTCAAGGGCGCGTTCTATGGCGCCGCAGCGCACGCTGTTCTTGATACCCGCGACGCGGCAGTCGCGCAGCGTTTCGGCAGCGGGTATTGGCCCCGACGCGACGGCCGACGCCAGGCCCAGCGGCAGCAGCTGCAGCAGTCGCCACCGAAACAGGCGAGCCAGCGACATAACGGCGCTAGCCTGGAAACCGGGGCGACGGGCTGCGCGCGTCACGTGCCTAGCATGCGACGCAGTTCGCCGCTGTCGATCAAGGTACGAATGTCATCCGCGCCACCCACCAAGGTGCCGCGCACGAACACCATCGGGAACGTCGGCCAGCCGCTCCATATCTTCAGCGCATTGCGTTTACGCCACAGGCTGAAGTAGCTTCCGTACTCGAGATAGTGGTGTGCCACGCCAGCGTCGGCAAGGGCGCGGCGCGCACGTTTGCACATTGGGTTCTGTCTCATGCCGACCACCAATACCGGATGCGATGCTGCGGCCGACTGTACGTTGTGCACGATGTCGGCATGCAGGTTCGCGACCTTCTGGCGGATCGCGGGATGTAGGCGCTCTTCTTCGAGAATGGGGCGGGGCATGGTGAGTCTCCGGCTGGGAACAAAGGCGAAGCGTAGCCGACCCGCAAAGGCGCAACGTCTTGAGCCGAGGCCATCGAGCGGCCGCGCGGGTACTGGACCTCAGAAGCGGCGACGCGGCCGGACCTCAGAAGCGGCGACGCCGCCGGACCTGTCAGGCCCTGGACTTGAGGCGCGACATTCCCCGGCGCGAGGACCAGGACGCTTCAACTGTCCACGACCCCAGTTCGATGAACATCCAGCCCGGCGCAGCACAGTAGGCGTGCAGATGCGCCCAATGGCGTGTCCCGTAGACACCGCGGCTGTGCTTCACGCAAAGCTTGCCGGCGGGCCAGACCAGACGTCCCACCGCTTCAGCGAGGGTGACCAGGATCGACAGGCCAATGCGGGCGAACAGGTGCAACATGATCAAACTTGCCGAGGGCGAGAGCGGAGTCGGATTGACTGCGGCTGCAACGTTAGTCGCCCGGTTCCCGATACACCACCCCACACTCGGGGGTAGTGCCCGATCCATCGCTCAGTTCAGACCAAGCCGGTCGGGTGCCAGGTATTGGCGCCGATACAGCTCGAACGGCAAGCTGTCGGCGGCCTCGGTGGCGGCTTGCTCGGCGAGTGAATTGAGCGTCAACTCGGCGAAGCGCTCGCGCAATTGTGCTGAGTACGGCAAGGCCAGCAGCCATTGGTGGGTCTGGGTTGACTCGGCACAGACGAACCGCAGGTAGGAGCCGTCGAAGTCTTTCAGCAGCGTTGCCAACACGCGGGCCGAGGGCAAGCCTTGCGGCTCGCGCAGCGCGGCCTGGGCCACAGCGATGCTGTCTCGGTACAGGCTACCGCCATGCACGGCGTCGAGTGCCGCGGCAATGGGCTCGCACTGTTGCAGGATCTGCCCACCCCAGTCGGGGAGGGCGATGAGGTCGCCCTTCCGCTCGAGCAGCAGACCGGGCTCGCGGCCGCGAGCGGCGGCGCGATGCTGGTTGCGTGCCAGTTCGGAAATCTCCTCGCGGCTGTCCGGCGGGCTCTCGGTCAGCAGACAGTGCAGCAGGAACACATCGAGAAAGCGCAGCGTCGGCGCGGCGATGCCGATGCGCACGAACGGGTCGAGGTCCATGCACCGCACCTCAACGTACTCGACGCCGCGCTCGCGCAAGGCATGCAACGGACGTTCGCCCCGAAATATCACGCGCTTCGGGCGAATCGTCCCGTAGAACTCGTTTTCGATCTGCAGCAGACTTGTCGAAAGCTGTCGGTACTGCCCGCCAGCGTCGTGAATCCCCACCGCCTCATACGCCGGGTAGGGCCGGGTCAGCGCACCCTGCAGCGAGGCACCGTAGCTTGCCAGGCTGTTATAGCTGACCGCCAGCTCCGACTGCGCATCGCTTTGGTAGCCGAGTCGACCCATGCGCAGCGACGTCGCGTGCGGCAGGTGCATGGTCTGACCTCCCAACGCCTGCAATTCATGTGCGCGCCCGGCGACGAAACTCGAAGTGACGGCTGGCGACGCACCGAACAGATAGAGCAGCAGGAAGGAGTGGCGTCGGAAGTTGCGGATCAGCGCGAAGTATTCGTCGCTCGACACATCGGCCATTGACCAGTTGTAGTGAATCCCCGAAATGGTTTGCATGCGCCGGCCGTAGCGATGCCCGAGGCCGGTGCGATAGACGCTCTTCGCCAACCCGACATTTGAGCTGCCGTAGCGGCCGATCGGAATGTCGTCGTCGGCCGGTAGCGCGCCGGGCATGCTCGCCACCCACATCATTTCATCACCGGCTTCGCGCAGGGCATGCGCGACAAACTGGTGGATCTGGGTCAGCTCCGCCAAACAATCCTCGACACCCGCATGAACCCCGGTGATGAGCTCGAGCTGCGATTCGCTGAAATCGGTGGTGATGTTCGGGTGCGTCAGCGCCGAGCCCAGTGCTCTCGGGTGCGACGTGAGCGCGAGTTCTCCGTTCGGCTGCACGCGCAGGCTTTCTTTTTCGATGCCGCGGCGGATCGCCGTCAGGCGCGCCGGCGCCAGCTCGCGCAGTCGTTCTTGCAAAGAGTTCATGGCGCAGTTCCGCTTCGAGTCTGTCAGGTCGCGAGCACGCCGCGCTGATAGTCGGCCAGCGCCTGCTCGAGCTCGCGCTGGTTGTTCATGACGAAGGGCCCGTATTGCGCGATCGGCTCGTTCAACGGCCGTCCGGCGACGAGCAAGACGCGGCTCAAGCCACTTTGGCTTGCGGGCGCACTCAAACGCACGCCATCGGCGCCGGCATCGTTCGCCAGAATCGCCATGCGATCGCTTTCGACGGCGGACCCGGCAACATCGCCGACGTGGACCGTACCGCCGCCATGGCAGTAGATGAACGCATTGTGGCCAACGGGGATCTGCGCATCGAACCCAGTTCCCGGGGGCAGACTGATGTCCAGGCACAGCGGTTCGGTGCTGGGGCGGCTTACCGCACCCGCCACGCCCTGGCTGGCGCCGGCGATGACGCGCACCCGCACCCCGTTGTCCAGCACAAACGCCGGGACGTCGCCTGGCGCGACGTCGCGGTACGCTGGTGCCTGCATCTTGTCCTTCGCGGCCAGATTGACCCAAAGCTGAAAGCCGGCCATGCGGCCCTGCTCCTGCTCCGGCATTTCGGAGTGGATGATGCCGCGCCCGGCCGTCATCCACTGCACGCTGCCGGGCTCGAGCAGGCCGACATTGCCCACGCTGTCGCGGTGCTTCATGCGCCCGGCGAGCATGATCGTGACGGTCTCGAAGCCGCGGTGCGGGTGGTCAGGAAAGCCGCCGATGTAGTCGGCTGCGGCATCGCTGCCGAAGGCGTCGAGCATCAAGAACGGGTCGAGGCGCTTTTGCAGCGGCTGGGTCAGCACGCGGGTGAGTTTGACGCCGGCGCCGTCGGACGTTGGCTGGCCTTGCACGATGCGCTCGACACCGCGTGAGCGAACGCGCTGATTGGGGGTGTTGAGATGCATGAGTGGGTCCGCAAGAAGGGCAGCGCAAGGAGAAGGGAAAGGACAGGGACAACGAAAAGGCCAAGAAAGTCGACCACCAAAGCTTGCCGATGGTGCCACGAACGGCAAACCCTGGTGGCGCGGCACGGAATGCCGTTTGGCGCTCTAATCCAGCCTGCCCAAACTCCCACCGAAGGATCCCATGAAGCTCTACTACAGTACCGGCGCGTGCTCCCTGTCGCCGCACATCGTATTGCGCGAATCCGGCCTGCCGTTCGAGGCGGTTCTGGCCAGCACCAAGACGCACAAGCTGCCCGACGGAACCGATTACTACACGATCAACCCGAAAGGCTATGTGCCGCTGCTCGAACTCGACAACGGCGAGCGTTTGGCCGAGGGCCCGGCGATCGTGCAATACATTGCCGACCAGGTTCCCGCGAAGAACCTCGCGCCGCCGAATGGCACCATGGCTCGTTCGCGGGTGCAGGAGTGGCTGACGTTCATCGGCACCGAACTGCACAAGACCTTCAGCCCGCTGTTCAATCCAGCCATGCCCGAAGAGGCGAAGGCAATCTTCCGCACCAAGCTGCTCGACCGCCTGCGCTGGGTCGACACCCAGCTCGAAGGCCGCGAATACCTGACAGGCGCCGAGTTCTGCGTCGCTGACGCCTACCTTTACACCGTGACGCGCTGGACCAAGCCGTTGAACATCGACATCTCTGCCCTGCGCCATCTCGCTGAGTTCATGAAACGCATGGAAGCGCGCCCCGCCGTGCAAGCGGCGCTGAAGGCCGAAGGCCTGATCCAGTAGGGCAGGCTTGATCGAAGCGCTGTTGCGACGCATGCGTGTGCAGATTCGCCGGCGCGGTGGCTGGCGCAATCGCTGGCGCAGCGTCTGCGCGGCAAGCTTTCTCGCTTGTGCCTTGGCGGCGGCGGCCGGGCCGCCCGCTGCGGGCCGCTACCTGGCGCAAATGTGCGTTGCGGTGCCGAATGTCGAGCCGACCTGTGGCCGTGCCGAGATCGAATGGCGCACTGCCGACCGCGCCGTGCTACGCATCAGCGATGTCGCCTATGGGCTGCGGCTGCGCACCAGCCAGCTCGATGTGGTGCTCAAGCAAGGTGCGATGCAGATCGACGGATTCACGGCGATCTACGAATGGGACGGCCCGACGCTGCGGTTCTTCGATGCCGACAAGAATGTGCGCTACGAAGTTCGTTCCGAAGCGCCAATGATGGCGCGCCCGAAAGGGCCAGCCGCAACCCCGCCCACGCCGGTGCGCTGAGAGCAGAATCGAGCCATGGTCGCCCGCGCCGTCACGCTGCGTTTGGCCGGAGCGCACGACGCACCGGTGATGGCCCTGATGTCGCGCGATCTGATTGAAGCCGGTCTGGCGTGGCGTTATTCGCCCAGGCGTGTTGCCGCGCTCATCGCCGAGGATGAGACGGCCGCCCTCGTCGCGTGCGACGGCGCCGAGGTGCTTGGTTTCGCCGTGATGCAATTTGGCGACGAGCGCGCCCACCTCAGCCTGCTGTGCGTGCTGCCGGCGCATCAACGGCGCGGTATCGGCCGGCGTGTGCTGGAGTGGTTGTTCGAATCGGCACGGGTCGCCGGCATCGCCTCGATTCACCTTGAACTGCGCGCCGACAACGAGCCGGGGCGGCTGTTCTACCGGGCGCTGGGCTTCAACGAGACGAACCTCGTGCCGGGCTACTACGAAGGTCGTTTCGCGGCGCGGCGCATGGTGCGTACTCTTCGGCCGACCGAACCCGATCCTCAGAGCCACCGAACGAGTTGACCAGCATCAAGCGCGACGGCCTGCCGCCACGCTAGGCTGCAACCCAAACCTCAAAGAGGCACTGACGATGAAGATCTTGCTGCCCCTGGACGGCTCCGAACACGCCCTCGAAGCCGTGCGCTACGCCTTGCGTCTGGTGCGCGAAGGGCTGCGCGCCCGGTTCGTGCTCGCCAATGTGCAGGAGCCGACCTATCTGTATGAAATGGTGCTGGCCCCCGACGCCGAAGTGCTGGAACGCGTCAGCGGCGCCGCCGGCTCGCATGCGCTCGAAGCCGGGGAAGCGTTGCTGAAAGCGGCAGGGATCGAGTACGAGCGGGAAATCGCCTCGGGCGACCCAGCGCATACGCTGGTAGACATCGTCGAGCGTTATGGTTGCGACGCTGTGATCATGGGCGCACGCGGCATGGGCAGGCTGCGCCGCGCGCTGCACGGCTCCGTGTCGCACGAGATGCTGCACGCCGCGCCGGTGCCGGTGACGATTGTCAGGCTGCCGGCCGAAGCCCCCGCCGCCGAGTCCGAGTCCGAGTCCGAGTCTGAGTCGTCGAGCTGAAGGCGAAGCAGCGCGTCACGCGCGCGCACCGAATCACAGCGTGCTTTCAAGTCAAACCACGGGCAGGCAAGACCCGCAGTCACGCACAGCTACCATCGGCGCTGCGATGACGAACATATCCCCGACGACCTTGCGCAGCGCACGCTGGTTCGCGCCCGATGACCTTCGTTCCTCCGGCCACCGCTCGCGCTTCATGCAGATGGGTTATGCCGCGTCCGATTGGGCCGGCAAGCCGGTGATCGCGATTGTCAACACCTGGTCCGACGTCAATCAGTGCCACGCCCATTTCAGGCAGCGCGTCGAAGACGTGAAGCGCGGCGTGTTGCAAGCGGGCGGGTTTGCGCTCGAACTGCCGGCGATCTCGTTGTCCGAACCCATCGTCAAGCCGACGACGATGCTGTACCGCAACTTCCTTGCGATGGAGACTGAAGAACTGTTGCGAAGCCATCCGATCGACGGCGCGGTGTTGATGGGCGGCTGCGACAAAACCACGCCGGGCCTGCTGATGGGCGCGTTCAGTGCCGGCCTGCCGTGCATCTTCCTGCCCGCTGGGCCGATGCTGCGCGGCAACTGGAAGGGCAAGGTGCTGGGCTCGGGCTCGGACGCGTGGAAATACTGGGACGAGCGCCGCGCCGGACGCATCAGCGAAGCGCAATGGGCCGAGGTCGAAGCCGGCATCGCGCGCAGCCACGGGACCTGCATGACGATGGGCACGGCAGCGACGATGATGGGAATCGCCGAGGCGATCGGCATGACGCTGCCCGGCGCCTCGGCAGTCCCCGCTGCCGACGCGAACCACATCCGCATGAGCGCGTCGTGCGGGCAGCGCATCGTGCAGATGGTCTGGGACCACCTGACGCCGGCCGCGCTCCTGAGCCGCGCGAACTTCGAAAACGGCATCGCCGTGGCGATGGCGATGGGCTGCTCGACGAACGCCATCATCCATCTGGTCGCCATGTCGCGCCGCGCTGGCTGCGCCATCGGCCTCGATGATTTCGATGCGGCGAGCCGCAAGGTGCCGGTGCTGGCCAACATCCGGCCGAGCGGCGACAAATACTTGATGGAGGACTTCTACTACGCGGGTGGCCTGCCGGGCCTGATGAGCCGCCTGCGCGATCACCTCGATCTGCAGGCACGTTGCGTCAACGGCTGCACGCTGGGTGAGAACCTGGCCGGCGCCGAGGTCTACAACGACGACGTGATCCGGCCATTGAACAACCCGATCTACGCCGAAGGCGCGCTCGCGGTGCTGCGCGGCAACCTTGCACCCGACGGCTGTGTCATCAAACCCAGCGCCTGCGCACCGCATCTGTTGCGGCACACGGGCCCAGCCCTGGTCTTCGACGACTACCCAGAGATGAAAAAGGCGGTCGACGACCCCGACCTGAACGTCACGGCTGAGCACGTCCTGGTGCTGCGCAACGCCGGCCCGCAAGGCGGCCCAGGCATGCCCGAATGGGGCATGCTGCCGATTCCGGTGAAGCTGGTAAGGGCAGGCGTCAACGACATGCTGCGCCTGTCGGATGCCCGCATGAGCGGCACGAGCTACGGCGCGTGCATGCTGCATTGCGCGCCTGAAGCGTATGTCGGCGGGCCACTCGCGCTCGTGAAGACCGGCGACCGCATCAGCGTCGACGTGCCCGCCCGGCGCATCCACCTCGAGGTGAGTGACGCCGAACTCGCGGCGCGCCGCGTGGCGTGGACGGCACCACCCAAACGCTACGAGCGCGGCTACGGCTGGATGTTCTCGCGCCATATCCTGCAGGCCGACCAGGGCTGCGATTTCGATTTCCTGGAAACCGGTTTCGGTGCGGCCGTGGCCGAGCCCGATATCTTCTAGCGTCATTGCGAGCCGCGCCGACCCCATGAATCCAGCCACTCGACAACTCCTCATGGGCGTGAGTACTGCCACGCTGTGCACCGCGCTGTTCAAGCGCGGCTTTCGCAACCAGTTCATCCAGGACGTGCGCCCGCTGAACCCGAATCTGCCGAACATGGTGGGCCCGGCGTTCACGTTGCGCTACATCCCGGCGCGCGAAGACCTGAACCTGATCGACGTCTTTCAGAATCGCGAACACCCGCAGCGCAAAGCCATCGAGGAATGCCCCGCCGGCGCGGTATTCGTGATCGACAGCCGAAAGGACGCGCGCGCCGCCTCAGCCGGCTCGATTCTCGTGACGCGCCTGATGAAGCGCGGCGTGGCAGGCGCTGTGACCGACGGCGGCTTTCGCGACAGCCCGGAGATCGCGCGCATGCCATTTCCCGCCTACCACAAGCGCCCGGCGGCGCCGACAAACCTGACGCTGCACCAGGCACTCGACATCAATGTGCCGATCGGCTGCGGCGACGCACCGGTCTGGCCGGGCGATGTAATCGTCGGCGACGCCGAAGGCGTGGTCGTCATCCCCGCGCACCTGGCCGATGAACTGGCGGCGCAGGCCGTGGAGATGACGGCGTTCGAAGACTTTGTCGCCGAGAAGGTGCTCGAAGGGCGTTCCATCCTCGGCCTGTACCCTCCAACCGAAGAGCGCAGCCACATCGAGTTCAGCGCCTGGCGACTCGGCAAGGGACGCTGAAAACAACGACGCGAGGGCGCCTCGCGGCTTCAATCGTCGAGCAGATCGCCCTTGAAAAAGCACCAGGCGGTGCCGTCGTGCAAATAGAAGTGACCGTCGGCGCAAAAATCCTTGCCGGGGAAAAACTCGCGGTAGGCCTTGGGCACGAGGCGCACCAATTGCGCGTCAGACAATTCTTCCAGTTCTTCGGGAGTGATCGGCATCCCGACACGCAATTTCCTCATTTGTGCTCCTGACCAGATGTTCACCGAACAACAACATGCCGATTTTGTCTGCTCATTGCAAGTCGGGGGCATTGCGCCCTGCGCAAGATGCACCGTGCGCCTGGTGCTGCAGGCCGTCGTCGGCAGACGGACCTGTCGATGCTCGGCGAGCTTGTTGCGGGCGCCCAAGACTTTCGCAGCGCTGGTGGTGTTGGGCCCACCGGCGCCGCAAGCCAACAGCAACACAGGGAAGCACCCAGCTCGGCAAGCGCGGGCTACGATCGGCGACCGCCCCTTCACCTTCATGAACCTGCTGCATGAGCACCACCCACCTGATCCCCCTGGCCAATCTCAACGCCGCGATCCGCCATGTCGTGCGCGGCTTCGGCAGTGCGCCCGATGAGGTGGAAGCCGTCGCTGCGAACCTGATCGACGCCAATCTCACCGGCCACGACTCGCACGGCATCGGCATGCTGCCGCGTTATGCCGGCGCGTTCCTCGAAGGCGGTTTGAAGCCGAATGCACATGTGCGCACCGTGCTCGACGCCGGCGCCATGTTGCGCCTGGACGGCGACGCCGGCTTCGGCCAGGTGATCGGGCGTGAGGCGATTGCGCTCGGCATCGAGCGTGCGCAGGCCACGGGAACCTGCATCCTTGCCTTGGGCAACTCGCACCACCTCGGGCGCATCGGCGCCTGGGCTGAACAGGCGGCGCAGGCGGGCTTGGTGTCACTGCACTTTGTCAACGTGATTTCACGCGCCATCGTCGCGCCGCATGGCGGCGCCGACGCACGCTTTGGCACGAACCCGTTTTGTGCAGGCGTACCGATCAGCGGCCGCCCGCCGGTGATCCTCGACTTCGCGACGAGCATGATCGCGCAGGGCAAGACACGCGTGGCGCTGAACAAGGGCGAACTCGTCGCGCCCGATTGCCTGATCGACGACCAGGGCCGGCCCACGCGCGAACCGCGTTTCAGCGTGGTTCCGCCATTCGGCGCGCTGCTGCCGTTCGGCGCTCACAAAGGCTCAGGGCTGGCGTTCATGTGCGAATTGCTTGGCGGTGCGCTCGCCGCGGGTCTAACGCAACGCGTCCACGACAACAGCAAACAGCGTGTGCTGAACGGCATGTTCAGCGTCTTGCTCGACCCAGCCTCGCTCACGGACCGCAGCGCGTTCGAACAGGAAGCAGTGGCCTTCATCGATTGGGTCAAGGCCTCGCCGCCACGGGAAGGCTTCGACGCTGTGCTGGTCGCCGGCGAGCCCGAACGCGCCTGGCGCGCCAGGCGCAGCGCCGAGGGTGTACCGGTCGATGCGGCAACGTGGCAGGAAATCCTGGGCGCCGCGGGCAAGCTCGGTGTGGAGCCGACTCGCGTGAATTCGCTGGCCGGTCTGGTCTGAGACAGCGCCTGGCTTTGCACGCCTGCGCCGCGAAGTGTCGCGGGACCCTGTTCGTTAACATATTCGATGAATGTCCCGGTTCGGTGCCGGCTGCTGTTTGACGGCTGGGCCCGATTCAACGGCGAGTCAGTTGCTCAAGACTCACAACCAAATTCAAGGTCACTTCGATGTCGCTGGTTTTCGCGCCCGCCACCGGCCTGCTTGCCGGGCTCGACCTGCTGCGGATCGATGTCGCAGGCGCCGTGGCGCATGTGCGGCTGAACCGACCGGCCAAGCGCAACGCCTTGAATGACGCGCTCATGGCGCAGTTGCGCACCTGCTTCATCAACCTGCCCGAGGCGGTGCACGCCGCCGTGCTGACGGGTGCGGGCGATCATTTCTGCGCCGGGTTGGACTTGTCGGAACTCACCGAGCGCAGTGTCAGCGAAGGCGTGATGCATTCGCGTTCGTGGCACGCGACGATGGACGCGATTCAATTCGGCCGTGTTCCGGTGATTGCCGTGCTGCACGGCGCGGTGGTGGGTGGCGGTCCGGAGATCGCCAGCAGTTGCCACATTCGGGTCGCGCAGGCGAGCACGTTCTACGGCCTGCCCGAAGGCCAGCGCGGCATCTTCGTGGGCGGCGGTGGCTCGGCGCGCGTGCCGCGCCTGGCGGGGGTGACGACGATGACCGACATGATGCTGACGGGGCGGGTGCTCGACGCGCACGAAGGCTTGCAGCGCGGTCTGTCGCAATATGTCGTCGCCGACGGCGCTGGTTTCGCCAAGGTGAGTCAACTCGCGAGCCGGATTGCCGGCAACGCACCGTTGTCCACCTTCGCCGTGGTGCAAGCGCTGCCGCGCATCGCTGACATGTCGCAGAGTGACGGGTTGTTTGTCGAGTCGCTGACGGCGGCGATCACTCAGGGTGACGACGCGGCGAAAAAACGAATTCGCGCCTTCCTCGACAAATCCGCCGCCAAGGTGGGCAAGTCCGGATGACGGCGAAGCCACGCTACCGCGAATTGCCGCTCGGCGGTTCGCTGGCGGCCAACTTTGTCGCGCGCGCCGACGGCACGACACTTGTCACTTCCACCGAGCCGTTGCTGCCTTACCCGCGCCGGCTCACCGACCGGCTGCTGCATTGGGCCGCGGTCACGCCCGAGCACACCCTGGCGGCGCAGCGCGAAGCCGCAGGGCAATGGCGCCGCATCAGCTACGCGCAGGCGCTGCACGGCGCACGCTGCATCGCGCAGGCATTGCTCGACCTGCGGCTGTCGGCGCAGCGGCCGGTCGCGATTCTTTCCGGGAACGATCTCGAACATCTGCTGCTGTCGCTGGGCGCCATGCTCGCCGGCGTGCCGTATGCGCCGGTTTCACCGGCCTACTCGACGCTCTCGCAGGACCACGGCAAGCTGCGCCACATCCTCACTCGGTTGACACCCGGGTTGGTGTTTGCGGCGGATGCCGCAGCCTACGGCCGAGCGCTTGCCGCCGCGGTGCCGGCCGAGACGCAGGTGGTGCTGACGCAGGGCCGGCTCGACACCCGCGCCACGCGCAGCTTCAGCGAGTTGCTCGCGAGCGTGCCGACCAATCAGGTCGACGCCGCGCACGAAACGGTCGGCCCCGACACCATTGCCAAGTTCCTGTTCACCTCGGGCTCGACGAAACTACCCAAGGGCGTGATCAACACCCAGCGCATGTGGTGTGCGAACCAGCAGCAGATCGTGCAGTGTTTTCCGGATCTGGGGCGCACGCGCCCAGTGCTCGTGGACTGGTTGCCGTGGAACCACACGTTCGGCGGCAACCACAACGTCGGCCTCACCATCTACAACGGCGGCACGCTGTACATCGACGAGGGCAAGCCCACGCCGCAGCTTATCGGGCAAACGCTGCGCAACCTGCGTGAAATTTCGCCGACGGTGTATTTCAACGTGCCCAGCGGGTTCGAAGAAATCGCGAATGCGATGGAACGCGACGCCACGCTGCGCAAGACGCTGCTCAGGCACGTCAACATGTTCTTCTATGCGGGCGCGGGTTTGGCGCAGCCGGTGTGGGACAAGCTCGACGCAATCGCCGAAGCCACGTGCGGCGAGCGCATTCGCATGCTCACCGGCTTGGGCATGACGGAAACCGCACCATTTGCGATTTGCGCGAATGCGCAGGATGTGAAGTCGGGCCACATCGGCCTGCCGGCTCCGGGCATCGAGCTCAAACTCCTGCCCAGCGGTGACAAGGTCGAAGTGCGCTACCGCGGACCGAACGTGACGCCGGGCTACTGGCGTGCGCCCGAACAAACTGCGGAGGCGTTCGACGCCGAGGGGTTCTATTGCAGCGGCGACGCGGTGAAAGCCATCGACGTCGCTCGCCCCGGCCGCGGTTTCATGTTCGACGGGCGCATTGCCGAAGACTTCAAGCTTGCCACCGGCACGTTCGTCTCGGTCGGGCCGCTGCGCGCGAAGGTCATCGCTGCGGGCGACCCCTGCGTGCAGGACGTGGTCGTGACCGGCGTCGATCGCAACGAGATCGGTTTGCTGATCTTTCCGCGTCTGGACAGTTGCCGCGCGCTCGCTGGCATCGGCGCCGAGGCGCCGGCGGCCGAGGTGCTGGCGGCGCCGCTGGTGCGCGAATTCTTTGCGCGCCTGATCGATGCCCTGTGGGCCAGTGGCACGGGCAGCGCGACGCGCGTGGCGCGTGCGCTGTTGCTCGTCGAGCTACCGAACATCGACCTCGGCGAGGTGACGGACAAAGGCTCGATCAACCAACACGCGGTGTTGACGCACCGCGAGCCGCTCGTCACCCAGTTGTACGCCGGCGTCGCGGGCGTGATCTTTCCGAGGAAACCGCCGCAATGAGCAAACTCAACATCCATCGTGTCGAGGTGCATTTCGGTGATTGCGACCCGGCCGGCATCGTCTTCTTCCCCAACTTTTCGCGCTGGATGGACCAGGCTTCGCTGGCGTTTTTCATGGCCTGTGGCATTCGGCCCTGGCACGAACTGGTGCAGACGCGCGGCATCGTGGGCACGCCGCTGCTCGAAGCTCACACCAAGTTCTACAAGCCCGCCACCTATGGCGAAAGCATCGAGGTGCACACGACGGTGGAAGAATGGGCCGTCAAGGTGTTCCGGCATCGGCACAAAGTGATTCGAGGTGACGATCTGCTGTGCGAAGGCACCGAACTGCGCACCTTCGTGATCCGCGACCCGGCTGCTCCGCAGCGCCTGAAGTCGATTCCCGTTCCCGAGGACATCAAGGCTGCCTGCCTTTGAGCGGCCCCTTGCCTCGCGCCGACCTGGCAGGCGGCCCGTGCCGGCGTGGCCGCGACCAATCGAAGGCAGATCGCGGTTCGCGGGTCAAAGGCCCGATCGCGTTCAAACACGTTTCACCTCAACCCACAACAGTGCCAGGCCGCTGGCGACAACGATCGCCGCGCCCAGCGCCACGCCGGCGTCGGGCCATTGCCCGAACAGCAGCCAACCCCAGAGCAGCATGTAGATGATCTGCTGGTACAAGAACGGGCTCAGCGTGGCCGCTGAAGCATACCGGTGCGCCTTTGCCACCCAATAGTGGCCGAAGCCGCCGAACAGCCCACATGCGGCGATGAGACCCCATGACAGCGCATCCTCAGGCGTCTTCCAATGCGCCAAGGCGAAGGGCGCGAGTACAACCGTGGCGCCCAATGCCGACATCAACTGCGTCGCAGCGGGGGATTCGCTGGCCGCCATGCGTCGCGTCAGGAGATTGAAGCATGCATACAGCACGGCGTTCAACACTGACAACAGAATCGCCGGATGAAACGCCTGCGTTCCAGGGCGGATCACGAGCAACACGCCGGCGAACCCGGTGATGATCGCGGCCCAACGCCGCCAATCCAGGTGCTCGCGCAGGAACCAGGCACTGAACAGTGCAATCATCAGCGGCACCGAAAATTGAATCGCCGCCGTCTGCGCCAGTTGCAGGTACTGCAACGCCCAGAAATTCAGCGCCGTCATCGACGCCAGCATCAGCGCGCGAACGAACTGCAACTTCGGTTTCTGCACCCGCAGCATGGTGCGGCCGTACACCGGACTGAGCAGCACCGAGGTGATGAGCGCGTGTGCGAGGAAGCGCAGCCACACCACTTCGAGAACCGGCAAAGACTGCACCAACCACTTCGCCGACGCGTCCAAGGTTGCGAAGCAAATCGTCGTCAGCGTGACCAACCCGATGCCGATGCGCCGACCGTGCGCGCTATCGAGGTGCAGCATGCGCGCTTTCGGGTTCGGGCGCGCCAGAGGGCGGCGGCCGACGCCGATACATGCCCCAGCCTTTCATCGTCAATACCGCGTCGCCGTGCTGGTTCGACACCTGCCACATCGAGCGCACCAAGCCCACACCGGGGCGGCTCGCCATCGGGCGCGCTTCGAGGATTTCCAGGCGCACGCTCAGCGTATCGTCCGGGAACACGGGTTTGAGCCAGCGCAGTTCATCGAGGCCGGGCGAGCCCAGGCTGGCGCTTTCAAGCAGATAGGCATCGCACATCATGCGCATCGCCATCGCGCACGTGTGCCAGCCGCTGGCCGACAGCGCCCCGAACAGCGAGCCACGCGCCGCGTCGTCGTCGACGTGAAACGGCTGCGGGTCGAAGTCGCGCGCGAACGCCAGACTTGCTTCGCGCGTGACTCGCATCGCACCGAATTCGCGCACCTGCCCGACAGGGAAGTCTTCCCAGTAGTAGCGGTAGGTATTGGCCGAGGTTGCCGCAGTGGGGTTCAAGGGAAGGATCGCGAAGGCAAAAAACAAAAGCGCGCCGACTGCGGCGCAGCCCGCAGCATAACGAGTCAGAAGGCGTCGCGCCGAAAGCGGCCCAGCGCCCGCGAGTCCGACTCGAGCTCAGCCGCGGCAAGATTTTCAAGCGCGGTGCCGACCGACTTGAACAACGCGACGTCATGCGCCGCGCCGCGCGCCTGACGCTGCGCGCGGCACAGCTCAGCGGGCCGACGGCGATCTGGCGCGGGCGTCGAACCTGCCCTCGGCCGCCGCTCGCAGCACGGAGCCTGCCTTGGCCAAGGCCACGTCGGTGCCGACAGGAATGCGTGAACGCGCGAATCAAAAGGCGCGGGCCTCGCGCATGTTCGGTGTGACGCTGCCCCAGCCTTTGATGCACGATCCGCGCGGCGCTTCGATCAGCGCAGGGTGGGCAAATGGGGAATCGGCGGACTCGGTGGCGACGATGCGCGTGAGGCGACGTTGGAGCCTATAAACCCGCTGTGCCGTGGAGCAGTGTCGCGTGCTTCGGTCGAAGGGCCGCGACAGCGCAGCGCCGCAGCGCCGCGCTGGCTCAAGTTCAGGGGTGAGAGGACTCGCTGAAGAAGCGCTGGAACACGTCGGGCTCGTGCACTTCACGCTGCAACAGGCCGCTCAGGGTTTCTTCGAACGGCTCGGTCCGCAGCAGTGAGTCCGGTCCTTGCGGCAGGACGTCGTCCCAGGCCAGGGTGTACCGCGGCCGGCGGTCGCGGAGCTTGGCGTCGTTCACATGATGCTGCGCCAGCAAATCGGCCAATGAGGGCAGTTCCTCCCACTCGATGCTGCCAACGTCGGCAACGATCTGGGGCAACTCGGGCACTTGCTGCTGTGGTTCTGGGGGAAGCATGATGTTGGGCCGATGGGTCAATGTGATGGCAAGGCTATCGGCAGTGGCAGGCGACGATTCATGGAAATAGCCGGCATCTAACTGCCTGTTTGCAATGCGGAGCCGCTTCGCGTGCGAAATTTGGCGTGGCGCAGATGCCGAACACAGACGCGCGGGCTTGACGCGCGACAGGCTCCAGGCCTTCGCCACAAGGCAAACCCAACGCGGGCTCGACCCAAAGCCCGACAGGCCCCTACACTGCGCGCTCGTTGCTGCGCAGCATCGCAATCGCCACGCCGAGCGGGTCGGCGACGATCGCGAAGCGTCCCACGCCTGGAATGTCGGCGGGCGCCGAGAGCACCCGGCCGCCGTTTCTGCCGGCCCTGGCAGCGGTCTCGTCACAGTCACTCACTTCGACATAAGGCAACCACATCGAGGCTGCGTCTGGATTCACCGACCGCGCTATGCCACCCCGGGACACACCGTCCTTCTTCAGCATGGTGTAGGTGCCTCCCGGCCCCATGTCCATCGTGTCGTGGCTGAAGCCGAACGTGCCTTCGTAAAATGCCAGGGCGCGGCTCGGGTCGCTGGTCCAGAGTTCGTTCCAGGCCCACTCGCCGGTGGCGGTCTTGGCGGGATCCGGGCGGTCGCCATCGGCACTCTTCCAGAGCGAAAACACCGCACCCGTCGGGTCGGCGAGCGTGGCGCCACGCCCCACCGGGCCGAAGTCGGTCGGCGGCATCAGGGCTTGGGCGCCAGCGCTTCGCGCGGCCGCGAACGACGCGTCGACGTTGTCCACCGACAGGTACGCCATCCAACGATTTGGCGCGCCGGCTGCGCTCTTGCCATAACCCCCGATGCCGTTGTTGCCGTTCATGATCATCGAATAGGGCTGCCCGCCCATGGGCATGGTTTCGGTGCGCCAGCCGAACAGTGCCTCATAGAACCTGGCGGCACGTGCACTGTCGCTGGAGTGGTGTTCAAACCAGACGAACTTTCCGGGAAGATAGCTCATGGGGGTCTCCTGGCTGGTGATCGGTTCAGTTCCGCAAGCTGCCGTTGACTGAGTTGGCAGGCGAACAATAGTCTTTTTTTGCCAGGAATTCCGCAACTTCGCGCAAGCTCCGGGTAATGCCGGAGGTCGGTGCAATGAGCAGCCGCCGTGCAACGCGCTGCGCTGGCACGACGCTGACGGTGAGCGCTGACTTGGCGCTGGTTGCGCCGTGTTTGTCATCGCCAGCAGACGCAGATGATGCGCCGGCAGCGGCCCAGGCGAAGCAGTGGATTGGAACGTGGAAACCGGAAGCAATTCGACGCGGCGCTTCGGCTCGGAGTTTGGGTGAGGCCGAGCAAAGTCGCAGCTGGCGCCCGCGCGATGATTGGGGTGGCTTGGCATCGCCGTTTCCCGCACCCCGCGCGGGCCTTGGTTCAGGCCTGAGTGCCCGGAGCGGCAACTGGCATCACGGCTGCGTTTTGCTGGAAGCCGCGCGCCACAAAGTGTGGCAGGCCAAGGGCGAGAATGAGGGAAACCACGCTCGCGAGGCTGCGCACCAGCACCAACGAACGGTCACCGCGCCGCGCCGCAAGACGCTCGCGCAGTGCCGCAAACCGCTCGCGCAGGCGCTGCGCGGGACGAAGAGGCGGCTGCAGCACTTCGATGCGTGCCCGGCCTATGCCTTCGAGTACGGTGCGCCCGCGTGCGTTGAGCAGCAATTCTTCCCCGCACCACGCAAACCGGTCGTCCGGCTCCCCTTCCTCCGTCAGCCAGACTCCGCCGGACAACACCCGTACCCGCGTGCCGCTGCGATCCTGGAGTACCAACAGTTGTTCGTGGTCGAGGTCGATCGTGCTCAAGTTTTCCGAGGAAACGTGGTTCATGTCAAAGCTCCATGGCGCCGCCGTGCGGCATGTCGCCATTGAAGGCGATTGCGGCCGCGCCGACAAACGAAAAGATCGCGCTTGATGCATGCGCGGTTTGCATGTATGGTGCGCGAGTGCCGACTCAACCAGCCTCGAAGCGCCCACACCGGACGCGCCAGCAGCGGCCGATTCAACTCGCCGCGCTGCGTGGCTTCGACGCCGCGGCGCGACAGCTCTCGTTCACGCTTGCTGCCGAGCAACTCGCACTCACCCAGTCGGCAATCAGCCGCCAAATCGCGACTCTCGAGCGCCAGGTTGGCAAGGCGCTGTTCGTGCGCAAGACGCGCTCGCTCGCGCTCACGCGCGATGGCCAACGCCTGCACGCCGCGGTGGCGCAAGCCTTGGCCGGCATCGATTCTTGCGTCGACGCGATTCGCGGGGTGGGGCAGGCGCCGCGCGTCGCTCTGACCACGTATGCGTCGTTTGCATCCCTGTGGCTGGTGCCGCGCCTGGCGGGCTTCCAACAAGAGCATCCCCGCATCGAAATTCGCATCGACGCCAGCGACCGCATGGTCGACCTCGCCGCCGATGGGCTGGATCTCGCCGTCCGGCGCAGCCTGCCATCGCGCCTCGATGCGCCGCAGTTTGCCACCCTGCTGTGCGAAGAATACGTAACGCCGGCGTTGAGCCCGCACCTGCTCGAGCGCAGCGCGCCACTGCGCGCGCCGATCGACTTGTTGCGTTTGCCCTTGATCGACATGGACGAGCGCTGGCAGCCTTCAATTGCAGGCGGCTGGCAGCGCTGGCTTGAGGCCTTCGGCGTGCCACCGTCGAGTGCGCCCGGCGGCAGGATGGTTTTTTCCTTCGTCGACCAGGCAATGCAAGCGGCAGTGCGCGGCCAAGGCATCGTCATGGGCGGCTCGCCGATGTTGGAAGACATGGTGGCAGCCGGCCAACTGATCACGCCGTTTCCAGAGTTGAAGCTGGCCACCGGCTACAGCTTCTTCCTGATCGTCAATCCGAAGCGCGCGCAGGCTCCCGACGTGGCGGCCTTTGTGCGCTGGCTGATTGGCGAGTTCGCGCGTGGGCCGAGGCGGCAAACCTGAGCACGAAGCGGCGCGGCGCGCGCTCGTCAGCGCTCAGCGCCCCTGCCAGATAGGTTTGCGCTTTTCCTGGAACGCCCGAACGCCTTCGCGCGAGTCTTCGGATTGCAGCGCTGCCACCAGCGCCGGCAGGCGCATGGCCTGCGCCTGCGTCGGCGACATGCCCGAGGTCTGCCGCACCACCGCCTTGATCGCCTGAACCGAGAGCGGCGCGCAGGCGAGGATCTGGCCGACCCAGCGCGCGACCGCTGCGTCGAGTTCGGCGCGCGGCACGACTTCGTTGATCAGGCCGATCTCGAGCGCGCGCTTGGCACTGATCCGCTGGCCGGTCAACAGCATTCCAAGCGCGACGCGGTGCGGAATCTGCCGCTGCAGCAAAGTCATCCCCCCATCCAGCGGCAGACGGCCTACCAGCGGCTCGGGCAAGCCAAAGGTTGCTTCTTCGCAGGCGATGACGATGTCGCAGCCCAGCACCATCTCGAATCCGCCGCCGAGCGCAAAACCGTTGACGCGTGCGATCACCGGAATGTTCAGCGTATCGCGCAGCGCAATCCCGCCGAAGCCGCCGGGCCGAGCCGCAGCCCAGTACTCCAGGCCGCTCGTGCCCGGGCTGTTCTTCATGTCCGCACCGACGCAGAACGCGCGCTCGCCCTGTCCGGTCAGCACGATCGCGCGCACGTCGCTGCGCCGCTCGAGCTCGCTCCAGATGCGTTGCAGTTCGGCTTCGCTGGCGAGGTCGATCGCATTCAGCACCTCGGGCCGGGCCAAGGTCACGGTTGCGACATGGTCGTTCACGACCAGGCTGACGCTCACCGGGTAACCTCCGTGCTTCGCACTGCGGTGCGAGCCCCGTTCGGAACGGCCGGGCGGGGATCATGGGTAACCTCCGTGCTTCGCACTGCGGTGCGAGCCCCGTTCGGAACGGCCGGGCGGGGATCATGGGTAACCTCCGTGCTTCGCACTGCGGTGCGAGCCCCCTTCGGAACGGCCGGGCGGGGGCTCATGACGCCCGCCCCGCCGCCTTCGTTCCCAGCTCGGCCAGCACTTCGGCGGTGTGTTGCCCCAGGCGCGGTGGCACGCGGCGCAAAACGACGCAAGCGCTCGACATCGTGATCGGGCTGGCGATGAAACGATACGCTGCCGCATCGCTTGCCGGCGACTCGAGAATCATGCGGTTGTGCAACGTCTGCGGATCGTTCAGCACTTCGCGCATGTCGCGCACCGGCGCGCAGAGCAGGTCTTGCGCTTCGAGGCGTTGCAACCAGTGGGCGCGCGTGTTTGTCGCAAAGCGATCGCGAAACTGGCGCTGCAACTCGGCCTTGTTGGCGAATTGCGCGTCAGGATCAACGAAGCGCGCATCGAGTGACAGGTCGGGCAGTTCCAACGCGGCGCAGATGTCGCGCAGCGGATTCGCCTTGAACGCGCCCACCAGCACCAGCGGAGAATCGCGAGTTTCAAACACGCCAGAAAGGGGCATCGCCGCCCAGTTCACCTCCGTGTCGCGCATCATGATCATTGCCGCTTCCTGCATCTGCATCGCGAGCATCGAGTCGTAGAGCGAGACGCTGATCTTTTGGCCGACGCCGCTGCGTTGCCGCTGCAGCAGTGCGAGCAGGATGCCCTGCACCATGTGCATGCCGGCGGAATAGTCGGCCAGCGCCGTCGGGTACACCGAAAGCGGCAGCGAGGGGTCGGCGCGCCGCGCCATCGTGCCGCTCATCGCCTGCGCAAGCACGTCCTGGCCGCCTTTGTGGGCATAAGGGCCGGACTCGCCGAAACCGGTGCCCACCGCATACACGATGCGCGGGGCGAGCTTGGCGCAGTCTTCGTAGCCCAGGCCCATGCGCTCCATGACACCGGCGCGGAAGTTGTTGACCACCACATCGGCGCCGGCGATCAAGGCCTTCACCTGGGCCATGGAGGCAGCATCGCGCAGGTCCAGTGCCACGCTGCGCTTGTTGCGGTTCAGGCTGCAGAAGATCGGGTTGTCGATGCCACCTTGCGGCGGGAAAGTCGAGCGGCTCAAGTCGCCTGCGCCGGCGCGTTCGATCTTCACGACGTCGGCGCCGTAATCGCCGAGCATCTGGGTGCACACCGGGCCCATCATGACCTGGGTGAAGTCGATTACGCGGATTCCGGCAAGCGGCAGCTCGGGCGCTGCTGTAGGTTGTGCGCTCATGCCGCCTCCGGCAGCAGCCGGCTGCCCACTGCAGCGGCAAGCGCCGGCACGTCGGCGTTGGGGCCGCTTTGGTCGCCGGGGTCCGCGCCCTGGGCACGCAGTTTGGCCTGCAACTTCTTGACGTCGATCTCGCGCACCGTCACGCCCGCGTCCAATGCCATGGCCGCGGCAATTCCCGCTGCTTCGCCCATCGCCATGCACGGCGGGATTTCGCGCGACATCTTTTGTGCCGACGACGTGGCCGAATAGTGGCGCCCGGCGACGAGCAGGTTGTCGACATCGCGCGGCAACAGCGAACGGTAGGGCGTGGTGTAGTCGCGGCCGCGCGCAATCGCGTCGGGGAAGCGCTTTCGCTGCATCAGGTCTTCCTTGGTGACGATGTAGTCGCCCTCGAGCAAACGCGTCTGGCGCACACCCGTCTGCGGCGCCACGTCGATGATCACGCAGCGCTCAAAGCCGGGCAGCCTGGCGCGTACGAAATCGACGGCTTGATGAATGTGGCGGCGGCCGCGGATCTCGGCCTGAGTCAAGTCTTCGACCTTGAGCCCGTCCAGGCCGGTCATGTGCGGGCAGTTGCACCACACGACTCCCGGCAGCGGTGTCTTCAGCCACCAATGCGCCCACGAGCCGCCGATCAAGCGCTTGATTTCCTGGTCGAGCGCGGCAAAAGCCTCGGGCTGCTCGCGCTCGAAGCGTTCGGCGTCGTCGGTGTCGACCGAGCCGAGGCGAAACACGGTGGTCAGCATGTAGGCGCCGGCGCTGAAGGGCGCGCCAGCCGACGCGGCGACGTCGAGGTCACCGCTGGTGTCGATCACGATGTCGCCGAGCAGGGCCTGGCGCCCGCTCTTCGTATCGCAGACCACGCCCAAGATTCTTCCGTCTTCGACGAGGGCGTGCGAAAACCAGGAGTGCAGGCGCAGGTCGACCTTGTGCCGGGCGACCCCTTCGAGCGCGACGCGCTTCCAGCCATCGGGGTCGAACGCCACGGCAAAACAAATGGGGTGCGGCTTGTCGTGGCTGTGGAAGTCGAAAGTGCCCCAGCGCGTCCAGCGGCTCACTGCCGCGGCGCTGCGGCCCCATTCGTGCTGGGCCGGAAAACTCGCCAGCCCGAGTGCAGCGAGGCGCTCGATCATGTCCAGGCAAACGCCCCTGACCGAAATCTCGTTGAGGTGACTGTCCCACATGTCGTCGAGCACCAGCACCATGCCGCCCGATGCCAGGCCGCCGAGGTGGTTGTAGCGTTCCACCAGCAACGTCGACGCACCATTGCGCGCCGCGGCAAAGGCCGCCGCCATGCCGGCCGGGCCGCCACCGATCACCAGCACGTCGGCGCGGCCGGCCACTTTTACGTCGCGCGCGGGCTCGCGAATCGATGCGGTGGGGGCGTTCATGCTGGCTCCTGGTTGAGTGGGCCTGGCGTCACGCGGATTCGGGGTGCCAGCGAATGATGGCTCTTTCCAGCAGCACGATGGCCATGAAGAAGCAGCCCGACAGGCAGGCACTCATGATGATGGCCGCGTACAGCAACGCCGAATCGAAGTTGTAGGTGGCCTGAATGATCATCGCGCCGATGCCCTGGGTTGCGCCGATCCATTCGCCGACGACCGCGCCGATCACCGCCATCGACGCCGCGATGCGCAATGCCGAAAACAGGTAGGGCAGCGCGCAGAACAACCGCAACTTGAAGAAGATCTCACTGCGGCTGGCGGAGAGTACTCGCATCAACTCCATGGCCTGCGGGTTCACAGCTTCCAGGCCGCGCACGCTGTTCACGAGCGTCGGGAAAAAGCATACCAGCGCCGCAATCGCGATCTTCGGCTCGACGCCGTTGCCCATCATCAGCACCAGGATCGGTGCTTTCGCGACGACCGGAATCGAGTTGAACATGACGACGACGGGGAAGAAGATCTCCTGCAGGCGCCGGCTATGGACGAACAGAGTCGCCACGGCAATCGCGGCCAGGTTGCCGATCAGAAAGCCGCCAAGCGCTTCGCCTGCGGTGGGTAGCAAATTGGCGAGCAGCACGTCGCGCTTGGCAAACAGCGTCTGCGCCACTGCCCAGGGCGACGGCGCAATGAAGGGCCTGACCTCGAAACCGGCCACCACCGCCCACCAGAGTGCGATCAGGCCTGTGATGCCGATCGCCGGCATCAGGCGGCGGCGCCAGCGCGCACGCAACTGCATCGCGTCAAAACGCGCCTGCTCTGCGTCGCCTGCGGCGGGCGCGGGGTGAACGTCGGCGAACGGCACGCTCATCAGCACGCCCCCAGCAGACGCCGCAATTCGCTCGTGAGCGCGATGAACTCGCGGCTCTCGCGCAGCGCCGGGGTTCGATCGGGGGGCAATTCCACCGGCACGATGGCGTGCACCCGCCCCGGGTTCGCCGCCATCATCAGCACCCGCTGCCCGAGGTACGCCGCTTCATGAATGCTATGCGTGACAAACAGCAGCGTGATGCCCAGTTCGCGCCAGACGCGGCGCAGCTCTTCGTTGAGCCGCTCGCGCGTGATTTCGTCGAGCGCGCCGAACGGTTCGTCCATCAGCAGGATCTTCGGGTCGCTCGCGAGCGCGCGCGCGATCGAGACGCGCTGGCGCATTCCGCCCGACAGCTCATGCGGATAAGCGCGCTCGTTGCCCTTCAGACCCACGAGTTCGAGCAACTCGCGCGGCGTGGCCTTGGCGCGGCGCACCCGGTTCACCGCCACCTGCAAAGGCAATTCGACGTTTTGCAGCGCGTTGCGCCAAGGCAATAGCGCCGGGTCTTGAAACACAAAACCGATGTCGCGGTTCAATCGCGCCACTTGCGGCAGCGCACCGAACACGCGGACCTCGCCGTGGTTGGGCTGCACCAGATCGGCAACCACGCGCAGTAACGTCGACTTGCCGCAGCCCGATGGCCCAAGCAGGGTCAGGAACTCGCCGGTCGGCACGTCGACATTCAGGCCCTGCAGGGCCGTGATCGTGCGGTGTTCGGTGAAGAAGCGCACCTGCAAATTGCGGCAACTGATGGCCGGCGCGCGCGCCGGGCCGGTGCCGGGCGCGTCGCGCGGCAGGTCCAGGCCAGACAGGCCGGAGAGGCCGGAGAGGCCGGAGAGGCCCGCGTCCACGGTCAGGCCTTCATGCGCGCGGCTTGCGTGGCCTTCAGGACGTCGAGCGTGATCACGTCTTCGACCTTGGGTGTGCGCGCCGTGAACTGGCCAAGTTCGCTGTACAGCGCGATCTGTTCCTGCCAGTTCGCCGGGTCCATGCCGCCCCAACCGAGAGCGCGAGCGCCTTCGCCGAAGCTATAACTGAGCATCACGTCGGCGGCAACCCGCTCGTCATCGCGCACCAGGTTCGGATATTCCTTGACGAGGATGTCGACCGCCTGGTCGCGGTTCTTGTCGGCCCACTGCCAGCCCTTGGCCGAGGCGCGGACGAAACCCGCCAATACATCGCCTTTGGTCTGCAGCGTCTGCGTCGTCGCGTAGTAGGGCAGCGCGTAGAGCTTCACGCCGGTGTCCCACAACGCCATGTCGACGCGCTCGGCACCGAGCACTTTCAACGCCGACGTGTTCGTCAGCCAGCCGGTAACCGCATCGACCTGGCCCGTCATCAGCGGCGTCATGTCGGCGCCGATCGGAATGATGTTGACGTCTTTTTCGGGGATCTTGTTCTTCGCCAGCAGCGCACGCAGCAAGATGATGCCGGTGGACTGAATGCCGATCTTCTTGCCCACCATGTCGTTGGCGTTGCGGATCGGGTTCTTCTTGAGCGAGAAGAAGCAGTAGGGGTGCTTTTGAATGCCGACCGCGAAACACTTGATCGGCAGACCCTGCGACACCGCCAGCATCAGTGACGGGCTGGACGACACCTGGCCCAACTCGAAGCGGCCCGAGGCGACGATCGCCACACCGTCGATGCTCGGGCCGCCCGGCTGAATCTGGAAATCGATGTCTTCCTGCTCGAAGTAGCCGAGCTTCTTCGCCACGACTTCGCCAAGTTGATTGCCGCCGATGAGCCAGCCGAGTTGCATGTTGATCTTGTGTTTGGCGGCGGCGCCGGCTTCGATCGACAACATGCTGCCCCCGGCCATCAAGCCCCCGGCGGCGAGGGACGCGGAAATCAGGCGGCGGCGGTCACGGTCTTGCGGCTGGCTCATGGCGGTCTCCGGGGGGTAGGCTGGGAGCACACATTCTGGGGAGCTTGCCGAATTCCCGCAAGCGGGGTTACCTGCGCGGCGCGACGGCCCGAGCCGCCTCACTACAGGCGCAGCGCCAGTCGCGTGCCCTGGTCGATGGCGCGCTTGGCGTCGAGCTCGGTGGCGAGATCGGCGCCGCCGATCAGGTGCGTCGACTGGTTTGCCAGACGCAGCGGATCGAGCAACTCGCGCTGCGGCTCCTGGCCGACGCAGATGACGATGCTGTCGCATTCGATGAGCTGCCCGTCACTGCGCTTGTCACCGTAGGTGATGTACAGGCCCTGCGGCGTGATTCGCTCATAGTTGACGCCGCCCAGCATCTCCACCTGTTTCATTTGCAGCGCCGCGCGGTGGATCCAGCCGGTGGTCTTGCCGAGGCCTTTGCCGAGTTTCCCGGCCTTGCGCTGCAGCAGCGTGATGTGGCGTGCCGGCGCTGCCGGGCGAGCACGCACCACGCCGCCACGCGCTTGCGACGGATCGGCCACGCCCCACTCGGCAAGCCATTCATGCAGGTTCATGGTCGGCGATTCACCGGGGCGCGTGGCCAGATATTCGGCAACGTCAAAACCGATGCCGCCGGCACCGATGATCGCGACCCGTTCGCCAACCGGCTTGGCGTGCAATAGCACATCGACATAGCTCAATATCCGCTCGCGCAGCAGCGCGTCGTCGGCCCCGGGGATGGCGGCATGACGCGGCACGACGCCGGTGGCAAGCACCACATCGTCGCAACCGAGTGCGATCAGGTCGTGGGCCGAGATGCGTGTGCCCAATCGCAATCTCACGCCGCTCGACGTGATGCGCCGCCCGAAATAGCGCAGCGTTTCGGCGAACTCTTCCTTGCCGGGAATCAGCTTGGCCAGGTTGAACTGGCCGCCGATCTGCGCCGCGGCTTCGAACAGGTGCACCTCGTGGCCGCGCTCGGCGAGCACGGTCGCCGCTGCCAGGCCCGCCGGGCCGGCGCCGACGACGGCGATGCGCTTCTTCCGCCCCGCTGGCCTTGCTTGAAACACCTCCTGCGTCTCACGCCCGGCGCGCGGGTTCACCAGGCAGGTGGCGAGTTCGGCGCGGAACGTATGGTCCAGGCAAGCCTGGTTGCACGCGATGCAGGTGTTGATCTCGTCGCGGCGCCCGGCGCGAGCCTTGTTCACAAATTCGGCGTCAGCCAGCAGCGGCCGCGCCATGCTCACCATGTCGGCGCTGCCGTCGGCGAGCACCTGTTCGGCAACTTCGGGCATGTTGATGCGGTTGCTCGTGATCAACGGCACCGTGATGCCCGCCGCGCGCAGTTCGGCGCGCATCTTCTTCGTGACCCAGGCAAACGCGGCGCGCGGCACACTCGTCGCAATCGTCGGAATGCGCGCTTCGTGCCAGCCGATACCGGTGTTGATCAGCGTCGCCCCAGCGCCCGCGACTGCCTTGGCCAGTTGCACCACCTCGGGCCAGGAGCTGCCGTCGGGGATGAGGTCGATCATCGACAGGCGATAGATGACGATGAAGTCCACCCCCACCGCCTCGCGCACGCGCGACACGATCTCGAGCGCGAGGCGCATCCGGTTCTCGTACGCGCCACCCCATTCATCGGTTCGGTGGTTCGTGTGCGTGACGAGAAACTGATTGATGAAGTAGCCCTCGCTGCCCATCACTTCCACGCCGTCATAACCGGCTTCGCGCGCCAGCTTGGCGCAGCGCACGAAGGCTCGAATCTGGCGCTCGATGCCGTGGGCACTCAGTGCCCACGGCGTGAACGGCGAAATCGGCGACTGGATGCGCGATGGCGCGACACACAACGGGTGATACCCGTAACGGCCGGTGTGAAGGATCTGCAGCGCAATCTTGCTGCCCTCGGCGTGCACGGCGTCGGTCACCAGCTTGTGGCGGCGTGCGCCGGCGCTGGTCGACAAGGTGCCGGCGAAGGGCTTGGCCCAGCCTTCGATATTGGGTGCGAAACCGCCGGTCACGATCAGGCCGACGCCACCGCGCGCGCGTTCCGCAAAAAACGCCGCCATCGCCGGGAAGTGTTTGCTCCCATCTTCGAGCCCGGTGTGCATGCTGCCCATCAGCACCCGGTTCGCCAAGGTGGTGAAACCAAGGTCGAGCGGGGCCAGCAGGTGCGGGAAGTGCGATCCGGGATTCGGGTTCATGGCTGGGGCGCAAGGGCGACGGGCGATGGTAGCGCCTCACTCTTTCTTGACGCGCGCGATCGATGCCGGGTTGGGCGACACTGCCGGTCCCCGCACGTCGAGCCAGATTGGTTTGCCAAAGATGTCCGAGTCGTCCGCGATCGACGAGTCCCCAGGGCGCCACACGCCCGGCGCTGCGCCGAGCGCCGCAAGCGCCGAACAGCGCAAGCGCATGCGGCGCGCGCTTTGGGTCGCACTCATCCTGGTCTTGATCTGGGGCGCCAACTTCAGCGTGCAGAAAGCCGTCTTCGACGTGCTGTCGCCCGGGGGCTTCCTGTTCGTGCGCTACCTCATCATGCCGCTCGCCGCGACCGCCCTGCTCTGCGCCCGCCACGGCTTGAGCTGGCCGCGGGTCACACGCAGCGACCTGGTCGCGCTGCTCAAGATCGGGCTCGCCGGTCATCTGATCCATGTCGGCCTGGTGACCTACGGCATTCACTGGTCGACGGCGTTCTCGAGTTCGCTGATCCTGGCCTGCGGCCCGGTGTTCACCTTGCTCATCCTGCGCTGGCACGGCATCGAACACCTGGGCCGCGGCCAACTCATCGGCGTCACCGTGGCGGGGCTGGGCGTGCTGCTGTTCCTGTCGGACAAACTCATCGGCGGCAGCTGGCAGGCGAGTCTGGGCGACGTGATCTTGATCGTCGCAGCCTGGTTCTTCTCGTACTACACCGTGGCCGCGAAACCCTTGATCGAACGTCTCGGCAGCGTGACCGTGATGACCTACGCCACGCTGCTCGGCAGCGCCCCCGTCGTGCTCGTGAGTGCGCCAGCCGGATTCGGCGTGGATTGGCCGCAGGTCAGCGCCGCGATCTGGGCTGGCACGTTGTGGGCCGTGCTCGTTTCGGCGTTCCTCGGTTGGATCGTATGGGGTTGGGTCAACGCCGTGCGCGGCGTCGCGCGCAGCGCGCCGCTGATGTACCTGATGCCGCCCGTGGCGGGCGTCGTGGCCTGGGGCCTGACTGGCGAGCAATTCAACGCCGCGAAACTGGGAGGCGCGGCCATCACCTTGGGTGGCGTGGCGCTGGCTCAGCTCACATCGCGTGCGCCGCGCGACCCGGTGCTCGACACGGTGCTGGCGACGGTGCGCGACGCACCTGCGCCAGTGGACTGAGAGACACGCCCGGCGTTGCGTCATCGCCCCCGCCATCCCACGCTCGCGCAAAACCGTGTACGCTGGGCCGCCCACGGCTTTCACGCACACGACCATGCTTCATCTGCGCCTCTTCAACGCCGGCCTGGTTTTCCTGCTGAGCATGTTGGCTGCGTGCTCCAGGCAGACCGAGAGTGCAGCGCAGGCGCCGGCGCAGACCAGCGCCAGCCCGGCTGCGCCGGCAGCGATTGCCTGGCAGCACGCGGCAAACGAATCCGAAGTCGATGCCGCCTTCGCCCGCGCGCGCAAAGACGGCAAACCGTTGTTCCTGTACTGGGGCGCGAAATGGTGCCCACCGTGCAACCAACTCAGCGCGACGTTGTTCAACCGGCGTGATTTCATCGAGCGTTCGCGTGCGTTCGCGCCGGTCTACATCGATGGCGACAGTCCCGGCGCGCAAAAACTCGGCGCACGCTTCAAGGTGCGCGGTTATCCGACGATGGTGCTGTTCAACCCGCAAGGCACCGAGCTGACGCGCCTGCCGGGCGAAGTGGACGCGGCCCAGTACACACAGGTGCTGACGCTGTCGATGAGCGCGCAACGCCCGGTCAGCGCAGTGCTCGCTGACGCGCGCGCCGGTGGCAAGGGCTTGAGCGCCAACGACTGGCGGTTGCTCGCGTTCTATTCGTGGGAGACCGACGAACAACAAGCCGTCGCCAAGGCTGAACTGCCCGCCGTGCTGGCGCAGATCGCGGCTGCCTGCCCGACTGAGCAGGAGCAGGCTTCGACCCGCCTCATGCTCAAGGCAGTTGCCGCCACGGCCAAGGGCGCAAGGGCGGACCCGGCCGCGAATCAACGCGTACTGCGTTTGCTCGGCGACGCGGCCCAGGCGCGCACGCAAATGGATGTGCTCGGCAACAGCGCGACCGAGTTGGTGCACGCGTTGAGCGCACCCGCCACGCCGGGGCGAGGCCAACTGCTGACCGCCTTCGATGGCGCCTTGCGCGGGCTGCAAGCCGATGCCACGTTGTCGCGCGCCGATCGCCTGACAGCGCTTTCCGCCAGGGTGGAGCTGGCGCGAATCGACGTGCCGAACGACGGCCCGGCGTCATTGCCCGCGCCGCTGCTGGGCGAACTGCGCGAGCACATCGCAGGCGCCGACCGCGACATCACCGACGGCTATGAGCGCCAGGCGGTGATTCCGTTTGCCGCTTATGTGTTGCAGCGAGCCGGGTTGCTCGACGAATCCGACGCGCTGCTGCAGGCAAATCTGGCGAAGAGCCATTCGCCTTACTACCTGATGTCCGAACTGGCGAGCAATGCAAAGAAGCGCGGCGACAAAGAGGGCGCGCTGCGCTGGGCCGAGCAGGCCTTTGCGAGCAGCGTCGGCCCGGCGACGCGGCTGCAATGGGGTGCGAGCTATGTGGGTTCGCTCGTCGAACTCGCACCGCAAGACGAAGCGCGAATCGAAACCGCGGCGTCGCAACTGCTGGGCGAAGCGGCGGCCCAGCCCGACGTTTTTTATGAGCGCAGCGCTCGCTCGCTGCAACGCCTTGGCCAGCGCCTGCAGACTTGGAACAAAGGCGGCTCGCACGCGGCCGTGCTGCGGCGCTTGCAGGCACGTGTCGACACGTTGTGCGCCGCATTGCCCGCGGGCGACACGCAGCGCGCCGCGTGCGAAGGCTTGCTCAAGCCCTCGTCGACAAAGGGCGACGCTTGAGTGCGCCGCGGGCCGATCAGCCAGGCGCGGGCAAGGCGGTTCTGGTCGTCGGCGCCGGCGACGCCACCGGCGGCGCCATCGCCCGCCGCTTTGCGCGCGGAGGCTATAGCGTGTGCGCGACGCGCCGCAGCGCCGACAAGGTGGCGCTGCTCGTGGAGCAGATTCGTGCCGCAGGCGGGGCCGCATCTGGATTCGCCTCTGATGCCCGGGTCGAGGCCGAGGTCACGGCCCTGTTCGCGCGCATCGAGCGCGAGATCGCGCCGCTCGAAGTTGTCGTGTTCAACATCGGCAGCAATGTGCGATTCGGCATCACCGACACCACGGAACGGGTCTATCGCAAGGTCTGGGAGATGGGGGCGCTCGCAGGTTTCTTGGTCGGTCGCGAAGCGGCACGCGTGATGCTGCCGCGCGCGCGCGGCACGATCCTGTTCACGGGAGCCACCGCAAGCCTGCGCGGTTCTGCCGGGTTCTGCGCCTTCGCCGGCGCAAAACACGCCTTGCGCTCGCTCGCCCAAAGCATGGCGCGCGAACTCGGCCCGCAAGGCATCCACGTCGCGCATGTGATCATCGACGGCGCGATCGACACCCAGTTCATCGCCGAGAATTTCCCACAGCGATATCAATTGAAGGCGCAGGACGGAATCTTGAACCCGGACGCTGTTGCCGAAACCTACTGGCAACTGCACCTTCAGCAGCGCAGTGCCTGGACGCATGAACTCGATTTGCGGCCATGGATGGAACAGTTCTAAAGGAGACGCCATGGCCCGAAACGTCGAGTTCTTCTTCGATTTCGGCAGCCCGGCGAGCTACCTCGCGTACACCCAGTTGCCCCGAATCGCAACCGATTGCGCTGCGTCAATCGTCTGGCGACCGATGTTGCTGGGAGGTGTGTTCAAGGCCACCGGCAACTCGAGCCCGGTCACGGTTCCGGCCAAGGGGCGCTGGATGTTCGACGACCTGAACCGCTGGGCCAAGCGTTACGGTGTGCAATTCGTCCACAACCCGCATTTCCCGCTGAACACGCTGACGCTGATGCGCATCGCGACGGGTCTGCAATCGGCGCGAGCAGATGACTTTGCGCGCTATTGCGATGCGATGTTTGCGGCGATCTGGCGCGACCGGTGCAACCTCGGCGATCCGGTTCAACTTGCGGCCGCGCTTTCGCAGGCGGGGCTGGACGCCGACGCCTGTGTGGCCCTCGCAGCCCAAGCCGAGGTCAAGGCGCGTTTGATCGCGAGCACCGAAGAGGCGGTGGCGCGAGGGGTATTCGGCGCGCCAAGCTTTTTTGTCGGCGAACAGATGTTCTTCGGCCAGGACCGGCTCGACTTCGTACGCGAAGCGTTGCGCTGAGACGGGACCCCTGCCACCATGGCGGGCGACGAGCTGCTGCTGAGCATCGATTGCGGCACGCATAGCGTGCGCGCCTTGTGGATTGACTTGCGCGGCGAACCGGTTGCGAAGTCGCTCGCAGATTCAGCGCATCATCGGGTACGCGAAGCTCGATTGAGCCCGGTCATCCGCGCCGCCCGCAACGCTAAACTGAAGCGTTCCCCCACACCTGCTGAGACACGCCATGATTCTGGAAATCGCCGACATCCGCATCGCTCCGGGCAGGGGCAAGGAGTTCGATGGCGCCATCAAACTTGGCGTTGAAAGCGTGGTGTCGAAGGCAAGGGGCTTCCGTGGCTACAAGGTCAACCGCGGCATCGAGTCGCCCGAGCGCTACATCCTGATGATCTATTGGGACACCTTGGAAAACCACACCGTGGACTTTCGGCAGGGCCCGCTGTTCCCGCAGTGGCGCGCTATCGTCGGTCCGTTCTTCGCCGTGCCCCCGGTCGTAGAACATTTCGAGCTGGTCGCGAAATCAGCCTGAAGCTGGTTCGCGTGTCCGCAGCGGGTTCGCGCGTGGCCTGTAGCTCCGGGGTCAAGGGCCGAGCACGAGTTGCGTCTGCGTCACCACGGCGCAGAGCCTCCCCTCTTCCGAGGTGATTCGGGTCTGCCATACTGAGGTCGTCTTGCCACGATGCAGCGGCGTCGATTCGCCGGTGATGGTGCTGCCGGCCTTTGCACCGGCAATGAACTGGGTGCTTGAGTTGACTGTCGTCGTGCGCTTGCCCGGTGGCAGGTTCACGACCGTGCCAAGCGCGCCGAGAGTGTCCGCAAACGCCATCAACGCACCGCCGTGCAGTGTCTCACCGGTGGTGCACAAGTCGGGCCGGACCTTCATCGTGGCAATGACCCGGTCTGGCTCGACCACGCTCAGCTCCACGCCCATCAGGCCGGGCAGCAGTGGCGCCATGAGTTGCTGCAGTGAGTTCAGCATGTTCACTCGATTCTTTTCTTCAAGCTGTAGAGCGGGGCAAGGCAACAAGGTTGACTACGGCCGCCACTCACCTCCCGGCATGATGCGCCGCATGAACTCGTCGAACAACGGCACCGTAAACGCCGTGTCGCCGTGGTTCGGGCTCCAGATCATGCCCTTCGCAATCAACTGGTTGCGTGTCGGCCCAAGTGACGTGACTTTGCGTTGCAAACGCTCGGCGATGTCGCCCGAGCGGTGCGGACCGGGGCCGAGGTCGGCCATCGCGCGCAAATAGTTTTTCTCTGACGGTGTGAGTCGGTCAAAGCGCACTCGGAAAAAGCTCTCGTCAAGCGCGGCAATAGCGGCGCGAGAGGCCTGTCCCACATCGTCGATAGTGATTGGGGAGGCCTGCGCGGCCTCCCAGGCGTGTTTGCCCCATTCTTGGAGGAAGTATGGGTAGCCGCGGGTTTCCTCGACGATGCGTGTCGCGGCGACCGGGTCGAAGGCCACGCCCTGGGCGAGCGCAGGTTTGGTGATCGCATCGCTGGCGGCCTGCGCCGGTAGGGCGTCGATGCTGGGGAAGTCGAACAATCGCTCGGCATAGGACTTGGCGTTGCCCATGCGGCCGCGCAGTTGCGGCAGACCGGCGCCGATGAGCGCGACCGGGAGTTTGCGTTGGGCGCAGCGGTGCAGCGCGGTGATGAGGGCTGCGAGTTCTATCTCTCTCACGTACTGCAGCTCGTCGATGAACATGAGCATTGCGGTTCCGCCTTTCTGGGCCGCTGCACCCACCGTTTCGAGCAGCGCTTGCAGGTCGTGCTCCAGGTCGCCGTTGTCGGCCAGGCCGGGTTCGGGTTCGTAGTCGAGCCCGACTTCGATGTCGCCGTATTTGAACTTGAGTCCCTTGGCGAAGCCGGCGAGCGCGCGTAGCGCGCGTTGCGCGAGTTCGGTGGCTTGCTCATTGCGGCTCAGTCGCAACAGGGCTTGGCGCAACTGCGGTGCCAGCAAGGCCGGCAGGGAGCGGTTCTCGGGTGCTTCGATGCGCAGTGTGTGGATGCCTGTCGCCTCAGCGTCATCGCGCATCCGGTCGAGCAGAACCGTCTTGCCGACGCCACGCAGGCCGACCATGAGCACACTCTTGGTTGGCAGGCCGCGGCGCACGCGTTCGATGGCGACGCGCACGGTTTCGCGCAGGGCGTCTCGCCCGGCGAGTTCAGGCGGCGCGGCGCCCGCGCCTGGTGCGAAGGGGCTGGTGACCGGGTTCACGGAGCGAGTGTATACAAAAATTAGGTAAATTAGTAAATTTAACTAACTTGCCTAATGTAGATAAAAACGCCCACATATGTCCGCAAAAACTACCGACCCCCCGACACGTCGAGGATCGCACCGTTCGTATAACTCGCCGCATCGGAAAGGAGCCATGCGATCGCCTGCGCCACTTCTTCGGCGCTGCCGGCGCGTTGCATCGGCACCAGCGGCGCGAGTTGTTGGGCCCGATCGGGCTGTCCGCCCGAGGCGTGAATGTCGGTGTCGATGATGCCGGGGCGCACCGCGTTGACGCGGATCCCCTCGGTGGCGACTTCCTTCGCCAAGCCGACCGTGAAGGTATCGATCGCGCCTTTGGCGGCCGCGTAGTCGACGTATTGGCCGGGCGCTCCCAGACGCGCCGCGGCGGAAGACAGGTTGACGATGGCACCGCCCGACCCGCCCATCGCGGTGGAAAGGCGCCGCACGGCCTCGCGCGCGCAGAAGAAGCTGCCGAACACATTGATCGCAAACATGCGCTGCAGCCGCCGCACGCCGATCGCATCGACGCGGCTCGGCACGTCGACGACACCGGCGTTGTTGACGAGTGCGCCCAAGGGCGGCATTTCGGCATCGACGCGCGCGAACAGGGCCTTCACCTGGGCATCGTCGGCGACGTCGGCTTGCAGCGCCAAGGCCGTGCCGCCCGCAGTCCGAATCGCATCCACAACACGCTGCGCGGCGGCGCTGTCATTGGCGTAATTCACCGCCACCGCCCAGCCGTTGCGGGCGCACAGCCGCGCCGTCGCGGCACCGATGCCCCGGCTCGCGCCGGTCACGACAACGGTGCGCGGCCCGGCCCGGCCTTCAGTCTGAATCGCCATCCCTGCCCTCCGTGGCATCGCCGCCAGCAACCAACTTGGCCTTCTCATCAAGCCTTGACTGCAGCGCGGCAACGCCCTCGAGGTATCGATCGAGGCTCACCGCAGGTGCGAGTCGAAACACGGGCGCATACAGATGGCTCATGTACAGCTCCTCGCCGAATCGTTCGTTGCGCTGCACGTTGGACCACAACGTCAAGGCCATGGCGAAAGCCGCGCCGGCGGCTGCGCCGATGCGCAGGAAACGGGGTCTGGTGAGGTCGACGCCGAGCAAGTGGTAGTACAGGGCCAACGCCGCAACGGCATACAAGGCGATGAAGTCGAAACTGCTGAGCCATGACCAGGACAATGCAAACGCCAACAGGCTCGGCACGTGATCGACGGCAAGCCCAGCGATGCCGGCAAACAGAAACACTCGCAAGTGCCAGCCAAAGCGTGCCTGGCGCGTAAACGTCTTGCTCAGCATGGCCCACAGGCCGCACCAAAGCGCTGTGGTCGCCAGCGCCGCGAGCAGCAGCCCGGCGCTGGCGCGCCCCAGCGCATCCGGGTCGGTGTCGAGGAAGGTGATGAACAGCAGTGCGGCGAGCAGCACACACGCCGCGACCAGACTGGGCACCCAGCGCCGGCTGCGCGTGGCCAGGCCCGCCAGTGGCAATTCGGCCGGCAGCACCTCGACCGCGCAGCGCAAGCGCAACCGGGTGCGCCCGACGATCATCTCGAGTGGTGCTTCGTCCGGCGCCCAGCGGTGCTGCTCGCCGCTGCGCAAGCGGCGTCGACCGATCTGCACACCGTTGTCGGTTTCATCGACCGTGAGTTGCAAACCTCCGTCCGCGGCCTCGACATGGAAGTGGTGTGCCGCGACATACGAGTCGGACAACACCAGATGGTTGTCCAGCGCGCGTCCCACGCGCAGCGGCCAGCGCCGCACGATCACGGCGTGGCGCGCCTGCCCGTCCCGATCCACCGTCTCGATCACGGCTAATGCGCCCACGCGTAAGACCCGATGTAGTGACGCGCCAGCTTCAGGGCGTTCTCGAAACTCACGCCCTGGGCGTCAAAGCGGCCTTGTACGCCGGCATCGGCCTGGTCCAGTGTCGCAACCACCACCGATACGTCGTATAGCGCGGACAGTTTGCGATAGGCGCGCAGGCAGGTCACGGTGCGCAGCGTGAGTCCGGCGCGGTCCACAAAGTCGTCATGGCACATCGGCTTGGTCTGGTGTTGGAGGCCCAGACGCCCGAACGACTCGTTTCGAAAGCTTGCGGAATGGCGCGCCGCGAAGCGCAAGGCGCCCAGCTTCTTCGCGTCGTAGCTTTCGTGGCGCACCGCGATCGTGCCGGTGTTGAACTCACCGACGAAAATGCGCGTGTCCATCACGCAGTCGGAGCGTTCCAGGTCCATGCCGCCAGCGCGCGAAGGCTCGCTGCTGCCCCAGCAGCGCATGAAGCCGTCGACGGGCACCGGCACCAGGTAACGCACATGGGTCGCAGGTTTGAACCCCTGCTGAATGAAGCGTTCGGTGAGCAATTCCTGATGCACCTTCAGCTGCTCGCTGACGACAGCATGTGCCGGTGTTTCGAGCGGACGGGCAGCGCGCCCGCGCTGCAACAAGGCCGCGGCGAAGGTTGCCGGCACCAAGAAACTGACCTGCTCGCCGTCGACCCGACGCGCGACATTGACGCCGACCACGTGGCCTTCCTGGTCCAGCGCCGGCCCGCCGCTCATGCCGCCGCTCAGCGCGCCGCCGAAGAAGATCTGCGGATAGAAGCTGCGCTGGACCATGCCGTTGTAGTTGCCCTCGGTCACGGCAAAGCCGACGTCGAGCGGATTGCCCAGCGAGTAGATGCGTTCGCCCTGTGCCAACGGGCGCGCTTCGTCGCGAAATCGGAGCGCGTCGAAGGACCGGGTTTGCGCGTCACCCGCCTTGAGCAGCGCCAGATCGTGCAACACGTCGATTTGCAGGATTCGCACCGGCGCCTCGCGGCCGTCGGCGGTGACGTAGACCAGATCGTGCCGATCCGGCGTGAGCGCGGCCTCGCTGACCACGTGGAAGTTGGAAACGATCAGGCCGTCGTTGGAGACGAAAAAGCCCGAACCGACCGAAGTCTGGCTGGCGCGACCCTTCAGCACGGTGCGAACCTGCACCAGTTGCGAGCGCGCCTGCTCGTAGACCTTGCGCGCCGACAACGACACTGAAGCCGTCGTCGCGGGGGTTGGTCCGGTGGCGTCGGGAATGGGCGCAGTCTGGGCCCAAGCGGTCGCCGCGCACCACGAGGCGAGCAGCGTCGCGGCCCAGAGTGGTAAGTTCATCGGGCTGGATTTTACGGGGGCGCGCCCAGAGCGTTCCGGCAGCAGCCCCGTGCAGCAAGTCACATTCGAGCGCTGTGCGTCGCGCCGACGAAATACCTGGTCACGTCCGTATCGAGTGCAACCAGCACAGGCGTTGCCCAGCGGGCAAAGTGCGAACCGTACAGAGACCAGCGGCCCGATTCATGGAACCTTCATGTTGATAAGACTCATGCCCATTCCCGCGATGCTCGTCAGCGCCATGTGCGCTGCCTCGATGATCGCCTGTGGCGGGGAGTTCGAGCCGGCGGTGGCGCCGTTGAGCAGCCAGACCGCGACTGAATATTCTGCCAACGCGAGCGTGATCGGGGTCGATGCGAGCAGCGCGCTCGACGCGACGTTGTCGACCGCGTCGCAGCTTGTGCAGGGCATGGCAGGCAGCTTGAATGCGGGTCGCAAGCAAGCCCTGGCGACCAGCAGCGGCGCGTTGAACTGTGCCGCTGGCGGCCAGGCCACGATGACGATCAGCGGCGCGTCCCTGCTCCAAGAACTCAACGGCCAACTCGATGCCGGAGAGGTCTATCAAATTGCCTTCGTCGATTGCCGGGGCGCCGCCAAGCAGGCCGTGTTGAACGGCAACGTGACGATGACGGTCGCAAAGTCCAGCGGCGGCGTCGCCGCTGTCACCTTGTCGACGACGACGTTGAACGCAACCTTGCCGCGGGGCATGCTGTCGTTCATCGGCAGTGCAGATGTGCAGCGCACAGTCATCCCGAGCGACGGCGGCAGCGACGTGACCACCCGTGTCACGGCGTCCAGCCTGACCATCACCACCGACTTCAGCGGCCGAACCGGCAACTTCACGCTCAGCGACGTCAACCTGACTCGACAAGCGAGCTATTCCGATGCCGGATTGCAGTCGATCAGCTACGACGGGACGCATTCGCTGGCAGGAATTTCGGCGGGTCAAGCATTTGAATACACAGTCGCGACCCAGGGCGGCGCCACCTACAACGCGAACGGCATTCCGACGCAAGGGGCCTGGGTCATCACGCTGCCGCACCAGATCGTGACCACCAGCGTGGCCGACGGCACGGCGACGATCGCCGTCGGCGACGGCAAGGACGGCAACAGCGATCGCAGCTTCTCGGTGTCGACCGTGCTGCTCACCGCTGGCGCCGGCTGAACGCCTGACTTGCTACAGTCGGCCTCTGTTGTTTCCAGGGGCTGACCATGCATCGCCGTCAATTCCTCGCGTCTGCCGCGGCGCTTGCCGCCGTCCCGACGTCACTGAGTCCGCGAGCCCAGGCGCTTGAAAAGTCAGCCTTGACCATCGCCGTGGGCGGCAAGAACCTGCTGTACTACCTGCCGCTCACGGTGGCCGAAAGCCTGGGCTACTTCAAGCATGAAGGCCTGGACGTGACGATTGCCGACTTCGCCGGCGGCTCGCGCGCCCTGCAAGCCGTGATCGGCGGCAGTGCCGACGTCGTTTCGGGTGCGTTCGAACACACGTTGAACATGCAGGCCAAGGGTCAGGCGCTGCGCGCCTTCGTATTGCAAGGGCGTGCGCCGCAAATCGTGTTCGGCATCAACCCGAAAACGATGCCGGGGTACAAGAGTGTTGCCGATCTGAAGGGAAAGAAGATCGGCGTCACGGCGCCCGGCTCGAGCACCAACGTGATGGCCAACTTCGTGCTCGCCAAGGCCGGATTGAAGCCAGCAGACGTGAGCATCATCGGCGTCGGTGCCGGCAGTGGCGCCGTGGCCGCAATGCGCTCCGGCCAGATCGATGCGATCAGCAACCTCGATCCGGTGATCACGTTGCTGCAACGCTCGGGCGACTTGAAAGTGATCAGCGATACGCGCATCGTCGCCGAGTCCGACAGGGTGTTCGGTGGGCCGATGCCAGCAGGTTGCCTGTACGCGCCGTTGGCCTTCATCACGAAGAATCCGGCGACGACCCAAGCGCTGGCCAATGCCATCGTGCGCGCGAACAAGTGGATTCAGGCGGCAGGCGCTGGCGAAATCATCAAGGCCGTGCCGGAAAGTTATCTGCTCGGCGACCGCGCCGTCTACATTGACGCGTTCCTCGCCGGCAAGGGCGCCCTGTCGCCCGACGGTACGATTCCGGAGGCGGGTGCGGCAACGGCGGTGCGCGCGTTGCAAGGCGCCGATGCCACTCTGGCCGATGTCAAGTTCGATCTTGCCGCGGTGTTCACGAACGACTTCGTGAAGAAGGCGAACGCGAGGTACCCCAAAGGCTGAAGCCGGTTCAAGTCTCACCACGGTAACCGATGACCGCCCTGGACGCGACGCACCTGGCCCTGCGGTTCGAGGGGGTGACATGCACCTTCGCGGCGAGCACCGCCGCGCAACCCACTTTCACAGCGGTGCGCGGGGTGAGCCTGAGGGTTGCGGCCGGTGAGTTTGTCAGCGTCGTTGGCCCGACCGGTTGCGGCAAGAGCACCTTGCTCAATGTTGCCGCGGGCTTGCTCGAACCGAGCGCGGGGCATGTGGAGGTGTTCGACCTGCCGCTGCAGGGCATCAACCGGCGCGCCGGCTACATGTTCCAGACGGAAAGCCTGATGCCCTGGCGCACCGCGCTGCAGAACGTGATGGCGGGGCTGGAGTTTCGCGGTCTGGCCGACGCACGCAGCCAGGCCGAGGTGTGGCTGAAGCGGGTTGGCCTGGGCGGCTTCGGCGACCGCTATCCGCATCAACTCTCGGGCGGCATGCGCAAACGAACATCGCTGGCGCAGACGCTCGCGCTCGACCCGGACCTGATCCTGATGGACGAGCCGTTCTCGGCGCTGGATGTGCAGACACGGCAGTTGATGGAAAACGAACTGCTGGAGCTTTGGGCCAGCAGGCGCAAGGCGGTGCTGTTCATCACGCACGACCTGGATGAAGCAATTGCGCTGAGCGACCGCGTCATCGTGCTCAGCGCCGGCCCGGCGTCGTTTCCGATCGGTGAATTCGCGATCGACTTGCCACGCCCGCGCGACGTGGCAGAGGTGCGTACCGCGCCGCGTTTCATTGAACTGCATCGTGCCATCTGGGCCGTGCTGCGCGACGAAGTGCTGAAGGGCTACCAACAGCAGTTGGCAGCGTGACGGCGCAGCTCGCCCATGGGCTTCCTGAACTTCATCCGGCCTCGGACGGGCAACCTGCGCGCCTGGCAGCTGGCAGTGTTGGCGGCGGTGTTCGGCCTTTGGCATGTGCTGGCCACACCGGGGCTGATGCGCCCGTTGCTGTTCGAAAACGACCGCCAGGCGGCGTTCTTCTTCGGCGAGCCGGTGAAGATCTTCGGTCGCGTCTGGAGCTGGTTCATCGTCAACGCCGACATCTACCCGCACCTGTGGGTCACGCTGCTCGAGACCGCACTCGCGTTCGCGCTCGGCACCGCCTTGGGCTTGGGCATTGGCCTGTGGTTGGCGCTGAGCCCACTCGCCGCGGCGATTGCCGACCCCTATATCAAGGCCTTGAACAGCATGCCGCGTGTCATTCTGGCGCCGATTTTTTCGGTTTGGTTTGGGCTCGGGCTGGCGAGCAAGGTCGCGCTCGGCGTGACTCTCGTGTTCTTCATCGTGTTCTTCAACGTCTACCAGGGCGTGAAGGAAGTGAGCCCCGTGGTACTGGCGAACGCGCGCATGCTCGGCGCGTCGCAGCGCCAACTGCTGCGGCATGTGTACCTTCCGAGCGCCACCGCCTGGGTCTTCAGCTCGCTGCACACCAGCGTCGGCTTGGCGTTCGTCGGCGCCGTCGTGGGTGAATACCTCGGTTCTTCGCGTGGCGTGGGCTATCTGATTCTGCAGGCCGAAGGTGCGTTCGACATCAACACCGTGATGGCCGGCATCCTGGTCCTGACCGCCTTTGCGCTGCTGCTCGACGCCAGCGTCAGCCGGGTCGAGCGGCACCTGATGAAGTGGCAGCCGCGCGCCGGCGAGACGGAAAAGCTCTAGTACTGCGTTCCGCCAATGAGCTTACAAATGAAATCGATGCATTCGTTCGCCAGGCTAGGCGCAAACCGCAGCCATAGCCGTAGCTATGGCGAGGCCGAGCCCGGACGCGAGCAGTCCCTGCGGACTGTTCGCGCCTGGCGAGGGGCCGGGCCTCAGGCCCGGTGCGGCCTGCAAGGCTTGCAACGACGCATGGCGGACGAAGGCGCGATTTCATGTAAGCGGTTTGGCGGAGCGCAGTACTAGATGTCTGGCCCTGTCGATGTCGATCGGCCAGCGCTCGGTGCTGGCGAGGCTCAATTCATCCGGGTGCGCGGCGCGCGCACCCACAACCTGAAGAACATCGATCTCGATATTCCGCGCAACAAACTCGTCGTGATCACCGGCCTGTCGGGCTCGGGCAAGAGTTCGCTCGCCTTCGACACGCTTTACGCCGAAGGCCAACGTCGCTACGTCGAAAGCCTGAGCGCCTATGCGCGCCAGTTCCTGCAGTTGATGGACAAGCCCGATGTCGACACGATCGACGGCCTGAGCCCGGCGATTGCGATCGAACAGAAAGCCACCTCGCACAACCCGCGCTCGACAGTGGGCACGGTGACCGAAATCCACGACTACCTGCGCCTGTTGTTTGCACGCGCCGCGACGCCGTTTTGCCCGGATCACGGGCTGGCGCTGCAAGCGCAAAGCGTGAGCCAGATGGTCGACACCGTGCTCGCGTTGGCGCCGGGCACGCGCCTGATGGTGTTGGCCCCGGTCGTGCGCGACCGCAAGGGGGAATTTGCCGAGCTGTTCGCGCAGATGCAGGCGCAGGGCTTCGTTCGATTTCGGATCGATGGTCGGGCCGTCGAAGCCGCCGACCTGCCCAAATTGAGGAAGACGGAAAAGCACAACATTGATGTCGTGATCGACCGCATCAAGGTTCAGCCTGGTTTGCAGCAGCGATTGGCGGAGAGTTTCGAAGCGGCGCTGCGAATCGCGGACGGGCGCGCCGTCGTCGCCGGAATCGAAGCGGGTGACAGCACCAGCGCGCGACACGAGCACTTGTTTTCGAGCAAGTTCGCCTGCCCGCTGTGCAGCTATTCCCTGGCCGAACTCGAACCGCGCCTGTTTTCGTTCAACTCCCCGGTCGGCGCCTGCACGGCATGCGCCGGTCTGGGCCAAACCACGGTGTTCGACCCCGAGCGAGTCGTCGCCTTTCCCTCGCTGAGCCTGGCCAGCGGCGCGGTGAAGGGCTGGGACCGGCGCAACGGCTACACCTTTTCGCTGCTGGAAAGCGTGGCCAGGCACTGTGGCTTCGACATCGACACAGCGTTCGACGCCCTGCCCGCGGCGGCGCGCAAGGTGCTGCTGCACGGCTCGGGCGATGAGGCGATCGAATTCGTCTACGAAGCCGAAGGCGCGCGCGGCCGCAAGCGCAGCGTCAAGCGTTCGCATCCGTTCGAGGGCATCCTGCCGAACCTGGAACGGCGTTTTCGCGAAACCGAATCGGCTGCGGTGCGCGAGGAACTGGCGCGTTACCAGGCGGCCCGGCCTTGCCCGGACTGCGCGGGTACGCGCCTGCGGCGCGAGGCGCGCAACGTGTTTCTGGTCGGCAACCAGGACGGCGAGCCCCAGGCGATCTACCAAGTCGAACAATTCACCTTGCGTCAATGTCTGGACTACTTCAATTCGCTGACGCTGCAAGGCGCCAAGGCCGAAATTGCTGCGCCGGTGCTGCGCGAGATCCGCGCCCGCCTGAAGTTTCTGAACGATGTGGGCCTGAACTACCTGAGTCTGGACCGCAGCGCCGATACCTTGTCGGGCGGCGAGGCGCAGCGGATCCGGCTCGCGTCGCAAATCGGCTCGGGGCTGACCGGGGTGCTCTACGTGCTCGACGAGCCCAGCATCGGCTTGCACCAGCGCGACAATCGGCAGCTCATCGCCACGCTGCGCCACTTGCGCGACATCGGCAATACAGTGATCGTCGTCGAACACGACGAAGAGGCGATCTTGCAGGCCGACCATGTGATCGACATGGGCCTGGGCGCGGGCGTGCATGGTGGCCGCGTGATCGCGCAGGGCCCGCCGCAAGCCCTGATCGCGCACCCCGAGTCGCTGACCGGGCGCTATTTGTCGCGCGCCATGTGCATCGGTGTGCCCAGGCAGCGGCGGGTTGCGAGCCGAGTCGAAGCCGAGCCGTTCATTCGCATCGTCAATGCACGCGGCAACAACCTCAAAGGTGTGACGGTGGAGATCCCCATCGGCTTGCTCACGTGCGTCACGGGTGTGTCTGGATCGGGCAAGAGCACGCTCGTGAACGACACGCTGTACGCGAGCGTTGCACGCAAACTGTATGCGAGCCACGCCGAGACCAAACCCTGCGACACGATCGAGGGCCTGGACGCCTTCGACAAGGTGATCAATGTCGACCAAAGCCCGATCGGGCGCACCCCGCGCAGCAACCCGGCCACCTATACCGGGCTGTTCACGCCGATACGCGAGTTATTCGCTGAAATGAACACGGCACGCGAGCGCGGTTACGGTGCGGGGCGCTTCAGCTTCAACGTCGCTGGGGGGCGCTGCGAGGCGTGCCAAGGCGACGGTGTGCTCAAGGTCGAAATGCACTTCCTGCCCGATGTCTACGTGCCTTGCGACACCTGCCACGGCCGGCGCTACAACCGCGAGACGCTCGAAGTGCTGTACAAGGGCAAGAACATCACCGACGTGCTGGCGCTGACCGTGGAAGACGCGTACACCTTGTTCAGCGCCGTGCCCAACATCGCGCGCAAACTGCAAACCTTGCTCGACGTCGGCCTGGCCTACATCCACCTCGGCCAAAGCGCGACGACACTGTCCGGCGGCGAAGCGCAACGCGTCAAACTCGCGCTGGAACTGTCCAAGCGCGACACCGGCCGCACCTTGTACATCCTGGATGAGCCGACGACCGGCTTGCACTTCGCCGACATCGCGCTGCTGCTGCGTGTGCTGCATCAACTGGTGGACAGCGGCAACACGGTGGTCGTGATCGAACACAACCTGGACGTGATCAAGACCGCTGACTGGATTATCGACATGGGGCCCGAGGGTGGAGCGGGTGGCGGCGACGTCGTCGTCTGCGGCTCGCCGCAGGAGGTGGCACAACATGCGACGAGCCACACCGGGCGCTACCTGGCGCCACTGTTGTGCCCTTGAGCAGCGTGGCCACCGGCCCACCCGCCAGCGGCGTGGAGCGCCGCCGGCCGGGACGCTCTAGACTGCGCCTGCCCCATCCTGCACCGGAGCCCAGCCATGCCCCTGACCGTGGACTACTATTTCGCCCCGCAATCGCCTTACGCCTACCTCGGCCACCAGCGCTTCAGCGAGTTGATTCACGCCGCCGGCGCCCAGGTGAACGTGTTGCCGATCGACCTCGCAGGCAAAGTGTTCCCGATCTCCGGTGGCCTGCCCTTGGCCAAGCGCGCACCTCAACGCCAGGCGTATCGTCTGGTCGAACTGAAGCGCTTCAGCGAATTTCTCGGCCAGCCGTTGAACCTGGCGCCGAAGTTCTTTCCCGTGCCCGGCGACGAGGCGGCCAAACTCATCATTGCCGTCGATCGGCAAGACGGAACGGCCGCGGCGCTCGCGCTCACCGGGGCGATTCTGCGAGGCGTGTGGGTGCAGCAGCGAAACATCGCCGACGCAAACGACCTGGCGAAAATTCTGGGCGAACAGAATCTGCCCGAGCGCCGGCTCGACGACTCGCACGCACGAGCCGTGCAAGAGCGCTATGAGGCCTATACCCAAGCGGCGATCGATACCGGAGTGTTCGGCGCGCCGAGCTACGTGATCGACGGCGAAATCTTCTGGGGCCAGGACCGGCTCGATTTTGTGCAGCGTCGCTTGGCGCGAGGCTGACGTGAGCTTGGGGGCTGCCATGCAAGAACGACTCGAGTTGATCGCTGCCGATGGCCACCGCCTGGCCGCCAACCTGGCGCTGCCCAAGACCAAGGCGCGCGGCGCGCTGGTCGTGGTGCAAGAAATCTTTGGCGTGAATTCGCACATTCGTGCCGTCGCTGACGGTTTCGCAGCCGATGGCTACCTGGTCGTGGCGCCGGCCTTGTTCGACCGTGTAGAGCGCAGTGTCGAATTCGGTTATGACGCGGCCGATATCCAACGCGGCCGGGCATTGAAGGATGCCTGCCCGGCCGACAAGGCGCTGCTCGACATCCAGGCGGCGGTGGCTTGCGCACGCTCCCGCCTCGGACCCACCGGGCGCGTGGGCATCGTCGGCTACTGCTGGGGCGGCTTGTTGTGCTGGCTCGCAGCGTGCGAGCTCGATTCGCTCGCCGCCAGCGTGCCCTATTACGGCGGCGGCATGCCTGAACATGCGGCACGGGTGCCGCGCTGCCCGGTGCTCGCCCATTTCGGCGAGCGCGACGCGTTCATCCCGCTGGCGGGGGTCGATGAACTGCGCCGCTTGCACCCCGGTATCACGGTGCAGCTATATGCTGCGGGCCACGGCTTCAATTGCGACCAGCGCGGCTCGTACGACGCACCCAGCGCGAACCTGGCGCGCCAACGCACGCTCGCGTTCCTGCGTGAACATGTCGGCTGAGGCAAAGGGCGGCGTGCAGATGACGATCAGGACCCGATGCGTCGCCGCCGCGTGCTTGGTGATGGTGGGTTTCAGCGCCGGCGCCGAGCCCTACCGCGGGCCGTTGTTCGACGCGCATCTGCACTACAACGATGAGGCGTGGCAGTCCGCGCACCCCGTGGCGGACGCCCTGGCGCGTTTGCAGCGCAGTGGCGTGTGCGCGATTGTCGCCAACAGCCGGTCCAATGAAGGCACGAAAACGCTGGCGGCGGCGCGCGCCCAGACCCAGGCCGCCGGCGTCACGGTCGTACCCTTCATCCGCCTGTACCGAAACCGGGCCGACTACAGCGGCTGGTTTCAGGACGAGACGATCTACCAGATGGTACTTTCCGAACTCGCTGCGGGCACGCCGGCTGGGCCGTACCGCGGGTTGGGTGAATTTCATCTCTATGACAGTGCGAATGCGAACGGCGCGGTGGCGCGCAAACTGATGCAACTCGCGCAGGACAGGGGCCTGGCGGTGCTGGCCCATGTGGACGACGTCGCGATCGACCTGCTGCTGGCACACGCGCCGAAAGCGCGGCTGATCTGGGCCCACAGCGGCATCGGCGGTGCACCGGTGGCGCGGTTGCGCGAGTTGTTGGCCCGCTATCCTCTGCTGATGGGCGAGTTGTCGTACCGACCGGGCTTGACAGATGGCGCCGGGCACCTGAGCGCCGAATGGAAGGCGCTGCTGGGCGAATTCCCAACGCGCTTCATGGTCGGCTCGGACACCTGGGTGAATCAGCGCTGGCAGGGCTACGAGGCCTTGATGCAAGAGGCGCGGGACTGGCTTGGCGACCTCGACGCCGTGACCGCCCGACGCATCGCCTGGGACAACGGCGCGGCACTGTTCGGCTTGGCCGCACCGCGCTGAAGCGAGGAGCGAAAAAAAGCCGGCGTCGGGCGCCGGCTTGCAGTCTCAGGAGCCTTGCGGCTTATTTGAGATGCGCGTTGATCAGCTTCGTCATCTCGAACATCGAGACCTGCGCCTTCTTGAAGATTTCCTTCAACTTGGCGTCGGCATTGATCATCGTGCGCTTGGCCGAATCCTGCAGGCCGTTCTTCTTGATGTAATCCCACACCTTCTTCGTCACTTCGGTGCGGGGCATCGGGTTCGAACCGATCACCGCAGCCAGCAACGAACTCGGCGTCATGGGCTTCATGAAAGCCGCATTTGGAACGCGCTTCTTCGCCGGAGCCTTGGCCTTCTTCGCTGCCGCCTTCTTTGCGGGAGCCCTCTTCGCCGCCGCCTTCTTGGCCGGAGCCTTCTTCGCCGCCGCCTTCTTGGCCGGGGCCTTCTTCGCTGCCGCCTTCTTGGCCGGGGCCTTCTTCGCTGCCGCTTTCTTCGCGGGAGCCTTCTTCGCAGTTGCCATGTCGATTCACTCCATCAAGTAGGTTGTTGATGTGCTCGGGTTGGGCGAGAACCGCGTGGGCTCTCATTTCTCCATAGCACCGTGCGCTGCGAATGGTACTGCGTGAACCGAGCATTGCAAAGAAGTTTTCACTCTGAACGTAAGCAATTCTTCGAGGGAGAGGGTGCTTTTGTAGCGCTCACGCGTCAACACCGCTCGCGCCGTGGGCTGCAGCTATGCTTCGCGACATGCCGAAAATCCTTCTCCGCTGGTTGCTTCTCGCCTGCGCGCTGTTGCTGGTGGCGCATCTCTACCCCGGTGTCCAAGTCACGAGTTTCGGCGCTGCGATGCTCGCCGCCTTCGTGCTTGGCTTGCTCAATTCGCTGCTGCGGCCGGCGCTCATACTGTTGACGCTGCCGGTCACGCTGCTGACGCTCGGGCTGTTCTTGTTCGTCATCAACGCGCTGATGTTCTACTTTGCCGCGCAACTGCTCGACGGCCTTCAGGTCACGGGTTTCCCGGCGGCCTTGCTCGGCTCGCTGATCTACAGCCTGTGCGGGATGGTGATCGACACCGCGATCGAGCGTCTCTTCGCGCCACCCGTCTAGCCACGGGTTTCCTGGCGGTCTTGCTCGGCTCGCTGATCTACAGCCTGTGCGGGATGGTGATCGACACGGCGATCGAGCGGCTCTTCGCGTCACGCGTCCAGCCGCCTGTCAGGCTTTGGGTCCGTCTGCGCCGGGGCGGAAAGCGCGAAAAACAAGGCCAGCTTGGCAGGAGCGACAAGCCCATAGCCGTGGCTATGGGCGCAAAAGGTCATACGGAGATGAGCCGTCTGCTTGCGGATCGCAGGCGGCGGCTTTCTGCCGCCCAGGCTCCTGGCGCGCGAATCGCCAAGCCCGGCTGTGGGCGCGCCCGGCGTCCACCTCAGTGAAGTTGGGCCGCCGAACGCTCGTCGGCAGCGATCTGGCGGCGCTGGGCTTCGATATTGCGCAGACGTGCGTCGATGACCGAGGCCTCGATGAAATCGACGTTGCCACTGCCAGTGCGCACGCTGCGCTGACCGGCGCGCAAACGGTCGACAGCGCCGTTCAAGTCACCCAGGGCGAGGCGTGCTTCGGCCTCGGCGCGGGTTGCGCGCAGCGGCTGGCCGAGTCGCGCCCAGGCCTGGCTCAACAGCGTCCACGCTGCTGCATCGCGCGGGTGCAGGGCAAGCCAGGTTTGCAACTGATCGACCGAGCGTTGCATTTCAGCAGCAGCGGCCACGCCGGTCGAACCGCCCGTGGTGCCCGGGGCCGCGAACGACAATGCCAACCTCACTTGACCGGCAAGCAACATCACCGGGCGCGAGCCGCTGTCGGCAAAGGGCTTGAGCGCGGCGGCGGCGCGAAGTGGGTCGCCGCGCTCGAACAGGGACTGCGCCGTGAGCAAGGCGACGGCGCGCACGGTGCGGGCGTCGCGCGCTTGCGTCGCCGCCAGGCCGAGCGCGCTTTGCAGGGCCACGTCGGCGCGTGCCCAGTCGCGCAACAGCGTCGATGCCAACGCGCTGCTGTAGGCCGCTGCCAGGCGCTCAGTGGGCGTGGCGCCGGGTCGATCGGCGTCCAGCGCCTGCCAGCGCCGCAGCGCGTCGACGCGGCTGTCCATCAACACCCTCGCCCGGGCCTGGGCCACACCATGTTCGAAGGCGCTGCCTGCCGGCATTGCCGGGCTGCTGCCAAGCCGGGCGCGCGCCTCGCCAATGCGCTCCGAACTCAAGGGGTGGCTGCGCAGGTAGGGGAAGGCGCCGCTGTCGTTCAAGCGTGACGATTGGTCGAGTTTTTCGAACATCGCCGCCATGCCGCCGGGTGCAAAGCCCGCGCCCGTCAGCAGCGAGAAGCCGATGCGGTCGGCCTCGCGCTCCATGTCGCGGGAGAAGTTCAACTGGCCCTGAATCGCAGCCGCCTGGCCGCCGACGATCAAGGCATTCGCCGCATCGACAGAGTTGCTGCGCGCAGCGGCGAGCACGCCGAGAATCATCGCCGCCGTGCCGATCAACGATTGGCGCCGGCCGTTGTCAATGCTGCGCGCGATGTGGCGCTGCGTGACATGCGAGAGCTCGTGCGCGAGCACCGAAGCAAGTTCGTCGCGGCTCGCCGTCAATGCAATCAATCCGAGGTAGACGCCGACATAACCTCCGGGCAGCGCAAACGCGTTGATGGCCCGGTCGCGCACCAGGAATGGTTCCCAGGCGAAACGCTGATCCAGGTCGGAGCCGATGTTTCCATTTGCGCGAGCTTGCGCCAGCAGCGGCTGCCAAAGCGACTCGATGTATTCGAGCAGCACCGGATCGTCGAGGTAATCGGGGTCGCGACGGATCTCGCGCATCACCTGCTCGCCGAGTTTGCGTTCGGTGCCGATGCCGAAGTCCTCCGACTCGGTGTCGCCCAGCGCCGGCAGGTTGATCTGGGCGAGGGCAGGTGGGCAGCTTGCGGACCCAATCACGAGCGCGCACAGGGCGGCGACCCAACGGCAGGGCTGCGGGCGCTGCAAATGAAGTCGATGCAGGTTGGACACGTTGGGCGGGTGAGCAGGTGACAGCGCAACAAGGAGCGCCGCGAGGCAAGACGTTACCAGTGTTGCGAGGCAGCAGCGTGGCTATCATGCCGCACATTCGTTTCCCGCGTGTTTCCAGCCATGTCCCAAGCTCCCGACGCACCGCTCACGCATTTCGATGCTCAGGGCCAGGCCCACATGGTCGACGTCTCGGCAAAGGCCGAGACGCACCGGATCGCTCGTGCCTGCGGTGTGATTCGGATGTTGCCGGCGACGCTGGCGTTGATCGAAGCGGGTCAGGCGAAAAAGGGCGACGTGATCGGTGTTGCGCGAATCGCCGCGATCCAGGCGGCGAAACGAACCTCCGAATTGATTCCGTTGTGCCATCCGTTGCCGATCACGCGCGTGGCGGTGGAATTTGAGGTGGACCCGGCTGGCAGTCTGCTGCGATGCACGGCGCAGGTCGAGACGTTCGGTCGCACCGGCGTCGAAATGGAGGCGCTGACGGCGGTGCAGATCGGCTTGTTGACCGTCTACGACATGTGCAAGGCGGCCGACCGCGGGATGGTGCTGGGCGAAATCCGAGTGCTCGAGAAGCGCGGCGGCAAGTCGGGCGACTGGGTTGCGCCCGGCCTCACCTGAAATCCCTGAAAGTGAATTTGCGCTGCGGCGCTTGGCACTGGTACGGATTCTCGGCGACCGTCAGCGCTGGGTCGTTGCACGCTGCAAAGTAGCCTGCAGACTGCGGATTTCGAAACTCCTGCAGGCGCTGCGCAATGTATTTCGCGCGCTCGGTGTCGCCGTTGGCGTGAAGCGCGTCCGCCCACGCCATCATCAGCCGCGTGTCGAGCAGGTAGTGCGCCGCCCGCTGCGCGGCCGCCAACGCGGCCACCGGGTCTTGCGAAGTGGTCGCCGCCGCGTACTCGGCGTGGTGCGAGAAGAACACGCTGCGCTGCCCGGCGGCGATGCGCTCGGCCAAAGGAGGTGCGTTGTCGCCAGGGGCGAAGATGACGACAACTCCCAGGTAGTCGTAGATCGAATAGGCCGCACCCAGAACCAGCAGAATTGAACCGACGCGAAAGCTCAGCGCCTGGCGTGAGGCGCGTGCCGGTGCCGCTACCAGAGTCGCGGGCGCAGCAGGCTTGCCCAGGCACATGCCCAGAGCAAACGCCGCTGGCAGCAGGAAGTAGGCGTACCACAGCGGGTATTCGAGCATGCTGTGCGTGAGGACCAAGAGCACCATCACGAACGCGGCACGTTGCGGCGACGCAGCTTGGTCGGCACCCAGCGGCTGGAGGCAGTTGCGTGCGCCACGCCACAACGCCCAGCTCAACAATGCCAGCAGTCCGCAAGCCAGCGGCAGCCCCAATTCGACTGCAAACTGCAGCGGCAGGTTGTGCGTGTGGTCGAAGAAAGCCACCGGCCGACCTGGAAACTCGGTCAACGTCCAGGCGAAGTTGAACTCGCCGACACCGACACCGATCCACGGCTGCGCCTTGATGAGATCGATCGTGTTCGCCCAGATGCCGAAGCGCGAACTCGAGATGTCACCGCTGCCACTGAAGCGACCCGCACCGCCGAAGGCATGCTCAGCGTGCGGCGCCCATGCCGTCGCACCGTACCAGAACAAGCCATAGACAAGAGGCGCAAGCAGCAGCGCAGCACGCGTCGGTTTCGCCAAGCGCGCATCCAGCAGCCCCCACAGTGCGAGTACCAACGCACCCAATGCGCCACTGCGGGACCCGCTGAGCACGACGGTGAAGAGCATCAACGCGGCGAGCGCGATAGCGATTCCGCGACGAAGGACTCGCGCCTCGCCCAACCAGAGCCCGGCCACGATGGCCCACAACAACAGACTGCACAGGTGATTCGGCTGGCGCAAGTTTCCGACCGCGCGACCCTCGGCCGACGTGCGCGCGATCCAGGCACCGTCGGCCCAAGTCGGTGCATAGACCTGAATGATGGCGATTGCACTGCTCGCCAGGCCTGCGAGCAGGAAACCGACACAGAGCGAATGGAAGAATGGCGAACTCAGTCCGTCGCGCGCGGCCGACGCACCTGCTGCGGTGACGAGGGTGGCTGCCCCGATCATGGCCGTCCCGGACAACGCCAGCGCCAAGGGCTGGCCCACTGGGGCCAGCCAGAGCGATGCGGCGAAGCAAAGCAGACCCAAGGTCACGATGACGCCGACGACTTTTCGCGGCAGTGCGGGAGAGTTGCTGGCCGGGGACGAGTACAGCATCCAGACGCCCCAGCCCAACAGCGAAGACGCCTGGTTGAAGTATGTGGCCGAAGGCGGCAGGTTGAAGGCCAACAACATAGGCAGGCACACTGCAAGACAGGCCAGGAACAATCCGAGCGCGTCAGGCTGAGAATTCTTCCGTGCCAATCCGCTGCGGGCGGTCATGTCGCAATTCCTATCGAAGCTCACGCAGACCCAGCGATCGCTACCGCTGAGGTGCTGCTACCTGCGCGTCAAGCGACGGAAAGTCGACGGCTCGAACCGCGGGGTCTGTCTTCTGAAGCGCCAGCCACCGGCTCTGCATACCCTGACAGACATGGACAGGGTGGACTTTGCAGGAATGAAGCAGGACATGTTGCGCGGTTCGACGGTCACCGCGCAGCACCGCCGCCTTCGCATAGCGCTCCAGAATGACGGGATAGGTGTATCGCGGGGCCACCTTTCCAAGGTTGGCGTAGTCGGCGGCAGAAAGACTCGAATCGATCGTCACTGTCACGGCGCGATGGTATGCAGCCCAGCCATCGACGAAGTACCAATCGGCGCGTGGCAATTGGTTCGCGGCGGGACCAATGTGCCTCGCGGTTAGCTCCAGGTCGCGCAAGGCCTCCTCAGCCTTGAGGTATTCCAGGCCGGTGGCTGCAGTGAGTACTGCCAGGCCGGCGGTGGGCAGTATCAAGGTCCATTTCGATCCCGCAAGCGCAGGGCGGCCGGAGCTTGCCGAACCCTCCAGGAAGCCCATCATCAAGCCTGCTGGAAGAAGGAAGAAAGTGTGGTGCAACGGGAATTCAAGCAAGGCATGCAGGAACAGTGCGAACAATGCCAGCAGCAGACACCAGGATTCGGCGCTTCGACATTCGGTCACGCGTTGCCAGAACCATCGCGCAAGCACTGCGCACAGCAAAAGCCCAAGCGGCAGCCCGTTGTAGAGCAGCAAGTCAAGAACCAGATTGTGGCTGTGACCTGCCCACCGCCCGATGGCAGGGTGATCAACAGCGACCGCGAATTGCGCATTGGAAATCTGGTTCCAGCCGTAGCCAAACCAGGGTGAGCGCATCAATGCATCCCAGAAGATTTGCCAATGTCCCCAACGTGGGCCTGGAGCCAATCGACCCGCTGGCAAGGAGCCATCGGAGGCCGGAGGCTCTGGCCCTAGCCAAAGTTCGAGCAGAGGCGCTTGCAAGACTGCTGCCAACGCAAACAGAGCGAGGCCACCGGCAATCGCCATCAGTGGCGTGCGCAGGCCGGCGCGAATGCGCATCACGGCCCACCATACCCCAAGGACCAGGACGGCAAGCCAACCGGTGCGCGACTGCGTCATGGCCACGCCCCAACCGAGCCATGCCACGCCCGCGACAGCGGCCCATGGGCCGATCTTCTGGCGCTCGTACCAGACCAACAGTGCGGCAATGCCCAACATGAGCAAAGTTGCCAAGTGATTGGGCTGGCCAAGGTTCGCGTAGGGCCGGCGCCATGGCCGTACGTCCATGATCCAGTCGCCCCACGCAGAGGGGCCGAGGCATTGGCTCAGCGCCATGCCGGTGGACACAATGCCGACAAGCACTAGGCAGGCGATAAGCCCGTCGAGAAGTTGGCTGCGCAGGGTGCTGCGTGCTAGCGAGGCACCAATGCACATGCTCGCTGCAAACGCAACGAGGTAACTGGCCGGCAGAATCGCATCCCCTCGAAACTCGATTTGGCCGAAGGCATACTGCACTGGAGGGACGAGGGCTACAAATAGCAAGAGGACAGCCAGCCTCGGCCAGACCAATTGATTGCTGCTCTGGATCGCGGCGAGCGCCAGGGCAATGAAGGCGGCGCTGGCAAAGACTTCCTGACGAAATGCCGGCCAGGGCAGGTAGTGGCCCGGCAACAGCAACGCCGCGGCCAGTGTCGTGAACCCGAGCAGCAGCCAAGTGGATAGATTCGCCAGACCTTCCAGCTGCTTCACTATTGCACGGAGCAGGCCGGAGCGGCTATTCGATGCGACTGAAATGGGATCTCCCCGCTTGATGTTCGGCGAAGTTGTGTCGTGGCATCTCTGCAATCAATGCTTCGGTCGCGCTCGCTCTACGCCCGTGAATGGAGCCACGGCCAACACGATAGATGCGGGGAAGGCGTACTTAGAACAGAAAAGGGGCGGCGTATCGCTACGCCGCCCCATCCCGATCAGGCTCAGCTACGACTATCGGCAGGAAGCCGGTACGTGAGCAGCGACGCCGGCGGTTTGCGTGCATTTCCAGAGGATCTGGCCGACACCGACGGTCGGCGTCAGAAGCAGGGCCGGGGCAGCAGCTGCACCCGTGTTCTGGGTGAGGATAGCGATCGTACCTGGAGGCGTCGCCGTCCCGTCAGCGATGGTGACAGAGGCGACATAGCCATTGGTATTCGCTGTGAACTGGAAGCCCGTGTTCGACGCAGTCATCGATGCCATGCCGATAGACTGCACCGTCTCGGACACTGCCAATTTGGCGCCGGCAGCGATGCTCAAGGCTTCGCTCACCTTTGCCCGAATCGTGTAGTCCTGGTACTGCGGCAGCGCAATCGCGGCCAGGATGCCGATGATCGCGATCACGATCATCAACTCAATCAAGGTAAAACCTGCTTGGATTTGACGTTTCATGTTGGAAAGCTCCGTTAGGGTTGGGGGAACAGGCTCAACAGTTGCAGGCCTCGTGCCAACCTGGCTGGCGCCTTGAAGCGTGGACTTTGCCCCGAAAGTTGACGCAATCGGTCACTTTGCGGCGCGTGAGAGTGTCGTGCCTGAATCGACTCAACGAATTTCGTCGCAGGCGCCGGCGATGCGTCGGTTGCTCCCGCCGATTCGCATCGTCTGCCCGGCCGCCAGGGGGTGCAGCCGATGGCTCGTGCTCAGCCGCGCGATCTCGGCCATCACTGAATCGCTCTCGCCTGGTTTGATGTGGGTGATGTGGACCTGAACGCACCCGGAGAGTTGCGCCAATTCGCGGCCGAGCGCAGTCGGGCAAAGGTGTTTGCTCAGTCGTGCAAGCTCGCATTCTTCATCGCTGAATGCGGTCTCGATCACCAGCTGAGCAACGTGCAACTGGCGCAAACGCCGCCACAGCTCGGGGTTGGGGCCGGTATCGCCGGTATAGATCCACCAGCCTGCGGCGCCACCGTCAATGCCGAATCCGACCGCAGGCACTGTGTGCGAGGCGCTCAGCACTTCGATGTGCTTGCCGCCGAGCACGAGGGCGTTGCCCACCGCAAATGGCACAAGCTCCAGCACCGGCTGCTGCGGAGTGGGCAAGCGCGTGAAGTCGGGCCAGATCACGCCATTGAAGATGTGGGCGCGCAGCGCGGCGATCGTTGGTGGCAAGGCATGCACCTTGATTGGGGCGCGGCCTGCACGCTCGCGCAGGCGGATCACGCTGTCGGCGAGCAGGCCGATCGCGAGCACAGGGTCCAGGTGCGAATGGCTGATGAGGGTGAAACGTCCTTCATGGCATAAGCTGGGTCGGCGCCGGCACGCACTTGAGCGCTGTGCAGAGAGAGAATTCTGATCAGGCCCGCCGGTCCGGCAAACAATGGCACTTGGGCGTTGCGCTTGTTTGAGGCAACACAGTCAATACGGGGAAGGCGTACTTACAACAGAAAAGGGGCGGCGTATCGCTACGCCGCCCCATCCCGATCAGGCTCAGCTACGACTATCGGCAGGAAGCCGGTACGTGAGCAGCGACGCCGGCGGTTTGCGTGCATTTCCAGAGGATCTGGCCGACACCGACGGTCGGCGTCAGAAGCAGGGCCGGGGCAGCAGCTGCACCCGTGTTCTGGGTGAGGATAGCGATCGTACCTGGAGGCGTCGCCGTCCCGTCAGCGATGGTGACAGAGGCGACATAGCCATTGGTATTCGCTGTGAACTGGAAGCCCGTGTTCGACGCAGTCATCGATGCCATGCCGATAGACTGCACCGTCTCGGACACTGCCAATTTGGCGCCGGCAGCGATGCTCAAGGCTTCGCTCACCTTTGCCCGAATCGTGTAGTCCTGGTACTGCGGCAGCGCAATCGCGGCCAGGATGCCGATGATCGCGATCACGATCATCAACTCAATCAAGGTAAAACCTGCTTGGATTTGACGTTTCATGTTGGAAAGCTCCGTTAGGGTTGGGGGAACAGGCTCAACAGTTGCAGGCCTCGTGCCAACCTGGCTGGCGCCTTGAAGCGTGGACTTTGCCCCGAAAGTTGACGCAATCGGTCACTTTGCGGCGCGTGAGAGTGTCGTGCCTGAATCGACTCAACGAATTTCGTCGCAGGCGCCGGCGATGCGTCGGTTGCTCCCGCCGATTCGCATCGTCTGCCCGGCCGCCAGGGGGTGCAGCCGATGGCTCGTGCTCAGCCGCGCGATCTCGGCCATCACTGAATCGCTCTCGCCTGGTTTGATGTGGGTGATGTGGACCTGAACGCACCCGGAGAGTTGCGCCAATTCGCGGCCGAGCGCAGTCGGGCAAAGGTGTTTGCTCAGTCGTGCAAGCTCGCATTCTTCATCGCTGAATGCGGTCTCGATCACCAGCTGAGCAACGTGCAACTGGCGCAAACGCCGCCACAGCTCGGGGTTGGGGCCGGTATCGCCGGTATAGATCCACCAGCCTGCGGCGCCACCGTCAATGCCGAATCCGACCGCAGGCACTGTGTGCGAGGCGCTCAGCACTTCGATGTGCTTGCCGCCGAGCACGAGGGCGTTGCCCACCGCAAATGGCACAAGCTCCAGCACCGGCTGCTGCGGAGTGGGCAAGCGCGTGAAGTCGGGCCAGATCACGCCATTGAAGATGTGGGCGCGCAGCGCGGCGATCGTTGGTGGCAAGGCATGCACCTTGATTGGGGCGCGGCCTGCACGCTCGCGCAGGCGGATCACGCTGTCAGCCAGCAGGCCGATCGCGAGCACATGGTCCAGGTGCGAATGGCTGATGAGGATGTGATCGATGCGCGCCAGGGCTTCAAGGCTGAGGTCACCGACGCCGGTGCCGGCATCGATCAGCACGTCATGCTCGAGCAAGAAGGCAGTGGTGCGGCAACCTGCGGCGATAGCGCCCGAGCAGCCGAGGACTTGGACAATCATGAGAGGGTGTTGCGCGAGTCTTCGGTGGATCGGCCACGCAGCCGCGGCGCGTGCGATAGATCTGCATGGTGCCCTGGGTCGAAGCCGTATTCAAGGCGCCAATGTCGCGCTTGCTCGGCGTTTGGAAGCTGGCCGGCCCAAGGCCATGGGGCTGCGTGAAGTGGGTCACGCTGCGCCGAGCCACGGCTCGACGCTGCGGGTGAATACCGGCTTGCGCCGCGACGACGGATTGCCGCTCAGGGCTGCACAAACTGCATCTGGGTCCCGGCCAACTCGATCACATCGCCGTTTTTCAGATGCACGATTTCGCTGATCACCGGGCTGCCATTCACGCTCGGGCGAAGCGAGCCCTCGACGTGGGCTAGCACATAGCCGCCGGGGCGCTTCGTGATCGATGCGACTTGCACGCCGGGCTTGCCCACGGTCGTGACCACCTTGCTCAGCGCCACTTCGCGGCCGGCAGCGGCGCCGTTGAGAACCTTGATCGATGCCGGCGCCGTGGAGCCGCCGGTCGGCCCGAAGCCCGACGGCCCGAAGCCCGATTGCTGCGAAGCAGGAAGCGCTCCGGGTTTCAGGATCATCGTCTTTTCGTAGTCGGTGCCATCTTCGACGAGGTACTTGATCTTGTACTTGCCGATCTCCACCGTGTCGTTGTGCGTGAGCAGTTGTTTCTTGATCGCCTTGCCGTTGATGTAGGTTCCGTTCGTGCTGTTCAAGTCTTCGATGAAGACGTCGGAACCTGCCATCTGCAGCACCGCGTGTTCGCCGCTGACGGCGAGGTTGTCGATCACGATGTCGTTGTACGGGCGCCGGCCCAGGGTAGTCTTGTCCTTGGTGATCTGCACCTCCTTGATCACCACACCGTCGAGCGATACGACCAGCTTGCCCATTGCTTGCGACCTTTCTGTCTTGTCTTTTTCCGATTGCGACAGCTTCGTTTGACTGCCTGCTCGACACGGTCAACGCCGGAACGGCCACCACGACCGTGCAGACCCTGCCGGGCCGCTCACCCGCGCAAGGATCACCGAGATATTATCCTTTCCGCCTGCGTCATTGGCAGCGCCGACGAGTGCGGCCACCGCTTCGGGCAAGGATTCGGTGCCGAGAAACACTTGCTGGATGCTCTCGTCGTCGAGCATGTCGGACAGGCCGTCGGAGCATAGCAGGTAGGTGTCGCCCGGCAGCACGTCGTGCAGATGCGTTTCCAGCAGCACCGTGTCTTCCACGCCGACGGCACGCGTCACCAGGTTCTTGTTCGACGAAAACGCCGCTTGCTCGAGCGTGATCAAGCCGGCGTCGATCTGCTCCTGCAGCAGCGAATGGTCGTGCGTGATCTGCGTCAGGCGTCCGCCGCGCAGGCGGTAGCCGCGCGAGTCACCGACGTGGCCGATCAACAGGCGTCCTTCGCGGAACACGCCCAGCACGAGCGTCGTGCCCATGCCGGCGCATTTCGGGTCCGAGTTGGCGGCGTTGAAGATCGCGCGGTTCGCGTTGTCGACGCAAATGTCCATGGCGCGCCGCACGTCGGTGTCGGAGGCGTCGTTTGCGGCTTCGGTGAGCCAGCGGCCGAGCTCACTGATGATGAACGAGGTGGCCATGCTGCTCGCTATCTCGCCGGCGTTGTATCCGCCCATGCCGTCGGCCAGGACCATCAGCGCGTTGGTTTCGTCCAGCGCCACCGAGTCTTCATTGTTGTGGCGCGCCCGCCCCGTATCGGTTGCGCTGAAGAACTCGAGTGTCATGGGTGCAGGGTTCAGGAGCGGTGGCGCGGCAGCGGAAAGGACCGTGGAAGTGGCGAATTGTGCCTCGGAACGAGGCCTGAATCCACGCCACGGAAGGGCCCGCTCACGGCGCAAGTTCGGCTCGCGGCGCTGCGGGCAGGGCCGGCTTGGGCAGGTGCCATCGTCGTGTCGTTGCCCAACCCATATCGCGCCGGTTCTATAGCAGGCGCTTGAGCAGCTTGCCCATCTCCGACGGATTGCGGGTCACCGTGAAGCCGCACTCCTGCATGATTGCCAGCTTTGCATCGGCCGTGTCGGCACCGCCCGAAATCAATGCGCCGGCATGGCCCATGCGCTTGCCGGGGGGGGCAGTGACGCCGGCGATAAAGCCGACGATCGGCTTCTTCATGTGTGCCTTGCACCAGCGCGCCGCTTCGGCTTCGTCGGGGCCGCCGATTTCGCCGATCATGATCACGGCGTCGGTGCCGGGGTCGTCGTTGAACAGGCGCATCACGTCGATGTGCTTCAGGCCATTGATCGGGTCGCCGCCAATGCCCACTGCGCTCGATTGGCCGAGGCCGATTTCGCTGAGTTGCGCCACGGCCTCGTAGGTCAGCGTGCCCGAACGCGACACCACGCCAACCCGCCCGGCCTTATGAATATGTCCCGGCATGATGCCGATCTTGATCTGCTCCGGTGTAATCAGCCCCGGGCAATTGGGTCCGAGCAGCAGCGTTTTCTTGGCCCCGGCTGCCTCGCGTGCGCGCATCTCGCTGCGCACCTCGAGCATGTCGCGCACCGGAATGCCTTCGGTAATGCAAATCGTAAGGTCGAGCTCTGCCTGCACCGCTTCCAGAATCGCCGCGGCCGCGCCCGCGGGCGGCACGTAGATCACGCTGACGGTTGCCCCGGTCGCGCGCGCAGCGTCCTTGACGCTTGCGAAAATCGGTATGCCCTCGAAGTCTTCGCCCGCCCGTTTCGGGTTCACGCCCGCGACGAAACAGTTTCTTCCGTTCGCGTACTCGCGGCACATGCGCGTATGAAACTGGCCGGTCTTGCCGGTGATGCCTTGCGTGATGACTTTCGTGTGCGCGTCGATAAGAATTGACATGGACGTTCCTTGGCGGGCTGGGGTGGCTGGGAGCGACCCTATTTCAGCGCGGCCATGATTTTCTCGGCGGCGTCGGCCATCGAGTCGGCGCTGATGATCGGCAAACCTGAGCCCTGCAAGAGTTGCTTGCCCAGGTCTTCGTTGGTGCCCTTCATGCGCACCACCAGCGGCACGTTCAGGTTCACTGCATGGCATGCGGCGATCACTCCTTGTGCGATCGTGTCGCAGCGCATGATGCCGCCGAAGATGTTGACCAGAATCGCCTTGACCTTGGGGTTGGCGAGCATGATCTTGAATGCCTCGGTCACCTTGTCGGCACTGGCGCCGCCGCCGACGTCGAGAAAATTCGCGGGCTCGCCACCGAACAGCTTGATCGTGTCCATCGTGGCCATCGCCAACCCCGCGCCGTTCACCAGGCAGCCGATGTTGCCGTCGAGCTGAATGTAGGCCAGGTCGAATTTGCTCGCTTCGACCTCCGCCGGATCTTCTTCGTCGAGGTCGCGGTAGGCCGTGATTTCGGGATGCCGGAACAAGGCGTTGCTGTCGAAGTTGAATTTCGCATCGAGCGCCTTGATCTGGCCCGGCTTGCCGCCCGCGGACCCTTCGAGGATGAGCGGATTGATTTCCACCAGGCTCGCATCGGTCGCCATGTAGCAGGCGTAGAGCTTGCTCAGCAGGTCCACCGCCTGGGGCTGCGAAGCACTCGGAATGCCAATGCCGATCACGAGTTCCAGAGCCTGCGCTTCACTCAGCCCGAGCAGCGGATCGATGAACACTTTGAGAATCTTCTCGGGCGTCTTGTGCGCCACTTCTTCGATGTCCATGCCACCTTCCGAACTGGCCATCATCGCCACCTTCTGCGTGGCTCGATCCGTGACGACTGCGACGTAGTACTCGTGGCGGATGTCAGCGCCTTCCTCGATCAGCAAGCGCCGGACTTTCTGACCCGCAGGCCCGGTTTGGTGCGTCTTGAGTTGCATTCCGAGAATCTGGCCCGCGAGCACCTTGACGTCATCCATGCTGCGCGCCAGCTTGACCCCGCCGCCTTTGCCGCGCCCGCCCGCGTGAATTTGCGCTTTCACCACCCAGACCAGGCCGCCAAGCTTTTGCGCCGCCTCGACCGCCTCGCGTACGCTGAACGCCGGGTAGCCGCGAGGAACCGGGATGCCGAACTGGCGAAGGATTTCCTTGCCCTGGTATTCGTGAATCTTCATGGGATTTCGCTGCTTCGGGTTTCGACCGGCATCGATCCGCATGGGCGAAGTCCGCGCGAATCAACGCGCGATCGGTGGCATTTGGCGGCCGAGACTTGCGTCAGCGCGGCAATGTAGCACGCGCGTCGCGAGGCGTTTCTTCGTCGGTGGTTGTTTCCAACGCGGACCCGGCGCCCGGGGCATGTTTGTCATGCAACACGCGCCGAATCACATCGCTCGAAAAGCCGCGCCCAGCAAGAAAACGAGCCTGTTTTTGCGACTCACGCGGATCAGGGGGTGCCGGCGCGGCTGCACCTGGCGGGTAAGCGAACTTGCGCGCCCAGACCGCGCGTGCGCGTTCGATCTCGCTTTGCAGCAGTGCTGCCTCAGACTGCGCCGGCAAGGCCAGGCCGTGTTGCGCCAGCTCCTGGCGGATGCGCCGCAGGCCGAAGCGCTCGGCGCGCACCCGGACCCGAGACTCGACGAAGCGCTGTTGCGACAGATAGCGGTGCGATTCGAGCCAATCCAAAACGGCGTCGACCCGCACCCCGGCCTCGGTGTCGCTCGAATCCGGTTCATTTCCTTGCGCGCTACTCGTGCGAGTCAGGGCGAGAAGTTTGCGGCGCAGCTCGGTGCGGCTGTACTCGCGGCGCGCCAAGCAGGCAAGCGCATGGGTCTTGAGCAGCCGGTCATCCACAAAACGGGGTGCCGGCTCAGAGGCTGGGGGGCAAACCGGATGCACCTGTGCCAGCCACTGCGCCCGACTAGGCGGCGCGGACCTTGGCTGGCGCCGGAACCTCGGTCGTTGCATTCGAGGGCAACAGCGGAATCCCCACCGCTTCGCGAACCTTGTTCTCGATTTCGACCGAAAGCTTCGGATTGTCTTTGAGGAAATCGCGCGCGTTGTCCTTGCCCTGGCCGATTTTTTCGCCCTTGTATGAATACCAGGAGCCGCTCTTTTCGAGCACATGGGCGTTCACGCCCATGTCGATGATCTCGCCCTCGCGGCTGATGCCCTGGCCGTAGAGGATGTCGAATTCGGCGGTCTTGAACGGTGGCGCGATCTTGTTCTTCACGACCTTGACCTTGGTCTCGTTGCCGATCACTTCTTCACCCTTCTTGATCGAGCCGATGCGTCGGATGTCCAACCGCACCGAGGCGTAGAACTTCAGCGCATTGCCGCCGGTGGTGGTTTCGGGTGAACCGAACATGACGCCGATCTTCATGCGGATCTGGTTGATGAAGATGACCATCGTATTGGTCTTCTTGATCGAGCCGGTGAGCTTGCGCAGCGCCTGGCTCATCAGCCGCGCTTGCAAGCCGGGCAGCGAATCACCCATCTCCCCTTCGATCTCGGCCTTGGGCGTGAGGGCAGCGACCGAGTCGATGACAACCAGGTCGACGGAACCGGAGCGCACCAGTGCATCGACGATTTCGAGCGCCTGCTCGCCGGTGTCGGGCTGGCTGATCAGCAGTTCTTGAAGGTTGACGCCGAGCTTTTGCGCGTACTGTGCGTCCAGGGCGTGCTCGGCATCGATGAAGGCACAAGTGCCGCCGAGTTTTTGCATCTCGGAAATCACCTGCAGCGTCAGGGTGGTCTTGCCGGAGGACTCGGGCCCGTAAACTTCGACGACACGCCCGCGGGGCAGGCCACCCACGCCCAACGCGATGTCCAAGCCCAGGGATCCGGTGGAGACGACTTCGATATCGTCGATCACTTCGCCTACGCCCAGGCGCATGATCGAGCCCTTGCCGAACTGCTTTTCAATCTGCGCCAACGCCGCCTGCAAGGCCTTGGCCTTTTCCGTGTTGAGAGTCTTGACGTTCGTGTCCATAGGGTTCTCCTGAAAGGTGGACCAGAGTATCGGCACAAACTGGGTATTTGTACAGTAGTTGAATATTTCGTGGGGTGATTCAGGCCGGTTTCGCCTTGCGCAACATATCGAACAGGCAAGCGTCGTCCAGGCTTGCCATCGAGTTGTCGCAAGCGCGTGCGAATAGCGCCGCCGCCGCCGCCCCGACGCTGACGTCGAAACCAGCCGCTGCAGCCATGCCGAGGGCGAGCCGAACATCTTTATCCAGGAGCGAGGTATGCGCACGCGGCGCAAGATCGCCGGCAATGGCGCGAGGAAGACGATCGCTGCAAATCCAACTTTGGCCGCTCGATTGCTCGATCACAGCGAGCGTGCGCCCCGGATCCAGGCCGACGCGTTCTGCCAGCGCCAAGGCCTGTGCGGCGCCCGCAAGGTTGATCGCCGCCAACAGGTTGTTCACGAGTTTGGTGCGCGCACCGTCGCCGGCCCGCGGCCCGACCCGAAACACAGGGTCGGCCAGCGCGCGCAGCAGCGCCGAGTGGCGCTCGAACAAGGCATCGTCGCACGCCACCATCAAACTCATGCGCCCCGCGCGCGCGCGAAGCGGCCCCCCGGACATCGGCGCATCGACGCAAGGCAATCCAACTGCAGCCAGGCGACGCGCGATTGATTCGGTCTGGTCTGGCGCGATCGTCGGGCACAACACGATGCAGGGCTTGTTCTCCTGCGACGCAACGCCTTCGTGTGGATCGAACAGCACGCTCTCGGCTTGGCGAGCGTCAACGACGCAAATGACGACTCTGTCCGCAACCGCGGCAACGGCCGCAGGCGATGCGCACACGCGCGCACCCAGGCCCTCGGCCATCCGTTCGCGTGCCGGCTCAATGTCGCGCACCATGACCTGCCAGCCTTGCTCAATGAGTCGACCGGCCATCGCCAGGCCCATGTTGCCGACGCCGATGATTCCGACCCTCACGCCCGGGCCCAGCCTGATGCCTGGCTCACGGCGCCTCAACTCTGAATCAGGCGCCGGCTCTTGGCGATCGACATCAGGATGCCCAGACCCAGGCCCAGCGACAACATCGCTGTGCCGCCGTAACTGAGAAAGGGCAACGGGATTCCCACCACCGGCAGCACACCGCTGACCATTCCCAGGTTGACGAACGCGTAAGTGAACAAGCTCAGCGTGATACCTCCGGCAAGAAGCCGCGTGAAGAGGGTGGGCGCTTCCGCGGCAATCATCAAGCCGCGAATGATCAGGAAGGTGAAGCCCAGCAGCAACGCGGCGCAGCCGAGCAGGCCAAATTCTTCGGCGAATGCCGCGAAGATGAAATCGGTGGTGCGTTCAGGAATGAACTCCAGGTGCGTCTGCGTGCCTTTCAGGTAGCCCTTGCCGGCGAGACCCCCCGAGCCGATCGCGATCATTCCTTGAATGGTGTGGAAACCCTTTCCCAGCGGGTCGGTGCTTGGGTCGAGCAGGGTGCACACCCGATGCTTCTGGTAGTCGCGCAGCAACGGCCATTTCACGTCGGGTCGGCAAATCTGCGCTTCCGAGGCGACCAAGGCCACGACCGCCACCACGCCAATCACCAATATCGAGATCACCAGCCGCGACGACAGTCCGGCGAAGAAGATCACGTACAGGCCTGCGGACAACACCAGAATGGCCGTGCCAAGGTCGGGCTGTTTCACGATCAACCCGACCGGCACGGCGAGCAGCGCCAACGCGACCAGATAGTCCATCACCCGCAGTTGCCCCTCGCGGCGCTGAAACCACCACGCCAAAAGCAACGGCATCGCGATCTTGAGAACTTCTCCCGGCTGAACGACCACGCCCAGGTCGAGCCAGCGCTGCGCACCCTTCTTGGTGATCCCATACATTGCCGTGGCGATCAAGAGCCCCACGCCGATGGTGTACAGCGGCAAGGCGAGAGACATCAGCCGCTGTGGCGAAATCTGCGCCGCGAGAAACAGGACGACGAGACCGAGCAGCATGTTCCTCGCATGGCCGGAAAAGCGCGCCCGATAGTCGAACCCGGCCGAATACATGGTCACCAACCCCGCAATGGCGAGCAATGCGATCGCGATCAACAAGGGCGGATCAAAGCCGCTGAACACCGGCCGCAGCCGCTGCCAAAGCGTCGACTCTGCGTAGGCAACGCTCATGGCGCAGCACCCTCAGCGGCAATGTCGATCACCGCAGTGATGCCCGGCAACGCGTGGTCGGCGGCATGGCGCGGTTTGCCGATGGGGGCGCCGGATTTGCCGATGCGCGTCGCAGCCATATCCTCCGCGCTCGGCACCAGCCCCAGCAAGGCATAGTCGAAGACGCGGCGCGCGATCGGCGCTGCCGCTTCCGAGCCGAAGCCCGAATTTTCAACGACGATCGCCAGAGCGATCGTCGGCGCCTCAATCGGCGCAAACGCGATGTACAGGGAATGGTCGCGCTGGTATTCGTCGATCTTCGATGCGTTGTACTTTTCGTTCTGCTTGATGCCGATCGCCTGCGCCGTTCCGGTCTTGCCGCCGCTCTTGTACGGCGCGCCGCCGAACGAGCGCGCCGACGTGCCCTCCTGAGTGACCCCGTGCATGGCGCGTTGAATGAACGCGGCATGCTCGGCCAGGTACGGCAGCGCCGGCAATGCGTCGCTCGCGATGCGCTTGCGCGCGCGCGTGGTCACATCCTCGATCTCGCGCACCAGACGCGGCTTGAAGCGCAGGCCGCCGGTGGCCAGTGTGGCCGTGGCACTGGCCATCTGCAACATCGTGAAGCTGTTGTAGCCCTGGCCGATGCCCAGCGAAATCGTATCGCCGGCGAACCAGCGCTGTTGTTCGGGTGTTTTGAAGAAACGGCGCTTCCACTCGGTGGAGGGCAGCAGACCGGTCACCTCGCCATCGATGTCGATACCGGTCTTGCGGCCGAAGGCCAGCGGTTCGAGCTGCTCGTGCATGACGTCCACGCCGAGTTCGTTGGCCAGCGAGTAGTAGTACACGTTGCTCGACTTGACGATGCTGCGCATCATGTCCACCGGCCCCAGGCCTTTGTCGTCGTGGCTGCGGAACGTATGGTTGCCGAACTGGAAGGTGCCACCGTCGAAGATCACCTGGTTCGGCCCGCGTTTACCGGTGTTGAGCGCGGCCATCGCCAAGAATGGTTTGATCGTCGAACCTGGCGGGTAGGTTCCGCGCAGGGCACGGTTCAGCAAGGGCTTGTCGAGCGATTCGTTCAGTTCACGCCAGGATTCGAAGTCGATGCCGTCGACGAACAGATTCGGATCGAACGCGGGTTTGCTCACCAGTGCCAGGACTTCGCCATTGCGCGGGTCCAGGGCGACGAGCGCGCCGCGCCGAGCGCCGAACATGTCTTCGACCAAGGCCTGCAGCCGAATGTCCACCGACATCATCAACATGTTGCCCGGTGTTGCCGCGCGGCTCTTGAGGAGGCGCACGGCGCGTCCGCCGGCACTGGTCTCGACTTCCTCGAACCCTGCCAGGCCATGCAGTTCGCTCTCATAGCTTTGCTCGACACCCAGTTTTCCGATGTATTCCGTGCCGCGGTAGTTGCTCGCGTTTTCGGATTCGTCCAGAACGTCTTTTTCGGCCGGGTTGATGCGGCCGATATACCCCAGCAAATGGCTGCCGATCTCGCCGAACGGATAGTTGCGAAACAAGCGCGCCTTGACTTCGGCGCCGGGGAAACGAAAGCGTTGCGCGAGCAAGCGCGCGACTTCCTCATCGCTGAGCTTGGTGCGAATCGGCAGCGAGTCGAGATTCTTGTGCTCTTCCAACATGCGCCGAAAGCGCTTGCGGTCTCGGCTCTGGATGTCCACCACCTGTGCCAAGTCGTCGATCAGCGCGTTGAGGTTGTCGACTCTCGAGGGCGTGATCTCGAGCGAATAGGCGGAGTAGTTGTTCGCCAGAACAACACCGTTGCGATCGACGATCATGCCGCGGTTGGGAACGATGGGCGCAACCGTGATCCGGTTGCTCTCGGCCTGCGCGGTGAGCTCAGCGAACTTGATAACCTGCAGGTAGATCAGGCGCGTGCCGAGCAAACCGAAGGCGACCAGGACGAAAGCCGCTGCGGCGCCGACACGCATGCGAAAGCGCCACAAATCCAACTCGACGTTCTTCAGCTCCATCAGGCGGCCACTCCCGGCTGCAACGCGGGCCGACCCACAGTCCCCGGGTCCTCGCAGCGGGTTTGTCGCCGACCGTGGCAGGCTTGCTTCACAGCGGACGGTTCATGTCCGGGTCGGGCGCGCGGCGCTGCGGAGCGAGCAACAGGGCGCACGCGAGCGGCCACAACAGCGAAGCGAACACGGGGGCAAGCAAGATCTGCCAGCCCGGAAATGCATGGCCCGCCACCATGTGAACCAGCACCGACACGGTTTGCGCCGCATACCAGAGCGGAAGAATCTGCACCGCCTGTGCGGCCGGTGAAAACCTGCTCAGCCGTCTGTGAATGGATACCGCGAAGTAGCTCAGCAGGCTGTACGCCAAAGCATGTTGACCCAGCAGCGCCGCGGCGTTCACGTCCATCGCGAGCCCGAATACGAACGCCGCGCCGACACCCACACGGCGCGGTTGGTGCAAATTCCAGAATACGAGGACCAACGCCAGGAAATCCGGCATCGCGCCCAGGCGGCCCAGCGGGATGAGATTGAGCGCCAATGCAACCAGCAGGCTCAGCCAAATGAACCAGGGATTGACTGGCAACAGCAGCTGATCATCGCCGCGGCCCATGATCACACCGATTCTCCCGGTCGCGTGGCGCTACCCATAGGCGTCATTTTCGCGCGCCGCGCCGGCCCTTTGCTGTCGATTCCGTGGGTGTTGAATCGGGCTTTGGCGGCATTTGCACGCCAATGGGCTCGAGCACGAGGACGTGGCGCACACTGCCGGGCACGACCGCCGGGGTGAGTGCGACACGCGCGAAGCCGGAATCCGGCTTGCGATCGACCAGCGCTACGGTTGCCACCGGCAGCCCCGGCGGATAGACGCCATCGAACCCAGTCGTCAGCAATCTGTCGCCCACCTGAACGTCGGCGTTGACCACAACGAAGCGCAACTCCAGCCCCGCAAGGCCGCCGAACGCGGCACTTCTGGCTTGGCTGCGGGCATTCAACACCAGAATTGCGGCGTCCTTGTCGGTCAAGAGAGTCACTTCGCTCGACAGCGGATAGACCCGCGTCACCTGCCCGAGCACGCCGTCTTCATTGATCACCGGCGAAGCCAAGACCACACCCTGCGTCGAACCCCGATCGATAATGAGTTTGCGGGTATAGGGGTCGCTCGCTTCATACAGAATCTGGGCCGGCTGCGAGCGTACGCTCAAGCCTGGGCGCAAATCGATCAGGCTGCGCAGGCGCGAATTCTCGACTTCGAGTTGTTCGACACGCAACGCCCTTTCGGATTGGGCAGCCAATTGCCGACGGGCGGCGGCTTCACGCTCCGTGGCCCGCTCCAAGGCGCGCTCCAGCCCAACCAGGTATTCGCTCCCGCTGCGCCACGCCTGGACCGGCGCCAGAAGGACACGTTGCACTGGATGCAACACGATTGCGAATGCGGTGCGCAGCGGCTGGGTGATCTGCAATCGCGTGTCGGCGATCATCAGAAACACCGCCAACGCTGCAAAGAAACTCAGCTTGGACAGCGCCGATGGCCCCTGACGGAAGAACGGTGGCGGAGTGTTGTCGAAAGTACCCTGTGACATGGGGGCAGGCCCTCCGGGCGGGCAGGTGAATGCGGGGACCGTTGCAGGCGAAACAGGCAGCGACGCGAGGGCATGCGCGCAAGCGCCCGCCGTGCACCGTGCTCACTCCGACGTGAATAACCCGCCGAGCCGCTCCATCCGCTCCAGCGCCATGCCGCAGCCGCGCACCACGCAAGTCAGGGGGTCTTCGGCCACCAGCACCGGTAGGCCGGTTTCCTCGGCGAGCAGTCGGTCCAGGTCGCGCAGCAAGGCGCCACCTCCGGTGAGCATCATGCCGCGCTCGGCGATATCAGCGCCCAGTTCGGGCGGCGTCTGTTCCAGTGCGTTCTTCACGCTCGAGACGACTTGGTTCAGCGGGTCGGTGAGCGCTTCCAGCACTTCGTTGCTGCTGATCGTGAAGCTGCGGGGTACGCCTTCGCTCAGATTGCGGCCCTTGACTTCCATCTCCTTGACCTCGGAACCGGGAAACGCGCTGCCAATGCTCTTCTTGATGCTTTCGGCGGTTGGTTCGCCAATCAGCATGCCGTAGTTGCGTCGGATGTAGTTGATGATCGCTTCATCAAACTTGTCGCCGCCGACGCGCACACTGCCCTTGTAGACCATGCCGCCCAGGCTGATGACGCCGACTTCGGTGGTACCCCCACCGATGTCCACGACCATTGAACCGTTGGCCTCGTTCACGGGCAGGCCGGCTCCGATTGCGGCCGCCATCGGCTCTTCGATCAGATAGACCTCGGAGGCGCCGGCCCCAAGCGCCGATTCGCGAATCGCGCGGCGCTCGACCTGCGTCGAACCGCATGGCACGCAGATGATGATCCTCGGGCTGGGCCGAAAGATCGAGCGCGGGTGCACCATCTTGATGAACTGTTTGAGCATCTGCTCAGTGACGGTGAAGTCGGCGATCACGCCGTCCTTCATCGGGCGAATGGCTTCGATGTTTCCCGGCACCTTGCCGAGCATTGCCTTGGCTTCGGTGCCCACGGCCAGGATTGTCTTTTTGCCATGCGGCCCGCCTTCATGGCGAATCGCAACCACTGAAGGCTCGTCGAGAACGATGCCCCTGCCACGCACGTAAATCAGCGTGTTCGCAGTTCCTAGATCGATGGCAAGGTCTGTCGAAAAGTGACGCCGAAAGGATGCAAGCATGGTGCGGGCAGTGAGGCGACTGGTCGAGACCACCCGGGGCAGGGCGGATCGCACCGTTGTTACGACGTGATCCCCGCACCGAACCGGCAAATCAACGACCTGCCGCAGGCGCAAGAGACTCTGGATAACCGGGGATAATACCCTAGCTATGCAGCATTTTCACCTGCGCAACCTCGCCGAATTGGGCCAACCATGGCATTGACACCGCAAGATGTTGCCCGCATTGCGCATCTTGCACGCTTGGACCTCAGCGCTGACGAGCGGGCCGCGATGCTCACGCAACTCAACGCCTTCTTCAGCATCGTTGAGCGCATGAGCGCGGTTGACACCAGCGGTGTCGAGCCGCTGTACACGCCGCTGTCGGCAATCCAGGAAACGAGCCTGCGCCTGCGCGAAGATGCCGTCAGTGAAGTCGACAACCGCGAAGCAAACCAACGCGGCGCGCCGGCCGTGATCGACGGCCTGTACCTCGTGCCCAAGGTCATCGAGTGAAGCCTTTGCATGAATTGGGCGTGCGCGAACTCGCCAATGCATTGGCGGCGCGCCAGACCAGCAGCGTCGAAGTCACCGAGCACCTCCTGGCGCGCTTGCAGGCGCAGGCGTCTCTGGGTGTACTGCTGGCCAGCGACAAAGAGGTCTCGCTGGCCCATGCGCGCGCCGCTGACGCGCGCCGCGCGCGCGGTGAAACCGGCCCGTTGCTGGGTGTTCCCCTGGCGCACAAAGACATCTTTGTGACACGCGAAATGCCCAGCACCGCAGGCTCAAGGATGCTCGAAGGCTATGCCAGTCCTTTCGATGCGACCGTCGTGGCGAACTTGGCCAAGGCTGGGGCGGTGATGCTGGGCAAGCTCAACTGCGACGAATTCGCGATGGGCTCGAGCAACCAGAACTCCGCCTATGGACCTGTAAGAAACCCGTGGGATCCGACGCGCGTACCGGGCGGCTCTTCAGGCGGTTCGGCGGCGGCGGTCGCCGCCCGCTTGATGCCTGCGGCAACGGGCAGCGATACCGGTGGCTCGATTCGCCAGCCCGCGAGCTTCACCGGCGTCAACGGCATCAAGCCGACCTATGGCGTGTGCTCGCGGTATGGCATGGTTGCGTTCGCGTCGAGCCTCGATCAGGCCGGCCCGCTGGCGCGCAGTGCGCAAGACTGCGCACTGCTGCTCAGCGCGATGAGCGGGTTCGACGAGCGCGACTCGACCAGCGCGCAGCGCGCGCCGCAGGACTTTCATGCCGCAATGCTCGCGGCCCGGGACGGTGCCAGCGCGGCGCAGCCCTTGCGCGGGTTGCGCGTCGGCTTGCCGCGCGAGTTCTTCCCCGCTGCGCTTGCTGCTGACGTTGCGGGCGCGGTGCGCGCGGCGCTGCATGATTTCGAGCGGCTTGGCGCGACCCTGCTCGACGTCTCGTTGCCGCGCACCGAGTTGTCGATTCCGGTGTACTACATCATTGCGCCTGCCGAAGCCAGCTCGAATCTGAGCCGCTACGACGGCGTGCGCTACGGGCACCGCGCAGCCAAACATGAAGACTTGCAGGACATGTACCGCAAGAGCCGCAGCGAGGGCTTCGGCGCCGAGGTGAAGCGTCGCATCATGATTGGGACCTACGTCCTGAGCCACGGCTACTACGACGCCTACTATCTGCAGGCGCAAAAACTGCGACGCATGATTGCCGACGACTTTCAGGCGTGTTTCCAGGTGTGCGACGTGATCGCTGGCCCGGTTGCGCCCACGGTGGCCTGGAAACTGGGAGCGCAAGGCGAGGACCCGGTGGCCGACTATCTCGCTGACATTTTCACGCTGCCCGCGAGCCTGGCGGGTCTGCCCGGGATGAGCATCCCCGCTGGGGCCGGAGAGGGCGGGATGCCGGTAGGCCTGCAGCTGGTTGCCAACTACTTCCAGGAGGTTAGGTTGCTCCACGTCGCGCATGCCTTCCAGCAGGCCACCGACTGGCACGCCCGGGTCCCCCCAGGGTACTGATTCGATGGGCCGCACCCCCTTGATTCGTGGCCACGAAGTCGTCATCGGCATCGAGACGCATGTGCAACTGGCGACGCGATCGAAGATCTTCAGCGGCGCTTCCACTGCATTCGGGGCCGAGCCGAATCGCCAGGCCTGCGCCGTTGACCTGGCGTTGCCAGGAACGCTGCCGGTGCTGAACCGGGCTGCCGTGGAGTGCGCGATCCGGTTCGGCCTGGCGGTGAATGCCAACGTCGCCCCGCTTTCGATATTTGCACGAAAGAACTACTTCTATCCGGACCTGCCCAAGGGTTACCAGATAAGCCAGTACGAAACTCCGGTGGTTCAGGGCGGGGCGCTTCAATTTGCCTGGCAAGATGGTTTGCGCACGGTGCAGCTGACACGGGCTCACCTGGAAGAGGACGCCGGAAAGTCGCTGCACGAGTCGTTTGCCGGTCAAACCGCAATCGACCTGAACCGAGCCGGCACACCATTGCTGGAGATTGTCACCGAGCCCGACATGCGCTCCAGTTCCGAAGCGGCAGCCTACGCCCGTGCACTTCACAGCCTCGTCGTCTGGCTCGGCATTTGCGACGGCAACATGCAAGAGGGGAGCTTTCGCTGCGACGCCAACGTCTCGGTGCGCCGACCCGGCGCGCCGTACGGAACCCGGCGCGAAATCAAGAACCTGAACAGTTTCAAGTTTCTTCAGCAGGCGATCGATTTCGAAGTTGAATGGCAAATCGATTTGATCGAAGACGGCGGGCACATTCAGCAGGCAACGGTGCTGTTCAACGCCGTGACGGGTGAAACGCGTTCAATGCGAAGCAAGGAAGACGCGCATGACTATCGCTACTTCCCCGACCCGGACCTTCCGCCACTCTCGATCGGGCCCGAATGGATTGCCCGTGTGCGCGCCGGCATGCCAGAACTTCCCCATGCCATGTCAGAACGCTTCCAGCAAAAGTATGGCCTGTCCGCGGACATAGCGGCGGCGTTGACACAGAGCAAGGCTTTCGCTGCCTACTTTGAAGTGGCTGCGCAGACCAGCGCACAGCCCAAACTCGCCGCGAACTGGTTGATGGGTGAAGTGTCACGCCGTCTGAACCAGCAAGACATGGACATTGAGTCTTGCAGCCTCAGCGCGACGCAGCTGGCATCAATGCTTGCGCGCATTGCGGACGGCAGTTTGTCCAACAACGCCGCGCGACAAGTATTCGACGCCCTGTGGGCCGAGCCCAACCGAGAGGTTGACTCGCTGATCGACTCGATGGGCCTGCGCCAGGTGGACAGTACCGATGAACTCGTCAGAATTGTCGACGTGGTGCTCGCCGACAATGAGAAGTCAATCGCCGAATTCCGCGCCGGCAAGGACAAAGCCCTCAACGCGCTCGTGGGCCAGGTGATGAAGGCGAGTCGGGGCAAGGCGGACCCGGCGCGGATCAGCGAGTTGCTGCGCGCTCGCCTTGCTTGAGTCTGGGCCTCGCGGCGTCGGTTCGCTGGTGTCTCAATTCGACGCCGTCTTCCTTCGCGCCGACCCTGCAGCGGTCACCGACGGAGCGGTTGACACCGGCACCACGGCCGTGGCGCCAGGCGCAGGGTTGGCCCAAACACGCTTCAGGCGCTCGAGTTCGGCGTCGAAATTGGCGTTGATGCGACCGATTTCTTCGTTCTGGATCGGCAACAGCGAGCGCTGCGCATCCATGGCCACTTCATTCGCGTCGAGCAAATGTTTGAGTTTGGCCGGCAGCGGCTTGCCGGCAAAAAACTCGGTGTCTTCCAGGAGGGGCTTGCGCTCGGCAGCCAGCGTCGTGATCCGGTCCTCGGAAAGCTGCACGGCGCGGCGCGCGTTGTGCAACGCACTCTCCCGCGCTGCATTGTGGGCGGCTGGGTTCGGAAACCGAAGCGCCAGCATGTGGTCGCGCCGGGCTTCGTCGTCGTTCGTGATGCGCTTCGTGCGCTCGGCGCGCTCCCGCGCCTCGATGGCATTGCGTTGCTCATAGGTCATCGCGGGCGGAATGACGCGCTTGAGCGACCCGTCCTGGTTGAGCTCGCGTTGCACAAGATCGGTGCAGGCAGCGATCGGGCGGTCGGCGGTGAGTCGCTTGCCGCTTGCATCGACACATTGATAGATCGACGCTGCCCAGGCGGCAGAGCTGACCAGCAAGCACAGGCCGCAAGCAATCGCAGCGGCAGCCCTCAGATGGCTCATCCCCTTCACACTCCGTATCGTTCCCTGTAGGCGGCGACCCGAGGCAAATGCTCGCGAAGTGCCGCATCGGCGTTCGAGGTCAAGTATTGCAGCAAGTCGGTCAGGGTCGCAATCGCGGCCACCTGAATTTGCAGCCTGCTTGTGACGAACTGCACTGCAGAGCCTGCGGCGTCGGCACCACCATCACCCAACCGCTCTTGCCGGTCCAACGCAATGGCGACGCCCACCGCCTCGCCGCCCGCCGCGCCGATGATCGCGACCGACTCACGCAGCGACGTTCCAGCCGAAATCACGTCGTCGAGGACCAAGACGCGCCCTGTCAAGGGTGCGCCGACAAGCGACCCGCCCTCGCCATGATCCTTGACTTCTTTGCGGTTGTAGGCGAACGGCACGTTCCGGCCCCTGCGCGCGAATTCGACAGCCACCGTGGCAGCCAGCGGTATGCCCTTGTAGGCCGGGCCGAACAGCATGTCGAAGGCAAGACCGCAGCGCATGATTCGTCGTGCATAGAATTGCGCCAGGCGTCCCAGTTTGGCGCCATCGTCAAAGTGACCGGCGTTGAAGAAATAGGGTGACAGCCGGCCTGCCTTGGTCTTGAATTCGCCGAACTCGAGCACTTTGGCATCGACTGCGAACTTCACAAACTCCTGTGCCAGGGTGTCTAACGATGCGCTGGCCTGCATTGCGTCGAGGAATCCAGTGTTTCGTCTCGTGACCTTGAACTTGAACGGGATCCGTTCCGCCGCGGCAAAGGGATTGATTGCCTGGATGGAGGACGTCGGCGCCGATTGTATGGGCGTGCAGGAGCTCAAGGCGCAGGCCGAGGACGTGGCCGAAGACTTCAGCGCTGTCGCCGACATGCAAGGGCATTTCCACTTCGCAAAGAAGAAGGGCTATTCAGGTGTCGCGATGTTTTCGCGCCACCACCCGAGCGATGTGATCACAGGACTGGGATCGCGCGAATTCGACGCCGAGGGCCGCTGCGTCGAGCTGCGGTTCGACGATGTCCGACGCTTGACCTGGCCCAAGTTCAGCCTGATCAGCTGCTATTTTCCGAGTGGGTCAAGCGGGGACGAGCGACAACAGGCGAAGTTCCGGTTCCTGATCAAGATGACGAGACATCTGAAGAGGCTTCGGTCCGAGCGCGAGTTCATTCTGGTCGGCGACGTGAACATCGCGCACAAGGAAATCGACCTGAAAAACTGGAAGGGCAATCAGAAGAACAGCGGCTTCACGCCCGAAGAACGTGCCTGGATGACGCATACGCTGGACAAAGTGGGGATGGTCGACGTATTCCGCAGCCTCAACTCGAGGTCGGAGCAATACACCTGGTGGAGCAATCGGGGCCAGGCGCGCGCGAAGAATGTGGGTTGGCGCATCGATTACCACCTCGCCACGCCCAACGTGGCGGCAACCGCCCGGCGCGAGCATATCTATCTCGGGCAACGTTTCAGTGACCACGCGCCGCTGGTGATCGACTACGACTTCGCGCTCTGAGTCCGGGCGGCAGTTGCGCAGGGACAAGGCGCGTTCGGGCGCCGGACGCAGGCGGGTTGAGTTCCCGGTGAGCGTGCCACTCCGAGCCTCGACGCCGGTTCAGCGAACCGCTGCTCGTTGGGCGTGGGGGTGCCAGGTCGGCCCGGCTTGTTCGCCCACGGCCACCCTGCTGAGCGAGGCGGCGGCGCTACCCCACGGCAATCTCGAAGACGCCGAACGCAGCGGTCATTGAACGCGCGGCGGGTCGCAATCTGGGGCCAACCGACGCTCGGCAGATCAGCGCAGGAACAGGTGGTAGACCGGGTTATCGGTCTCGTCGGAGCAGGGGTAGGCAAGGCCTCGCAGGAAATCATGGAAGGCGGCATCGTCGGAGCGCGGGACCTGGATGCCGACGAGGATCTGGCCGCGGTCGGCGCCTTGATTGCGGTAGTGGAACAAGCTGATATTCCAGCCGATGTGCATGCTTGACAGAAAGCGCATCAGCGCACCCGGGCGCTCGGGAAAAATGAAGCGATACAAGCGCTCGTCCGCAGCCAGATCGCTGCGTCCGCCGACCATGTGCCGAAGATGCTGTTTCGCGAGTTCGTCGTTCGTCAGGTTCAATGTGGCGAAACCGTGGCGTACGAAGTTGCGCTCGAGCTTCTCCGACTCCTCACGTCTTGCGGTGGCAATGCCGACGAACACGTGCGCCTGTTGCGCGTCGCAAATCCGGTAGTTGAATTCCGTGACGGAACGCGGGCCGATCAACTCGCAAAACCGCTTGAAGCTGCCGCGCTCTTCGGGAATCGTCACGGCGAACAGGGCTTCACGTTCTTCGCCGACCTCGGCGCGCTCGGCGACGAAACGCAGGCTGTCGAAGTTCATGTTGGCACCTGTGGCGATTGTCACCAGGGTCTGGCCTTTTTGTGGCTGCGAATGCGCGTACTGCTTGATCGCCGCGACACCCATCGCGCCTGCGGGTTCGAGGATGCTTCGTGTGTCCTGAAACACGTCCTTGATCGCCGCGCACACGGCATCGGTGTCGACGATCACGAACTCGTCGACAAGCGCGCGCGCGAGGCGAAAGGTCTCTTCACCCACCAGCTTTACCGCAGTGCCATCCGAGAACAAGCCAACGTCGTCCAGCGTCACGCGCTTGCCCGCCTTGACGGATCGCTGCATGGCGTCGGAGTCGATCATCTGCACGCCGATCACCTTGATGTTGGGGCGCACGGCCTTGATGTAGGCGGCCACGCCTGAGACGAGCCCCCCGCCACCGATGGCGACGAATACCGCATCGATCGGACCTTGGTGCTGGCGCAGAATTTCCATGCCAATCGTTCCCTGGCCCGCGATCACGTCCGGGTCGTCGAACGGGTGCACAAATGTCAGACCCTGTTGCGCTTCGACTTCCTTGGCGTGGACGAAGGCATCGGAATAGCTGTCGCCGTGCAGCGATACCTCGGCGCCGAGCGCACGCACGGCGTCGATCTTTACTTTCGGCGTGGTGACCGGCATCACGATGACGGCGCGGCAGCCGAGCCGTTTCGCCGCCAGCGCCACGCCTTGGGCGTGGTTGCCTGCCGACGCGCAAATCACGCCGTTGCGCAGTTGCTCCTGGCTGAGGTTGGCCATGCGGTTGTAGGCGCCGCGCAGCTTGAAACTGAACACCGACTGCTGGTCTTCGCGCTTCAACAGCACATGCTGACCCAGGCGCCGCGATAGATTCTTCGCAATCTCCAATGGCGTCTCGACGGCGATGTCGTAGACCTTGGCCGTGAGGATCTTCTGCAGGTAGTCGGCGAGCGACAGGCCGGCACCGAGCTTGACGGGCGGCTTAAGCGCCCTGCGAGACTGAACCAAGATTGTCGCCTCCGAAACGCTGCTGTTGACGTCGGCGCGGATCATACGTGGCCACCTCGAGCGCCATGCAGTACCGGGTCGTCGCCTGGCCCATAAAAACAGCCCAAGACAATGCTGGCTTGGGCTGAATCCACCAATGAGGAGGTGGAGGAGACAATCTTTCGGGGATCGCCTGGATGCACCGACCGAGCCCGAATGGCGCCAAGTCTAGCCTTAGACATGCTGCGCCGCAATATCACCGGCAAGGGAGCGCAGTCGACGCCCAGGGGTGAATATGACGGGTAGCACAATAAGGCGCAATCGATGATCGGTGAGGGCGCGCGATGGAATGCACAGTGAATTGGGTGCCAGCAATGGGCATGAGCTTGGTCGCCGAAACGGGCAGCGGCCACGTCCTCGTCATGGACGGCGCGGCCGACGGTGGTGGCCGCAACTTGGCGCCCCGACCGATGGAAACGGTGCTTGCCGGCACCGCGGGTTGCACCGCGTACGACGTGGTGCTGATCTTGCAGCGTGGCCGCCACGACGTTCGATCGTGTCGCGTCGCGGTAACTTCGAAACGTGCCGCGACCGACCCCAAGGTCTTCACGCAGATCAACATGCATTTCACGCTCAGCGGCCCGGGCTTGACAGAAGCGGCCGTTGAGCGTGCGATCAAGATGTCGCATGAAAAGTACTGCTCGGCGAGCATCATGCTGGCCAAGACCGCCGAGATCACGACCAGTTTTGCGATTCTGTCGGGCTGACTTCAGATGTAGTGCGCGGTGCGCGTCATCACGCCTGCGGCGAGCCGCATTGCCAAGCGCACCAGGCGCGGCAATTCCACCGCACCGGCGGCTTGTGCCTGCTGCGCATGGCGGGCTTCGTCGGCCTGCATCTGGCGCACGATGGCATGCGAAGCCGCGTCCTGCGGCGGCAGTCGTTCGAGATGACCTTGAAGGTGGCGCTCGACCTGGCGTTCAGTTTCGACAACGAACCCGAGGCTGACTGCGTCGCCCGCGCGCCCGGCCAGCAAGCCCAGGCCGAACGCGCCCGCGTACCAAAGCGGGTTGAGCAGGCTCGTATGGGCCCCCAATTCCCTTAACCGTTGCTGCGTCCACGCAAGGTGATCCGACTCTTCGCGCGCCGCGGCCTCGAGTTGGCGTTTGAGGCAGGCATCCTTGGTGACCAGTGCCTGTGCGTCGTACAAGGCTTGCGCACAAACTTCGCCGACCTGGTTCACCCGCATCAGCGCGCCGCTGAGGCGTCGCTGCGCGCTGTCGAGCGTTGCGCCTGGCGTCATCGGCGTAGGGCAGGGCCGCGAAGCATGGCTCGCGCCTGACAACGTGCGCAGCGCGTTGTCGAGCGTGATGAAGACGCGATCCAGCGCCGAGTGGGTTGACGATCGTTCGAACATCGCAGTACCTAGCAATCCTTCAGCCGAACGATAGCGCGGAACTCGGAATCGTTTTCGCATCGGTGGATACCCTGGCGCCAAATGCTGGGGTCCAGTTGAAGCTTCGACTCGGCACGTAACGGGTTGAATGCGGGGTGGCGAAGCGTTTGGACGCGACGGTGCGGTGGCGCTTGCGCGCGGGGCGGAGGCGCTTAGAGCGCAAGACACCGGCCCTGGCTGCGCACGCGGTGGGCATGGTGCGCCGGACGGCGTACACCTGGAGGGCAGTGCTCGATGAGGGTGGCATCGACGCGCTGCGCACCATGCCCAGGTGCGGCCGGCCGGCGCGATTGCAGCAGCAGCAGTGCAAGCCCTGGGCCGAACGCTCATGGACAAACTCACCGAGCATCTCCGATAAGGGCCTGGGACCTTGGCGACTGGCGCTGGTGCTGGCGCGCCGACAGCCGGCGGCAAGTCAACGGCCCTCGAAGCGGGTTTGCGTCGCTCGTGCTAACTCCAGCCGGGTGGAGTGCATTCCCAAAAGGCCACCCTGGGGCGGCTCTTTTTTTTTACGCGAAGGGACTTTCGTCAGTGATAACCCCGCGCTGCCGGCTCGGTCGGTGCCATGACAATTCGCGGATGAAGAAGTTGTGGTTGGCGTGCATCGCACTGTTGCTTGTTGCTTGCGGCACAAGTCCCGAGCCGAGGTCCGGTAAATCGGGATTCGTGGCCACTGACCCTGTCGCGGGTTGGCACGACTTGGCATTCCCCGGCAAGATTGCCACCCGCTACACGCTGATGTCAGAGCAAGGCCGACAAGTCGTGCACGCGCAGTCCGACGCTTCCGCAAGCATGTTGCGTCGAACCGTGAGGGTTAACCCAGACAGCCTCGGTGCCGTGAAGTTCTCTTGGCTTGTTGCCGAGTTGATCGAATCCGCAGATCTCACTGATCGGCATGCAGATGATTCTCCGGTGCGCCTGATGCTCGCCTTCGATGGCGACCATGGCCGACTCTCGTTGCGAAATCGCATGATGTTCGACCTTGCACATGCCGTCTCCGGCGAAGTGCCGCCCTACGCGACGCTGATGTACGTCTGGGACAACAAGGCGCCCACCGAATCCATCATTCACAGCGGGCGCACCGATCGAATCCGCAACATCGTTCTCGAGTCGGGAAGGGGCAATCTCGGTGTGTGGCGTCACTACGAACGGGACGTCGCCGCCGACTTTCGAAGGACTTTCGGCGAAGACCCTGGGCCGTTGATCGCCGTCGGACTGATGACCGACTCCGACAACACCCGATCGAGCGCAAGCGCTTGGTACGGCGAAGTCCGGCTGTTGGGTCCGGACGGACGCTTGCAGTAGACCCTGGGGCGCTACGAGAGCCCGGTGAAGGAATCGCTTTTTCAAGAGCCACGGCGTTGACCCTGCGATGCTCGCCTTCATCCTTCGCCGCCTGGTCCAAGCCGTGATCGTGATGCTGGTCGTCGCCTTCATCGCCTTCATGCTGTTTCAATACGTCGGCGACCCGGTGACCAATCTGCTGGGTCAGGACGCAACCGCCGAACAGCGCGAGCAATTGCGCGCCGACCTTGGCCTGGATCAGCCCTTCCCGATTCAATTCGCGCGCTTCGTGGGCAACGCTGTGCGCGGCGAGTTCGGACTGAGCCTGCGCCAAGGCCGGAAAGTTTCTGCCCTGATTTCCGAGCGCTTCCCGGCGACGCTCGAGTTGGCGTTGTCGGCCGCGATCACAGCCTTGTTGGTGGGCGTTCCGATGGGCGTCTATGCCGCCTTGCGCCGCGGCAGCTTTGCCTCCCAGGTCTTGATGACGCTCTCATTGCTTGGCGTCTCGTTGCCCAGCTTCCTGATCGGTATCCTGCTGATTCTGTTGTTCGCCGTCACGCTGCGATGGTTGCCAAGCTTCGGGCGCGGTGACGTGGTGGCCCTGGGGCACTGGACAACGGGATTTCTTACCTTCGACGGTTGGAAGCATCTGGTGTTGCCGGCGCTCACCCTGGCGATCTTTCAACTCACGCTGATCATGCGCCTGGTGCGTGCCGAAATGCTCGAGGTGCTGCGCACGGACTACATTCGCTTCGCGCGCGCGCGCGGCCTGTCGGACCGTGCCGTTTACTTCGGCCATGCATTGAAGAACACGCTCGTGCCGGTAATGACGATCACCGGCCTGCAACTCGGTGGCCTGATCGCATTTGCCATCATCACGGAGTCGGTGTTCCAGTGGCCCGGAATGGGCTTGCTGTTCATCCAGGCAGTGAGCTTTGCCGACATTCCGGTCATGGCCGCATACCTGTGTCTGATCTCGTTGATCTACGTGATCATCAATCTCGTCGTCGATCTCTTGTACTTTGTCGTCGATCCGCGCCTGCGGGTCGAGCAGCCCGCAGGGGGACATTGATGCTGCATCTGCCCAGTGCCAGCCGCTTGTTCGCGCGCCTCAGCGAGATGCATCCGGAACTTACCGCGTTCCGGCGCGACCTTCACGCGCACCCGGAGCTCGGCTTCGAAGAGGTTCGCACCGCGCAACGCGTGGCGGACGCACTGCGTGTTTGTGGCGTCGACGAGGTGCACACCGGCATCGCCAAGACCGGCGTGGTCGGCATTATTCGCGGCAGCGGCAAGTCTGCATCTCGCAAGGCGATCGGGTTGCGCGCAGATATGGACGCCTTGCCGCTGCGCGAAGAAAACGACTTCTCTTGGCGCAGCACGAAGGGCGGCCTGATGCACGGTTGCGGCCACGACGGCCACACGGCGATGTTGATCGGCGCGGCACGCGCGCTCGCCGCGTCGCGCAATTTCAGCGGCACTGCGGTGGTGATTTTCCAGCCGGGCGAAGAAGGTTTTGCCGGTGCCAAGGCGATGATCGACGACGGTTTGTTCGAGCGCTTTCCGGTCGATGCCGTTTACGCCATGCACAACTGGCCGAGTCTGCCGCCGGGAATGATCGGCATCAATCCCGGGCCGATGATGGCGGCGGCCGACCGCATTGAAATCACGATCAATGGTCGAGGTGGCCACGGCGCCCACCCGGCGCTGACGATTGACCCGGTGCTGGTGGCGGCGCACATCATCACCGCGGCGCAAAGCCTCGTGTCGCGCAATGTCCATCCCCTGGACAATGCCGTTGTCAGCGTGTGCGCCGTGCAGGCTGGCGATCTCGGGGCCTTCAGCGTCATTCCACGCCAGGCGCGCCTGGTCGGCACGGTGCGCACCTTCAAGCGCGAGGTGCAGGACATGATCGAAGATCGCCTGGGTCGGCTCGTCGAGTCGGTCGCGGTCGGTTTCGGCGCGACCGCGACGCTGGAGTATCGACGCTCGTATCCGGCGACCATCAACACGCCGGCTGAAGCGCAGTTCGCGGGTGACGTGGCAGCCTCGTTGGTGGGCGAGTCCAAGGTTGTCCGCGACCTTCCGCCGAGCATGGGAGCCGAGGATTTTTCGTTCATGCTGCAAACGCGCCCCGGTGCCTACCTGCGGCTGGGGCAGGGTGGCGAAGGGGGTTGCTTCTTGCACAGCCCGCGCTTCGACTTCAACGACGACGTCCTGCCGCTGGGCGCGGCCCTGTTTGCCAGCCTGGCTGAACAATCCATGCCGCTGCCCAGGGTCGAATCGTGAGCGCCACAAGCCTTGCATTGCCGGGAGGGCTGCGTCGCTTCTTCGAAGGCGATGTCTGGCACAGCTTCAAAGCGTCGAAAGTCGCGATGCTTTCGGCGTGCGTCGCAATCGTTTGCATCGTGTGTGCCGGCGGCGCGGAAGTGGTGGCACCGCACAACCCGTTCGATCTGAAGACGCTGGACCTGGGCGATTCGATGTTGCCGCCGGCCTGGATGGAAGGAGGCAGTGCAAACTACCTGTTGGGCACCGACGAGCAGGGGCGCGACGTGCTTTCGGCGCTGATGTACGGCGCGCGGATTTCGCTCTTCGTCGGATTTGCTTCCGTCGTGCTTTCGCTGCTGATCGGTGTCAGCCTGGGCCTGTTGTCGGGGTATGCAGGCGGGCGCGTCGACGCCTTCATCATGCGCGTATGCGACGTGATGCTGTCGTTCCCCTCCATCCTGATTGCGCTGTTGATCTCGGGCGTGGGCCGGGCGCTCTTTCCGAACGCCGATGACACGCTCGCATTCAGCGTGCTGATCATCGCGATTGCGCTGACCGGCTGGGTGCAATACGCACGCACGGTGCGTGGCTCGACGCTGGTGGAGCGCAACAAGGAGTATGTGCAGGCCGCGCGCATCATCGGCGTGGCGCCGATGCGCATCATGCTCAAGCATGTCTTGCCGAACGTGCTCGGACCGGTGCTTGTGCTGGCCACGATCCAGGTCGCGACCGCGATCATCACCGAGGCAACGTTGTCGTTTCTCGGCGTGGGTGTGTCTCCGACCTCACCCTCACTGGGCACATTCATCAACGAAGGCAACAAGCAGTTGTTCAGCGGCGCCTGGTGGCTGGTGATCTTCCCGGGCGGCATGCTCGTCGTCATTGCGCTGAGCATCAACCTGTTCGGGGACTGGCTGCGCGATGCACTCAATCCGCGCTTGCGCTAGTCCACCCCAAGCACCTGGGTTGCGCTGATCCGAACGAATGAACACGCCCTTGCTTCAAGTGCGCGACCTGAGGGTCGAGTTCGCGACCCGGCACGCGACGCTGGTGGCGCTTGACGGCATTTCGTTCGACATCCAGGCCGGTGAAATCTTGGGTGTCGTGGGCGAATCGGGGGCCGGCAAGTCGTTGACGGGTTCGGCCATCATCGGCTTGCTCGACCCGCCAGGTCGCATTGTCGGCGGCGAGATTCGCTTCGATGGGCGACGGATCGACAACCTCTCGCAAGACGAGATGCGCAAGGTGCGCGGGCGGCACATTGGCGCGATCTTTCAAGACCCGCTGACTTCACTGAACCCGCTGTATACCGTTGGGCAGCAGCTGGTCGAAACGATCCGCACCCATCTGCCGCTCGACGCGGCCCAGGCACGGCAACGCGCGGTGCGCCTGTTGGACGAAACCGGTATTCCTGCTGCGGCGCAGCGAATCGACCAGTACCCGCACCAATTCTCCGGCGGCATGCGCCAGCGGGTGGTGATCGCGCTGGCGCTTGCCGCCAAACCGCGTCTGATCGTCGCCGATGAGCCGACGACCGCGCTCGATGTTTCAATTCAGGCGCAGATCATCTCCTTGCTCAAGCGCCTGTGCAAGGAGCATGGCGCGGCAGTGATGCTGGTGACGCATGACATGGGCGTGATCGCAGAAACTTGCGACCGGGTTGCAGTGATGTACGCCGGGCGCATCGCCGAAATCGGCCCGGTGCATGACGTGATTCACGCGCCGGCCCACCCCTATTCACATGGCTTGATGGGGTCGATTCCGGCGATGGGCGATGACCGCAAACGGCTCCTCCAAATCGACGGTGTGATGCCGCGTCTGAACGCCATACCCAGCGGTTGCGCGTTCCACCCGCGCTGCCCGAAAGCGTTCGAGCGTTGCCGCCAAGAGCGGCCGAGTCTGGTGCAGGCGGGTTCCACCCGTGCGTCGTGTTGGCTGCACGCGAGTGGCCGGGAGACCCGCGTATGACGCCGGTGCCTGTGGCGATGGAAACACCGTTGGTTGAGGTGCGCGACCTGGCCAAGACTTTTGACGTTTCCGCACCCTGGCTGAACCGCGCCGTGGAACGTAAACCACGCCAGTTCGTGCATGCCGTCGACGGCGTCAGCTTCGCAATCCTTCGCGGCCGTACGCTGGCCTTGGTGGGCGAATCGGGTTGCGGCAAAAGCACGGTGGCGCGTTTGCTCGTCGGTCTTTACGCCCCGAGCGCTGGTGAGGTGCGATTTGACGGTGCCGACATCGCGACCACACTTCGCAGCGCCGCTGCACGCCCTCTCAGGCGGCGCATGCAGATGATTTTTCAGGACCCGTACGCGAGCTTGAACCCCCGCTGGAAGATTGAAGACATTGTCGCCGAGCCGTTGCGAGAGCACGGCTTGGCGGGCCCGGCGGCGAAGCGTGCCGACCGTTCGAGTTTGCGAGCCGCGGTGGCGCAACTGCTTGCGTCGGTGGGGCTCGCGGGTGCCGACATGGAAAAGTTTCCGCATCAGTTTTCGGGCGGGCAGCGGCAGCGCATCTCGATCGCGCGCGCCCTGGCCACGCAGCCCGAGTTTCTGGTGTGTGACGAGCCGACTTCGGCGCTGGACGTGTCGGTGCAGGCCCAGGTACTCAACATCATGAAGGATTTGCAGCGCGAGCGCCAATTGACCTATCTGTTCATCTCGCACAACCTGGCCGTGGTGCGCCATGTGAGTGACAGCGTTGGTGTGATGTACCTGGGCCGTCTGGTCGAGCTTGCGCCCAAGGCCGAACTCTTTGCGCGGCCGCGCCACCCCTATACGCGCATGCTTCTGGACGCCATCCCCGACATTCACATGAGCGGCCGCGCGCGCACCCCGGTCCAAGGCGAAGTACCCAATCCGTTGAACCCGCCCACGGGCTGTTCATTTCACCCGCGTTGCCCTTACGCCAATGCACGCTGCAAAGTGGAGCGGCCCACGCTGCGACGAATCGAAACAGTGCAGATTGCCTGTCATGCCGCGGAAGAAGGGCGAATCTGACGCCGCAGCGGCGGTACATCATTGCAACGCCTCCTACAATGATTTGCCTGCAGCCCCGGACAATGTCATGATTTCCCGCGAACCGACCCTCGAGCGCCTGGCTGTCGCGCGCTCGCTCTTGCTCGTTCCCTTTGGCCTGACCGAGGCGACGCTGGGCAAGGCGCTGGCGACGATCGCGACACATCGAATCGACGATGCGGACCTTTATTTTCAGTACACGCGCAGTGAAGGCTGGAGCCTGGAGGAAGGCATCGTCAAGAGCGGCAGCTTTGGGATTGACCAAGGGGTGGGAGTGCGCGCCGTGGCCGGCGAGAAAACCGCATTCGCCTACTCCGACGAAATCTCCGAGGGCTCGTTGATCGATGCCGCCGAAACGGTCCGCACCATCGCTGCTGCCGGCCAAAGCCGCAAAGTGAAGATCGAAACGGCGACCAAACTCGCGCCGAGCCGGATTCTCTACGCACCGATGGATCCTATCTCGACGCTCGACAGTGCCCAGAAAGTTGCCCTGCTCGAGAAGGTTGAGCGAATGGCGCGCGCCGTCGACCCGCGCATCAAACAAGTGATGGCTGGGTTGGCTGGTGAATATGACGTTGTGTTGATCGCGCGCGCCGATGGCACGCTGGCGGCCGATGTGCGCCCGCTGGTGCGTCTTTCCGTGACGGTGATTGCCGAACAAACCATTGCCGGCGAGGTGCGCCGCGAAGTGGGCACTGCGGGGGGTGGTGGCCGCTTCGGCTTCGGATACTTTCATGACACGGTGATCGAGACCTATGTTCGAGACGCGACAAATGCGGCCCTGACGAACCTCGAATCGCGCCCGGCGAAGGCCGGTGAGATGAGCGTGGTGCTTGGGCCAGGCTGGCCCGGCGTGCTGCTGCATGAGGCCATTGGCCATGGCTTGGAGGGCGACTTCAACCGCAAAGGCAGCAGCGCTTTCAGTGGAAAGATGGGCCAACGCGTGGCCGCCGAGGGCGTCACCGTGCTCGACGACGGAACCCTGCCGGACCGCCGCGGCTCGCTCAACGTCGACGACGAAGGCAACGTCTCGCAGCGCAACGTCTTGATCGAAGATGGCATTCTGAAGGGCTACCTCCAGGATTCGCTCAACGCGCGCTTGATGGGGGTGTTGCCCACGGGCAATGGGCGACGCGAGAGTTATGCCGCCGTGCCGTTGCCGCGCATGACCAACACCTACATGCTGGGCGGAGCCAAGTCGGCGGAAGAAATCGTGAGCAGCCTGAAGCGCGGCTTGTACGCCACAAATTTCGGCGGCGGTCAGGTCGATATCACGAGCGGAAAGTTCGTGTTCTCGGCGAGCGAAGCGTTTTGGGTCGAAGGGGGCAAGATTCAGTATCCTGTCAAGGGCGCGACGATCATCGGCAACGGGCCCGACGCTTTGACGCGAGTCAGCATGATCGGCAACGACATGAAACTCGATACAGGTGTTGGTGTGTGCGGCAAGGACGGCCAAAGCGTTCCCGTCGGCGTTGGTCAACCCACGTTGCGCATCGACAGACTCACCGTCGGGGGCACGGCGTGAATTGGCGCGAGGCCCAGCCAGCGCAAGCAATCATCGGCGTGGTACATTGACAGCGATGCAACTCGGCTTCTACTTCTTTGCGTACTTTTGGTTCTCGCACCGCCCCGCGGTTGGAGAGGCAGGCGCATAGGTAGCAAAGTAGCGCAAGCAGGACTTCAAAACCGCCGGGCCCCGCCCGGCGGTTTTTTTTCCCCTGAGCTTTTCACAGATTCGACCAGGAGACGAACGCCATGCCGAACAAGTCCGTGACCGAAGGTGATGGTTGGCGCGCCAGCAGCGAACGAACCAGCCAGACCGACGACCAGCGTATCGAGGACGTGACGCCGTTGCCGCCGCCGGAACACCTGATCCGCTTCTTCCCGATCGCGGGTTCGGCGGCTGAGCGGTTGATCGGCCAGACGCGCGCCGCGGTGCGTGAAATCATGCAGCGCAAGGATGATCGCCTGCTGGTCGTCATCGGCCCGTGCTCGATCCATGACCCAGCCGCGGCGCTCGAGTATGCGCGGCGGCTGGTGCTGCAGCGGCAGCGCTATGCAGATACCCTGGAAATCGTGATGCGTGTGTATTTCGAGAAGCCGCGCACCACGGTGGGGTGGAAAGGCCTGATCAACGACCCCTACCTGGACGAGAGCTATCGAATTGACGAGGGTCTGCGCATCGCCAGGCAGTTGCTGGTTGAAATCAATCGCCTCGGCTTGCCCGCGGGCAGCGAGTTCCTCGACGTGATCTCACCGCAGTACCTGGGCGACCTGATCGCTTGGGGAGCCATCGGGGCGCGCACCACGGAGAGTCAGGTTCATCGCGAGTTGGCCTCGGGCTTGTCGGCGCCGATCGGCTTCAAGAACGGCACCGACGGAAATATTCGAATTGCGATCGATGCGATCCAGGCCGCCGCACGGCCGCATCACTTTCTCTCCGTACACAAGAACGGCCAGGTGGCCATTGTCGAGACCAAGGGCAACCGAGACTGCCACGTGATTCTGCGTGGAGGTAGAGCACCCAACTACGATGCTGCGCATGTCGCAGCGGCCTGCAAGGAGATCGAAGCGGCCAAACTCGACTGCGCGTTGATGATCGACTGCAGTCACGCCAACAGCGGCAAGCGGCACGAACGACAAGTTGATGTGGCGCGCGACATTGCCGGGCAACTGAAAGCCGGTGCGAACTGCATCTTCGGTGTCATGGTCGAAAGCCACCTGGTTTCGGGTTCGCAGAAATTCAACGCTGGCAAAGATGACCCTGCAAGACTCGCATACGGCCAAAGCATTACCGATGCCTGCCTGGGCTGGGACGATTCTGTGGAGGTTCTGGAGATGCTCGATCTGGCTGTGAAAGCGCGACGCTGCTGAGCACGACCTCAAATCGCAATAGAGTTCCAGCGCCAATCCCGCTTGCCACGCAACAACTTGTAAACCGCGGTCATCGGCTGTAAGGCGTGTGTGCCTGCGCAAGCGTGGCGCGCACAACCGCCTCGCATCGGGTTCAATGCGTCTCCGAGTCAGCTGGGGAAATTCCATGCGCCGACTGTCCGATGCTGTAAGAACCGCAACGCTGGCCGCAGTGGCCACACTGGTGGCCGCGCCGCTTGCAGCGCAGACACGTGGCAGCGCAGCGGACCAACTCTCGGCGTGGGATCGGGTCGTCATGGAAGCCACGTTCAGCAAAGCGGATGCCGACGATGACGGAGCCCTGACCCTGCCTGAAGTTGCAGGACTGGCAGGATACGCCGAGCGGTTCAACGATCTGGACACTGACGGCAATGGCACCCTCGACCTGGAAGAATTCGCAGCCGGGTTCGCCATCGCGCGATGAGCCGGTAGACCAGACGCGCCGCGAGAACAGATCGCGCCTGCCGAAAACTCGCGCCGGACTCGTCAACCGTCGTCGCGAGCCAAGCGCTCGCTTTTCCAGTACATGTCGTCGCCGCCCAGTCCGTCCAGGTTGGCGCGGTTAAGCACGCGCGCCAGAACGAACAACATGTCGCTGAGGCGATTCAAATATTGCCGCGGCGCCGCCCGCAACGCTTCGGTTCCCCCGAGCGCGACAACTGCCCTTTCGGCACGGCGTGCAACGCTGCGCGCGACGTGTGCAAGGGCTGCGCTGCGGGTGCCAGCCGGGAGAATGAATTCCTTGAGCCTGGGCAATCCGGCGTTGTAGTGTGCCAAGGCATCGTCGAGGTGTGAGACGGCAGCAAGCTTGAGCAACTCGAAACCTGGAATCGACAGCTCGCCGCCGAGATTGAACAGCTCGTGCTGGACCACAACCAGGAACTCGCGAACCTCGGCGGGCAATGGCTCGGCGAGCAAGACGCCGAGGTGCGAATTGAGCTCGTCGACTTCACCCATCGCGCAAATCCGCAAATTGTCCTTCGCGACCCTCGAGCCATCGCCAAGGCCGGTGGTGCCGTCGTCCCCGGTGCGCGTTGCAATCTGTGTCAGGCGATTCGCCATGGACCGGGATGCTAAGGCCTGGCGCATTGACTGTCACTGGGCCGGTCTGGAACAGTCGATAGCAGTAGTCTCCCCAGGTTTGGCGCATGACATTGCCAAGGCGGGTGAGCAGGGCTGAATAGAATCCCAGGGCTGCGCGCCCAACTCGGCGCGCTGGAGTCCCCCCATGAACGCGCCGTTGTCCAGTCACGCATTGCCGCATTTCGAACGCAGGTCAGTCCCGAAGGTCATGCTCGAAAGGCTGATGGCGCGATTTGCCGATCGCTGCTCGATCTCTCGGTCCGTGTGCGAACAGCATGGGCGTGACGAATCTCCGTTTGAAGTCACGCCGCCCGATGCGGTTGTGTTCGCCGAGAGCACCGAGGACGTGGCATTCGTGGTCAAGCTTGCGAGCGAATACTTGGTCCCCGTGATTCCATTCGGTGTGGGCTCGTCCCTCGAGGGTCATTTGTTGGCCGTACAAGGTGGCGTCAGCATCGACTTGAGTCGAATGAACAGAATCGTCGCGGTGCACCCTGAAGACCTGACCGTTACGGTTCAAGCCGGCGTGACGCGCACGCAACTGAATCGGGAGATCAAGGACACGGGTCTGTTCTTCCCGATCGACCCCGGCGCGGACGCGACTTTGGGTGGCATGGCGGCCACGCGCGCGAGCGGAACGAATGCCGTGCGCTATGGGACGATGCGCGAAAACGTGCTGGCACTGACCGTCGTCACCGCCAACGGCGACATCGTTCGTACCGGAACCCGAGCCAGAAAGTCGAGCGCTGGCTACGACCTCACACGTCTGCTCGTCGGCAGTGAAGGCACTCTGGGCGTGATGACGGAGGTCACGGTGCGCTTGTATCCGCTGCCCGAGGCGGTGTTGGCGGCAGTGTGTCATTTCCCGGACGTGGGCGCGGCTGTCAACACCACGATCCAGTTGATTCAACTCGGCATTCCCATCGCACGCTGCGAATTGCTTGATGCGAATGCGGTGCGCGCCGTCAACGCGCACGACAAACTGAGTTTGCTCGAGCAACCCATGCTGTTGATGGAGTTTCATGGCAGCCCGGCGAGTGTGAAAGAGCAGGCCGAGGCGGTTCAGGACATCGCGCGCGAATTTGGCGGCGAGCAGTTCCAATGGGCCACAACACCGGAAGAACGCACCCGTTTGTGGACAGCGCGGCATCACGCGTACTTCGCCGGCATGCAGATTCGCCCGGGGTGCCGCACCGTGACCACGGACACATGCGTTCCCATCTCGCGACTGGCCGAATGTGTGACGGCAGCACTCGATGAAGCAAAGCGTGCGGGAATCACCCACTACACCGTGGGCCATGTCGGCGACGGCAACTTTCATGTGGCGTACCTGATCGACCCGGCGATCCCCAGCGAGCGCGAGATGGCCGAGGCCCTCAATCACACACTTGTGCACCGTGCCTTGCGGCTGCAGGGCACTTGCACCGGCGAACACGGCGTCGGCCTGCACAAACAAGGCTTCCTGGTCGACGAAGCCGGCGAAATGGCTGTGGAGATGATGCGAACGATCAAGCGTGCCCTCGATCCCAAGAACATCATGAACCCGGGGAAGATATTCACGCTGTAGGTAAATCGAGGGCGGGGCGCAGGAACGGCCCTTGAAATCTTTCCGCCAGACCCCAAAGTGGCCGCTTCGTCATGCGTGCCAGCGAGTTTCACCGTCGAGAAATCATGAACAAGCAAACCCTCTCGTTCCAAGCGGAAGTCAAGCAGATCCTTCACCTCGTCACCCATTCTCTGTACTCGAACAAGGAGATTTTTCTTCGTGAATTGATTTCAAATGCGTCCGACGCGTGCGACAAGCTCCGATTCGAGGCGCTGAACAATCCTGCACTCTATGAGGATGCGCCGCCGCTGGAGGTGCGTGTCAGCTTCGACGCGACGGCCCGTACGATCACGATTCACGACAACGGAATCGGCATGTCGATGGAGGAAGCCATCGCCAATCTGGGCACGATCGCCAAGAGTGGAACGCGCGAATTCGTCGCCGCGCTCGAGGCACAGCAGAAGAAGGATGCGCAGCTGATCGGGCAATTCGGCGTGGGTTTCTACAGCGGTTTCATCGTCGCCGACAGCATCATCGTCGAATCGCGCCGCGCCGGACTGAAGGCCGACGAGGGTGTGCGGTGGAGTTCCAAAGGTGATGGCGATTTCGAGGTCGAGGCCATCGAGCGAATCCAGCGCGGCACGAGTGTGACTTTGCATCTACGTGCCGATGAAGAAGAGTTCCTCACTGGCTGGAAGCTCAAGTCCATCATCGGCAAGTACTCCGATCACATCTCATTGCCGATCCTGATGCAAAAGGAGGAGTGGGACGCAAAGGCAAACAAACAAGTGCTGCGCGATGAATGGGTGGCGGTGAACAAGGCGGCGGCGCTGTGGACTCGCAGCAAGAACGACATCACGCCTGAGCAATATCAGGAGTTCTACAAGCAGATCAGTTACGACAGCGAAGCGCCGCTGGCATACACACACAATCGGGTCGAAGGACGCAGCGAATACACGCAGCTCCTTTACGTGCCGTCGAAAGCGCCGTTTGACCTCTGGAACCGCGACAAACGCGGCGGCGTCAAGCTCTACGTGAAGCGTGTCTTCATCATGGACGACGCCGAAGCGCTGATGCCGGTGTACCTGCGGTTCGTCAAGGGCGTCATCGATAGCGCCGACCTGCCGCTGAACGTGTCGCGCGAATTGCTGCAGGAAAGCCGCGACGTGAAGGCGATTCGTGAAGGCTCGACCAAGCGCGTGCTGGGCATGCTCGAGGCACTGGCCGACAGTGAAGACCCCGCAGAAAGAGCCAAGTACGCTGCATTTTGGAAGGACTTCGGCGCGGTCCTCAAAGAAGGCGTGGGTGAGGATCACGCCAACCGCGAGCGGCTCGCCAAACTTTACAGGTTTGCGTCGACGCACACCGACGAAGGCGTTTCGTTCACCGACTATGTCGGACGCATGAAGCAAGGGCAGGACGCCATCTACGTGATCGCTGCCAACAGCCTTGCTGCCGCGAAGAGCAGCCCGCAACTCGAGATCTTCAAGAAGAAGGGCATCGAGGTCTTGTTGTTGGCCGACCGCGTCGACGAATGGTTGCTCAGCCACCTCTATGAGTTTGACGGGCATCCTTTGCAAAGCGTGGTCAAGGGGGCGGTCGACCTTGGGAAGTTGCAGGACGAGGACGAGAAGAAGCAGGCCGAAGAGGCAACGGCGGCGATCAAACCCTTGCTCGAGCGCATGAAAGTGACGCTCAAGGAGCGCGCCAAGGATGTGCGCGTGACGACGCGGCTGGTGGATTCACCGGCGTGTCTTGTTGTGGAAGAGGGTGATATGAGCTCTCACTTGGCGCGAATGCTCAAACAGGCGGGCCAAGACGCGCCACAGTCGCAGCCGATTCTCGAAATCAACGCCGCGCACCCGCTGATCAAGCGTTTGGATTCGACCGAGCACTTCGACGACTTGACCCACATTCTTTTCGACCAGGCATTGCTTGCCGAAGGTGGGCAGCTCGACGATCCGGCGGCCTATGTGCGGCGCGTGAATTCCCTGTTGCTGACCTGAAACCTGTACTCGCGTTCGCCGGAATACGCAGCTGCGCTTTTCGGGTGGCCAAGAAGGCTTAGGGCGCGCTGATTGGAGGCGCCGCGATCGAGCCGAGTTGATCGCGCAGATTGGCCGCTTGTTCGTGCCAGTAGGATGGTTCACAGAACCAGGGAAACGCAAGCGGAAAAGCCGGATCCGCCCAGCGCTGCGCAATCCATGCACTGTGACGCAGCATGCGCAAGGTGCGCAGAGGCTCAATCAAGCGCAGTTCGCGCAGGTCGAAATCCATGAAGCTGCGGTACCCCTGGAGCAGTGCCGCGACTTGGGAACACATGGACCCGTGATCGCCGGACAGCAGCATCCACAGATCTTGAATCGCCGGCCCCGTTCCGGTGTCGTCGAAGTCAACGAATTGCGGGCCGCGCGGCGCCCACAAGACGTTCCCCAGGTGGCAGTCGCCATGCAGACGCAGCAGTTGCAGCGGGCCAACGCGCGCGAACGTCGCCTCGACGGCGGCCAGCGCGGCGTCGGCAGCGTCGCGCCACGGTGCCAAGGCTTCACGCGGAACCGCATGGGCAGCGAGCAGCGCGTCTCGGCTTGCCACGCCCAAGGTCGCGATATCCAGGCGCTGACGAAATACGAAATTCGATTGCTGACCCACTGCGTGCAGGCGGCCGATGGCGCTACCCATGCGTTGCAGCGTGTCGCTGTCCCCAAGCTCCGGGGTGCGACCCGAGAGCCGCTCGGCGACGCTGAAGCGGAAACACCCCTGCGGCGTATCGAACTGGGCCAGGGTGGGAGCGATCAACCGGCACTGGTCAGCGAAACTCGCCGCCGGATCGACAAATAGCGACAAAGCCGGAGCGACCGGTAGCTCGACACGCGCCAATTGCTCGACAAACTCGTGTTCTTCGAGGATCTGTGCGTCACTCCAACGTTGCGGGCGATAGAACTTGGCGACGACGACGCGACGATCGTCAAGAAACGCTTGGTAGACCCTGTTTTCGTACGAGTTCAGCTGAATCAGCCTTCCATCGCCGTGCAGTCCCACGCCTGCCAGGGCATCCAACACGCAGTCTGGCCCGAGCCCAGAAAACGGCGTGAGCTGGGTCGTGGGGACGCTGCGCAACATGCGGAGATGGTACGCGGCCCCCTTGCGAGCTGTTTCCCCGCATCAGCCGACGGCCGCCCGGCGCGACCGATGCTCCGGATCGAACCGGTCAGTGATGAGTCGGCCGAATCGCACGCGGTGAATCGACCACAACACCGGCGATTTCGTCGTCGTCACCCGCGTGAGTTGGATCAGCTTTCGCGGACCGCACTGCCGGCGTATAAGTGCCCGCTTGACCCCCGAAATCGCTCTGACCGAAGGCGTCGACGCGAATGTCGGGTGCGAAAAACGAGTCCTGGAAGAGCGAGGAATCTTGCCACAGCGTGGTTCGTTCGGCACGCCGATGCGCCACCGCGTTCGAGAGGCTGGCGCTCGCATTGCTGAACCGATGCTCACCCTGCCCGTTCGAAAGCGGGCCGCGCATCGCCGCGCTCCCTTGAGGAACGAGCAACTGCAACTCGGCGACCGACGGAAGGTGCTCCGACGGGCACCTCATATAGCGCACGCGACACGCCGTCAGGACCGAATGTTTGATCAGCTGAGCCCGCTTGGACACACCGCGCTCGATGTCCAGGTCAACGGCGGCCAGAACCCGGCCATTGGCACTGCACACAGCAAAAGTGACGTGGATCGACCCGAGCAGCTCAAACCAGAATCTCGTGTCAGCCGGGTCACCGGGCTGGCAGAACCTCACCAGGGGCAGCTTTGACAGCACGATGTAGTGCGGCAAGGCCTCACGCAACAAGCGATACACCCGACGTTCCACCGCCGAAAATACTGGCCGTGGCACCAACAGCCATTCGGTCGGAAGAACGAAAGCGGCTCTTTGCTTGCGCATCTGAATCGCCCAAATCGCCAGCGCGATCACGAGCAAGGCCAGCGCCGCCAACGCGGCCATCCACACAAATGTCTGCATTTCTTACGGCGGCTATCGAGAGGAATGAACGCGCAGGGCGCGAATCGGGCTACTTTGAATGACAAATGTAGCGTATCGCATGGGCTGGGCGGGCCGAAGCGCACCCCTCGATTGAAGACAGACGATTGAATCCTGCGCCGCGCTGGCGCTGCGGCGGCGAGCAAGCCGGCCCGCGAGACTACCTCGACCCTCGCCGGCGAATTTTGAATCGCGCCTTGGTATACTGCCCGGCTTTCCCTGAATGTGCCCAAGGGAGAAACAGGCGGCTCCGGCCACTTGGTGCAGTGCGTGAGCGTCCGCCAAATCGAGAAGCGGATCCGAGCAGGCTGCGGCGATTTGGGCCGACAAACCTGAGTAACTCGCATGACCACCTTCAGTGCCAAGCCGGCCGAAGTGACGCATGAGTGGTTTGTGCTTGACGCGACCGACAAGGTTCTCGGAAGGGTAGCCAGCGAAGTGGCCCTCCGGTTGCGCGGCAAGCACAAGGCCATTTACACGCCTCACGTCGACACCGGCGATTTCATCGTCATCGTCAACGCCAGCAAGATTCGCGTCACCGGTAACAAAGCGAACGACAAGGTCTACTACCGCCATTCCGGATTCCCGGGCGGGATCCATGCGACGAAGTTCAAAGACATGCAGCAGCGCCACCCTGGCCGCGCCCTGGAGAAGGCCGTGAAGGGCATGCTCCCGAAGGGGCCGCTGGGCTACGCGATGGTGAAGAAGCTGAAGGTCTATGCCGGTGCCGACCACCCGCACACCGCTCAGCAACCGAAGGTCTTGGAACTCTAAGGAGCGGCGATGATTGGCATTTGGAACTATGGGACCGGCCGCCGCAAATCTTCGGTTGCGCGCGTCTTCATCAAGAAGGGCACCGGAAAGATTCTGGTCAACGGGAAATCCGTCGAAATGTACTTTGGCCGTCAGACCTCGATCATGGTGGTCAAACAGCCGCTGGTGCTCACCGCCAACGACGCGGCTTTCGACATCAAAGTCAACGTCCACGGTGGCGGCGAATCCGGGCAGGCCGGGGCGGTTCGACATGGCATCACGCGCGCGTTGATCGACTACGACGCGGGGCTCAAGCCAGACCTGAGCCGAGCCGGTTTCGTGACCCGGGATGCCCGCGAAGTGGAACGAAAGAAAGTCGGCCTGCACGGCGCACGCCGACGTAAACAGTTCAGCAAGCGCTGATTGATTGCAGTGCGGGTCGCTGGGAGCGAATGGCAGCTCCGAACCAAACGGGTACGCTGATGCGTTGGAAACTGCTGCGCCGCAGGCTTTCGATCAGCGCGCCACGAATGGTCGTGCGCAGCCACCTGCCGTGGCCGCTGCGTTGGGCTGCGGGGGCACTGATGTTCGGGTTCTCGGCAGCGTTGGCGCTCTGGGCGTTCGAGTTCGGCCGCGATATCGCCGGCCTGGACCGCTCCGCGAAATCCGAATTGGCTGACCTGCGAGTCGAAGTGGCACGCCTGCGCGAGGAGCGCGAAAGGGCGCTGTCCACCGCGAATATTGCAGAGAGCTTGCTGAAAACCGAGAAGGCAGCCCAAGAAACGCTGGTCCAAAACCTGCGCCGCCTCGAAGCAGAAAACGACGGTCTGAAGAACAACCTGGGATTCTTCGAAAAGTTGCTGCCGGCAAATGCCAACCCGAACGCCGGTCTGGTCATCCGAGGCTTGCAGGCGGAGATGAAGACCGCCGGTAGCCTCAAGTATCAGATGCTCTTGATGCAGCCGGGAAAGGCAGCGCCCGAGTTTGCGGGCCGGTATGAAGTCACGCTCACCGGAACGCTCGACGGAAAACCGTGGAACTGGGCTCAGCCTTCGGGCACGCATCCGCTCCAATTGAAGCAATACTTGAGGGTCGAAGGCACGATCGACTGCCCAACGACGGCCGTGGTTCAAACCATGTCGGTCAAGGTCACCGACAAATCCGGGGCAACGAAGGCAATCGAAACCGTCAAGCTCTAGCCCTCAGGCGCTGCTGGCCAGCGCATACCGGAGAACGCTCATGTTTGGAAAGAAGACGCAACCGCCGATCGGCACTCTGATCGGTGAAGGCACTGTGATCCGTGGCGAACTTCAGTTCGCGGAAGGACTTCGCATCGACGGTGAAATCATCGGCGATGTGCTGGCTGCCGGCGACCAGCCCAGCATCGTGGTGATCAGTGAGAAAGCCCGGGTCACGGGCAAGGTCAAGGCGGGCCATGTGATCATCAACGGGTCAATCGTCGGGCCGGTTCACTCAGACGAGCTTCTCGAACTGCAGCCGAAGGCGTCGATCGTCGGTGATGTGCGATACGAGGTACTTGAAATGCACCAAGGTGCGAGAATCGACGGCGAGTTGAAGCCACTCAAGTCGGAGGAACGCCCGGCACTGAAGCTGGCGACACCGAGCCATGGATAACCATCGAACCGGCATCGTGCCGAAGGAGCCCGTACAGTGAACGCAGTATTGGATGCAGGGATTTCGAGTCCTTCACAGGGCGATGCGCCGCCGGTTCCGTTGATCTTCACGGACAGTGCGGCATCAAAGGTGAAAGAACTTGTCGATGAAGAAGGCAATCCCGATCTTAAGCTTCGGGTGTTCGTGCAAGGTGGCGGCTGTTCGGGGTTTCAGTACGGCTTCACGTTCGATGAGGTCATCAACGACGACGATACACAGATGAGCAAGAACGGCGTCACGCTTCTGATCGACGCCATGAGTTTGCAGTATCTCGCAGGCGCGGAGATTGACTACAAGGACGATCTGCAAGGCGCACAGTTCGTGATCAAGAATCCGAACGCCACAACTACCTGCGGCTGCGGGTCGAGTTTCTCCGCCTGATTCCGCGGCAACCTCTGTTTCACGCCCGAGGCCGCCAAATTGGCGGCCTTGGCGCCTCTGCTCACTGAGCAGGGTACAACGCGCCGAGAACGCGCGCTTCGCGCGCGCCTGTGACCAGCGGCAGGCTTGCAGTCTGGCGCTTGACGAAGGCATGCGCCAGCCAGGCAAAGGCGCAGGCCTCGACTTGTGTCGCGGGCAATCCATGAGCATCGGTACTTGCCACCGCCACTGCGGGCAGATGCGCGGCCAAGCGCTCCATCAGGTAGGTGTTAAGTGCTCCACCGCCGCACACCAGCAGGAGCTGTGCCTGCGGGGCGTGATGGAGCACGTCGCGCGCGCAAGCGAGCGCCGTCAACTCGACCAAACTGGCTTGAATCTCCTTGGGCTCCAGGGGTATCCCAAACTCTCGAAGTTGGCTGTCCAACCAACCCGGATTGAACAGGTCGCGACCCGTACTCTTGGGGGCCAGCCGCGAAAAATACGGATCCCGAAGCATCGATTCGACAAGGCCTGGCAGCGCCACACCGGTACGGGCCCAGGCACCTTGGTTGTCAAAACACTGCCCGGTATTGCGTTGGCACCAGTAGTCCATCAGTGCGTTTCCCGGCCCGCAATCGAAGCCCGCCCTAACCTGGTTCGAGTCGAGCACGGTCAGATTGCTGATGCCTCCGACGTTGAGCACGGTGAGCGTGGGCGCGAGCCGGCCGAACATGGCACGGTGGAACGCGGGGACCAGCGGCGCACCCTGGCCTCCTGCGGCGACATCGCGGCTGCGAAAATCGCATACGACGTCGATCCGGGTTGATTCGGCGAGCAGCGCCGGGGCCATCAGCTGGATCGAATAGCCGGTGCCGTCGAACTCGCACGGCCGATGCCGCACGGTCTGCCCGTGAGCGCCGATCGCCTTGACCTGGCTCCGATCAAGGCCGGAGCCCAACAGCAACGCCTCGACACAGGTTGCATAGAGTCGGGCCAGGGCATTGGCGGCGAGCGCGGCCCGATGGAGCTCGTTCGCACCGTCGCGGTTGAGCTCAAGCAGCGTGGCGCGCAGCATTTCGTCGAACGGCAGGTGCGAGTGCGTGAGCACGCCCAGCCGCCGGTCATCTTCAGGGGCGAAGGCGACCAGCACGCCATCGACTCCGTCCAATGAGGTTCCCGACATCAAGCCGATGTAGTACTGAGCCATGAAAGATTCTTGCCTGCGGCGCCAGCTGCCCTGCTCACTCCCTGGCGGCGGCGCTATTCGGCGTACGAACCACTGCGCAGTGTCGACTGCGCCAGTTCGATCTGACCTTGAAATCCTTGGGTCCATGCGGCAAAAAGGCGCTGCCCATTCGGCCCGATCTGGGCCGTTTCCGACCACTGCGCAAGCCGTTCCGGATTGCGTGGGACCCCACCCAGCTTGAACTCGAAATGCAGGTGGGGCCCGGTGGCCCAGCCTGTTGCGCCGACGGTTCCCAGCCGTTCACCCTGTTCCACGCGTTGGCCCGTCCTCACTGAGATCCGTCTCAGGTGTGCATAGAGCGTGGTTCTCCCGCCGCTGTGCCGCACCTGCACCACATTGCCGTAGCTGTTCCTTGTGCCCGAAAATTCCACCACGCCGTCGCCAACACAACGCACCGGGGTTCCGGCCTGGGCCACGTAGTCGACGCCCTGATGCCGCTGCCATTGTTTCAGCAAGGGGTGAATCCGGCTCGAAAAACCAGAACTCACTCGCGTGAACTCCAAAGGGCTGGCCAAGAATGGGCGCCGCTTGCTCTGACCGTCGAAGCTGTAGTAGCCACCCTTGCCGTTCACGCCCTGATACCAGACAGCGGAATGCTGCAGTCCGCGAGCGATGAATTGCGCCGCCAAGAGTCGGCCGGGGAGGGTCTGCCAAGTGACGGGCTCACCATCGGCCAACAAGACTTCATACACGACCGCGAAGGCATCGCCCCAGTGCAGGTCCCGGTGAAAATCAATGTCGCCAGACAGCACCTCGATCATTTGGCTCGCCACTGCTTCCGGCACGCCCGCCGTCTCCGTGGCGGCAAACAGCGACGACGAAACAGTACCGCTGCCGACCATGACTTGCGGCGCCAATGCGGCCGACTCGACAACCGAAATCAGCCGACCCGCGATCAATTCGACGCGCAGCCGGCTGAAGTGCGAGCCGCTTCGGGTGCGGTCCAACGCGCCGTAGCGAGCGATCAATTCGAGCAGCCGGCCAGCCGAGTCGACGCGCGCCCGCACCGACTTGCCGGGCCGCCCGTCGAACAGCGATCGAGAGGCGGTATCGTCACGAAAAAACCGAACCGCGGCAGGATCGGCGATGTTCAATCGTCCGAGCAACGCAGCGACGCTGTCGCCAGGACGGGTCAAGTCCGTCCGGTAAGCATCGAGCCGATGCAACGCGAGGGCTTCAAACTGTGCGTCGGTATCAAGCGTCGAAATCGGCTCGCTGATGAGTCCCAGCGACGCAAGCACCGGCTCCGGCATGTTGACGGCAACTCCGAATGCGGTTGCTCCAAAGCCAGCCAGCGCGATCAAAAGAATCGTCATCAGGCTGTGCCGATGATGCGCTGAAAGTATGCCCATCATGCGCGACTGACGAACTGACCGCTGCAAGAATTGAAGCTCGTTGGTCGATGCTTTGAAAGAACTCGCCGCGTCGCTGTCATGCAGCAGACCCCCGTCTTGATCGCCATTGCGCATGCCTGCGTCCGCGAGGGCTCCACTAGAATCGGGCTCGAGCTTGGGCGTCGATTGCGAGGCGCTTGGCCAAGCATTCGCGCTGAATTCAGCAGTCCCACCCCGCTGGCTCGAATTGCCAGTCAGGCCCGCAGTCACGCTTCGCATAGAGCCCCACCTTGACAATCGAGTATCCAGTAACTGACGCGGTGCGTCACGCGATGGCTGTGTCGCTCCGCGGTTGTAGTGAATTGTTGCCGCAATCCGAGTGGCAAAAAAAACTCGCTCGTTCAGCTGCAAGAGGCGTGCCACTGCGCGTCAAGCTCGGCCTGGACCCCACCGCCCCCGACATACACATTGGCCATACCGTTGTCTTGAACAAGTTGCGCCAGCTTCAGGACCTGGGGCATACGGTAATCTTTCTCATCGGCGACTTCACGTCGATGATCGGCGACCCCTCCGGGCGCAATGCAACGCGCCCGCCGCTGACACGTGAACAGATCGAGGCCAACGCCCAAACCTACTACAAACAAGCCAGTCTGGTGCTCGACCCGGACCAAACCGAGGTTCGCTACAACTCCGAATGGAGTGACCCGCTCGGCGCACGCGGCATGATCGAACTCGCGGCCAAGTACACCGTTGCGCGAATGCTCGAGCGCGACGACTTCACGAATCGAATCAAGGCCGCGACGCCGATCAGCGTGCACGAGTTGCTCTACCCGCTCATGCAGGGCTACGACTCGGTGGCACTCAAGAGCGACCTCGAGCTCGGCGGCACGGACCAGAAGTTCAACCTGCTCGTCGGCCGCACGTTGCAGGCCGAATACGGTCAGGAGCCGCAATGCATCCTGACGATGCCGCTGCTGGAAGGGCTGGACGGCATAGAGAAAATGTCCAAGAGCAAGGGCAACTGCATCGGCATCACGGAGCCCGCCGACCAGATGTTTGCCAAGTTGCTGTCGATCAGCGACGACATGATGTGGCGCTATTTCCAGCTGCTCAGTTTTCGCAGTGAAGCCGAGATCTCGAAACTGCAGCAGGAGGTCAGGGCCGGGCGAAACCCCAAGGAGGCGAAGGTACTCTTGGCCAGGGAAATCACGACCCGATTTCACAGTGCCGCAGCCGCTGACGCCGCCGAGCTCGACTTTCACACTCGAGCCCGCGGTGGCGTGCCCGACGAGATCGCCGAACTTACGCTGCGTGGCGCGCCGCTGGGCATCGGCGCCCTTTTGAAACTGTCCAATCTCGCAGCCTCGGGCAGCGAAGCGCTGCGGCTTGTCGAGCAGTCGGGTGTTCGCGTCGACGGCAGTGTGGTGAGCGACAAGGGCCTCAAGCTGGGTCGCGGAATCTACGTGGTCCAGGTGGGCAAACGCAAGTTTGCGCGGATCACGCTCGAAACATGAATCCGCGCCGGCGCGTCCTGTGCTGGGCCATGGGTATGCTGCCGGCACCGGCGCTGGCTGCTGTGTCACCCGCCGAGCAGGTGCGCATCGACCGGCTCATCGAATATGTTCGATCGCGCCACGACGTCATATTCGTTCGAAATGGCAGCGACTACTCGTGCGAAGACGCCGCCGACTTCATGCGCGGCAAGATGAAGGCGATGGGTGGGCATATCTCGACCGCACAGCAATTCATCGACGAGATCGCGACGAAGTCGAGCATGACCGGCCAGCCCTACACGGCTCGATTCGCCGACGGCAAGACCGTGCCTCTGGCGCAATTCCTGGGTGACGAGCTCAAGCGAATGGACCGCAAGCACTGACCCCAGCTCTGGCCCCTGGTCAGCCCATGCAAGTTCAAACGCTGCTCAAACTGTCGGTCGTCGCGGCTGTCGCGACGATCGCAATGAAAACCACCGCCTGGTGGATCACCGACTCCGTCGGATTGCTGTCCGACGCCATGGAGTCGTTCGTCAACCTCGCATCGGCGCTGTTCGCGATTCTGATGGTCACAATCGCGCAGCGCCCGGCCGACGACGACCACCCCTTCGGCCACAGCAAGGCCGAATACTTCTCGAGCGGCTTCGAGGGTCTGCTCATCGTTGCTGCCGCCGCCGGCATCATCTGGGCCGCCGTACAGCGCCTGTTTCATCCCCAGGCGCTGCAGGCTTTGGGCTGGGGCTTGGCGCTGGCGGTCCTCAGTTCAATGCTCAATGCGGCACTGGCCCGGCGCATGATGGCCGCCTCAATTGAACACCGCTCGATCGCGCTGGAAGCCGACGCGCGCCACCTCTACACCGACGTTTGGACTTCCGCCGGCGTCGTCATCGGGCTCGGCCTGGTACAGATGACGGGCTGGTTATGGCTGGACCCGCTGCTGGCCATCGGCGTCGCACTCAACATCCTGCGTGAAGGGGCAAGACTGGCGTGGCGTTCCGTCGAGGGCCTGATGGATGCTGCGGTGGAGCCGGCAGAGCGCTCGAAGATTGACCTCACGCTGGCGCAGTTTGCCCACGGCGCGATCCGTTTCGACCACATCAACACCCGCCGCGCTGGCCGTCGCCTTTTCGTCGACATGCACATGCACATGCCCTCGAACTGGTCGCTCGGACGCGCTGCGGCGCTGCGAAAGTCGGTCGAACAGGCACTGATGAGCGAAGTGCCGGGCCTTCGGGCGTCGATCCAACTGCTGCCGATGAACGTGGAGGCGCACTTCGACGACGCTGCGGACTCGCTCTGAAGCCCGGCAGCCTGCTAAGGTTCGAGCGCCACGAGCAGTTCGATCCATTCGCCGCAAGTCATTCCGGCGTGCGCCCCCAAGGCAGCCGCGGTCGCATTGCAATGCGTGAGCCGCCCCATCTGCAGGGTAGAGTGCGCGTCGCCGATGCGTGCGCTGGTGTGCGCCACTGTGCATGCCGCAATCGCCGCGTCTTGAAGCAGTCCGAGCGCGGCGATGCCCGCAGCGTCCAACCCACCACCGGCGTCGTTGAACACGACGGCGCAGGGTGAGGCGAGCAGCGCGAAGCGCCCCGAATTGATCCCGCCATGCGAGCCGCACACGATGACCGCGCCCTGCGCACCGCCCAGCGCCTGCGTGATGCTGTCAACAACAACCAGGGGTCTGCGCGTGGACATCGGGGGGCTGGTGTTTGGGCAAGACACTGCAAATCCCGGGGCAAACGCTGCCCGATCGGCGGGCTCGCAGATTTCACTGATAGCGGCGCGCGTCGTCGATCACCTTGCCGTCGTTGGGCAGACTGCCTGCGGCGCAAAACACCACCTCGCCGCGCAATTTGGTCACGTCGCGAATCGACTCCGCAATGCGCTCGCGCAAGCCTTCGGCGGCAACGGCGCTCATGCTCGTTTCGCAATGCAACGTCATCCGGTCATTCGCCATCTCGCCTTCGATCATCAGGCGCGCCCGGCCGACTTCGGGATAGCGGCGCACCACCTCGGCGACCTGGCTCGGGTGCACGAACATGCCACGCACCTTCGTCGTCTGGTCGGCGCGTCCAAGCCAGCCGCGGATGCGGCGGTTGGTTCGGCCGCTCGGGCAAGGCCCCGGAAGAATCGCCGACAGATCGCCCGTGCCGAAGCGCAGCAACGGGTAGTCGGGATTGAGCGAGGTGACGACGATCTCGCCCACTTCGCCATCGGCCACAGGCTCGCCGGTTCCAGGCCGTACGATTTCGACGATCACGCCTTCATCGAGCACCAGGCCTTCACGCGCAGGCGTTTCATATGCGACCAAGCCGAGGTCTGCCGTGGCATAGCTTTGGTAGGCGGCGACGCCGCGCCCGCCCAGCCAGTCGCGCAAGCTCGGCGGAAATGCTTCTCCGCCGACCAGCGCTTTCTTCAACGAACTCACACCAACGCCGAGTTCGGTCGCCTTTTCCAGGATGATCTTCAAGAAACTCGGTGTGCCTATGTAGCCGGCAGGCTGCAACTCGGCGATCGCCTGGACCTGCATTTCGGTCTGCCCGACACCGGCGGCGAAGACAGTGCAACCGATGGCACGCGCGCCGGTGTCCATCATCGAGCCCGCTGGCGTGAAGTGGTAGCTGAAGCTGTTGTGCACCAGGTCACCGGCGCGAAACCCTGCCGCAAAAATGGCACGTGCCATGCGCCAGTAGTCCGGCGCCAACCCTTCGGGCTCGTAAATCGGCCCCGGTGAGCTGAACACGCGCACCGCGCCGCGTCGCTGGCCCCAGCCGATGGTTGAGAAGCCGCCGAACACGTCCACGCCGCGCAACTTCTTCTGGCGTTCCATCAGTTCGCTCTTGTGCATGACCGGCAGGCGGGCCAGCGCCGCGCGGCTGTTGACCGTGGCGGGGTCGACGTCAGCGAGCATCTCGCCGAAAGCCGCGCTCTTCAGCTTGGCCAACGCAACCTGCTTTGGCAAGGCCGCGAACAATGCGGCTTCGCGCTCGGCGGGCTCGCGGGTTTCGAGTGCGTCGTAATGCATCGGAGTTCAATCGTCGTCGGCGCGGGCGGCACGGCGCTTCGCGGCGTCAACAAGCTTGCGTTGATCAGGTGGCGTGGCGATGGCGTAACGGTCGAACCCGGAGCCCCCCGGCTTCTTCAAATCGACCGAAAGCACACCTTGTTCGTCGTGAAAGTGCAGGAAGGCCGAGCCTCGAAGGTAAAAGATGCCCGGCCGCACTTCCTTGATGCCCTTGATCTCGCGCAGCTGCCGCAGCAGCGGCAAATGCGGTTCGAGTGCCTTCGCATCGGCATGGGCCATGTCGTGCTCCTGGAGTCATGCAAGCCAGCGCTTGCGCCGCTTGTAGCTCTTGACCTCACGAAAGCTCTTGCGATCCCCGCCACCGACGCCCAGGTAAAACTCCTTCACGTCTTCGTTCTCACGCAGCGAGTCGGCAATGCCCTCCATCACCACGCGCCCGTTTTCGAGAATGTAGCCATAGTCGGCGTAGCGCAGCGCCATGTTCGTGTTCTGTTCGGCGAGCAGGAATGTCGTGCGCTCCTTGGTGTTCAGATCGCGCACGATTTCGAACACCTCTTCGACGATCTGCGGTGCCAGTCCCATCGACGGCTCGTCGAGCAGCACGACTTTCGGGTTTGCCATCAAGGCTCGGCCGATCGCGCACATCTGCTGCTCGCCGCCTGAGGTGTAAGCGGCCTGCGACGCGCGGCGCGTTTTCAGCCGCGGAAAGTAGGCGTAGACCTTGTCCAGCGTCTGCGCGACCGCGGTCTTGCCGTCCTTGCGCGTGTAGGCACCGGTCAGCAGATTTTCTTCGATCGTCAGGTGCGCGAAACAATGGCGCCCTTCCATCACCTGGATCACACCGCGGTCAACCATCGCGGCCGTGCTCAATCTTTCGATGCGCTCGCCGCGCAGTTCGATCGAACCCTTGGTGACCTCGCCGCGCTCACCCGCGAGCAGATTGCTCACCGCGCGCAAGGTTGTGGTCTTGCCCGCCCCATTGCCGCCCAGCAGCGCCACGATCTTGCCTTCGGGCACCTGCAATGAAACGCCCTTGAGCACCAGGATCACGCGGTTGTAGATGACCTCTATGCCGTTGACGTTGAGAAGAATATTGCTCATGCATGGGTCCATTCGACGCCTCATGGTGCGGCACGCGGCACTTTGAACAGGTCCCCGGGAAATGGCGGCCCCGCGAGGCGGGGCTTGACGTGTCGCTGACCCCTCCTTCCCGGAGGGGGGCGAAGGTGGGCGCAGCCCAGTGCTGCGCCCACAGCCTGACAACCGTGAGCCGAACGTTCAGGACTGGCAGTCCTCGGGTGTACGCCGCGTCAGCTTCTTCTCGGCGGCATACTTGTCAGCCGCTGCCCGCACCATCGGCTTGAGGATGGACTCGTCGGCCTGCAGCCAGTCGGACGTGAAGTTCCACTTCGCGCCGTCCCAGGTGTGCACACGCGCCCAAGACGCACCCATGTGGTCGGCACACGAGGTTGACACGGGGCGCATCACGCCGGCAAAGCCAAGGGCGTCGAGCTTCTTCTGGTCGAGCGCAAGGTTCTCGTAGCCCCAGCGCGCCTGTTCACCGGAGACCCATTTGCCCTTGCCGAAACGCTCCTGGGCACGGCGCACGCCTTCGACCGACAACATCGCAGCCGACAGGCCACGCATGTACAGCACCTGACCGACTTCTTCCTTCGGTCCCGTGCCTTGGCCCTTGGCGTGCACTTTGTCGAGAATGTCTTTGACGACTTTGGAGTTCGGCTCAGCGCCATGCTGCAGCGCCAGTGCCTGGTAGCCCTTGGCACCGTCACCCACGTCCTTCACGTCGGGCTCGGCGCCGGACCACCACACGCCGTACATCTTCTCGCGCGGGTAGCCCGTCGCCACCGCTTCCTTCAGGGCGGTCGAATTCATCACGCCCCAGCCCCACAGAAACACGTAGTCCGGGCGGTTCTGGCGGATTTGCAGCCATGTCGACTTCTGTTCGACACCGGGGTGGGCAACCGGCAACAGGATCAACTCGAAGCCGTGCATTTTGGAGCGCTCCTGGAGCAGCGCGATCGGCTCCTTGCCATAGGGGCTGTCGTGGTAAACGAGCGCGATCTTCTTGCCTTTGAGGTTGTCCAGGCCCCCTTCCTTCTTGCCAACGTACTGGGTCAAGATGTCGGCGGCGACCCAGTAGGTGCCGACGAGCGGGAAGTTCCACTTGAACACACCGCCATCGGCCGATTCGCTGCGGCCGTAGCCCGATGTGATGATGGAAACCTTGTCGCCGGGGGCTTTTTCGGTGAGCGCAAACGTGATGCCGGTGGAAAGAGGGTGCATGACGGTGGCGCCGCCGTTCTTGCCCTTCAAGCGCTCATAGCACTCGACGCCCTTGTCGGTGGCATAGCCGGTTTCGCATTCTTCCCAGATCGCCTTCACGCCGTTGATGCCGCCTTGCGCGTTGATCAACTTGAGGTAGTCAACGTAGCCATTGGCAAAGGGCACGCCGTTGGGTGCATAAGCGCCGGTGCGATACACCAGCGCCGGAAAGAACTGCTCCTTGGCCTGTGCGAACACGGCGGGAGTGCTGAAAAGGGTGCTCATGCCGGTGGCCGCGACAGCAGCCGCAAGAGCGAGGGATCGCAGTTTCATTCAAAACCTCCAGAGGTGGTGGGGAAAGCACTCGTCAGTGCGCGGTGAAGACGTTTCGAGAACGCGTTGCAGACAAGGTTGGGTGCCGAGTTCGGACGCTCGGGGATTGGGCGGGTATGGCATGCCTGATCTTCTCAGTGCGGGAATGGCCACAGGCGCAGTTTTTCTTTGCCCACCGACCAAAGCCGTGCCAAGCCATGGGGTTCGGCGATCAGAAAGAACACGATCAACGCGCCAAAGATCATGAACGTCATATGCGATGCCAAAGCCGTGTCGAGCGGGACGCCGATCATCATCGGCACGTTGTCGAGCAAGATGGGAATGATGACGATGAACGCTGCCCCGAAGAAACTGCCCATGATCGATCCCAGGCCGCCGATGATGACCATGAACAGCAACTGGAACGAGCGGTCGATGTTAAACGCCGCCGGCTCCCACGCACCGAGGTAGACGAAGCCCCACAGCGCGCCGGCCACGCCGACGATGAATGAACTCACGGCGAACGCCGTCAACTTGGCGTAGACCGGGCGAATGCCGATCACCGCCGCGGCCACATCCATGTCGCGAATCGCCATCCACTCGCGGCCGATGTGGCTGCGCACCAGGTTCTTTGCGAGCAAGGCAAATACCGCGACGAAGCCGAGGCAGAACAGATACCTCTCGGCCGGCGAATCGATCGTCCAGCCAAAGGCCGACAACTCGCCCACGCCAACCGACCCGGAAGAAGAATTGTTGGTCAGCCACTTGATGCGCAGAAACGCCCAGTCGGCAAAAAACTGCGCCGCCAAGGTGGCCACCGCCAGGTACAGGCCCTTGATGCGCAGCGACGGAACTCCGAACAGCACACCGAACACGGTGGCGCACACCCCGCCAAGCAGAATTGCCACGATCAGCGGCATGCCGTCGATGCGCACCAGGAAGTTGTACGCCGCGTACGCACCCACCGCCATGAAGCCGCCCGTGCCCAGCGATATCTGGCCACAGTAGCCAACGAGGATGTTCAACCCGAGGGCTGCCAACGACAAGATCAGGAACGGAATCAGGAGCGCGCGGAACACATATTCGCTCGCGACAAAGGGCACGACGACAAACGCGAACGCTAGCAGCGCGAGGATCACCACCCGGTCCTGCCGAATCGGGAAGATCTGCTGGTCGGCGCTGTAGTGCGTCTTGAACTGGCCGTTCTCTCGGTAGAACATGACGCCCTGGCCTCAAACGCGGTCGATGATCTTCTCGCCGAACAAGCCTTGCGGCCGAACCAGCAGGAAGATCAACGCCAGGACATACGCGAACCAGATTTCGATGCCACCGCCGAACCGCGGCCCGATGTAGACCTCGGAAAGCTTCTCGCCCACACCGATGATCAGGCCGCCGATGATGGCGCCGGGAACCGATGTCAGGCCGCCGAGAATCACGACCGGCAGCGCCTTCAGCGCCACCAATGAGAGCGAGAACTGGACCCCGAGCTTGCTGCCCCAGATGATTCCGGCCACGAGTGCGACGAAGCCGGCGACGCTCCAGACAATGACCCAGATGCGGTTCAGCGGAATGCCGATCGATTGAGCGGCCTGGTGATCGTCGGCGACAGCGCGCAGGGCCCGGCCCGTACCGGTGTACTGAAAGAACGCGGAAAGCAGCGCCACCAACGCCGCGGCAATCACGGTGGCAACCAGGTCTTCCTGATTAACGAGGATTCCGCCCTGGAACATTTTGTCGAGCAGGAACATCGGCTCCTTGGGCATGCCGATGTCGAGCTTGTAGATGTCGGAGCCGAACACGGTTTGACCGAACCCGTCCATGAAATACGAGATCCCCAGCGTCGCCATGAGCAGGGTAATGCCTTCCTGATTGACGAGTTTTCCCAGCACCAGGCGCTCGACCAGCCAAGCCACCAGGATCATCACCAGCAGCGCGACGATGAAAGCCAGCAGATTGGCCAGCAATTTGCTCTCCAGGCCGGTGAACTTGGGGATCCAGGTGGCAAAACGCGCCATGGCGAGCGCCGCGAACAGCACCATCGCACCCTGCGCGAAGTTGAACACGCCCGAGGCCTTGAAGATCAGCACAAAGCCGAGTGCGACCAACGAGTACAGCATGCCCGTCATCAGGCCGCCGATCAAGGTTTCGAGAAATGCTCCCATGGGTCTGTTCAATTCACTCAGTGCGTGGTGCCGAGGTAGGCGCTGATCACCTCGGCGTTCGCGCGCACGGCCTCGGGTGTGTCGTCGCCGATCTTCCTGCCGTAATCGAGCACGACGACGCGGTCGCTGATGTCCATGACAACGCCCATGTCGTGTTCGATGAGCACGATCGTGGTGCCGAATTCGTCGTTCACGTCGAGCACGAAGCGGCACATGTCCTGCTTTTCCTCGACGTTCATGCCGGCCATCGGTTCGTCGAGCAACAGCACGGCAGGTTCCATGGCCAGCGCGCGACCGAGGTCGACGCGTTTTTGCAGGCCGTAAGGCAGGCGCCCGACCGGCGTCTTGCGATAGGGCTGAATTTCGAGAAAGTCGATGATGCGCTCGACGACTTCGCGGTGCTCGTTCTCTTCCCGCTCGGCCGCGCTCCAGCCGAACGGCAAGCGCAATGCCTGCTGGAAGATGTTGGTCTTCATCTTCAGGTTGCGGCCCGACATGATGTTCTCGACCACGTTCATGCCCTTGAACAGCGCCAGGCTCTGGAAGGTGCGGGCCACGCCCATTTCGGCCACCTCGCGCGAATTCATGTGGCCGAACATGCGTCCGCGAAACGTGATCGAGCCATGCTGCGGCGTATAGACACCGTTGATGCAGTTGAGCATCGAACTCTTGCCCGCACCGTTCGGCCCGATGATGGCGCGCACCTCGTGCTCGCGCACGTCGAAGCTCACGCCGCTCAGCGCCTTCACGCCGCCGAAGCTCAGGGAGATATCCTTGACTTCGAGAATAACACTGCCGATTTCGCGCTGCGCCATCAAGCTGCCCGTTTCACCGGCGCGAACGTCGGCGCTTCGAAGATTTTCAAGGTTGCCGAAACGGTACCGCTGCGCCCGTCTTCGAACTTCACGGCAGTCTCGATGAACTGCTCGGTCTTGCCACCGTACAGCGCGTCCACCAGCAACTGATACTTCTCGCCGATGTAGCCGCGCCGAACCTTGCGCGTGCGCGTGAGCTCGCCATCATCGGCGTCGAGCTCCTTGTGCAGAATCAGGAAACGGTGGATCTGGCTGCCGGCGAGTCTTTCATCCGCCGCAAGGTCGGCGTTGACTTTGGCGACGCAGTCGCGCACCAACTCGGTGACCTCGGCCTTGCCCGCCAGATCGGTGTACCCGCCATAGGGCAGGTTGCGCCGCTCGGCCCAATTGCCCACAGCGTCCATGTCGATGTTGATGAAGGCGCAGGCCGATGCACGGCCGTCGCCAAAAGCCACCGCTTCCTTGATGTACGGGAAGAACTTCAGTTTGTTCTCGACGTACTTCGGCGCAAAGATCGCGCCGTCGTTCGCGCCACCGCGCAAACGGCCAACGTCCTTGGCGCGGTCGATGATCTTCAGGTGCCCGCCGGCGTCGAGGAAACCCGCATCGCCGGTGTGGTACCAGCCGTCGGCCGTCAGCACTTCGGCGGTTGCCGCCGGATTCTTGTAGTACTCCTTGAGCAAGCCCGGCGACTTGACCATGATTTCGCCGTTCGCTTCGACCCGGATCTGCACGCCCTCGATCGGCACGCCGACGGTGTCGGCCCTGACCTCATGGTCGGGTTGCAGGCACACGAACACCGCAGTCTCGGTCGAGCCGTACAGTTGCTTCAGGTTGATGCCGATCGAGCGATAGAAGGTGAACAGGTCTGGGCCGATCGCCTCACCCGCGGTATAGGCCACGCGCACGCGCGAAAAGCCGAGCGTGTTGCGCAGCGGCCCGAACATCAGCAAGTCACCCAGCGCATAACTCAAGCGGTCCGCGACGCTCAGCGGCCTGCCGTCCATGCGCGCCGGGCCGATGCGCCGTGCCACCGCCATGAAGTGATGGAACAGGGCGCGCTTGATGGCGCTGGCGTCCTCCATTCGGATCATCACATTGGTCAGCAGGCCTTCAAAAATTCGTGGCGGCGCAAAGTAGTAGGTCGGGCCGATCTCCTTCAGATCGATTGTCACCGTTGCTGCCGATTCGGGGCAGTTCACGACATAGCCGCAAACCAGCCACTGCGCATAGGAAAAGATGTTCTGCCCGATCCACGCCGGCGGCATGTAGGCCAGCACTTCTTCGCTGGCGCTGAGGCGGTCGAAGTCGGCGCCGGCTCTGGCACGATCGAGCAGCGTGAAATGGGTGTGCACCACGCCTTTGGGCGTGCCCGTCGTGCCGGAGGTGAAGAACATTGCCGCCACGTCGTGCGCCGAGCCTTTTGCCACTTCGGTGTCGAAGAATCCGCTGTGTTCGCGCTGATAGGCGCGGCCGGCGTCAAGCAGCGCGTCGATCGAGTGCAGGCCGGGTTCGCTGTAGTTGCGCAGGCCTCGGGCGTCGTCGTACCAGACTTGTGCAAGCAGCGGGCAGCGTGTGCGCAACTCGAGCAGTTTGTCGACCTGCTCCTGGTCTTCAACGACGGCGAATGCGACCTCGGCGTTGACGATCGGAAACTCGAACTCACCTGCCGCGGCGTCCTGGTACAGCGGTACCGGCACCGCGCCGAGGGCTTGCGCGGCGATCATCGAGGCATACAGCCGCGGCCGATTCTCACCGATCACGATCACATGCTGGCCGCGCTTCAAGCCTGCGGCAGCCAACCCGCAGCTCAGATCGCGCACCAGCTGCGCGAGTTGGGACCAGGTGGTGGTCTGCCAGATTCCGAATTCCTTGACGCGCAGCGCCGGCGCGTGAGGGCGCGCACTCGCATGCTCAAGCATCAGCCTGGGAAACGTGGTCTGCACAAACGGGCTCCGATGCGTCGGCGCCTGGCCCGGCACCGCACGGTTTCGTGATCCTAGGGTGCAGTTTGACGCCATGATGTCATCGCGACGACATTCCTAGGGTTCACCCGGGGGCGTGCTTTCCCGGGGAATGAGCGCCAGAATCTCATCCAGTTCATCGCGGCATGGGGAAATCGACCGCCTCAGCGACCTTGACCCGCGTGTCGCGCCCAACCTTGCGGCGTTGTTCCACCCGTCGCTCTACCCCGGTGCCGGCTCGTCGCTGCGCTTCACGCAACTCGAGCTGGCCTATCTCGTCGGCCTGTCGCGCCAGCGTGTCAACAAGGCATTGCGCGTGTTGCAGAAGCGGCGTCTGATCCGCATCGAGTACGGTGGGGTGCGGGTTCTCGAGCTCGACGCATTGCGCCACTATCGCGGCTGAAAGCGGCAGCGGCTCAAAGATTCGAAACTCCCGCGGCCACATGCCCCGCCGGCACATGCTCGGCCGCGTTCTCGATGTGGCCGGTCTGGTCGTCGAAGAAGAAGTCGGGCTCGAACTCGCGCAGAAACTCGCCCTTGGCCAGGCCGCCGAGGAACATCGCCTCGTCGATCTCGATGTTCCAGTCCATCAGGGTACGGATCGCGCGCTCATGCGCCGGCGCGCTGCGCGCCGTCACGAGCGCGGTGCGGATGCGCATCGCCCCCGCGGGTTCATGCTGCAAGCGTTGCAACGCCTCCAGCAAGGGCTTGAACGGCCCGGGCGCGAGTGGTTTGGCGGCGCGCAGCTTTTCATGCGCCTGGAATGCGGCGAGGCCCGCATCTTGATAGATTCGCTCGGCTTCGTCGCCGAACAGCACGGCGTCACCGTCGAAAGCGATCCGCACTTCGCCCGGATGCGCACTCGACGCACGCGCCGAGTGCGGATAGACACGCGCCGCGGGAACCCCGGCGGCCAGCGCTGAGCGCACGTCCGCTTCGTTGGTCGACAGGAACAGGTTCGCGCTCAGCGGCCGCAGATAGCGCCACGGCGACTCGCCGCGCGTGAACACGCCGCGTTGTACCGCCAGGCCATAGTGCTGGGCGGAGCGAAACACGCGCATTCCCGAGACCGGGTCGTTGCGCGACAGGATCACGACTTCGACGCGAGGCGCTGCCTGCGAGTTGAACGCGAGCAGTTTGTTGACGAGCGAAAACGCCACCCCGGGCTTGGCCGCGAGTTCCAGGCGCTGCAGTTGCAGTTGCATGTAGGCGCGGTCGTCGGAGGCCTCGAAGACGCGGTTTTCTTCTTCGAAATCGAACAGCGCCCGCGACGAAATCGCGACAACCAACTGGCCGACGAGAGAAGTGGGCATGCGGCGCATGATAGCCACGCGTCGTTGCCAAGGCGGGGGCAGTGAATCGTTTCCAGGGACGCGCCACGCTGGCCGCGCGATGGCGCGGCCTGGGTCGCGCTTGAGCGCCGACGCTACTGCACGAATCCGATATTCGTCTTCTTGCCGGCGGCATCGGGCAGGTCAGCCGCGCACACGCAGTCGCGATGCGCGAGTTTGGCGTTGCCGAACGCCGTCATCCAGGCGCGGCGCATCTCGCGCGGCGCCAGTTCGCTGAGACGCTCCAGTACATCAGCGCTCGGCTCGGGCTCGAAGCGCGAACCCCAGTCATGGTCGCTGCGGATGTTGCAGTAGAGCTTGGCCGCGATGCGTCGCGCGGCTTCGCGATCCGGCGCATTGATCTCGTAGACATTCATGCGGTTCAGGATCGGGTCCGGGATGGAACGCGCGTCATTCGCGGTGGCGACCCAGATCACTTGACTCGCATCGATGGCGACTTCGGCAAACTCGTCGATGAAACATGCCGCGGTGTCGTGTTCGAGCAGGCTGTACAGAGCGCCCATCGGGTCGTAGGCATGTTCGCCGCCGGCTTTGTCGATTTCGTCAACCACCATCACCGGGTTCGCATACTGGCCTTCGACGAGCGTCTCGAACACCTTGCCGGCACGCGCACCTTTCCACTGGCTCGACGCGCCCGACAGCACCCAGCCCGCGGTCATCGAACTCATCGAGATAAAGCCCATGCCGGTTCCAAGCAACTGCGAGACGGCACGTGCGAAATGCGTCTTGCCCACCCCCGGCGGCCCAAGCAGCAACAGCGGCGTGATTTCGAGCGCATCGCGGCTGTCTTCGCACAGTGCCAACTGGCGCTTCACATCGTCCAGCACCGCGGCGAAGTTGGGCAGGTCGTCGTAAAGCTGGTCCATCGCCGGCAGGCCGGAAGGCTTGACCTGAAAGCGCTCGGGCCCCTTTTCGAGCATGCGCTGGTAGGTGGAGCGCAGATTCTCGTGCTCTTGCTGCGGCAACTTGTCGAGTTTGCGGCCAACATCGTCGATACGGTAGACGCTTCGCATCCGGGCAATCGGGATGCCGCTGCCCTTGATCGTGACCAAGTCGGTTGAAGCGCCCATGAGGTCCTCCGCAAACCCGGTTGTACTAGCCTGACAGCCGCAAAACCATGCCACAAACCCTGAACCTGGGGCGGCAGCGCAGGAAGTCACGCTACCGCGCTGCAATGGCGGCATCGGCCCCTGGCGCGCGAGTCCCCTCAGCGCACCCAGGTGTTGAGCTGGATGATGGGCAGCAACACCGCGAGCACGATCAGTAACACGACAGCACCCATCGCAACAATGAGCAAGGGCTCGAGGATCGTTGCCATTTGCAACGCGCGGCGCTGCACCTCGTTGCCGAGCTGGCGTGCGGCACGGTCCAGCATCTTCGGCAACTGGCCGGTTTGTTCGCCCTGGCGCGCGAACATCGCCAGGATCGCGGGAAAGCGCTTCTTGCCGCCCAGCGCGGCGGCCAGCGGCGCGCCCTCGCGCACCTGGACCAGGGCGTCCAATGCGTCGGCGCGCATGGCGCGGTTGCCCAAGGTCTCGGCGGCCGCCTGCAGGGCCTTCAGGATCGGCACACCGGCGCCCGCGAGCATTGCCAGGGTGCCGGCAAAACGCGCCGCGTTGTAGCCTCGCGCAAGTTTGCCGATCAGCGGAACGCGCAACCAGGCGGCGTCGAAACGTTCGCGAAACGCCTCATTGCGCAGCATCAGAGACAAGCTGGTCACGCCCGCGGCGGCGCCGACCAGGAGCAGCCAACCGAAACTGCGGACGAAGCTGCTGATGGCAAGCATCGCGATCGTCAATGCCGGCAAGGCGCGTTTCGAACTCGTGAACACCGAGGCGACCTGCGGCACGACGTAGGTGACGAGAAAAAGCACGATGACGATGGCGATCACCGACACGATCGCCGGATAGAGCGTCGCGCCGATCAACTTGCCGCGCAGTTCCTGGCGCTCTTCCAGGTCGTCGGAGAGACGATCCAGCACGCCGCCCAACGCGCCGCTTTGTTCGCCAGCCGCCACCACGCTGCGGTAGACATCGTCAAATTCGCGCGGTGCGCTCGTCAGCGCGCGTGCGAATGGCGAGCCGGCGTTAACCTCGCTTTTCAGGTGCGCCACCAATTCACGCTGGCGCGGGTCTTCGGCCTCGTCGCCCATGGCGGTGAGCGCGCGTTCCAGCGGCAGGCCGGCACCGACCAGGCCGGCCAATTGGCGCGTCCACACTGCCAGGCCGGTGGCGCTGAACACGCCGCGTTTGAAGCGCATCCCTGTCGCTTCGGTGCCCGCCGAGGCCACCTGTGACACCGCCAGCGGCACCAGCGCCTGGGTGCGCAGCTGGGCCCGTGCCGCCTTCGCGTTGTCGGCCTCGAGCAGGCCGGACAAGGTCTTGCCGCTGGCGTCGAGTGCCTCGAAGCGGTAGGCGGGCATCGCCGGGTTTCGCCGCCGTCGCCCGGGGCTACTCGCGCGTCACGCGCAGCAGTTCTTCGGGCGACGTGACCCCTTGCCCGACGAGCCGGGTGCCGTCGTCGCGCATCGAACGCAGGCCGCCGGCCTCGGCGGCGGCGAGCAACTGCGATTCGGCGGCGCGGTTGTGCACCAGCGCGCGTACCGCCGTGTCGGCGACCATCAACTCGTAGACGCCGGTGCGGCCCTTGTAGCCCGTGTGCCCGCACTCGACGCAACCGACGGGGTGGTAGTGCCCTTGCGCATCGGCCAGGCGGCAGCGCAGGCACAACTTGCGCACCAGGCGCTGTGCCAGCACACCGAGCAGGCTTGAACTCAACAAGAAGGGTTCGACGCCCATATCGATCAGGCGCGTCACGGTGGAAGGGGCATCGTTGGTGTGCACCGTCGCCAGCACCAGGTGGCCGGTGAGCGAGGCCTGGATCGCAATCTGCGCCGTTTCGAAATCGCGAATCTCGCCGATCATGATGACATCCGGGTCCTGGCGCAGGATCGCGCGCAAGGCCTTCGCGAACGTCAGGTCGATCTTCGGGTTCACCTGGGTCTGGCCGATTCCCGCGAGTTCATATTCAACCGGGTCTTCGACCGTCAGCACGTTCGTGCCTGCCGTGTCGATGCGCCCCAGTGACGCGTACAAGGTCGTCGTCTTGCCCGATCCGGTGGGCCCGGTCACGAGCAAGATGCCGTGCGGCTGATGAATGAGTTTGTCGAAGCGTGACAGGGTCTCGCCACTCATGCCCAGGCCTTCCAGCGTGAATTTCGATTCCGCCTTGTCGAGCAAGCGCAATACGGCGCGCTCGCCATGTGCCGAGGGCAAGGTGGAGACGCGTACGTCGACAACGCGCCCGCCGATGCGCAGCGAAATGCGGCCGTCTTGCGGCAGGCGCTTTTCGGCAATGTCGAGTTCGGCCATGATCTTCAGGCGCGAGATCAGCGCCGCGTGCAACGCCTTGTTCGGCTGCACCACTTCGCGCAGCGTGCCGTCGACGCGAAAGCGCACCGCGCTGCTGCGTTCGTAGGGCTCGATGTGGATGTCGCTCGCGCCGTCTTTCGCGGCCTGCGTCAGCAGCGCGTTGAGCATGCGGATGATCGGCGCGTCGTTCGACGCTTCGAGCAGGTCTTCGATCGCCGGCAGCTCCTGCATCATGCGGCTCAGGTCGACGGCGCTTTCGACTTCGCCGATCACCACCGCCGCACTCGACTCGCCCCCGGCGTAGGCCACGGCGATGCGATTGGCGAGTGTCGAAGCG
>Ga0315290_10000001_pt1 | contig 189360 bp, 219 predicted proteins | sample YL17G12_0_MG_FD_203627 | JGI IMG/M metagenome (GOLD analysis project Ga0315290, IMG submission 203627) | Sediment microbial communities from Yellowstone Lake, YNP, Wyoming, USA - YL17G12_0 | ecosystem: Environmental > Aquatic > Freshwater > Lake > Sediment | place: USA: Wyoming | collected... | reverse complement strand
CATCTTATATGGTCCATCAAGTATGTTATTTTTAGAATCATAGAATATGCGTAAATATTGTTTGCCGTAAATTTTTCTACCATCAGGAAGTTTTGCACCCGTGTCTATATAACCAATCTTTAATATGCCTTCTAAGGTGATTATCATTTATATTCCATAGAATATACTTACTTAATAAATTACCCTTTAACAACGCCGAGTGGAACAAGTCTTGCAACTAAATTACCAATCCCTGCGTCATGAGAAACGCGTGCAACTTCATCAATATCTTTGTATGCACCAGGTGCTTCCTCAACTACGCCCATTTTTGAAGCAGATTTCACGATGATTCCTCGTTCACCAAGTTCTTTGATAATTGTATCAGCGCTATATTTTCTTATTGCTTCATGTCTGCTCATCTCGCGTCCTGCGCCATGTGCAGTTGAACCAAATGTTTTTTCCATAGCCGTTTCACTTCCAACTAAAACATAACTTGCAGTGCCCATACTTCCAGGAATAAGAACTGGTTGTCCAACACTTCTATACGCAGCTGGAAGTTCTGGTCTGCCCGGTCCAAATGAACGAGTTGCACCCTTTCTGTGTAAGTATACTTTTCTCATTTTTCCATCAATCTTATGCTCTTCAACTTTTGCAAGATTATGTGCAACATCGTAAACAACTCGCATTCCAAGCTGTTCCCATTCTTTTTTGAAAACTTCTTCAAATGCTTGTCTTGACCAATGTAATATCATCTGGCGATTACACCAAGCAAAATTTGCTGCAGCACTCATTGCTTTAAGATACCTATCAGCAAGCTCTGTTCCTGCTGGTGCATAAATTAATTCACGATCAGGTAACGATTGAACTATTTGTGGAAATGCTTTTTCCATTTCTCTTAAATAATCAGAGCAAACCTGGTGTCCAAAGCCACGGCTTCCTGTATGAATCATTAACATAACTTGTCCTTCTTCATCTATCCCAAAAGTCTTTGCAATAGTTTTATCATATATCTTGTCTACACATTGAACTTCTAAGAAATGATTTCCAGCTCCAAGGCTCCCAAGTTGTGGCATTCCTCGTTTCTTGGCTTCTTTGCTTGCGTACTTCGGATCAGCAATCTTTATACAGCCATTTTCTTCGAGATGTTCTAAATCATTTGTTGTACCAAAACCTTTTTCATAAGCCCAACGCGAGCCTAATCTAAGTACTTCATCAAATTCAGATTCTGAGCTGACTTTAGTTTTGCCTTTGCTTCCAAGTCCGCTTGGAACATTTTTAAATAGAGCATTAAGAATTGGTTCTATCTTATCAACAGCTTCTTTCTTGCGTAAATCTGTTCTAATCAAGCGCACGCCACAATTAATATCATATCCAATTCCACCAGGAGATATTCCGCCTTCCTTAAAGTCTAAAGCTGCAACTCCTCCGATTGGGAAACCGTATCCTTCATGACCATCTGGGAGCGTTATAGAATATTTGTAAATACCTGGAAGCGTTGCAACGCCAGCGCATTGTGTCAATGTCCTGTCTTGTTTCATTTTTTCTAATAATTTAGCAGAAGCAAACACTCTGCCCGGGACATTCATATTAGGGATTGTTCCAATAGGTATTTCCCATTCAACATTACTTAATTTTTTGATATTTAGATCACTCATATATCCACCAAAACTTTTACAATGCTTTTATTCTTTTCTTCTTTTATCTCCATGTTATGGTAAGTAATAGCTTTAACATGGCTTCCTTCTTCATGTTTTTCAGGATCAAATTTTTCACCCCATGCTTTTGCAACCAAGTGCCAATGATCATCTAATTTTTTGATACATTCAACTTTTACTTTATGGAATATTAAGCTCTCTGCATCTTGATAGTATAATAACTTTGAAAGAAAATCAAAAAGCAATGATTCTTTATCTTCTGAAACAATTTTTATTTCCTCTTTAATCTTAGGTTTAACATTATCTGACGAAATTATCATGAATCCTAAACCCACCGCTGTATTTGCGAACGCTTCTTCTAAGGTTTTTCCATGTCCAACTATATACATGTCTGCTGTATGCTCCAAGAACTCAAATTTTTTGTCAGCCATAATTCTTTTAATTCTTTGCATACTTAAAAACCTAATGAACACTAAGCATTATTACGATAAAATCTCAAAAGGATACAATGAACTCTATGGTGCTGAACAGCTTGGAAAGTTAGAAGCATCAAAGAAACTGATCAAATTTTCAAAAAAAGACACAGTTCTTGATGTCGGTTGTGGAACCGGAATAATAACTGCCGAGATTGCAAAACTTGTAAAAAGCGTAACTGGCATTGATGTTTCTAAAGGTATGATTGACAATGCATTATCAGCAAAAAATGCAAGTTATTTAGTCGGAGAAGCAGAAAGACTACCTTTCACAGATAAGAGTTTTGACAAAGTTGTTTCATTTACTGTTTTACAAGACATAAAAGACTGGGAGCCTGCGCTTACAGAGATGGCACGGGTTTCAAAAGAATTAGTCTTGGTAACCATTCAAAAGCGCGGAAAAGATATTAAAAATATAGAACAATTCCTTTCAAATTATTTCAAGGTAAAGAAATCTGTCGAAGAAGAAAAAGACTTTATTTTCCTATTATCTACGATCTGACTTTTTTCTTCTCTTGAAATAACGTCTTGACATAATAATTTGAAGAATATGTTTGTTTATTTGGGTTTCTAAATAAGTTCCAAATTGAGAAGGTCTGCCTTATTGAGTTTAATATTTAATCCTTCTATTGCCTTTTCTGTAACTTCGTATACCTTAAACAGCTTTTTTGGGTACATATTTGTCATTAGTAAAACAGTTGCTTCTAGTTCTTTTGCTTCCAAAAAATTATCTCTTTCTTCTTCTGATACAAATGAAACATTGTTGTTCTTTGGTTTCTTTACAAGGAAAAAATATATCTTTTTATCTTTCATAGCTATGATATCAAATGGACCAACTTTCTTGAATAATTTGATTTGGCCTGGAGAAACAAGTCCTTCATAGTATTTTTTGAAAAATTCAGACAAATCTAAACCCTCAGTATATTGTTCTTCAAAAGGGACTCTCCAAGGTATTGCTTCGAATTCAAATTCTCCCAGGAATCCTATTATTGCATTCTCAATTTTTTCGTCTAATGCCATGCATGATTTAACAAAAAAAGGGTTTATAGAACTTACTCTTTGTCACATCTGCCCCTATATTCGCAATAATTGCACATCCAGTTTATTGTATTCTCAAGTTTGGCTTCTGGCAGTGGAACAGTTTCCTTCGTCAAAGAATCGTGCAATATATGGAATCTTTCTAATGCTCTTAGTGATTCCTCCTCAGAATAAGGAATTGTGAAAACTTTGCTTTTAAGATTTTTCTTGTCAACATATAGGATTACACCATCATATATTTTAAGAGCCATCATGTAAAGTTGAAGCTGCATTCTATGGTTAAATTTCTCTTCGTTAACTCTATCGATGTCACCAACTGATTTAACTTCAATAAGGACCTTTTTGTTGTCAGCCTTTATCAATATCAAATCATCAATTCTACCAGAGATTATGAAATCCTTCATTTTTATCTGGAAAGGAAGCTCGCTTTCAAGGAGTGATATTTGATTATTCTTTTCGCTTCTAAGAACGCGCACAACAAAATCATGCATTATGTTACCAACTTCAAATATCTTTAATAAGTCTGGTTCTACCTCTTGTGGATATTTATAGGAGTACCATACCTTTCTTAAACAATTACCAACTTCTGAAGGATAATACCTACCAATACCTTTTGGTTTGTGTTCTCTTTTTATATGGTTGTCAACCAGCTTATCAAAATCAATCATAATTTAGGATTCTATTTCTTTGTTTATTTAATTTTGGGTTCTGTCAACTCTGTCAAGTGATTTATTGCATTTTCGAGCATTTTTGCGTATTCAACTTTGTTTTCTTCTTCTAATATTATACTTTCCTTTGCTCGCGTTGATGGATGTTTGGGTCCAAGAACATCACACATTTCAGGACCTTTAGATATTTCAAAAGTACCTAGTTGTACTGCTTTATTTATAATGTCAACTTTGTCATAGACAATCAATGGTCTAATCACATGTAACTTTGTTGCTTTGTCTATAACTACAAGATTCTCTAAAGTTTGGCTTGAAACTTGTCCTAAATTTTCTCCAGTTAAAATAAAATCACAATTTTCCTTTTCAGCTACTTTTTCTGCAACTCTCAACATAAAACGTTTCATCAGAACAAAATAATATCTAGCATCACATTTCTTTGCAAATTCGGAAAGCTGTTCAGCTATGTCAATATTATAGAGAATTTTTATTCCAACCTTCTTTGCGAGTTTTTTGCATTTTTCAATGGATTCTTTACCAGCAAATTTCTGGTTAGAAAAATGTAATGCTATTACGTCTATACCTTCCTGTTTTTCAATATAACCAGCAACAGGACTATCAATCCCACCACTTAATAACAGAAGAGCTTTCATATTTTATTACCGTAAATATGCACATATGTCCACAATAATCTTTTCTGGCGCCATACTTTTATATCAAATCCCGCTTCTCTGAACATTTTTCTAATCTGCTGATCATGTTCAATCCATGGTTTGTCAAATATGTGCGAGAAGAAATCATAGTCAATGAAATATATTTTTCCACCAGGACTCATGCGCTTGTTTAATTCTTTAAGAACAGAGCTTACTTTTGTTAAGTATTGAAGCACGCCAATCCCAACTACTGCATCCAGATTTCTTAATTTTCTATCAACTTCTTTGTTTTTATTTAGTTTGTACAAATCAGCTTCTATGAACTCAACATTTTTTATGTCATGATCTTCAGCATATCTCTTGCCTATACCAAGTGCTTTATTCGAGAAATCAATACCATAAACCTTCCCATTCTGGGAGATACAGTGTTTTGCAATCTTGTTTGTGAATCTTCCTATGCCACAGCCGACATCAAGTACCCTGTTTATAGTTACGTCATCAAGATAATTTAGAACATGGTCCATTACCTGTCCCTCCACCAAGAATTTGTATGTCAGCGAAGTTAGGTATGCAGACAAATCAGAGAATCGTTTGATTAATTCTTTCCTGTAACCAAGGCTGCCTATAAAGTATAATGGAACTCCAAGAAGGAATAATGTGAAACCAAGTATTATATTTTTTATGTCGCTTCCAAATATGAGCATTATAGCCATAACAGCAACAGCAACACCAGTTAGCAATCTTGGATAAGGTATTCTAAATGTTCTTGGTAACTTGGGCATTTCAAATCTGAGTCTTGGAATTGCTAATACAACAATTGAGTACATTATTATCGCAAGCGGTAAGCCTACTTTAAGCAGTAGCTCATATGATCCGCTCAAAAGGACAAGTATTGTTATGACAGTTTGAAGCGCAATTGCGTAATGTGGTGTTTTGTATTTTGAATGTATTGTACTTAGACTGACAGGTAGATTATTATCGCGTGCCATTGCAAATATCAATCTTGGTGTTGAAATTATCCAGGCAGCTGCACTTCCGATTATGTTTAAGAAAGCAAGTATAATCATGACTGTTAAGACTGGTCCACTAAAGAATCCAGTAGTTGCAATTATCAAAGGCATGCTTTGCGGCTCAAGCGCACCAGACCCAATTTTTGTATAATAATCATCAAGAGAGTTTACATTTGAATAACTCAATTTGTACCAAGGTACTGCTGTAAACGAAACAAAAACAGTGATTAAGACAAATACTGCAACAAGGATTGTACTTAAAATCATTACCTTGGGAAGAACTTTTCTAGCATTCTTTGTTTCTTCAGAAAGGAATGATATTGCTTCCCAACCAAAAAATGTTTCCATTATTAGGAATAATGCAACAAATATGGAGGATTGTCCAAATATGTAGAATGGTTGAAGATTATTTAGATTAACAGAAGGTAATGCCCCTATTATTACCATAATTACAACGACAATTGTTATTGCCGAGAACCCAAGTAGTATCTTTCCGCTTATGCCTATCCCTTTGTAACTAATATAATTGAAACCGAGAACAAACAATAAAGCTACAATTAGCTGTGTAATCGTGCCCATTGGTATAAGCAGAGAAAGGAATTGTATACCTGCTATTGTCAGCATTGCTATTGCCAAGTTTGATACTATCCAAGAAGACCAACCAACTGTAAAACCAACGAAACTGCCAAATGATCTTTTGGCATATTCGTAGACTCCACCTGCTTTTGGAAACATTCCTGAAAGCTCAGCAAAGCACAAACCTATCAATATTGACAGACCCGCTGCGAGAACCCATGATATCAATGAAGCAGGGCCAGCGTATTTTGCTCCAAAACCTGGTGCAAAGAAAATTCCACTACCAATTATTGCATTTACACCAAGAAGAACTAGCAATCCAAACGTAAGTTTCTTCTGTAGAGCCATCACTTCACCTATACTATCCTAATTTTTCTTGGCTTTTATTCTAATCGCTTTATGACATGATATCCAAATTGGGTCTTTATAATCCCAGATGTTTGTCCCTTATCAAGCTTAAATGCAGTAACTTCAAATTCACGTACCATTTGTCCTCTGCCAAATGTGCCCAAATCTCCACCTTTCTTACCTGAAGGACAAAGAGATTTTTCCATTGCAATTTTAGAAAAACTTTCGCCTCTATTCAATCTATCAAGAATCTGTTTTGCTTCCTGCTCTGTTTTAACAAGTATGTGTGCACAATGCACTTTGTCTGCCATTTTATTCAACCTCCGCTATAGCCTGTTTTGCAAATGTTTTTATTTCAATAGGAACATTTTCGCGTTCAAGATCTTCTTCTGAAAACCATTTTAAGTCATCATGCTCTTTTTTATTTAATGTTAGTTTGCCACCAATCGGTTTCGTAAAATATGTAAAATTTATGTGTTCATGTTCTTTGTTTATTGGATGAATTTCTACATGACTCATTTTTAATATTTGTATCCTATGAAATTTTTCAGTTTTAAGTTCAATATTAAAACCAGTTTCTTCTTTTACTTCTCGTACAGCAGATTCCTCTGGTGTTTCATCTTTTTCTATATGTCCACCTGCAGGCAGCCATACTCCTAGCTTTTTGTGTTTAACTAAAAGAACTTTTTTATCTTTAACAAGATATACACCAACAACAAAATCGCGAGTTATTTTCATTTTTATCCCCTACTTACAAATTTGTTATCCTTTATAAAAAATCTCCATTCTAAATCTTTTGCGAATGATATCCCGATTCTTGGAGACTTTTCGATTTCTACTTTCTTCCCAATATCAAAAATCTTTACTTCACCAATTTCTTTATCATGCTGTTTCATGTTTATACCAAAGGCTTGGCAAAGTTTTCCTGGCCCGTTACATAGATTATAGATGTCATTTGTTTTTCGCCTTCTTTTCATTATATTGATTCCATCTTCAGGCTCAACAGCTCGAATTAGAACCCCACCAGGTCCTTTGGTGTCGCATGTAAAATTAAGCATATGATACATTCCATAGTTCAAGTAAACATAAGTTGTGCCATGTTTTGCAAAAAGTGGTATGGAACGTTTTGTTCTTTTAGCAGCATGTGACGCACCATCATCTGCATATGCTTCTGTTTCAACAATTATCCCACTACATTTACCGAATACCAATAACTTTCCAAGTAAGGCTTTAGCTACTTTTTCTGCGTCAGGTTTAAAGAAGTCTTTTCTCAGTTCTTTCATTATTTTTGTTATAATCCGAATATTTTTATTCTTATTTGTATTAGTCCTTGTATGGACAATTACGATAAATACCTTCTGTTAACAATTGGTGTTTTAATATTTCTTAATCTAATGCTGTTTGGTTTAGTCTCTACAAATAATTTAAGTATAATAGGCTCAATCTTTTCTAAATTTGAAATATCAACAGTGAAAGATTATGTGCTTTCATTTGGTATTCTTGCGCCAGTCATGTTTATTTTATTGCAAATATTACAGACAGTTGTAGCTCCAATACCAGGATCTATACTCGTTATTGTTGGTGGGCTAATTTGGGGGACTGTTCTTGGCGGTCTGCTTTCAGTAATAGGTGCATTTATGGGTGCTGTTATTTGTTTTTCAATTGCTAGAGCACTTGGTAGACCGTTTGTAGAGAAATTTATTAAACGAAAAGATTTAGAGTTTGCAGATCAATTTTTTCAGAAGTATGGTTTTCCAGCAATAATTATACTTAGATTGATCCCTTTCATGGCTTTCGATGTTATAAGCTATGGTGCAGGATTAACTAAGATGGATATGAAAAAATATGCAACAGCAACATTACTTGGTATGATTCCTAGTACTTTCTTCTACTCGTATTTGGGATTCTCATTTGGAGAATCAAATCAATGGATTGTAATTGTCCTTACCGTGATTGTATTGATTGTTTTCTTTTCTATGGGTAGAATTAAGAAACTTTTACTTAAGTAAGATTGCGCTTAAAGCTGAAGAAAATTAATGCTGCAATAGCAATTACACCAGCAAATATGAATGCATAATTTGGATTTAACTGCCATAACAAACCGGCAATTATCGATGCAGGAAGATAAATCATTCCTGTTGCAAAATTATATACTCCGATTGCTGTTGCTCTTCGTTTCTTTTCTAAATTAGAGATATACGCCTTGCTTTGTCCCTCATCTATCGCGAAGAATATTCCGAAAAGTATGAACAAACCTATGATTTCAAGTTTTGAAGATGCAAAAATAAAGCCAATACACATGACAATGTAAATAATGTATTCCAAAGAAATTATTTTTCTTATTCCTATGCGATCACCAAGTTTGCCTAGAGGGATAGAAGATAAAACAAATGAGATATTGAAAAGCGCATATAATAAAACCACATCTTTTATTTCAAAGCCAACAAAGTATGCTTTCAATAGCAAGAATCCAAAACTAAAATATGCTAATGAGAAAATTCCTGCCGCAGTAAGATAATGTTTAAAACCTTTACTTGTATTATTGTAGGAAGCAAAAATATTTTCTGTTTTAGCAGGCTTAGCAGGTGTTTCTTTTATTAATATAAGAATTATTACAGCTATTATTGATGGTATCAAAGCTATTTGAAACAAAGTAGTAAATGTGCCACTGCTTTGTCCAAGATATGATAAAATAACATAAGCTAATAATGGACCAATAATCGCACCAGATTTATCAAGTGCCTTATGGACCCCAAAAGATAAACCCCTATTTGATTCGTTGGTAAATGAAGATATCCAAGCATCTCGTGGTGGGCCTCTAAAAGATTTGCCAAATCTTTCTATGACTCTGAATACTGATGCTAAAATTAATGAATTTGGTATAAGAAGCAAGCTTTTAGCAATTGTAGAGAAAACATAGCCCATAATTGTGTATTTTTTCCTCTTACCTGTTTTGTCTGAAATAAAACCTGCGATATAATCAAGTGATGATGAAGCAAAATCAGAAAGACCCTCAATTATACCAAGTAATGCTGTAGATGCGCCAAGTATTATTGTGAAAAATATTGAGAACACTGAAAATATCATTTCAGAACTAATGTCTGTAAAAAGGCTTACAATTCCTAAAAAAATTATATTTTTATTTACACCAAGTATCTGTTTCTTCATAAATTATCTTTTAGATTTTTTCTTTTTATGAATTTTCTTTTTAGCTGCAACTATTTTATTAAGTTCTTTGAGAAGTATCTTAAATTCTTCATCACTCATCCCATGTCCTAAACAACCTTCTTTCAAATTTTCAAATTGTCCAGCAGGACATCCAACACAATGTAATCCATATCTGAACATTACTTCTGCAAGCTTAGTTGCATATTTTGAATTCTTTTCGAGTATTTGTGCAATTGTCATGTTAGCAGTTATTTTCATTTTTTCACCCTTTTTCTATAATTTTTAATGGCATTATGCAATGCTTCAGCACCAAGTACTGAGCAATGTACTTTTATCGGAGGCAATGTTCCAAGCCCCGTAATAATATCTGTGTTCTTTATTTTTTCTGCTTCGTTGATTGTTTTACCCTTTGCGAGATCTGTCAATATTGAGGACGCAGCAATTGCAGCTGCGCAGCCCAAGGTCTTGAACTTTATATCTAGGATTATGTCATTTTTTACTTTTAAGTATATCTTCATCACATCACCACATACGGGATTTCCTGCTTCGCCAACTGCGTCAGCATTCTTCAATTCGCCAACATTATGTGGATGTAGAAAATGTTCCATGACCTTTTTTGAATATTTTAACACCATATTAGTTCCTCCATGTCGGAGACATTTTTCTTAATTTATTCACAACTTTCTTCAATATGTTTACAGTATATTTAATTTCCTTAATAGTTGTTTGTCTACCTATTGTTAACCTCAAGCTCCCGTGTGCTTGTTCATCATTTAAGCCTATTGAGGTCAATACATGTGAAGGTTCTAATGAGCCTGAACTGCAGGCTGAACCTGTTGAAGAAGATATTTCATATTTGTCCAATAACATAATTATTGCTTCACCTTCTATACCAGCAAACCAGAAATTTGTATTAAACGGCAATCGTTTTGTTTTATGTCCATTAAGAAAACTTCTTGGGATCTTCAGAACTTCTTTTATCAGATAGTCTCTTAGCTTTATTTCAGCCTTTGATTCAGCTTTCATATTCTTTTTCGCTAATTTAATTGCCGCACCCAAACCAATTATCCCAGCAACATTTTCTGTCCCTGATCTCATTTTGTTTTCTTGGCCGCCGCCATGAATCAGTGGATCAATTTTTATTCCATTACGCACATAAAGGAAACCAACTCCTTTTGGACCGTATATTTTATGTGAAGAAGCTGATAGAAGATCAATATTCATTTCTTTAACATCAATAGGTACTTTCCCAATTGTTTGCACAGCATCTGTATGGAAATATACATTTTTTTTCCTGCATATTGTCCCAATTTCTTTGATTGGTTCAATTGTCCCGATTTCATTATTTGCATGCATAACACTTACAAGTAACGTATCCTTTCTTATTGTCTTTTCAACATCGTCAGGATTCACAAGACCATAACCATCAACATCAAGATAAGTTATTTCGTACCCATTCTGTTCAAGCCATTTACAAGTTTCAAGAACAGCATGATGTTCAATTTTTGTAGTAATTATATGTTTTTTACTTTCATTCGCTAAAGCAAGTCCTTTGATTGCTAAGTTATCAGATTCTGTTCCGCCTGAAGTGAATATTATTTCGTCTGGTTTTGCATTTATCAAGCTTGCAGCAGTTTTTCTTGCACTCTCTACAGCATCTCTAGCTCTTTGTCCTAGAACATAAAGCGAATTTGGATTACCAAATTCTCTCGAGAAATAAGGACCCATTGCTTTCAATACTTGCTTTGCAACAGGTGTAGTCGCCGCATAGTCCATATAGACTTTCATATTAGTCTCCTTCTTGCGAACAAACATGCTCTACAGTTATTTGGTATCTTAGATGCAACTTGTCTGTGTATAGTACAGATACATTGCTTTTTTTTGATTTCTTCAAGTATGTCCTGTATTGCAGATACAGTATCAATTGGTGTTTTGATCTTTGCAGCAATCTTTTTTATCTTCTCTTGAATTGATTTTTCAATATGTAGGGTTGCGCGCTTTTTTGTTATGTACTGAGATACCGTAGACTCGCGTAATCCGAACAATTCAGCTATGTCCTTTTGACTCTTTCCTGATTCCTTCATGTATCTAGCTAAGTGTGATCTTATTGCAGGTATTATATAGAACACCTCAATTTCTTGAGGTTGCATTACATTCTTCAACATAGTGAATTTTAGAAATTTCTGATATATAAATGTTTTCAAAACATTAAAAAGGAAAGAAAGCCGTGAATTAATTATGGAAACGGGCGAGTGTATAATAAAACCAAGACATGATTATGGGTATAAGCCTGATTCAAAAATTCTATATGATGTTATAGTGGTTGGCGGTGGTATTGTAGGGTTTGCATCAGCGATGTACGCTGGACGCTTAGGACTTAATACGTTGATTATAGGCGAACAGTTCGGGGGAAACATAAATCTGCCATATGTTGTTGAAAACTATCCTGGGTATATTGCGATTGGTGGAAGACTTCTTGCCAAAAGAGTTGAAGATCATGCAAAGGATTATGATATTGATATATTAAATGAAAAAGTTATAAAAATTGAGACTGGAAAGAATTTCAAAGTCTATACAAAAGAAGAAACATTCTCTTCAAAAACAGTGATATATGCAACAGGCACAACACTCAAACACTTGAATGTTCCTGGAGAAAAAGAATTTGAAAATAAAGGAGTAAGCTATTGTGCACTCTGCGAAGGTCCATTATTCAAGAATAAGGTAGTTGGTGTAGTTGGCGGTGGCGACAGTGCAGTAAAAGAAGCGATTCTTTTAACTCAATATGCTAAAAAGGTTTACTTGATTGTTCGTAAAGATAAATTAAGAGCTGAGCCAATAAATATAGAACATTTAGAAGGATATGTTAAGAAAGGCCATGTTGAGATATTATACGAAACAAATGTTAAAGAAATAAAAGGCGATAAACTGGTTACACATGTTGTTCTTGATAAGTCCCATAAAGGCAAAAAAGAACTTGAAATAAATGGTTTGTTTATCTATATAGGCCATATCCCCCAAAGCGAGTTGGCAAAAGAAGCTGGTGTTAAACTAAACGAAAAAGAAGAAGTAATAATAAACCGCAATTCTGAAACAAATATTCCTGGATTCTATGCAGCAGGAGACGTTGCTGACACCAAATTCAAACAGGCAATCACTGGTGTTGCTGAGGGTGTACATGCCGCTTATAACGCATATGAACATATAACTCACTGTTGCATAAACGGAAAAAGTTAGTACGAAGGATGCTCTTCTTTTATGCCTTCTTTTTTATTGACATAACGCGCTAGAACAAATAGTAAACTTGAAATTCTGTTAAGGTATGCGAAACTTTTTTTGCTGATTTTCTTCTTTGTAGAAACAGCTCTTCTCTCTGCTGTTCTTGCAAGTGCACGAGCATAGTCTATATGTGCCGCTAATGTATTACCAGAATAAATCGTGAATTTATGTATTTCACCAACTTCATTTCCAAGTTCATCAACATTTCTTTCTAATTCTTGAAGCTCTGCCTTGCTTATTGGTTCTACAGTTCTTCCGGCTAGTTCAGCCTGAATTATGAAAATCTTCTCTTGCAGGTTTTTGAGATGTTTGTTTACTCTTTCAATTTTTGAATTTGATCTACATATCCCAAGATAAGAATTAAGTTCGTCTAAGCTTCCGAGCGCTTCGAATATCTTATCATCTTTCGAAATTAACTTTTTGGAATCATAAAGCGATGTTTTACCGTCATCACCCTTCTTCGTATAAAATTTCATATTTTAATTTAGAACTGTAATCATTATAAGATTATCTGCTTAAAAGAACAACTCTGCTTTCTTTTTTTTCATTTGCAATCTTATACGAAGTAAGATCTTCAAGTTTTTTTGCGAATTCCGTTATTTCTTCATGCAAAGGCATCTGACTATAACCCATAAATCTTCTGGAGCCACCGACTGCCATGAATGCTTTGCATTCAACATATTTCGCACCGCTACTCTCAATAATTTTTGCGTAACCTTTAGGATCTTCAAAATTTAATCCTTTAGAAAGAGTTAATCTTATCACAGTATCATTGTCAAATTTGTCTAACAGCTTTATAGATTTCATTATTTTTGACCAGGAATTCTTTATCATTGGTCTTGATGTTTTTTGAAGCATTTCTTTATTGGTTCCATAAAGAGAGACATAGAGATTTGTAGGCTGATGATCAATCAATTTTTTAATCATTTCTGGATTTGTACCATTAGTTACTAAAAAAGCAGTCATTTTTCTGTCAAGGATATTATCTATAAATTTGGGGAGTTTTGGATAAAGTGTAGGTTCTCCAGCAAGAGATATTGCAAAATGCTTAGGATTCATCGCTTCTTTGAACGTTTTCTTATCCACAATTGAGCTTCCGCCAAAACCTTGTAGATATTTTGTCTGTTCTTCAATGCATTTGTCGATTATGTCATCAGGATTGTCCCATTTTTCATTTTTTCTTGGTAAGATAAAATCAAAGTTTCTCCAGCAATGTCTGCAATTGAAAGTACAGAAGAAAACAGTTGGACTCATTTGGATGCACTGATGACTGTTAATCCCATAGAATTTGTTCTTGTAACAGACATCTTTTCCGCGTATACATTGTTTTGTCCAATTGCAAACCTTTATCGCAGAATGCCTACCCACAAATCGATAACCTATATCTGTTGATTTTTTGCGTAAGTAATCAAGTCTTTCATCAATTTTCTTGCTGATCTTCGGAGGTACATTTAAGAAGCATTCTGTCATGAAAGTGAAAAACTTCTGAGTCTATAAAAACTTTCTGAAAACAAAAAGAAAAAAGAAAAAGCGAAAAGAACCTATTTATCCCCCGTAGAAAGAGCATTAACCTGAATTCTGCCTTGCGGCTATTCTGCTGAGCCACCATTTGGCTCCTTCTGAAAGTTGCTTTTCATCTTTTCTGTCAAGCAAATTCATCCATTCCTCATAACTATGAAATTTTCCAAGCATTTTAATCACCTCACTTATGCCATTTTGGCGGGTGAGGTATTGGCCTCACCCATCGTAATAATATATATAGAAGTTCGGCTACTAATATTTACTGAGGGGTTGTCGAGTATTACCACCTTGTCCACTGATTTTGATGTAAAAATGATAGAACTTGTTGTTAGAAAAGCAAAAAAATCTGATTTTAATAATATTAAACATCTTATCAAGGAACATTTTGAACGTGGTGGTCTTTCAAAGATTCCTTATAAGAAAATAAGAAAAAATACTGAATCTGAATTCAAAAAACATGTTGGTAAGGAGGGTACATTTGTTCTTGTTCTTAGAGATAAGACAATTGGTTATCTCAGTGTTGGCGTTTCTAAAAACAAACAGTTAGGCCTTAACGAAGGAGAAATTTATATGATTCATATAGTTAAGGAATTCCGTGGTAGAGGTTATTCGCATATTATGATGAAAACTGCTGAAGAATATTTAAAGAAGAAAAAAGCTGACAGTTGTATTATTAGTACACATATTGACAATAAAATATCTCAATCACTCTACAAAAAGTATGGTTACAAACCATGGAGACTCGTATTCAAAAGGTGGAATAAATGACGGCAAACATTTTTGAAGCGTCCAAAAAGACAAGTAATCTAATAAAAAATGATGAAGTTCTTAGTTATGATTATTTACCAAAGATGTTACCATATAGAGAAGGCCAAATTCAGGAAATCGCGTTATCAATTAAACCTCTGATCGAAGGTCAACGCGGAACTAACCTTTTTGTGTTTGGCGCACCAGGAATCGGTAAAACCGCATCAATCAAATGGGTTCTTCGCGAATTAGCGGATAATACAGATGAAGTCATTCCAATCTATGTTAATTGCTGGAACCTCAAATCAAAGTATTTTATTTTTTCTGATATAGCAAATCAATTAAAAATTTCATTTACACAAGGTAAATCTGCAGAACATATACTGCAACAGGTTTTGAATAGATTAAAAGAAACATCTACAGTCTTTGTTTTTGATGAAATAGACAAAGTTGACGATTCCGATTTTCTTTATCAAGTAGTTTCAATGTTTCCAAAATCAGCAATAATACTTGTAAGCAATTCTATGGATTACATAACAAGAATTGAACTAAGAATAAAATCAAGGCTCATGCTTAGAAATATGGAGTTCAAACCATACAGTATAAACGAAATTGCTGGAATCTTAAAGGAGAGGAGCAAACTTGCGCTTAAATCAGAAGCTATTGATCCTTCTTTAATCAAACAAATTGCAAATGTTACATACAACAAAGGAGACATAAGAGTTGGGTTACATATTCTTCGCGAAGCAGCAAAGATTGCAGAAAGCAAATCTAAAAAAGAGATTGACAAAGACATTGTTGTTGAAGCAATCAAACAGATAGAAAATACAAAAGTTGGCGATGAAGAAAAACTTAGTGCAGATGAACTAAAGATTCTTGAAGCAGTTAAAGAAAGGAATGGTGCAATTGCTGGAGAAGTGTTTGAGTTATATGTTAAAAAGGGTGGGCAGTTCTCTTATCGATCATTCAAACGTTATATTGAAAGACTTTCCAAATTAGGTTTGTTAAAAATTCAATCAACTTCTGCGGGGTTCAAAGGAAAATCAACATTGATTTCTATTACATAACATTAATGGTTGTTATATTTTCGGTATCTAAGAGCTCTAAAATTTCTTCTATACTTTTGCCTTTTGCTCCGCCTGCTGCCTGTACTGGACAAGTATTAAATTTCTTTCTGAAATTTGGTGGTTCTGTGCATATGTTTTCTCTGTAACATCTTGGTCCTATTTCATGTTTAAATTCGTCATATGCTAAAAGTTCTTTTGTGATAGGTATACCAATAACATTTCTTATTTCCCATTGTGCTACACCTTCAGTTCTTTCTTGAGCAGTTGTAATAATACCATAACCCTTTGCTTTTAATTTGAATCTAGCTTGTTGCCCCAAAAGTAGAGAGTACACAAGATTTGTGTCTTCTTTTTCTAAAAGACCCATTTGTATTTCATGAGCATATTGCATTACTTCTTTATAATTTTCTTTAATTTTATCTGTAAATGTTGGCGGGACAATGAATGTTGAATTATATGCTATATCTTCAACAGGTGCTATCTCAATTAAATTTGATCTTTGCCTGACAACTTGAGCCAACATTGCTAAACTTGCTTCACTACACATGTCCAAGGAAAGTGAATTGACATCAATGTCAGCACCGTAATCCATGCTGTATTCAGAATTGTATGTTGTATTCGTTGTTATTCCTTTGTTGAAATACTCCAAATGTCCACGTATGTCCCATGTTGTAGGTAATTTTTCGTCAGTTGGTTCCATATCATATTCTTTTTTGAGTATGCTTTCTATTGTTTTTCCCATTTCATCTATTTCTGGTACAGGATTACCTTTCAAAGCGGCTCCAAGTTTTCCGTAATAACGTGGCGTAGTAGAGATTATTACTCTAGTTAATGCACCTTCTGGCAATACATATCGTGCATCTTGTTTTGGTATACCATCATCAATTGCATCATCATAACAAGCCTTGCATGCTTCTGAAAATTTTAGCATAGACGGGTGGTAGTCTACTGGGTTTACGACTCTAAATGAAGTTTCCAAACCAGCAGCATACATTAAGTTTTGAGAGCTTATGTTTCTCCAAAGATAAATTGTGCCAAATCTAGTTATACCATCAAAAACAATTGCAGTAGAAGTGAAATCATCAGGTATTCTGTGTTTATTTTTGTCTACAATACTTCTAACTAACTTCTTTGCTACCTCAGGATCATTTACTTCTTCAACCATTCCAGCAATTTTTTTTTCTAATGGATATTGAGAAATTTTAACAGCAAGTGCAGGTATAAAATATTTATTTTCTTTTTCTCCCTGATAGAATGTAGTTTCCATAGGCATTTGGTATGCATTTCTTATTTAAAAATCATTCTGTTTGTATACACTTATTAATAGTAACCTTCAATTTTGATAACATCAAAGAAATCTCTTTTCACTTTTCTTGGTATACTCAAAGGTTTTTCTCTTTCAGCAATCGCATAAATTCCACCATTGCTTTCAATAATCATATCTAATGAACTTCTTTTTAAAGAATATATTACAGGCACTCCCAACTCGCCTTTCTCTTCTATCAATTCATCTAGATCTCGTTTGAATAGACGAACATCTGACTCTTTCACGACAAATGATAAGTAATTTGTAGATCCACCCCATAAAAAATGTTTTCGTTTAACTTCGCTTAATTGGCCTACTATCTCAGAATAAGATCCAAAATCTACTTTTCTTGGATCAGCATTATGTGCTAATGTAATGTGGATTCTTTTATAAGGTAAATCTAAGTCATGCCCAAATGAAGAATCTTTTATTTGTGCACAAATGTTATTGTAAGTTCTTTGTGTAATTATACGGTTTTCCAATAAATATTCTTTAAATTCATTTGCACATTTCTGTCCTTTCCTGCTATTATCAAAGAATACATTAACTGGGTAATTTGGTAATACCTCTACTGCTACAGATGTTGTTTTGTGCGTGCCATGATTACTCTGCCAATTTTCAACTGTGTCAGCATACCAAATTCTTCTTGTCGGATCATCACTTGGTGAAAAATCAATTTTACCACCAATTTTTTTTACATAATTTCCATTTGGAGCATCTGTAGTTAATGGTACTTCTGAAACTACTAATCTAAGTCTACCAAGTTCTGAAATTTTATTATGTTTGAATCTATAAGAAACATAAGCCTTATGCAAAGTTCTATGTTCTGGTGAACTTGAACCGGGTGGTCTTCCTATGAAATGATATTGTCTAGATATTGCTTTGTCAATCTTCTTTACTTTAATTCTTTTCACGCATGTCTAAACTCCAGCGGTTAATCTTAGCGTATCTCTTAATCCTGGTGCTAATCCTAACACAAAGATAGCAACCATAACGAATTTTCTGAGTTCATTATCTTCACAGTACTTGTTCAACAAATAAATTATTGGTAATATCACGGCAAGTTTTAATGGGAACATTATCCAAGGTCCAGCAATGTTTATCAAGAATGTTGGAAGCACATGTTGTTCATAATAATTAAAGTAAGTCAATGAAGTGAATGTTGCGGATGCATCAAAGAGCTGCGCGGCAATTGCATAAAAGGAAAGATTGTCTATTTTTATAAATTTTCTAGCAATCAATATTGCTCCAAGAGCAATCGCGAATACCATTACTATAACTTCTGCCCCATAGAAGTTTACAAACTTCAAGGAAGGAAGTTGGACTGCTGACATTATTAATCCAGATATAGTAAGCGTTTTCCAAAGAGCAAATTTCTTTTTCTTTTCAATTTGTATGCCTAAGAAAAATACTGCTAGTAGTATTACTGTAAAAACAAGAACTATCCCTGGTGTTGTTGTAAAAAATGAGTCGGGATAAACTCCTGCATCTTCAGCCACTCTTGCAAATGCAGCAGCCATGACCCACGGGATTAATCCATACAGAAGTTTTTCATTTATTTTTATCTTGAATTTTTTGAAAATGTAAAAAAGAAAATATGTGAGAACTACAAAAAGGATACCAAGTGTTATTGTTGAAAGTATTGTATATTGCATTTATCGTCTACCTATAAGGTATCTTTCTATATAATCAAGACGTTCATTTATTCTCTCAAGTGTTGCTTTCATTGAATCTACTTTTGATGCAATCAAATCAACTTGACTTCTAAACATGTCATTTAATGTTCTCATATCAAATTGCTGTTGTTGTGGCATTTGACCGTACTGTTGTGGTCCAGACATAGGAATACTAATTGGCTGTATTGGCTGAGGAATAGGTCCTTGATATTGCTGAGGAGGCATTCCTTGTGGCGGAAATCCTCTTCCTTGTGGCGGAAATCCTCTTCCTTGTGGAGGTCCCATTGGTGGCATTCCACCCATATCTGGCCCGGGAAAACCCGTGTCTATTGGAGGGAAATCTCCACCCATAGGTTCCGGCATTCCTAAATCTCCAAATTCATCATCTGTTTTCTTTTTGAATATATCAAATAATGCCATTTTAATCAACCTCTCAACTTTTTAACAATCGTTTGTCCAAATTTAACAGCCGCACTTGGACCGATGCCCGTTATTATATTATTATCTTCAATTATTTCTTCTCCTATATATGTTACGCCTGCTTTTTGTGCTTCGACTTTTGTATCAGGTGACCAGCCAGTCATTTTCTTCCCTTTCATTATTCCTGCTTTTATCAAGACTATGCATGCTAAACATATTGCACCGATTATCTTCTTAGAATCGTTAAATTTTCTTATTAATTCTAAAAGTGATCTTTCATTAAATAACATAGAAGAACCTGAGCCGCCAACAATAATTATTACAGAAAAATCTTGTTCTTTTGCATCTTTTATTAAAATATTAGGTTTTACTCGTGCACCAAGCATGCCTGAACATTCAACCGTTGTTGTGCTTGCAGTAACAACTTCTATTCCAGACTTTTCAAAAATCTCCTTCGGTTTAGAGTATTCCTCATCCCTAAATCTGGTTGGTGCTATCACCATTAGAACTTTCATATTTTCTTAAAACAGACCATATTATTTAAAACTTTATATACCAATATAGTATTTGATAAAATATGGCTAAAAAAGACGCAGCAGCAGATAAAATAGCAATTTTGAAAAAAAAGAGTATGGTTCCGGAGAAGTATGAGTTTGAATTGCTTAGCACCAGTGAAAGCGTTGAACCATTTTATTTCTGGTTGATTGATTTTATGAAAATACTCGGATTTACTGTTGAAAAGGTCGGAGAAACAATGGGCGCAAGCGTTGTTTCCGGTTTCTTCGGTGAGATGTCTATGAGGAGAGAAAAGCTAGAAGAACAAGGCATGAGATATCTACAAACAGTTAACACTATTGTAAAATCTGTAATTAATTTGCTTTATGATCTTAGAGAATTTGATAGAAGATTAAATGTTTATGATGATGTAAAGAGTGAAGAAAAGGAAAAGAAAGAAGCAGCTGCACTTGCATTGAAAAGAATATGGATGGATGAAGTTGACATAAGAAAAGGGAGAGCTAGCATAAACAGTCTCTCACTACCAGGTACCAGAGAAGGTCTAGAATTTGTTACACTTAGAGACGCATTTATGATGGCTAAGGAAGTTGAAGATGTAGACAGTATGGATCTTAATGATCGTGTGAAAAGAGTGCTTAAGGGGAGAGTAGAAGAATATAACAATTGGAAAAAGGAGAGCGAAAAAGAACTTCGCCAAAGAAGAAAGATAGAACTCACTTATCTAAAATCACAAGTTGAGTCATTGAGACTTTACACTCTTTGGGCAAAACCTTATCTTAAAGCAGCACAAACACTTCAATTTAAAGATACAAAAATGGGTGACCCGCAGCTTGTGCAAGCATTCGACCAAAATTATATTGAATTGATTGTGCGTGGAGTTAAAAAATATTATCTTAAAGAATTTCTTACCCCATCTGCAAACCAGTATTCATACGTACCACCAAATCTCTTAACTGATGAACAACAAGCGGTTATGAAAAGAGTGCGCGCTGGTGCTTATGCACTAGGTGTAATTGAACTGAAGTTCACATACCGTGCAAGACCATGGTTGCCAAATCCTACAGAAATGCAAAGACATTACGTAACTTTAGGTAAGATGAACATAGAGTTCAAAGGTTATGTGATGCGTGAAGATGAATATGAACTATTAAAGAAAAAAGAAGAAGACGAAGCTCTAGGATTTATTGAAGGAATAACCCAAGAGTCACTTGTAACACTAAGAGAAGACATAGAAAAATACCTTGGGGAATTGGATATCGAAGATAAACAAGAAAAGAAGGAAAAACAATTACCAATTCTTGATAGAATATTGTCTGGGGGCGTTTCCAAAGAAAAAATAGGGGGAGGCATACCGTTAGCTGATAGTGGTTCTTATTTTATGGAAGAAAGAGCTAAAGCTTTAGCAAAAAGAACGGTTGCTTTGAAATTGTGGGATTTATATGATATTTTCAAGAAAGCACACAGACTAATGGCATTTCCATATCCACCGGATTGGTTCCCCAAAACTCCTCCCAAACCAATTAAGTAACTTTATTTTAAAGTATAGTTATGGATATCTCATCTATTACTGAAACGTTAAATAAAATTGATACTGAGAGCGCCAAGATAAAATATTTGGAGAAATGTCTACTTGAAGAAAAATCACAAACCACTAAATCAAAGATTATAGATTTACTCAAAAAATTAAAAAAGGACAAGCTATCTTTCGAGAATTACTTAAAACAGCTTGTAAAAGAAAAGAAAATACAACTTATTAAAGAACTAATAAAGCAAAGTCCGGGTTTTAGACCGCCAAAAGAAGAAAGAAAAAGACAGAATACCCAATTGGAAGCTGTGATTGAATCCGAATTAGAACGAAATAAGCTAATAGAAGCATTGTCACCATCTGCAGCAGTCCCACCAAGAAATGCAGAAACACAAGTTTATGTCCCTCGCAATGAAAGATCTACAAAAGACGAGAGTTACACACTAAAAACAGCGGATAAAGGTTATAGATCAAAAGAACAAATAGAACCAAGTTCGTATGCACCAAGGATAGAGAGCCAAGAAGAATATAAAAAGAAAGAACCGTTTAAAGTAGGTATAGAAGATGAACAAAAGAAAGAAGAATATAAGAGAAAAGTGCTAAGAGGTATGATTTAAAATGCCGCAAGAAAATTTCAATTTTGAAATGAAACATTTCAATTCAATGGATTTTGGTTCATATGGTATAGGTGCATCAATCAATCCAACAGGTTCTCAGCTTGCAAATACTAATACTGCGATAAATTGGGGAGTAAACAATTTAGAGATCTCATTAGGTCATGGGATGAGATTTGACCAATCAGGTTATCTTGGACAGCTTGGAGGAACAGAAAGAGAAGAGCTAACAAGACTAGCAAAACTCAACAGAATAAATCTCAGTGTCCATGCGCCAATAGTTGAACCTTCCGGTTATTCTGAAGGTTTGTTCTCTGAAGCTACACGTCAACATGCATATCGCGAACTCAAAACTAGTATTGATTTTGCTGATCAGATAGGATCTAGGTCAGGTGTCCAGAATGTTCCTGTTGTTGTACATGCTTCAAATGATCCAATAGGTAATCCAATGCCGAATGAAAGATTGATTTATGTCGAACAAGAAACCGGCTCTGTAAAAGTAGCAAATCCATTGCCTGTAACTCTTGATAAAGAAGGTAAATATAGAGAGTATATTGCAAAACTTGGTTTAATTCCTGATCGGGATTATAAAGATTATGATACTAGTATAGTAATAACACCAAAAGGCCAAATGAATATGAAAAATAAATTACAATTTCAGCAGATAAACCAAGAAATTGCAAATGCTCGATATTGGGAACGTGTACATGAACAAAGAGCTCTAGACTATTTGCATCAGAACAATCCAACATTATTGGAAGAAGCAAGAATAGATGCAAAAGCACAATCAGAAAGAATCATGCATCTTGAAGCAGAAAAAGAATATTATAAAGGTCTTGAAAAAAATGACAATAAAAATTTAAGAACGCCCTTTGTTAGAACAGAAGATTTTGCTATTAAAAAAATAGCGGATACACTCTCTGATCTTGCTGTATATTCTGCTAAAAAAGAAAGCCAGCCAATGATAGTAGTTGAAAACTGGGTCCCTGAATCTGTTGCTGGCAACCCAGAACAAGTTAGAGATATAATAGCTGAAGCAAGAAAACAATGTGTTACTAAATTAGAGAAAGAACATTGGTCATCTAATGCTGCAGCCGCAACAGCTGATAAAGTTTTAGGTATGAATTTTGATATTGGACACGCAAATCTTTGGAAAAAATATACTAAGTATTCTGAAGCAGAAGGGAGAATGGTTGAATATTCAAATGAAGATATTAAGAAATGGGCTCAAGAAGTAGCTCCTTATATTAAACATGTTCATTTGACTGATAATTTTGGTGATGTTGATGCACATCTACCTGTGGGATGGGGTAATGCACCAATAACAGAAGTAGTTAATGATTTAAAGAAAGCTGGATGGAAAGGACGTGCGATACTTGAAACATTTGGAGCTCTTCCGTATGGTGGTGGGGCATTTGGAGTGGCTGAATCATTATATCAAACGGGTTTACCAATGATTCCAGGTGGTCCTAGTTGGGAAAGTGCAGCAGGTGCATACTTTAAATCTGGTTATGCGTTCACAGGAGTTCCAGTTAAGGGAGGAACCTACTGGCCAGACATAGGTTATATGGGACCGCACGCCGTAGGATTTACAGGCTTGCCGTATTCAATGGGAGAAAGAGCAGCGAGCGGTGGCTCAGAATTTTCAGGGGCGCCAATGTCATAATTTAAAAATATGTAAAACATTTAAAATTGAGGTGAGGTTATGCACAAAACAAGTGGAGAAAAAAAATATGTACTTCCGCCACAGATTAAGATGAGCGAAGTTGAAAAGCGCAAGCTTATCGGCGAATCTTATGATGTTTCTTACATATTTGCAAAGAAAATATTTGAATTATTTCCAGGTTTGATAAAATCAGTTGTTCTATTTGGTTCTGTGATGAAGGCAACAGTTACCAAGGGTAGCGATATTGATATTCTTGTAATAATGGATGACACAGCAATAACTCCGTCAAGGAAATTTGTAGATTGGTATAACATCGAACTTGCTAATTTGATAAGAAAAAGCGACCCAAGACTTCATGTTAATACAGTTACCCTGACAACATTTTGGGAAAATATAAAAGTTGGCGAACCAGTTGCAATAAATGTGCTAAGATATGGACTTCCACTGATAGATACTGGATATTATGAACCTTTGCAGTATCTTCTAAGAAATGGAAGAATTAAACCAACAGAAGAAGCAATATATAACGCGCTCACAAGATCGCCTTGGCATCTTACGCGTGCAAATTCTAGAATATTGTCATCAATAATTGATCTTTATTGGGTAATGATAGATTCTGCTCATGCAGCGCTGATGAAATATGGTGTTGTACCACCATCACCAGAACATGTTGAAAAACTTTTGATATCCACATTTGTTGATAATAAGAAATTGGATAAAAAATATGTTAGTTATTACCATGAATTATGGTCTGCTTCAAAAGCAGTTATACATGGAGAGCTTCTAAAGACTAGCGGATCCGACTTTGATAGATATAGACTTATGGCAGAAGAATTCCACGGAAAAATGAAAGAATTGGTAGAAAAGAAAAAATAAAGGTTTTATTACCTTAATCTTAATTTTTCTGCTTGTATGCTTCAGCATATCCATTAATGCCTTTTATTGCATCTGTAAGTTTGTTGAATTTAGTGTAATTATCTCCTGCTGTTGCTGTCAATGCTTTTACCGAAATATCTGTTACATAGTCAACAATAGCTTTGCTATGTTTTTCTAAAACAGCTGACGCCTCTTCGTTATATTCTCCTAAAACTATGTTTCTAACGCCGTCTGTACCCTTGTAATCTTTCATTATTTTCTGCACAAAACTCACATATTCTTTTATTGCTGTTGGGTCAGTTAATCCAAGCTGTTTAATCATAGGTTGTGAAATCTTTTCGCCAATCTTATCTATTTTTTTGTCATCTACCTTACCTTTAGCTATGAGCTCATAAACTGCAAGAGTGTCTTTTACTTCGTCATAAACTTGTTTGTCAATTTTTCCGCTTACTTTGTAAGCCTTACCAAATTCTTCAACAGTTGAAAGCATCCCTTCCAATGCAAAAGGTCTTGATGGATTTTTTTTATCTGCTTTTAATAGTGTTTCAATCTCTCCTTTAGCATAATTAGGGAATTCGCTGAAAACCTTTGGACCATGCACTGTCTCTACAATTCCTTTAGTAACATTTAACATGTCATCTAAAGACATTCCTGTTGGATCTACTGGCGTATACGTTCTGATTATGCCATCTAATCTTACTTGAGTATTTCTTTTATCAAGAACTGTACCTGAACCTACCTTATTGATTGTGTCAACAAGCCCATTTCCTTCAATGAAATACGATTCAAATTCATTCATATTAACTCACCTCTCTATATGTAACTACTAACAAGTAGTAATATATAAGGGTTTCTATATAGCTATTTTAAGGATAAGTTTATAAAAAGAGTAAGTTATTTTTGAAATATGAAGGTTGTAAAGAAATCTAAAAAGATTGGAAAGCAGATAAAAACAGATGATGCAACAGCTCATCCTACTTTAAATTTACCAACAGCAGAAGCACCTAAAGAAGGTGAAGAATTCTCACTTGCAAAAATGCTCGAACAATTCCTCGACAAAAAAGATGCAAAGGCAATAGAAGCATATTCAGGTGCAGTCTTAGGAAAATTCCAGAGGTATATTAAATCAATAGTCATGTGGGGAAGTATAAAAACAAAAGTTAAGAAACGAAAGACTTCAGATATTGATGTTGCAATAATTGTTGATGATACCGATGTAAGAAGAATGACTCGCGGAGAACTTAAAGACAAGCTTTTTCAAAGACTTTGCGAAATGGGCATTCCAATTTCAAAGAAAATACATCCACAACCATATCTATTAACTGAATTCTGGCAATACGTGATGGAAGGAAACCCAGTTATCTATAATGTTCTAAAAGATGGAATAGTAATATTTGATTCAGGTTTCTTTTTACCCTTGCAGATGTTGTTAAAGATGGGTAATATCAAACCAAGTAAAGAATCGATTGATAAACACATGTACATTGCTGACGAATTACTAGGATTAGCAGATAATACAATGGTCACAAAATTGACTTATGATCTCGAGCAAGCTGTAGTTTCTTCAGCACAGGCAGTTTTAATGGAGCTTGGGTATAGACCACCAGCACCAAATGAGACTGGAAAATTTGTACGGGATTTCCTTGTTATTGAAAAGAAACTTGTTACAGAGAAATATGCAAAAATTGCAGAAGATACAGTAAGATTATACAAAGATGTTGAGCACAAGGAAAGAAAACAATTTACTGGAGCAGAATGGGACAAATATTCTACTGAAGTAAAAGATTTTGTAAATACAATGAAAGAACTTCTTAAGAAGATAAGAAAAGCAAAAGGAGAAACATTCCTTTTTGAAATTGCAGAGAAGAAGCTTAAAAAAATTGAGGTCAGGCGCGAAGGCGAAATAAAGTCAGATAAAGAAAAGCCTGAAGAGAAAGCTGACAACATCATAAGAGAACAGCTTGGTCAAAGATAATCATAATCTTTAAAAACGTTTGATTTTTCGTGAAGTCTATGAAAGCACACATTACGAGCTATAAAAGAAGCAGACACATAATGCATCCAAACCAGATAATACTAAAAGTTGATGGTGTAGATACTGCAAGTGCTGCCCACAAATTTCTAGGAAAAAAAGTGATTGTTACAATCAAAGGCGATAAAAAAATGTTAGGCAAGGTTGTAGATGTCCATGGTGATAACGGTGCTTTACGAGCTAGATTCATTAAAGGTTTACCTGGCCAAGTTCTTCATAAAGAATGTGTGATAGAATAATTGTTCTATCGAAAGAATTAAATTGAAATGATTTTTTGTTTGAACTATGGTTAAATTCGAAGTTGTAACAGAAGGAAAAACTAAGTTTTATGTTAGCAAAGGCAAGATTTCCAAAAAATTACCAGTATTCTACAATCCAGCGAAGGAATTCGATAGAGATTTGTCAGTTTTACTTGTAAAAGAAACTGGTAAAAAGACTGTTTTAGATTTGCTTGCAGCTTCAGGCGCACGTGGATTAAGATTAGCAAAAGAAGCAAAATGTAAGGTTCATTTTAATGACATAAATTCAGAAGCGGTAAAATTAATTAAAAGAAATCTTAAGTTAAATAAATTAAGAGCAACTGTTACAAACGAACGCGCAGATAGACTTCTAACATGTTTAGAAAAGAAATTTAGTTTTATTGATATAGACCCATTTGGATCACCGATAAATTATATTTATCAAGCTATCCCGAAAATTGAAAAGAATGGGATTCTTGCTGTAACTGCAACAGATACAGCACCATTATATGGCGTTTATCCTAAAACCTGTTTAAGAAAATATGGTTCATGTCCATTACATGTTAATTTTGGACATGAAATTGCAATCAGAATCTTAGCTAAGGCGGTCATTGAGATTGCGGCAAAGCAGAATATATGTTTAATCCCAATTTTTAGCCATGCAACAATGCATTATTATAGAATTTATTTCCAGGCATCAAGAAGCCATGTTGAAAAAGTTATAGACAAGATTGGTTTCATTTATTATTGTAGAAAATGTAAGAACAGATTCGCTACTAAATTTGAGCATCGTGAAAAATGTTCGTGTGGTAATAAACTTGAGTTTGCTGGTCCATTATATATTGGCAATCTTTGGAACACAGAACTTATTGAAAAAATGAATAATAATGAATTAAAGCATAAACATTTCCTTGAGACAATTGCTGAAGAATCAAAGATAGAAGTTCCTTATTATTTTGAAACAGATGAATTCGGTTCAGCGGAGCCAAGAATTGAAGAGATTATCAAAAAATTAAAATCAGAAGGATTCAATGCATCAAGAACTCATTTTTCTGGTAAGGGTATAAGAACTAATGCAAATTTTGAACAAATTAAAAAAATAATAGAAAAAATTATTTCTTAAAGCTTCGTTTTCCGCCACACTGTGGGCATATTGTTGGTGGTATTGCTGGTGCCCTTTGGAAAGGTGGTTGATAACCGCATTTGCAACATGTCCATTCTGCCATTCTTGTGCCTCCGTTTATTCCTTCTCTCGTACTTTTTTAATTTGGTCTTCGAGTTTAAGTTTTTCTAATAGTTCCTTGTAACGATTTCTGATCGTAACTTCAGTTACACCAGCTACGTCTGCAACTTCGCGTTGGGTTTTCTTCTCTCCAACAAGAAGTGCTGCAACATAAAGCGAAGCAGCTGCAATCCCCATAGGACCTTTACCAGATGTTATTTCCATATCATTTGCTTTCTTCATGATTTCAATTGATCTGGAAACTGTTTTCGGTGTTAATTTTAGCTCGGAAGCAAATCTGTGTATATAATCCTGTGGTGAAGTTGGAAGTATTCTTATGTGCAGCTCTCTGCATATGAATCTATATGTTTTTCCAATCTCCTTTTTGTCTAATGGGAATGCATTACTAATTTCATCTAAGGTTCTTGGGACTCCATGACGTCTGCAAGCAGCATAAATTGCTCCTGCCACAACTGACTCCATGCTCCTCCCTCTAACTAAACCTTTTTCAGCAGCCATTCTGTATATCATTGCTGAGTCTTCTTCAGCAATTTTTGGAATATCTAAGAATGAGGCGATTCTTTTTAATTCAGCAAGTGCGAACTTCAGGTTTCTTTCAATTGGTGTTGAAATTCTTGTCTGCCATTTTTTCATCCTGTAGTACATTCTACGTTCAGAAGGCTTCATCTTTGTTAAATCGCCAGCTTTACCAATCTTTGTAGAAAGACCTTTGTCATGTTTAGTAAATGTTAACGGAGAACCTACTCTGCGTTTTGATTCGCCTTGTTCAGAATCAAATTCTCTCCATTCTTGCGAAAAGTCAATTAATTTTTCTTCAAGAACAAAACCGCAACTTCGGCATATGACTTCGCCACGCGATCTGTCCCAATATAATTTTGTGGAATCACACTCTGGACACTTTTTGATCTGATGCTGATGATGAACAGTCATAAAAATAGCCTCCTTTCGAAACAAAACCTTTATAAGAGGTAACTCAAATCGCTTTATAAAGATTTCTATATCATATATTACGTCTTAGAATTAATCAGACTGATTTATTGCTGTGTACTCAGGAATGCATTTCCACACACCTGTACCACCAGAGCGTATAATTGGGAGTAACGTGCCAACATCACTCTCGCCATTCCCATTCTTTATCAAGGAATCCCCATCAGTTAAATACCATATTATATTATCTTTTCCAAGCATATCTTTTGGTAACCCTAGTACATCAACCATAGACTCCAATTTAGAAATTGCTGGAATCGTTAATTCCCTATGCGGCTCGAGTTTTGTTCTTAGTTCTCCGAAATAATCATCCAATGCCCCTAAAGCAAGATCTCGATTGCAGCCAGTAGCTAAAGCTTCATGTAACTCTTGGAATAATAGCGCATTCATATTACTTCGTTCTAGCCCGTTTTTCTTTTTTTTCTGTTCATAATCATTGACTATATGTAATTTTTCGAGCAATAAGCAAGATAAATCTTCACTAAATCTGGATTTTTCAGAAATAATTAATGGATTCAATAAATATGAACATATATTTTGGTAATTATTTATTCCGTCTATTACAGAACTAAAATTTTTTAGAAAACCTTTATAATTAGACATTTCGGAATTTGTTTTAATCCCCAATTCTTTGTATCTATCTCCCAAAAATTTATTTAACTTAAACAGGTAGGCCTCTAAATTAATTCGTTTAGCTAAATAATCCACAGTTGTGCTATGTATGTAAGACCTAAATCCAGTATTAAATGAGCTTGCGCCCTTATTATCAGACATTCTATACAACCCCCATTCACGTTAAAGTGATAAAATCACAATCTATTTATAAAGTTAACTCCTCTAAGGATATCACCATGACAGAAAGAATAGACGGACTATCTCCTAATGAGAAAAAAAAGTATGTAGAAAACTTGAAACTTCTAAAGGCAGGATTCTCATTAGATGAAATCGAAAAACTTAATCATAAAGAAAGGCTCGGTTATTTAGAAGTATTAGAAGAAGAGGAGCTAACTAGAGTAGATAGAGAAGTGGAATTAAAAGCTAGCAGTATTTTTGAATATGATTCTTCTGCTGTACTTGGTCTTGAAACAATGCTGAGAGAAAAGGGCGTTGGCTTCGGTATAGAAGACACAAAAGTACTCAGGGACGGAATAGCTGGCTGTGAAGAATACTTCCAAAGACAATTAAAAGCTAAGTTTACTAGTTTTGAGGATGCCAAAAAATGGCTTAAAAGTGGGGGTTCAGAGTATGCAGAGCATTTCGAGGAATTGGAATCATATCTCGAAAATTTCCTTGATGAATATAAACCAAAATTCTTTGATTTGCTGGACAAGATAGACCAAACAAATTTATTTGAAAAATTGGGAGATCACGATGCTCAGACAGCTTATATCGCACTTGATGGTGTTTATCACGCAATACAAAAGATAGTACAAGAACCAACAAGACGCTTTGCGTTGCATGATAAAAATACTGGAGATAGGTTTGAACTGCTTGCTACATTAGAAAATAGGATTTTGACATATGCAAAATATTTACCTGAAAAAACAAGAGTAGAATTACTGAAGAGAAGACAACAACCAATTGTTGTACAGCAACCAGTTACTGATACTGGTTATCATCAGTAAAATTATTTTATCAAAACAGCATTTATGTAGCCTTCTTGACCTGGCCTATTTGTTATTTTTGCCTTTCCAGCCGTAGTTTCAATAACTGCTCCCTTGGTCATGACACCCATACGTGCAAAGTGTCTTGACGATTTGTTATCAATTACTTTTTTGATATCTGCTTTAGAAAATTTCTTTGTAATAGAATCAAATAAATTTACAATTTTCAATCCAAGTGCTTTTTGTTTGAAATTTGCACCGCGCATCCTTATTGTTCGTATCTTATTTTCAACACTTATCTTAGTGTGAGCTGGAGTTCTACCTAATTCTCTCTTTTTTTTATCTGCGAATTGTCTATACAACCCACCAGTAGATTTCTTTTTCCTTGCTCTGTGCCAAATTACCATAACATTAGCCAATTGATATACGCTTTAAAAACTTTGCTGTTAGAAAATAGTTTTATATATAGCAAATTAATAATTCAAACTATGGACGCAATGATAATTATAGCAAGATTCTTGATAGTTTTCATATGTGCATTCGTATTCGGCCTTGAGCGCCAGAAATCACACAAGCCAATAGGATTTGGGACATTTATTTTTGTTTCGATTGGTTCATGCGCACTTGCAGTTATTTCAGCTACATTATCACCAGATAGCCCAGTTGCACTTCTTGGTGCAATTGTAACAGGTATAGGTTTCCTTGGAGCAGGTGCATTAATCAAAACTACAGACAAAATATTTGGATTTACAACAGCTGCAAGCATCTGGATCTTTGCAATTTTTGGTTTAACAATAGGGGCTGGCGAATACCTAACTGGCGCAATAACCTATGTTTCTATTTGGGCAATAATACTTTTTGATAAACATCTCGAGAAATGGGGCATCGGTTCGTATCAGAGACGAATAACTATACGCACGAACAAAATTGTCTCAGGAAAAGAGATTGAATATCAAATAGCTATTGGCACTAAACAATACAAAGTATTGACGGCAGAGATAGACAAACAAAACAACAAAATTACTATGGTCTATATGATTGAAGGTTCAAAAGAAGAAATAAACAAGATACCTAATAAATTATATGAAAAAGAATGGTTTGATTCCTGTAAGGTAGAATAAAAAAAATCAAAGCCTTGGCGGAAATGCAAAATCAGCCGCATGTGTTGCTTTTTTTCTTCTGTACAAATAAACAGCTACAAAAACCAATGATATCATTATACCTAATGCTAATAGTGTATATGGGTCGCTGAATCTTTCATTAATATTTATGCTCGGAACAATAGTTTGATTTCCTGTTGGTGTCTGGTTAGTAGTTTGATTAGATTGTGGTATCGTTTGATTAACAGTCTCATTTATTGTTTCGTTAACAGTCTCATTTACAAGCGTAGCATTGTCTAATTGTTCTTGGCACTCTACTAATATTTCAGAACAGGATGCTCCTAAAAGTGGATTGCCATCTGTTGAATTATATTGGTTACATGTTGCATTTGGTATAGGTATCATCATTGCTCCAACACCATAACAATAGAAAGTTGTAACATTTGTTTCATTTGCTATTACTGCGTCGCACATGCATGTTGTATCATTAAGAACAGTATCATTAGTGCAGTTAGAAATGCAAGTTTTTGTTAGATTAATAAGTTCACCAAGGTAAGTGTAGTTTAATGTTTCACATGCCAAGGTCATATTATCTGGAATTGGATCAACAATTGTCCAGTTTTCAGGAAGTGTGTATTGTGTATAATTATCACCAGGATTAAATATTGCGCATTCATTTGTCTGGTTGTTTGTAACAAACTGGTTTGTTGCAGTTGCAATGCCTAATGCAAAAAGCATACTGAAAATTAAACTTGTAATTATGATTATATTTTTCATATTAAATCCTCCAATATACTGAGAACCTACTATTTTATAAAATTTGTATTTATCATTCTGAAGTTCAAATAAACATATATAACATAGTTTATTATGAGACATAATATGGTAAACCAACAGTTGGTAGACTGGATTAAGAGACAGGAAACAAAGGGTTACACAGCTCAACAATTGTATGACTTTGTAATTAAGAGGGGATATGATGTTAAAACTGCTGGCGAAGCGATTAATTATGTTCATACTGAACGTTACTATCAACCTGGATATTATCAGCCGGAGAATTTGCCTGAAGAAAAAAATACATTATTGTTTGTCATGATTGGAATTGGAGTTCTAATAATAAGTGTTTCATTAGCTTTGTTTATATTTTATCCAAATTTAGGATTAAATTTTGTACCAAATGGAATGCCTGAATTTATATCTACACCTTCAACTGATAGTAATATGTCAATAAAATTCTCTGAAGAAAATACTACTTTGACAAACATGACTGGATATTTAACCTGTGGTGGAATGGATTGTTTTAATGAAAAATTCAGAAATTGTGAACAAGCAAATGTTTCAACAACTTTGACAAGTTCAGTTGTTTATTATTATGAGATTATTGGTCCTGTTGAAGGTCTTTGTCAAATAAAATCAAGATCTATCACAAATCCAAATCCTGAATGGGTTGGAAAAGAAATGTATTGCAATTATGACAACACTAATGATTTCACAAATGAAACGTCTAAGATAATTAACAGCTTTATTACAGATTCTCCTTTAGGCAATTGCAGCGGCGAATTATACACTTTAATATCTGCTAAATAAAAGTTAAAAGCAAAACTTTAAAAGCGTAAAACCATGTTTTGTAAGTATTTATTTCAAACTTTGAGAGGTTTTTAAATATGGAAGTATCTAGACCGTTAGATTTGCTTAACGCGGCAAAAGATAAACGCGTTTTAATAGAACTAAAAAATGGAAGACAGTTCGTTGGAAAATTGATGGCATTTGACATGCACATAAATTGTGTATTAGAAGATGCTGAAGAATTAGCAGAAGGCGCAACCAAAAGAAAGATCGGTAAAGTATTTTTGCGTGGAGACACTATAATCTTTATATCTCCAGCATAATATTACGTTGATTTTACAAAGGTGAATTGAAATGACTAAGGGAACCCCTTCGATGGGTCTTAAGAGTAAAGGTAAGGTTCACATAGTTTGCAGACGATGCGGAAGACGTTCTTATCATGCTACAAGAAAAACATGTTCAAGATGTGGCTTTGGCGCAACAAGAACTCGACGCACATACGCTTGGCAAACAAGATAATTCTACACAAACTTTTAAAAAGAGAGTTAATTTGAATTAACTTATGAGCCCATAGCTCAGCCTGGTAGAGCGGCAGACTCTTAATCTGTAGGTCGCGGGTTCAAATCCCGTTGGGCTCATTCAAGAATGATTATAGGGTTTCCTAGTATGTCCACCATTATACGAAAGTAATTTTTCGTGTGCAGCAGCTTTATGTCTCGTACCATTTCGTTCATATTCTGGATGCATATATTGGTATAATAAAGAAAAATGTTTTTGAAGCAATTCTTCAGCCTTATTCCAATGAACATCTGATTCAGATTGGTTCCCTTCATCTTCTAACTTTTCTGCAAGATCATGCTCTTTAGCTGCTTCAACTCTAAAACCTATACATGTAATAGATTCTTCATCAGAAATCCCATATAATATTTTATATTCTTTAACCATGTAATCAATGATTTTGGGTTTATCCTGTCTATGATGTGCTTTCCACCAGCCAATTTCACAACTAGCTAACTCTTTACATTTGTCTTCTAAAGAATCATTTGTCATAATAAAAGAAAATGTAGGTTTAGACTATAAATATCTTTTGTAAATTTTTAATTGTCTTTACTTGGAAGATAGACAAGTTCCAAATAGTTTCCTTTATCCTTTTTTGGCAAGTATGTACCTATAACCTTGAGTATATCCTCTTTAGTTAAGGATATAGATTTATTACGCAATGCTTCATTATCAATACCTTCTTTTTCTTTTGCAATCATGCTAGCAATAACAGTTCTATATGAACCCCAATCTGTCGTAATATTGTGTTTTTTAAATTGGTGAATACCAGCTCTAAAACAATATTCTGGGATATCCAAATTTATTACATCTTCTATAACGTCCCACAATATTTTGTATGTTTTTTCTATTGTTTCTTTATCATTTTTAATTTTAGCATCAATGACACCAAATTTATTTCTCACATATGGCGCTACAAAAGCACTTGCGGTGTAAGCTAAATTATTCTTTTGTCTGACAGCATTAAATGTCATATTACCTAAAATATTTATTAAAGCGGATGTTTCTAGGTAATCTTTGTCAATTTCAGATGGTAATGGAAAACATATTTCAACATTACAATAATCTTTTGAACTAGATAACTCTAAAGAATGTCGTCCTGTAACCATTTTATCTGATTTTTGTATCTTAATCTTTTGGTATTCGTTACCTTTTGGTAATGTTCCAAAATTATTTTCAACTAGTTCTTCAAGATTTTCTGGGATGTCACCAGCAAAAAACATAGTGACTCTATTCGATAAAAAGTTAGCTTCGCAAAACCTTTTCAAGTCGTCTATGTTTATATTTGAGATTGTATCTGCATTGCCCAAAACAAAAGTTGGGTTAGACAATGGACTTTCTCCTAAGAAAAGTTGTATTAAACTTGATTGCTTCTTAATAGCTGTAACATCAGCTATTTTTTGACCATATTCGTGCATAATTGCAGCTCTTTCTTTTTTTATAACATCTGAATTTAGATCTGGTGTTAAAAATCCTTTAACAGCTTTTAAAAATATATCAAAATCCTCTTTTAACATTGCATTATTATTGTTTGTAATCATCATTTGTTCTCCACCAGTTAAATGTGAAATATTCAGCCATTCCTCCAAATAGTAGTAATCCCTAAATTCTGGTAAATGATTCATATGCTTGTTAGAAGAGTTTGTAGCCACATGCTCAAGGAAATGCGCAGTTCCCATAGGAACACCAATTACTTCTTCATATGAGCTTCCAGCATCTATTGCAACTTCTGCTGATATTATGCCTTTATCAGCTGTCGGACAATAAAGCACTTTTAATCCGTTACTAAGTGTAAATTCTTCGGTTTTCATATATGTTACCACTATTGGATAGTTATTTATAAACATATTGAATTATAAGTAAGGATTATAAGTAATTGATAAGTTTAAAATTAAAACGGGCCTGTGGCGAAACGGTATCGCGTCCGCTTGGCGTGCGGGAGGCTCCGGGTTCAAATCCCGGCAGGTCCATATTCATAAAATTTACTTCAACTGTTAAATTTATAAATTAAAAAAGTCTATATTTTAATATGAAAATCACAAAAAGTCTTGAAGCTGTAAGCTGGCCTAAGCAAGAAAAATCTGAAACTAAACATGTAGATGTATCATTAATTAGCTTAATGAAACATGCCGAAATAAGAACTGCATCTGAAGCAGAAGGTTACAGAAGCAACCCAACTGACGGTAATACAAGACTGTAGTTTTAAAATGAGGATATTTGTTACAGATTCCTTAAAGAAACTTTTCTTTATAGATGTAGACATAAATAAATTTAGTATTGTAAAAGAACTTCTGAGATATTATGATATACCAACTGAATTAGTTATAGTACGAAAAAACGGCGAGATAGTAACAGAAAATGTTCCTATAACAGAAGATATTTCATTGGACATAATAAGACATCTTGATCTACCAAAACTTTCCACATTGCCGGTATTAAGGCAGAAAACTAAGGATTCTATTTATATTAAAGCTGTTCAAAAATTTGACACAAACAAAAATAAAATCACCATATTTGAACGTGAACTTAATAAAAAAGATTTCATAAATTTATTTGAAAATACATTTTTGGATACGATTAAAAAATATGACATGATTCCCAAACACCAAAAAATAGGAGTAGCGCTTAGCGGAGGAAAGGACAGCGTTTCAATGGCTCTTATTATAGGAAAATATTTTAAAAAACTTGGTAATCCAGATATAACAACTTATACTCTTGAAGGTTGGGGCCAAGAACAAGAAAATACATACAGATATGCAAGGGAAATACCAGTTAAATTTGATTTTAAACATAGAGTCATAACAACTGAAGAGATTACAAAAGCATTTCATTTAAATAAAAAGTATGAGAAAGTATTTGAAGAAATTGTGAAGACAAAAAAACTCACTCCAAATGAGAAAACATTGGTCCTTGCACAAACCCAGCGCAGAATGGTTGAAATAACTGCGGCAAATGATGGCATATACAATTTGTTTTTTGCATTAAATAAAGAAGACCTTCTTTCTGAAGTAATATTAACATATACAACAGGACATCTTGCATTTTCACTTCCAGTAAGACCTGTTGCACCATTTACATATTATTATCCACTAGCATTTCTTTCCAAAAAAGAAGTAGCAATATATCTAAATTTGGCATATCCGCAGTACATAAATCAAGAACCTTCACAACTAGTGGAATGTGGTTCGCAAACAGCGCAGTTTCACATAAAATTCTGTGATAATTTATTTGAGATATGGCCAGGAATAGAATACGAATTGTTCAGTGCATACAAAAAAATAACTGCTTACATGAAAGACAAGATAGTTTTGTCAAAATGCAGAAATTGTGGTTCTACATTAGTTGACGAAAGCAATGATACATCCAAACTTATGTGTGGCGGATGCAAAATCTATAAAAAACTTGGATTCATCAAATAATTATTCTAAATATATACCTGGTACTTCATCGCGGGCCTTTACTGATTTATTTTTTGGATCATATTTTTGGGGATCGTCTGTTGAGTATAAGAATACATCAAGTCCAAGTTGTTTTTCAAAAAATGATATATTGCTATCAAACAATTTGTAGTTTTTTGGATTAACATATAAATATGCTTTTTGGGGAGTTGATCCTCTTCTCGTCACAAAATCACGCATGCTGTAAATTTCATTTAATGAATTTTTTATGATTGATTCATATTTAATTGCATAAGGATTTATTGTCATTGTATCTGAAATTGGCCATTGGGATTCAGAAATTAAACCATCTTTGCCAATTTTTGACCATAAATCCTCTGTTATATGTGGTGCAAATGGGGCCAAAAGCTGTGTCTGATACTCGATTACCTTGGATATTGTTTCTTTGTTTGGTTCTTGTTTTCTTTTGAGATACCATGCAAGATTATTTTGAATATCATAAAATCCTCTCGTCAATGCGGTTCTGAAATTTGTTTTATCAAAAGCTTCTGTTGCTGCATCTACACATTCAGATAGCTTAGACTCCATCCAGTCATCTATAATATCCTTTTTATCAGAACCTTTGTTGTAGTTTTCTAGAGCAAAATCATACCATGCAGATAATTTTTTCTGCCATATATAAGCAATATCTGGATTAAAATTCGAATCAGCAAGTCCTTCTCCCCCTTCCATCAAAGAAATTCTCGCAGCATCTGCAGGAATATGCTCAAGTAAATCCTTAATTGTGTAAAAATTACCCTTTGATTTTGACATCTTTTCTTCATCAACTAAAAGCCATCCATTAATTCCGAAACCCTTCGGCCAGTACTTTTCCGGGAATATTGCTACATGATTAAATAGAGAAAATGTGAGGTGATTCTGAACTAAATCTTTTCCAGACCCTCTAAACTCAAATGGATACCAATATTCAAATTCATGTTTTATCTCTCCCAATAAAGTTTTGTCTATACCCAAATTTTTACTGATTTCTTTAGCATCGCCTTTATCCAGAAATATGAAATCGAAAAATTTACTGTCTATTTTTGAAGTATCAATTCCAAAATCTTTTGCGTGCTCTAAATACTTTGATATTGTATAATAAGCCATGTATATAGTGCTGTCGGACAATGATTCTATAGTCCATTTTTCGTCCCAAGGTAATTTTGTTCCGGTTCCGCGTTCTCTAGCGCAAGCCCAGTCTTTCAACCAATCAATAGTATGTTCAAACTGTGGTCTTATTGTTTCTGGGTAAAGTTTCAACTTAGAAAGCGCATCTTTGGTTTTTTCTTTCCACTCTTTGTTGCCATATGCGATAAACCATTGATCTGAAACTATTTTTATAACACATTCACTAAGACATCTGCAGAACACTTTTTTAGATAAATCATAAAATACATCTGCTTCACCAGCATTGATTAGGTCATGTTTGACATCATCTTTTGCAATTTCAACAAGTTCTCCTGCATAAGGTCCACAATTTTCATTCATTGATCCAGTATAAAAGCCTTTTTTGTAAACTTGGTTTGTAAGTTCTTCAAGGGCAGGATCATTCTGGTTCTTTATCTTCATTTTTTCTACTGCTGTTTTTGCTGGTAAATTATCTTCTTTTTGAGATTCGATTATCCTTACTTTTTTAATTGCTTTTTTTTCTATTAATTCTTCAAGACTTTTATCTACCTCTTCCAAAATATTATGGTAATAGGCAGCATTACTTGACATTGGTGTTGTCTTAATATTGCTTTTTTTGGAATTTATTATTGGTATTGGCTGAATTGCTTTTATCTCTTCAACATTAAGATCATACTTGACTAATTCTTCAAGATTTGTTTGCAAATCTCTTAAAGCAACATAGTCATAAGGAGCATCACTTGGTACTGATGTTACAATACCTGTTCCAAAATTTAGTTTACAGAAAGTTGCCGGCAATATCGGTATCTCTCTATTAACAAGTGGAGCTTTAACTTTCTTGCCGATAAGCTTTTTACCGTCAATTGAACCTAAAAACTCTACTTTTTCTTTTTGATACTTAAGTTTTTCAAAACATTCTTGGCTAACCACCCATTGTTTACCGTCAACATTAGCTAAAGTATATGTTACGTCAGGATTTACCCAAAGATTTGTCTGCCCAAAAACTGTTTCTGGTCTTAATGTCGCGGCCATAAGCGAATAATCATCAACGTCAAATTTTAAAAGTGTGAACTCTTGCGGCATTTCACCTTCTCCCTCGGAACGATCATGATCTCCAACTGCCATTTTATCATTTGGACACCAAACAACTGGATGTTTACCTGTTGTCAGATAACCATTCTCTTTCAGCTTTTCAAATTGCCAACGTATGAATTTATCATATACAGGATTTAGGCTAGATGTCAGAAAGCTCCTTCGCCAGTCTATGCTTATTCCTAATGATCTGAAAGCATTTTCAGCATAAGGAACAAAAACATCCACCCAATGTTGAACATCTCCAAATTTTGGAATTTCTTCCTTTAGTATACCCATCATTTCCAAAGCTTCTATTTGAGAAGATTCTCCTTCTTTTACTCTACGAGCAGCTGCAGTAAGAGGAGTGCCAGTACAATGCCATCCCTGTGGATAAAGAACATTGCAACCTTTCATGCGTTTGTATCTTGCTAAGACATCACATCTTGTAGCTGTGAATGCATGCCCTACATGTAGAAGACCATTTACATAAGGTATTGGATAATTTATGAAAAATTTATCTTTAGAATCATCTGCGTCAGCTTCGAAAGTTTTTCTCTTTTCCCATCTTCCTTGGACTTCTGACTCTAAAGTTGTCCATTTATTTTTGTTCATATAATTACCCCTATATAGTAGTTATTATAATAATAATTTTAACATTATAAAGCTTTCTGGTTCAATTATTAAGCGTCCAAAACATAGATAAATCCTTAAATTTTGTTTGATAAATATGAAGATTTTCAAACCAAATGAAGATGGATGGTTTTGTGGCTACTGGAACGATTCACCAATTCAGATAAAATATTCTGATAATCGTCCTATTAAACAAGAAGAATCACATAAACATGAGTTCAAAGAGTATTATTTAATTATTGAGGGTAATCTAACACTTGAAATAAATAAAGAAGAAAAAACACTAAGTAAGCTTGAACTATTAATGGTAGAGCCTGAAGAACTTCATAAGATAATAGATAAAAGTGAAAATTGTGTGTATATAATTATAAAGGAGAAATCTTGTAAAAATAATATATGGAAAACTGTATTTTTTGCAAAATCGTAAAAGGAGAAGCACATGTAGATAAGATTTATGAAGACAAAGATGTAATTGCATTTCTTGATTTAAACAGCCTTACTAAAGGGCACACTTTAGTTGTGCCTAAGACACATAAACGATGGCTTTGGGAACATAACGATAAGGAATACTGTGAAATAATGAAGGTTGTTAAAAAAATTGCGAATGTTATGCGAAGTCATTATAATATAGAATGGGTTGAAATGGTAGTTGCTGGTATGGGTGTACATCATACGCATGTACATATTTTGCCGAGATTTCAAAATGATGGTCACAGAGAAATTCCTCTTGAATCTACAAGAGAAAAAACATTCTCATTAGAAGAACTAAGTGAGATGACTAAAGACTTAAAGAAAGCAATAGATAAAGAATGCTAAATTCTGGTTTATTTAATCAAATATGATTGTTTACATTTAACACAATAAAAATATGAAGTACTATTATATGGTTTAATTAAACTTTTACAGTCAGGGCAAAAAGGTTGTTCTATTTTCCCATGAAACATTTTTTCAAGTTCATTTTCTGTAAAAAATTCATCAATTGTCGATTTACGTCTTTTTGGAGTCTTAGGTTTAATTTCTACGTCTGCTTCTGACATAAGACCAATATTTGCTTGCTTATGTTCAATATATGATTCTGGTGTAAGAAATCCTTCCTTTCTGTAGTTTATACAGGCTTCGACTGTGTCTATAGAAACATTAAATTCTTTAGCTAGGCGCTCTGGTGTCATCTCTTTCCAAACCGCCAATATTGATATATCTGCTATCATGCGTTTTGATATTTTTCCCATTTTAAATATTAACAAATTGTTACTATTAAATTTATTTATTGTCTTACAAAAGATTTTAAATAGTGTATATTTAAGACTTATTTATGTCGGAGTAGTTTAGTGGTAGAATGCTGCGCTCATGCCGCAGAGATCGGGAGTTCGAATCTCCTCTCCGACATTCTTTTCCAAAAGTTTTTAAATTTGTACCACTCAATAGCGACTATGCAAGCGCTGGATATAGAAAGGATATTGAACGACAAACAGTTCGAATGGGTAAATTATACGTATAATCATTATTCTAAAGCAAGTGTTTTAGTAGATCTTGGTTTATTCGATAAGGACTATTATTTCGGCAGAGGAGATAATGTTGCTCTAATAAGATGTTTTGGTGCTAATGTAAGTGATGCACAATTCACATTTTTAATAAGAAATGAAATAGGAAACGAAGGGAAATTAATAACGATTGATAGATCACCGCATCCACTTTACAAAAGAGCAAAATGTATCTTTGATAAATATTTAACAAAAACTAAAGAATACTATCTTACTCCAGAAGGAGCAAAAGAAATTTGTGATATGTTTGATGGCTCAAATATTATACCTTTTGTGCAAGAGATTCCACCATTTCCTAAAGAAATAAAGGATGAATCCTTAGATACAATTTTTACTCTTGATTTAGAATACCTTCTTAGAATAAACAAAGATGATAGGTCCATCCCAGAAAGATTATTTTTAGAAACTTATAAAAAATTAAAGAAAGATGGCACGCTCATTGTACATGCTGACTTTCCAGAAGATATCCCAGCATATTGTAGTATTATTACAAAGGTTGTTAAAGAACATAATTTGGCTTTTGCTCCAGATGTACTCGACTTTTTAGAAACTATGCCTAGGGCTGAAGCTTATGATTTTGCGCCAGAATATGATCCAAATGATGACGTATGTCCATTCGGCCAAGAAAAAACTGCCTACGGCTTAATGGGAAAATTAAAGAAAAAGATGGAAGAAAACCCACATATCACTATGTTCAGTGGGTACTGGCTTGTTGCAAATAAAGAAGAAGGGAAATAGAAGAAACGTATATAAGACTTAATTTATTTTATTTAAACATGTATAAAAAGGCCTTTTTAGCATTAATACCAATTCTTTTCTTATTTTCAATAACATTTGCGCAAGTTGATGTTGAACATGTTTCTCAGGCGACGGTACGAGGAAATGAAGTTTTTACTGTAAACTTAAAAGTAACAATGACTGGGCCGCAAAATGCAGTTGATGTTGCAGAACTTCTTCCAGCAGGTTGGGAAATAATAAGTTGGGAAATTAATGGATATGATAAGTCTCAAGTATCATACGAATGGTTAGGCGCATATGTATTCAGTGGTAAAGAAAGAAGTTCAGCCCACTGGAACCTAAAAAATGTCCAAAATGATTTTACTATAACATATCAAACAAAGGCAGTAAGTGAGAATATCCAAACAGAATTTGTGACTCTTCTTGTATATCCGAGCGGATTCACTTCTAAAACTTCGATTATAAGCGTAAGTCCTGGCGCAGGTATGATTTCATGTGGTGATGGTGTATGTGGTGTCAGTGAAAATATATTCAATTGTCCAAGCGACTGCAAACTGGAGTTACAATTACCATCAACTGATATAATGATAACAATAGCTTCCATAATTATCGCAATTATAACTGTAGCGATTACTTACAAACTTAGGCACAAGATCGCTGAGGCTGGCGAAGGAATTGCGGTATACTTGCCTAAGAAAAAGGAAATGCCTCCAACAGAAATAATATTCCCCGAACAAAGAAAAATGGTTAAAGAATATGCTAAAAAAGAGGAAGAAGAAAGGATTAATCTGCCTCCCATTAAAAAGTATTCTGAGGCAGAAGCTATGAGGCGACTTAAGCTTATTGCAGGAAACAAAAAGAAAAAATTTAAGAAGTATAAAAAGAAGAAATAAATGGGTGTTAAATTATGAATGATATTGTAAATGGTATCTTAGGTATTTTAGGGATAATAGCTACAGTGAACCTAGCAATTTCGGGTTACAATGTTTCAGTTCCATTAATTGGATCATTAATATTTTTAGGCGCTCTGCTAGTGATTTTGTGGAAATGAAAATTAAATTTTATTCTCTAAGTGAAATAGAAAAAATTAGAAGTAGCAGTGTTTTAGAAGGAAAAAGAATTTCACCTGACATAAATATTGATTACATTACTTCAAAACATGTTGGGTTCTCCTGTTTTGATAAAAAACTTGATACAAAACATTCTGTAATCTATTTTAGCGAAAAAAAATTCCCAGATTCATGGCTTTGTGATTGTAAATGGTCCAGCTTGAAGAAAGGGTTATGCAAGCACATACTCAGTGTATTTTTCAGACTCAATCAAGATGAAAATTTTCTGAAAAACATTGAAAAGGAAAGGATTTCAAATTAAATTTTGGATATCCCAAGTTTCGTTATAATAATTGCTTATACGATTATGCCCACAAGTCCTACAGAAATACTTTTTCTCGCCTGTTTTTTTGTTAGTCAGTAAAAAATCTGCGAAACATTGGCAACTACATCGTGGAATTACTGATATTACTTCTATTTTTGTCAATTTTATTGTTCAACTCTTTATGTTATTAATCTCAGAAAACTTAAAATAGGTTAAATACTTTTCTATAAACTGAAGATGTCAAATTATAACGTTCATGCAGCGGCGGGAGTTATTGTATCGCTAATATTAGCATTCTTTCTTTACACATTTGTTCATATGGATCCATTGATTTTAGCACTTGGTGTTGTCATTGCAGTTATCTCATGCGAATTTCCTGATATAGATTATAACAAATCAATGCCGAGAAAGGTAATGCGCGGAATAGTTCCGGGCGTAGTCATCTTTTTTGCGCTGTATTATTTCTTTACTAATCAGATGTGGAACGCACCATTACTGAATATTATCATGCTTGTAATTGTTGCGGTAGGTTTCATACTCACTTATGAAAAATTTATACCACATCATAGAGGACCAACACACAAATTACCAGGACTTCTTGTTCTTGTAGTTGCTTCTGTCGCAATTGCATTCCTTTTAGGGTTCGGTTTCATAAATGCAATGTTATTAGCTTTATTCGCAGTAGTTGGCTTTGCCGTACATCTTATACTCGATCACTTGTAAAGGCAAATATTATAAACCAATTGTAGGTTAGTAGTTTTATTGCCTCAGTAGCTCAGCAGCCAGAGCGCCTGACTTGTATGAAGAAACGTCGATGTCATGATCTTAGGAGATGAAGACAAGTCGATATACTGACTTTCAAGGAATCAGGAGGTCGAGGGTGCGAATCCCTCCCGAGGCTTATCTTAAAATATCCTATTTGGAAGGCTTTTCAGAAAATCTTAAATAGAATGGTATTCTTTAATATCATGGACAATTCAGCTGGCTTTGTAAGAAAAAGCCGGGCACTGCAACGAATCTCTACTAAGCAATCATTTCAGTTTTTACGTGATGTCTGGACTTTACCTCATCATGTAAAAATCAACTTAGATATGTTTGTTGTATCCCAAAGAGATAACCTTTGACAAAATTGAGTTGAGTTTTAGGATCAAATGGTTTTGTTGAATGGAACTCTTTGCTGAGTCCAGAAATTAATTTAGGGCTTCTACAAAACCTTTTTAAAGGGTATAACCTAATGCTAAAACATGGAAGTACCAAAAACATTTGAAGAATTGCAGATAAGCAGTGATTTGAAAAAGGCAATGAGAGAACTTGGCTATTCTGAATTATTCCCAATACAAGCACAAACCATCCCAAAGGTTCTAGCAGGCAATGACATAGTAGGCCAGGCACAAACCGGAACAGGTAAGACAGCTGCATTTGGAATTCCGATAATAGAACGAATCGATCTTGATAATCCATTCATACAAGCACTTGTACTTGTTCCAACAAGAGAATTGGCAATACAGGTATGTAATGAATTAAAAATTATAAGCAAATACAAGAAAGTTAATTTATTGCCAGTTTATGGCGGATCGAGCATTGAAAATCAGATAGACACCTTAAGACGAGGAGTACATGTTGTAGTCGGAACACCAGGAAGAATCATTGATCATATTGGTCGTGGAACATTAAAGTTAAGCAGAATCAAAATTGTAGTTTTGGACGAAGCAGATAGAATGCTTGATATGGGATTCATTGATGATATAAGATTCATACTTGAAGGGACTCCACGCGATAGACAAACGTTATTATTCTCAGCAACAATGCCTGAATCAATTCTTTTCCTAGCACAAAAATACATGAAAGCACATGAAGTCATTGCTGTCAGTAAGGACGAAATCACTGTAAAAGATACTGAACAAGTATACTGTGATGTTAATTATTTCAACAAAGTAGCCACATTAAAGAAAATCTTAACAGTTGAAAAAATAGATTCAGCAATAATTTTCTGTAATACTAAAGCTGGCGTTGATAAACTAGTTCATACGTTGCAACAGATCGGTCATCGTGTAGAAGCTATTCATGGAAATTTAACACAGTCAAAAAGAAATAGAGTGATGACTGATTTCCGTTCGGGAAAATTCAAACTGCTCGTAGCCACAGATGTTGCTGCTCGCGGGCTTGACATAAAAGGTGTAAGTCACGTTATTAATTATAATGTTCCAAATGAGCCAACAGCATATGTACATCGTATAGGACGAACAGGGCGCGCAGGCGAGATTGGAAAAGCGATAACTTTTGTGGGAGACAGAGACCGCGAAGCATTTGGAAGCATAGAATGGTTCACTAATATGAAAATAAAGAAAGTCGACTATGGCGTACCTGTAGGCGATATAAGACAACAAGGTGAATCAAGACAGCATGGTGACTCAAGACACCAAGGCGGAGGATCAAGACACCAGAGACAGCATTTCCAACGCAGAAAACAAGTTGAACATCGAAGTAATAGGCCAAATCGCTATGCGCTTGGCGAATTCTAAAAATAAAAAGTTATTTATTTAGGTATTTCCTATTTCACATTAGTTTGTGGGGTGTATGATGGGAGAAACTTCGAATAATTCTGATAAAAAAACAGCTTGTCCATACTATTTTTTTCATGATGGACTAAATTTATGTAAAATAACTGCTGACGTAAAATGTGATTATCAACAATTAGAAACTACAACTGAGTTAACATTGCCAAATTATTGTGGTAAGGTATGTGGCTGCAAAAAAATTGTGCAAACACGTATTGATGGAAGTGGTCATTCTACTTTAGAGAAAGAATTAAGCAAAGAAATGATAGAAATTAAAGGTAAATCGTCTATATCACCATCTGTTGGAGTAGGTAAAGCTTACAGCAGACTTGATGATTTTATGAGGTGTTAATATGGAAACTCAAAATATATTGCATCTTGCACTGATAATTGTTCTTTTAGCTGGAACAGTCTTTGCATGGTACAATTCAGCAAAAGAGATGGGTTTGATTCCAAGTCAAGGTGTGTGCAGCTTAGGATCAACAATGGCGGGTATCCCTATCTGCGTTTGGGGCGCAATATTCTTTACAATATCTCTTGGTTTGGCAATTGCTCTTTGGCTCATTAAATAGTAGAATTATTGTGATTAGTCCAGATATCATCATTTAAATCTTTGTAGACAAATTCAACTTCATCTTCTTTAACACAATTAGTATTCGCAAGCGCGTATAATTTATTCCTATTTATTTCCCAATAAAAAATTCGCCAAGGTATTTGTTTACTAGGAGTTTTACTTTCTACTGGATTAAAAGTAACATTGTCTTCATAGCTGTTAAGCAAACCAGCTTCTTCCAGCCGATAAACAAGAACTCTATCACTAGGAGCTAATCTATTATCTGGCGTAGATCCTCCGTAACCTAAAATGTCAAGTAGATTAAGTGCATTCTTTCTAACCTCAATCTCTGAGTCCTCTATTTTTGCATTTCTTAATGCCTTTACTACTATATCTAAGGTTAGTGGTTTGTTCATATCATTTTGAACTAAACCCCCCTTAAAAAGCTATCAGTTATACAAAAAGATTTAAAACCATACTTGATTTGCTTTAAACATGATAAACGATGTTGAAGAAAGAGTATTCCACTTTGAGGATAAAGCAGTGATAGATGACGAAACATTGAAAATGCAGGGCTTCAAATATGAAGGATCAGCAAATGTAAACCCAAAAAAGACAGGATTTTTCATGGTTATCAAAGCTGAGAAAAAATGGTTTGATACAAAAGAGACAAAAGAAGCACTCAAAAAGATGACTGAAGTAAAAGGAAAGGAAAAAGAGGAGATACTCAAGAAATTTGCTGAACTTGAAGACAGTGTTACAGCTGGGATAGGTAGTATTTTCGATTAAAGATGCGCTGATAGTCTAGTGGCCAGGATGGGAGCCTTCCAAGCTCTTGACCCGGGTTCAAATCCCGGTCAGCGCACTTTCTTAAAGTGATAAATATGGATGTAACCAGAACAATCAAAATGTTGAATCATTACGCCTCTAAAAAAAATAAAGAGGGGATGGCACAATTTGGTATAGATACTGAGCATGCTCTTGGGGTATCAATATTACACATACGTAGAGTTGCAAGGGAAATTGGAACAAATCATGAGCTTGCAATTAATCTTTGGAAAACAAATATCCATGAAGCGCGAATTCTTGCATCCATCATTGAGGATCCAAACAAAGTTACTAGTGACCAGATGGACGCTTGGGCAAATGATTTTAATTCCTGGGATTTATGTGATCAGTGTTGTATGAATTTATTTTGTAAAACAAGATTTGCTTATTCTAAAGCAATAATATGGGCTGAAAATGAAAAGGAATTTGTACGACGTGCAGGCTTTGTATTAATGGCAGCTCTTGCAGTTCACGATAAAAAAGCTGAGGATAGTAGGTTCATTCATTTTTTTCCAACAATCAAACAGTATTCAACTGATGAACGAAATTTCGTAAAGAAAGCTGTAAATTGGGCGCTTAGGCAAATTGGCAAACGCAACAATAATCTAAGAAACGAAGCAATCAAAGTAGCTGAAGAAATCCAAAATACAGATTCAAAAGATGCAAAATGGATTGCATTTGATGCTTTAAGAGAATTGAAGGGTGTGCGCTAGTAGTCTATCGGTAGGATACGAGCTTCCCAAGCTTGAGAGTCGGGTTCAATTCCCGACTGGCGCATTTTTCTTAAAATAAATAATTTTATAAACTAAAATTGATTTTTAATGTATACAAAATAATAAGAGTTGACACATAAGGAAATGGATTTACATTTAATTTTTCAGATAATTGGGCTTTCGCCCAAGGTAATAGTATTTTATGGCTTACTTATTCTAATTGGATTATTGCCATATAATCTAATCTTGATTGCTTTTGCGGCAATTCTTGACTTCTTTGACTATCTTTACGATGTAATGAAGTAGGCAATTTTATAAAGAAATTATACATAATTATAATTATGGAGTCCTCAGGCAAAGAAACGGAAGATTATAGGACAGAATTAAACAAAGTTTTCCAGGAATTAAAACAAAAAAATAATGAAAGAGACACTATCTCTAAGAATTTGAACAATCTTTATGACAAAGTAAAAGAATGTAGATCAAAGAGAATTGACTGTTTTAATGTCTTAAATAGCAGTAAGTCTGAACGTGAAAAATTAAAGACAGAAGTTAAAGGCTTAGTTTCTAAATTAAAAGAACATAAAGAAGAAAAGAAAAAGTTTGAAAGCGTTGATAATCCTAGAATCCTTAAAGCACAAATAAAGAAGATAGAATGGAAAATACAGACTGAAGTTATGCCTTACAATAAAGAGAAAGAACTTACAAAGATAAGAAAGGGAATTGAAGAAAAATTAAAATCGGTGATGCAGAAAAGTTCTGCTTTTAAAAAAGAGTCCTCAACAAGATCTGAAATAGCGTCCAAAGTATTTGAAGAGCAGTCAAAACATGAAAATGTTATAAAATGTGCAACAGAATCACAGAAACTGAGACGAGAAATAGAGACTATATCAAAGAATATATCTGAAGAAAAAGATAAGAAAAAACAGCTTAACGACCAAATAAATTCTTTAAAAAAAAGGATAGATGAACTAAAAGCTATGTTTAAAGAAAGTTCTTCAAAAGTTATAAATAACGAAATGGAAAAAGGCAAAAAACAGCTGAATGACAAGATCAAGGAAGTAAAAGAAAAGTTCAGCAAGAGCAAAAAACTTACCTCAGACGATATACTTGTGTTACAGAGCAATCCTGACGAGATCTCTTTTTAAAAACATTTATAAGATAATGTAACTCCTATAAGATTGTGGTGGGGATGACTAACTTTTATTACAATAATTGGGCTCTTTACACTAAAGAGGTTACCCTAAAAAACAACCAGAACTCAAGAAAAATTTATTTTTTCAGCAAAAACCCGCCAAAAGATGGGGCAATATCAGTAACTGTGGACGAATTCAAAGAACTCAATTTCGATGTAAAAGTAAACGAAAGAACTGGATTACCATTCGTAAAAAGGAAGGTATAAACTATGAGGAATGTTGAAATAAGAATTGACGGAAAAATTCCGAAAAAAGCAGTCATAATTGAAGGATTCCAAGGCGTTGGTCTGGTTGGAACTCTTGCAGCACAGTATATTGCTGATAAAACTAAAGCCAAACTTATAGGTTATGTCAATTCTGTACTTATGCCACCAATGGCCCTTTTGATAAATGGTGAACTAAGACATCCATTAAGAATTTATCATTTTAAAAATAAGAGTCAGGATTTTTTGATATTTGAATCTGAATTACCATTAGAAAAAACGCTCGTGCATGAAATTGCTGCAGAAATTGCAATTATTGCGGAAGACAATGATGCAAAAGAAATAATCTGTTTGGAAGGGCTCGCAGTACCAAAACCACCAGTTGAATCAAATGTGTATGGTGTAACAAATAACTCTAAAAATGAAAAAGTACTATCTAAACATGTTAAATTACTTGCCAACGGAATAATTGCTGGAGTAGCAGCTGCAATATTAATGGAAGCAAAAATAAGGAAGATACAGGCTTCATGTATAATGGCGGAAGCAAATCCAGAATTCCCAGACGGTTTGGCGGCAGCAAGCATAATTCTTAAATTGAATTCAATGTACGGTCTAAAAATAAATGTGGAAGAACTTCAGAAAGAATCAAAATCATTCGAAGATAAACTTTGGAAAGTAGTTGAAAAGGCACAAGCAATAAAGGAAGTCGGCGAAGTGCCTGGAAAAAGTTACATAGGTTAGGGGGATTGAAATGGCTAAAAAGATAAAACGAACAAGCGCCAAGAAAATCATCAAAAAAACCAAGAAAGTTGCTAAAAAGAAGAACCCATTAAAGATAAGAATGGCTGAAAGAGAGCCAAAAAAGAGAAAAGTAAATTGGGCAGCACTACCTGGTGAAGAACCTACAGAAGAAGAATATCTAGATGAAGATTACCCTGAAGAAGAAGGTTTCGGCAGCGAAGAGGCTACTGTAGAAAAAATAAAGGGGCCAGAAGACGACTACGAAAAGCTTCCAATTGAAGCAGAAAACGTTGAAGAAGAAGAAAATTAAAATTTAACGCCCAATGCTTGGAATTCTTTTTTCATTATTAAGGAATCTTGCTCAAGAACAGGAGACTCCGAAATTATTGTTATATTCATTTTTCTTTTTATGATTTCTTTTGCTAAATCCTTGAAATGTGGTTGACCCGCTATCAAAGGCATGTGATTCTTTTCATTCCCACCAACACCATTTTTCACTGTTGTAAAATTTATGCATGAAAAATGCGAATGATAATGCGACATATGAAAAGACATCCATTTGTCAAGAACTGCACCATAATTAATATGCCCGCCATTTCTTGCATAAATATGAGCAAAATCAACAACAGGTACAACATTTTTTACTGCTTTTGATAATCTTATATTCTCATCAAGATTACCGAACTGTCCTGCTTTGCCAACTGTTTCAAGTCCAATTTTACAATCACTTCCATGTTTGCTAAGTTCTTCACAAACATCTCTAGCGCGTTCAAATGCTTCGTCTTTTGATAATTTTCCATAAGCACCAGGATGAAAAACAATAAGTTTAGCTTCCATAAGTCTTCCACGATCAAGCGAATCAATTATCCACCTTTTGGAATTTGACAGTTTCACATTGTCTGTCTGACAAAGATTTATGAAATAAGGTGCATGAATAGAAAGTGAAACATTATTTTCTCTTGCAATAATTCCAATCTTCTTTGCAACTTCTGGAGACATATGCACTCCACGCACAAATTCCACTTCAAATGCATTGAGCCCCATCTTAGCTACATCTATTATCCCTTGATCAGTTCCCCCTGTAGTTTTTGTAGGTATACCTGCTGGTCCAAGTCTTATTTCCATTTTGATCACTGGAATATCATTCCTTCGCCTTTTCTAGCGATGGAATTAAGATAATCCATCAAGTCTCTGCTTACAGAAGTTGTGAAATATTTCATAATCTGAGTAGGAAGTATCCAGCTAAACTCAGAAAATTCTTTTGAGTTAATAACATTTCCTGCCTTGAACTTGACTTCATAGCAATATTGTTCTATTTTCGGGTTTTCAGATGGAGTATACTTTAAAATAAATCTTCCAACTTCCACACTCAAACCAAGCTCAATCAGGAAAAGTCTTTGTATAGCCTTACGTGGGGATTCTTCTTCCTTAAGTAAAGTATATGGAAACGTCCATTGCATTCTTGGGATCAACAGATTTTTGTTTCGCAATTTTGCTATCAGAACCCTATCATCGCGGTTTAAAATACCCACTACCCATTTTATTGTCATGACCTTATCAACACACTAATATTTAATAAATCTTTAGAACGGTATATTATATCATGATAAAAGAAGTAATTTTCGATCTCGACCAGACACTTATAGACAGCAAGGATGCACATCTTGCTGCGTTAATCGATGCTTTAGAGCGAGAAGGGTACCCAACAAAAATAGAATGGGTTTATGGTTATACTTCAGACAATATTGTTAAATATAACTTCAAAGATATTCCAGACGATATTCTTGAAAGAATAGTTTTACATAAAAAAAGGGTTCTAAGCAATTATCTTAAGCTCATAAAAGTACTTCCTGGTGCAATTGAACTGCTGAAATTTTTAAAGAAGAAAAAAATCCAGATTGTTCTTGTAACAAATAATACACATAAGGAAATAAATGAAATTCTTGAAGAGATAGGATTGACTGGATATTTTGATGACATAATTGGGAAAGAGGATGCTGAACCAAAGCCAAGCCCTCATCCAGTAATAAAGGCAATAAAAGACATAAACTTCCCGCTTGAGGAAATTATTTATATAGGAGATTCAGACACTGATATTGAAGCTGCAAAGGCAGCAGGCATTCCAGTTATGATTAATACACAATGTCATGATACTGCTGAATTAAAAGACAAGGCAGATTGGGTTGTTATAAATCTTAGGGAAGCATTAAAAATAATAAAGGAAATTATTGAAGAATGAAAGTTGCTGTACTATTTTCAGGCGGAAAGGACTCTACATTTGCTATCTACAAAGCACAGCAAATGAGCCATGAAATATCTTGCTTAGTGTCATTCATACCTAAAAACAAAGAAAGCTACATGTTTCATACTCCAAACATAGAATGGGCGGCGCTTCAAGCAGAAGCACTTGGACTTCCAGCTGAGAGATTCGAAATCGAAGGCCAAAAAGAAGAAGAGGTCAAGGAGATGGAGATTGCGATTGGAACATTGAAAGAAAAGTACAAGTTCGAAGGTTTGGTCTGTGGCGCACTTGCTTCTAAATATCAGAAAGAACGTGTTGAAAAAGTTGCAAAAGCATTAAGTCTTCATGTTGTATGTCCATTTTGGGATAAAGACCAGATTGAATATATAAAGGAATTATTGAATGTTGGTTTCAAAATAAAGTTCACTGGTGTTTTTGCTGATGGGTTTACTCCAGAATGGCTTGGTAAAGATTTAGATCAAGACCATCTTGATATGTTAATCAAATTAAATAAAGATAAAAAAGTCTCAGTTGGTGGCGAAGGTGGCGAATATGAAACATTCGCTTATGATGGTCCAATATTCAAGAAAAAAGTTGAGTTTGTTGATTCTCAAATTATGTGGAAGGATAATTCGGGTGTTCTTGATGTAAAAGAGGCAAAGCTTGTTGAGAAAACTACTTAAATAACAATTCTATTTCCGAGATTATGAAGCCTGTTAAAGACATAAAAATTGAAGGAAATATCAAAGTCAGCGATTTGATGGCACAATTTGTAGATGCTGGTGGCTTTGGCGCAAAGAAAGTAGGCGATGCAGCAACAATATACAAAGAAATGCTCGCTGACAAAGAATGTGTAAAATTCTTTTCATTTCCCGCTTGTATAATATCCACAGGCACACGTGGCGTAATCAAAGATATGGTAAAAAACAAAATGGTTGATGTAATAGTCACAACTTGTGGGATGATTGATCATGACTTGGCAAGACTTTGGAAAGATTATTATCAAGGTTATTTTGAAGCAGATGACGCTGAATTACGAAAAAAAGGAATTAATAGATTAGGAAATGTATTTGTTCCAAATGATTCTTATGGGATAATTCTTGAAAAGAAAGTCCAACCAATTCTTAAAAATTTATATAAAATAAAGAAAGAATGGTCAACAAGAGATTTAATTTGGGCTTTTGGTGAAGCACTTCAGAATGAACCTGGTAAAGAAAATTCAATTGTTTATTGGGCATGGAAAAATAAAATACCTGTTTTTATCCCAGGCCCAACAGATGGAAGCTGGGGCGCACAAATGTGGATGTTCTATCAGACACATAGAGATTTCAAAATAGACATCTTGAAAGATGAACAAGATATTTCAGATATTGTATTCAATGCAAAGAAAGCTGGAGCACTAATGCTTGGTGGAGGAATCTCTAAACATCATGTTATTTGGTGGAACCAGTTCAGAGATGGTTTAGATTATGCGATTCAAGTCACAACTGCACCTGAATGGGACGGTTCTTTATCTGGTGCTCAGGTTAGAGAAGCTATTTCTTGGGGAAAGGTAAAACCAAAAGCAAGACAGATCACTGTTGAAGGCGATGTTACTATTCTTTTACCGTTAATTTATGCTTCTGTGATTTAGACACAAAACCTTTTTAAAGAGTAATTTTACATATTAGATTGCTCGCGGTCATAGGGAGAGGGCAAAATCTGTTCCCATTCCGAACACAGAAATTAATCCTTTCCGCGTTGCTGCGTGTACTTCTCTCAAAAGAGGGAAAACAGTATAGCTGCGGGCAATTTATATTCTGAATATGAAAAACAATATACAAAAATTAGCTGAAGAGAGGATTTCTTATTTATTCAAAAAAGCAGAAGAAGTAGCTAAATCAGGTAATCCTGAATTAGCGAAACGCTATGTAACCATTGCAAAAAATATTGGGATGAAATCTCAATTGCCAATCCCAAGAACGTTGAAACGTAAATTTTGCAAAAAATGTTATTCTTTCTTTGTTCAGGGTAAAACTGTTCGCGTTAGAATTCAGAAAAAAGACAAACGCATTGTTTATACCTGTTTAATCTGTGGAAATGCCCAAAGATATCCATTTTCTAAAGAGCGAAAAGCTTTAAAAAGCACGCAGAGATTGAGAAAACAGTGATACGATGGTTTCAGTGTTTGATATACCTGGAGATAAATTAATCTCTAGTTTAAAAGAGGAATTGAAGAAAATACCACAAGTTAAACCACCAGAATGGTCTAAATTTGTTAAAACTAGCTGCGCTAAAGTAAAACCTCCAGAAAATGATGAATTCTGGTACATAAGAACGGCTAGCATACTTAGACAACTGTATATCAGAGGAAAACCTACCGGTGTTCAAAGATTAAGAACAAAGTACGGCTCGAAAAAGGAAAAGGGTGCAAAACCAGCAAGTTTTCAAAGAGCCGGCGGATCAATAATTAGAGAAATATTACAACAGCTCGATGCAGCTGGCTTAACAAAAAAAGTTACAGAAAGCGGAAGAAAAGGTAGAGCAATAACTCCTAAGGGTAAAAGCTTGTTAGACAAACAAGCTGCAAAAATATCCAGGGAGTCTAAGAAATGAACGAAGAAGAACTCAAAAGATATCAGGAGAAACTTCAACTTGAAGCAGTTAAAAAAGCTGCTATGTTTAAGTTCATGACAAAGGATGCGCGTGAACGATTAAATCGAGTCAAAGTTGCACATCCAGACCTTGCTGAAAAAGTTGAGCTCGCATTAATGCAGGCGATTCAGCTCGGACACTTAAATGGTTCAATAACTGATGTTCAATTAAAAAATATATTAACAGAAATCATTGATAAGAAAAAAACAAGGATAGTAAGGAAATAAAATGGCACGTAACAAACATTTGTCAAGAAAATTACGCTTAATAAAAGAGAAAAAAAGAGCTACAGCTGCTCCTTTCTGGGCATTACTAAGAGTCTTCGGAAAAAGACGCGTTTATAGATGGAGATTAAACCCACATGAAAGACGAAGCTGGCGCAGAACCAAATTGAAGGCATGATGATATGGCAGAAAAGAAAAAATTAGAAAGAGAATATGTTATTCCATTAAGACGGAAGACTGTAAAAATACAAAGATATCTAAGAGCAAAGAAAGCTATGTCTGTAATAAGACAATTCATGAAGCGCCATATGAAATCCGAAAATGTCAAACTCGGACAAGAGCTAAACGAATTAATTTGGAGCCGTGGTGGAACTTATGTGCCTGGAAAAGTTCATGTTACTGCAATCAAAGAAGACGATATTGTTCATGTTAATTTAGTTGGTGTAAAACCAAAGACTGAAGAAAAGAAGGTCGAGAAAAAAGAAGAGAAAAAGGTAGAAAAGAAGGAAGAAAGAGAAGAACATATAGAAAAGAAAGAATCAGCAAAAGAAGAGAAACATAAAAAGGAACATAAGGGTGAACAAAATTGAGCGAGAAAAAATTCTTGATTAAAGGCAATATGAAAGTTGGTGGCGAAATAACTTCTTTCTCTAAAACAATTACTGCCCACAAAAAAGAAAGTGCTATTACAAAATTGAAGAGTATTTTTGGTTCTAATTATAAAATAAAACAGCAGTTGATTAAAATTGATTCTGCTGAAGAAACAAAGTAAGAGGTTTTAGTCTATGGATGAACATGACCATGATCATAATGTAGAAGAAATGATTTTCAGACAGCAGGTATCTGAGCTAGAAAACCAGCTTGTTGCTTTAGAGAATAGACGATCTGAACTTGAAATCGTTAAACAAAGTATCACTGATATGAAACATCAGAAAGATAGAGAAATAATGATTCCTGTGGGCGCAGGAGTAATGATTCTTGGTAGAATAGTTGATGAAAAAAATATTCTTGTAAATATTGGGGCAAATGTTGTTGTGCCAAGAACTTCAGATGAAGCAAAAAAGTTAATTGATGAACAGCTAGACGAAATAAATAAATTACAGGACTCCTTAAAGAAAGAACTTGAACGCTTCATGTAGGTGTTTTTATGTTTGAATTCCTAAAAAAAAAATTAAAGAAATCAATAGACGATATAAAAACAGCTATCACAGTAAAGAAAGAAGAAATAATTGAGACTCCTCCTATTGAACCTATAAAACCACAAGAGGAAGAAGTTGCAGAAGAGATTATCAAAGAGGTTTTAGAAGAAGAGATTGAAGAAAAGATAATTGTTCCTGATATAGAATTAAAGCCAGAACTTGTTGAAAAGACTCCCAAAAAAGAAGAAATAATAATTACTGAAGATGCGAAACCTGAAAAGAAAAAAGAAAGCATATTTCAAAAAATATCAAAGGCTATTGGTGGTGAGAAACCTAAATTTGCTGAAAAAATATCAAGGGCAATTCTTGAAAAGAAACTTTCTGAACCTGAATTTGAGAATATATTCAAAGAACTTGAAATTTCATTACTCGAAGCAAATATTGCTTTTGAGGTTATACAGCTTATCAAAGAAAATTTGAAAAAACAATTTGTTAATCAACATGTGAAACGCGGGAAGGTTGAAGAAACAATTCTTAAAACAATAGAATCAACATTTAGGGAAATACTTTCTGAAAAAAATCCTAAGGATATTGAGGATAAGATAAATGAAAATAAGAAATTGCGAAAACCTACAGCATTCCTTTTCCTTGGAGTTAATGGGGTTGGAAAGACCACATCTCTAGCTAAAATGGTGAAATGGCTGCAAAATAATAATTATACTTGTGTTATTGCTGCAAGCGACACATTCAGAGCAGCTTCAATTGAACAGCTTGAGAAACATGCTGAAAAACTTGGAGTTAAGGTAATAAAACACCAGTATGGTGCTGATCCTGCTGCTGTTGCATTTGATGCAATCGAATATGCAAAGGCACATGGAATTAATTGTGTACTGATTGATTCAGCTGGAAGACAGCATTCAAACACCAATTTGATGGACGAACTTCATAAATTGAGACGTGTTGCAAAGCCTGATTTTACAATATTTGTTGCAGATTCTTTAACTGGTAATGATGCTGTAGAGCAAGCTCGTGAATTTTCAGAAAGAATTGGTTATGATTTTTCAATTTTGGCTAAAGCAGATGTTGACCATAAAGGCGGGGCAATACTTTCTGTATCTTATATAAGCAAAAAACCGATAGCTTTCCTTGGCATCGGCCAAGCATACGAAGATTTTGAGCCATTTGAAAAAGAAAAGATTTTGGCAAAGTTAATTAAGTAAATATTTAAAGATAGTAAAAAACTCTTATTTAATATGTTAGACAAATTATCCGATGCTCTAAAGAACAGCATGCGCAAATTCATTAGTGCTATCTTTATAGATGATACAACTCTGAATCAACTTGTTAATGAAATCCAAAGAGCATTGCTACAGTCAGATGTTAATGTTTCTCTGGTGTTCAAAATAAGCGAAGACATCAAGAAAAGAGCTCATGAAGAAATAGGTAAAGGCAAAGTAGCGAAAGAGCACATTGTAAAAATAGTTTATGAAGAGCTTGTTAAAGTACTTGGCGAAGAAGGTTATAAAATAGATTTAGCTTCAAAACCATTCAAAATACTTCTTATTGGGTTATTTGGTAATGGCAAAACCACAAGTGCTGCAAAAATAGCTAAATTCTTTCAAAATCGCGGAAATAAAGTCTGTATGCTAGCACTTGATGTATTCAGACCAGCAGCATACGAGCAATTGACACAATTAGGAGCCCAGATTAATGTTCCTGTTTTTGGAAATCCAAAAGAGAAAAATGCAGTTAACATAATAAAACATTATGAAAACGAATTAAAGAAGTTTGATGTAATAATTGCAGATTCTTCAGGCCGTGATGCTCTTAAAAAAGATATGATTGATGAAATAACATCTGTCGAAAAATTGCTGAAACCAAATGAAATTCTGCTTGTTCAGGGTGCAGATATTGGCCAGGGTGCAAAAGAACAGGCTGAAGCTTTTAAGAACGCTCTTAAAATTACTGGTATAGTAATTACAAAGCTTGACGGTACAGCAAAGGGCGGCGGTGCTATAACTTCATGCTCAATAGCTGATGCTAAAATCAAGTTTATTGGTATTGGTGAAAAAATAAATGATATCGAAGCATTTGATCCAAAAAGATTTGTCTCAAGACTTCTTGGTCTTGGTGATCTTGAAGCTTTGCTTGAAAAAGCCAAGGAACTAGCAAAGGAAAAAGCGCCTGACAAAGAGATGGAAAAACGAATAATGTCTGGAAAGTTCAATTTGGACGATTATGCTGCTCAACTAGATTCAATGTCTAAAATGGGCTCAATTTCTAAACTAGTAAACATGATTCCAGGGATGGGCATGGCTAACATACCAAAGGATATGCTTAATATGCAGGAAGGAAAGCTCAAGAAATTCAAACATATACTTAATTCTATGACCTTGGAAGAACGTGAAGATCCAGATATATTGCATAGGAGCAGACTTGAGCGTATAGCAAGGGGCTCAGGAACTGAAGTAAGCGATGTAAAAGAGCTCATAAACCAGTTTAATCAGATTAAAAAGTTCATGAAAGGCATGAAAGGCAAGGATGTCCAAAAACTAGCCAAAAGGTTCGGCGGAAAGCTGCCAAAAATGCCATTTGGCATGTAATTTGTATTCTCTAATTAGTTACAAAATCAACCGAAGAAGCCAGCAACTCATAAATATGTCAATTTCTAAACTACTCCTACGCGAACAGTAAATTGAGGTATCGATACAGTAAATTGACTTTGGCTGCTGGGTTCATGGAACCCAGTGGCATTATTAATAACAAAGGTGAGTAAAGATGGCAATAAGTGGAAGAGAAATAGAATTAACACATATCCAAATGATTGAGGATTTAGTTAGTATCCTCCCAGAAGATATAGATAGAGCAAATGAAATAAACGAAATGTTGGAGGAAGAAGCAAGGAAAAAAGTACAGGCACTTTCACCATACAAGCGAAATGGTATCAAAATCGGAAAAACACTGCAAAAAATGCAGTATGATGAAGCTTCTAGAAACGTTTCGGAACAAGTAGCTCCATATGGAAATAATATTGGATGTGTAGCTGCTATTAGAAAATCAATTAGCTCTTACGGAATACAACAAACGAGTATGATGTGAAATGGCAATAGGATGTATAGAACAGGTGATGAGTAGTTTTGAATTGGGTCTTTTAATTACAGAGAGTTCGGATCTTCCTAGTTTGATTACTCCCGATGATATAGATAAAGCACATTCAATAAATGGACAATTAGAGATGCATGTTGAAGAAAAATTTGATGATCTTGATCACTATAGGATATGCAATATCAACTCATATGCAATGCAATCTGCAGTTAGAAGTGTTTACAATCAGATAGCTCAAGAAGTTACAGAACATATAGAAGAAGTAAATAAAATAAGAGCAAATTATATGCGCAGCGTGGAAAGTTGAATCCTATTTTATGTTATTTGCTACTTGGCTTATACAGTCAATGTCAGCTTTCAACATCAAAAAACAATGGGTGAACAAAAATGAGGATGTACATGAGAATCGCAAAAGACATGCAAAGAGAAACACATGGTGTTACGCCGGAAGAAGAGATTACAAAATTATTAGGTATAAGTAATAGACGTGGCTACACACAAAGAAATGAGCATGGACATAGTGGACTATCGTTAGAAGGAAGAATTAACGAATACTTACATTTACCACAAGGTAGAGCATACGCTCAAAATTAAATTCTAAGAAGCTTGTCTGGGAGAAATCCCAGACAACCCCTAATTATTAAAAATTTATTTTCTAAATTTCTTTAAGATTGTTAAAAATAAAAATTAAAAAAAGGAATAGAATAATTAAATTACAAATCTTCTGGTCTTACTGTTTTTCTGCCGTTTGCTTTTGCGCGTTCAACTGCTTTAATGAGTTTCTTCTCTACAACTACGCTAAGTGCTTCTGCTAAATCTCCTGAAGAATTCATTCCTGTAGCTGAAACAACGTCTTTTACTTTCGATTGTACTACTAACATGTCTGTCATAATCAACCCTCCTTACATTAAACCAAAATTTTTGATATTTTAAAGCTTTTCTTTAAGAAAAAATACAAAAAAGAAGAAAAAATTAAGAAATATTCTTACAAGTCATTTGATCTGACTGTTTTTCTACCGTTTGACTTTGATCTTTCTATTGCTCTTTTTACTGCTTCTTCTACTTTGACGCTGAGTCCTTTTGCAAAGTCTCCAGCCATATTCATTTTTCCTTTTTTTATTACTTCTCTTACTTTAGAAGCCACAACTAAAAGTTCACTCATTTTAAAAACCCCCTAAGTTTCAAATCGCGTTTTTGTTTGAATATTCTTGGTTTAGAGCCAAAATCATAAACACGCGAAAAAACGATGTTATAACTAAAAAGAATGCGGTTTAAATACTTTATTATCAACTTTTTAAGAGTAAAAATAGGAATACCTTTTTAAATAACATCAACATAATCAAAATGATGACACAAATATATGGTTTAAATGGTAAAGACAACCAAGGAAAAACTTATGAGGGTCGTCTAGTGATGAATTCTGACGGCACATTAGAAGGGAAAATACGTACTTTACCAACAGGTCTAGAAAAAGAAATTCATGGACGTTTAATATTCGATAATGATGGTGAAAAACGAAAACTAATCATGCGCTTTGAAGAAAGCCCAGGTGGAAATGTAGTATGTGAAGATACTGATCGTATACTTTTTAATCTAGAGAAAGAAGTAATGGCGTCAGATCTGCAAGAATTAGCGCTTAACGATTTTATTGGAGAATATAATGGTATGTTTTCCGAAGTCGATGAGGATATGCACGATAAAAAGATTGTGCCAAAGTCTGGATCATTCTACCTTACTGTATCCACCCCAGAAGAAGGCTATTTAGAAAAAAAATTGAATCCTATAGATGCATACACAATAGTAGAAGAATCAATAGAGATACATGAACAAGAAGCAATAACTAGAATGCTAGAAAGAGAAGAAAGAAAAGAAAAAAGAATAATTATGCGTATTCCATTACATGATTAAACTAATTCAAATGTAACTGATACTGTTGCTGATACTTCCACATTTCCTGGTGTTATCTGAACTGCTTTTCCAGCGCCCCCTAATGATGACTCTGCTGTTGCATAATCAAATCTATACGGTGGGAAGTAAATGTTTCCTTCGCTTACACTTATTATTCCTTTAATCGAAGTTCCGAGTCCTGCAGCAATTGCATCAGCCTTATCTCTTGCATTTTGCGATGCTTTTCCAAGTGCTGTTACTCTTATTGCTTGTTCTGTAGTTTGTTTAAGCGAGAAATCCACGTAATCAATTTGATTTGCTCCATTTTTTGTAGATATATCAACAATTGAACCTGCCGCACTTATGTTTGTGTTGTTAACTTTCATTTGATGTGTCGCTGTATAACCAATTATTGTGCTTGTTCCATCAGACCAGTTGTATTCTGGGTAAACATTATAGTAAACAGTGCTTATATCAGAATCTTTGTAGCCATTAGCTTTAAGAGCAGATACAACAGCTTCGCTTATTACTGTATTATCACTTTGCGCATCAGTTGCAGTTGTTCCTTTTGTCATTACTGTAAATGTGACTTCTACCTTATCAGGTAAAACAGTTTCTGTAAAGCTTCCATCCATAGTTATTGTCTTTTTATTTGTTGTTATTAAATTCGGATTGTTTATCACAGCTGCGCCAATTATTGCAAGTGCAATAACCACAGCGATTACAATCGCATACTTACCATAATTTTGTTTTTCCATAACACACCTCATTAAACTTGTAGTTCAGACATCTTAATTTTACTTTCGATTTCTGAAATACTTTTATGAATATCCCTCGAATCAAAATCAACAAAAGGTATATCTAAATTCCGTGATTTCAAAGACTTTTGTAGTTCTTCCATGAAAATTCCTTGGCCAAGAATGCGTTTTGCTACATTATTTGTTTTTCCTGCAGTCACTAATTTTGTACCACAACTTGGAGATCCAGCTACACCTATTATAGCAGTTATTTTCTGTCCAGCTTTAATGAATTTCTCAATCTCTTTTGTTACAAATAAAGAATAACCTGTACAAACTTTTCTGAATTCTGGGGAATCATAAAGTTCTTTTGTTCTTTTTTCGCGGCCAATCTCAAACATACCAAGTTCAGGACAAGGCATTTGTTCCATACCAAGTTCATGCTTGTTTAACATATTCCAAAGTAGCGGTGGCATTGTTGGCCAGTGTGCCGCGCCATTTGCCTTTACGTTAGTATTTAGAAGGCAGTGCGAGACAAAGACAATTTTCTTACTTCTTAAGTCTTCAGCCATATCAAATTGGATTCAAGTAACATTTAAATACTCTTATCTATCAGATTTTTATATGACTCACAGAACTAAAGGTATAAGGGTAGGTACACGAAGGAAACTATCAAAAGGTCCACGAGAACGCGGAAAGATTAGTATAGGCTCCTTCTTGCAGAAGTTCAAAATAGGTGATGCTGTATTTATTAGACCAGAACCGGCTTATCATAAGGGTATGCCGTACAAAAGATTTTTCGGAAAGTACGCTAAAGTAGTTGAAAAACGCGGAAAATCGTATGTAGTGGAAGTGAGCGATGGAAACATGAAGAAAAAATTAATATGTTCGCCAATTCATCTTAAAAGAATGTAAGGGGTGCTTTAAATGGATATTGAATATGAAGTACTAAAGGAAGAATTCGTTCCTTTGACAAAGACAAAAGAATTACTGAAAGACGTAGAGGATAAAACATTTGAGCAAAAACTTGCATTTGAACATGCCAAAAAGTTTTCAAAAATAACTGTCCAGAAAGCAGAGGAACTGAGAAAAGAACTTAGTTCGCTTGAAATGCGCAAATTAAAGGACACAGACATCATTAAGATAATAGATATGATACCTGCAACCATAAACGAATTAAAGGTTATACTCGCGCAAACACAAGTTGCATTCAAGGAAGAAGATTTACAGCAAATATTAGACATTGTGAAGAAATATGAGAAATGAGCTGATAAAATATGGAACTCATGAAAAGACCGATACAGAAAGAGGAATATGGGATTGTCTTGGATTTTCTCCAGCATGGTCATCAATCCTCAATAGGGAGAAGTGCTGTAGCGCAAGTTCTTGGTGAAAAATTCTTAGCTTTGCTTGAAGTAATTCCTAGACAGGGTGTTTCTTTAGTACCGGGTGAAAGAGTATACTTGGGCCCAGATGAAAGAGATAAGATACATCATGTTGCTGGACGCATTAATTATGATAAGTTAACACAAACTGCAAAAGGTGAATTGGATTCATTTATTAATAAAATTGTTACAGATCGTGAAAAGGAATTTGTAGAATTTTTCAATAAATGTGGCCCAATTTCAACTAGACTTAATACTTTAGAGATATTACCAGGTATTGGAAAGAAGCATATGTGGGACATAATAAACATACGAAAGGAAAAACCATTCGAATCTTTTGAAGACATAAAGAACCGAGTAAAGTTGATTCCTGACCCAAAACAAGTTATAATAAAAAGAATTCTCGAAGAATTAGAAAATAAAGATAAATATCACTTGTTTGTAGGGTAAAAAAATAAAAAAGAAATAAAACTATTTTCCACATCCACAACCTCCTGTTGTCGAAGTTGTACCTGTTTTACTACAAGTTCCACCACTGCAACAGGAGCTATCACAATTTCCTCCGCAACATGAGCCACATGTGCCATCGGTTTGTTGTGTAACAACACTATCTTCTACATTTGCGACTGTAACTGCCTGTGCTGTAGCAAAGACTAACAGAGCCGCAATTGCTGCAAAAATTGCACCATATTTTATCTCCATATTACCAACCTCCCTTGTTGATAACAAAATTGTCTCAAGAACAGCTTATAATGGAGTATGTGAAACTAGTTTCAATGCTTTAGAATAATTACATTAGTCATACCGCGTCTTCTCCTTTCAACAAGGCTGCGGCCTTCAAGCTTATCAAGTATGCGAGTTATTTTTGCTTTTGGAAATCCTAATTCATCAACAATCTGCGATTGAAATATTGTGCCATTAGAATCAATGACTTTTTGTAGCACAGATCTTTCTTCATCATCAAGTTCTTCCATAAGAGCAATATAATTCTTTTTTGGTTTCCCTTCTTTTACTCTTATAGTTTTACGTATAATCTTCTCAACAATCTTTATTTCTCCACTGAAAAATGCGATGTAAACCCCAAGTCCAATTATTGCAACCATTAATATCAAACTTATGTTTGTCTGAAATGATATACTATCCCACATTGGGCATGTTGTGCCATGTGTGCATGAAGTGCTGACTATCTGCGAAAGAGCGCTATTAAACATATATGTAATGATACCAATAACAGCACCAAGAATCATAACAAGTACACCAACATATCTATTTTTCATAGTAACCCCATAAATATTGCAGTTAAAATAGTTTATTATGAATAATAAAAAATTAAGAAAGAGAAATTAAATCCATCAATGTTTCTAATTTAGATTTCCTTTTGGCAAGATCCTCTTTTATTTGTCTATATGTATCTTCTTTCATCTTTCCTTCGACAAACGATTTTTCAAGTTTTGCCATCTGACCATCAACATCTTTTATTGATTTGACAAGTTTGACTTCTGGCTCTTCTGAATCTTTTTCCATTTCTTTGACTATCTCTGTTTTTGTTGCTTCACGCTTTATTCTCTTGACATATTTTCTTGTCAAGACGTTGTAAAATTCTGAAACATCCTCTTCAAGCTTCTCGTAAGCTTCTTTGTCTTTCTTTTCTGCATCTGCTGCTATGACAATTCTCAGATCAGCTTCTTCGCTGGCCACATCATAAACACCAGCAATCTTAATCCATATCGCCATTGCAACTGAGTCTTTTATCATATAAACTAAAATAGCGAGTACAAACCATATTGGTGTTACCTTTATTATAAGATCGGAATTCCAGCCAGTTGGATTGTCAAATAATGTGAAAAAGTAAAATCCTAAGAATGCACAGCCAACTATAAACAATAATTTCCAAAGCCATGGGAACTTTGCGCCCTTTTTGAGGGATTTATATGTTTTAACAACTGTCTTGAATGGCTTTAGTCTGCCGCCTCTAAAAATACCTTCAACTTCCATTTCCTCAAATTTGGTCAATTCATTAAGAGTGGTTTTCCAGTCCATATCCTGTAACGTTTCTACAACATATCCACGTAATTCTTCTGGATCTCCTACTCTTGCGTATAAATCATAAAACAAATGCTTGTTTTGCATCTTTTCTACTTTAAACTGTTCTTCATACTTTTCCACAATTGTTTTATTACTGAGTAACCCCATATTTTACACCTACTAACTTGTAACACTCAAAGGTTTAAATATTATTCGAATAGTTGTTTTGCGACATTTATAAAATTCGGTAAATTGGCTGGATAAGCTTCAAGAGCAATTACAACTTGTATGCTATCCTCTTCTTCGCTTGTCAATATCAGTTCTTCATCAGTATAAAGCTTCTGCTTGTCAAATCTAAGATAAAGCTTGCCTTCTTCAGACACTCTTAGCTTAAGCTCACCAAGGACCTCTTTCTTGTCATTTTCACCCATTTTTTTTAATATTTTTTGAATTAGAACTTGTGCATTTTTCTTTTTAATTGTTGCTGTTATTATTGTTATTGTTGTTCCATACACACCAGGTACAGATTCTGTTTTCGTTGACTTTTCTGTAAATAAAACAGAAAATGCCTTTACAACTTTATCATAATCTTCGCTCTCATGAACAAATACTTCTCCATAAAGCTCTCGGCATGGAAATTTCATACCCATTTTATCTGGCAATGAAAGCTTTTAATTTTTACTAAAGAAAGTTATTTATATACCATAGAATATAGATTAATTATATGGAAGCTACTGCTACTAAAGAAAAAAATACTACTATCGACGATTTTGAAAAAAATGTTTTGGAACCACATCAAAAAGAGATAAATAAAAGCATTGACGATTTCTTTGAAGAACAAAAGGTCGAATTCTCTGGATCTCCTGAATCTCATGAATCCTTTGAAAAAATACGTGAATTTTCTTTGAGTCCTGGAAAAAGAGTTAGATCCTTATTAGCAATTGAAGGCTACAAAGCCTGTGGTGGCAATGATATTTACGCAATAAAACGTTTATCAGTATCTTTTGAAATTTTGCATAATTATCTTTTAGTTCATGATGATATAATGGACAAAGATAAATTAAGACGTGGCAAACCAACAGTACAACATGGTTACGAATTAGATTTAATCAAGAAAAACTTGGAGACTGAACTTATTGAACATACCGGCAATAGTCTTGCAATCATAGATGGTGATATTCTTGCTGCACTTGCCCAATTACCAATACTTGATTCTCCATTCGCATATGAACTTAAAGAAAAAGTACAGCGTGAACAAATTAAAACAATTTTAAACACTGGTTTTGGACAAAAACTTGATGTTTTATCTACAATAACTATGCCCTCTATGGAGCAATTGCTTTATACACACAAACTCAAAACGGCAGATTACACTGTAGTTAATCCATTAATAAGCGGTGCGATATTAGCAGGCGCAAGTGACGAAGAAATTACAGTCCTTAAAGAATATGGTTACAATACGGGCATGGCCTTTCAATTGAAAGATGATGAACTTGGTCTTTCTCCTGAAAGTCTTAACAAAGATAAAAATGATATATCAGAAGGGAAAAATACTTTGATAATTATAAGAGCATTTGATCAACTTGATATTAATGACGGAAACAGGCTTGAACAAATATTAAAAAGCAGAACTAAAGATAAAGAACAAGTAAAAGAAGCATTAGAACTAATAAACAAAACTGATGCACTTGCATATAATAAAAGATTATACGAAGAATTTGCAAATAAAGCATGTAGTATGATTAATAATTCTGGATTCAATTACCAAACCAAGGAATTTTTTTGCAACTTAACAAAGTATATTGTAAATAGGAAAAAATGAATTAGTTCAAAAAAGGACGCCTTTTAATTTTTCAGCTATTTCTTCCAATTCTTCAATCTCTATATAGAACACTTTCTTATTAGCAAGTTCTCCTAATAAATTTGGCAACATATCTTTCAATTTGTCTTTGTCATTTATTTTTAAATGGTCTCTGCTATCTATCAATGCATTCAATAATTTTTTGTTCCTGTGCATGAAAATTACTTTTGCTAAGAAAAACAAATCATTATTGCGTTCAACACCAATTGGTTTAAGCATAATGACTGCAGATTCTATTTTTGGAGATGGTCTAAAGGCTGTTTTTGGTATAAATTTCAATAACTCAGATTCAGCATAATAATTAACTAGAACAGAAAGTCTTGAGTAATTTGAAAGTCCTGGAAAAGCAATCATACGTTCTGCAAACTCACGCTGGTACATTAAAACAGCCAATGTATTCTTGAGTCCGCTTAATTTTTGTTTATTCAAAAATTCAAGTATCTTCTCTGTTATTGGCGAAGAAATTTCATATGGGAGGTTACCAACAATCTTGTTTATGTCTTTTGGAAATTCAAACGTTAAAATATCATAATTTATGCACTCAACATTCGAGAATTGTTTCATATTTTTCTGTAAATCTTCAAAAAGTCTCTTGTCAAGTTCAACTGCATAAACCTTCTTTGCCTTTGTTAAGTATTTCGTAAGATTTCCATTAGCTGAACCTATTTCAAGCACTACATCCTTATCAGATATTTTTGTAAAATCAGCAATCTCCTTAAGCAGACTTTCGCTTTTCAGAAAATGCTGTCCTAACCTTTGCCCCATACCTAATAATAAAAGAATCAAGTATTTAAATTTTGAACGGGTTGCTCTGAACATGGAGAGAATAATTATTGCGAAGGATGGAACAAGTTTTTTAGTTAGGGAACCAAAGATTTCTGATGTAAACTCGTTCATGGAAATGTTCAATAAAGTAGTAAACGAGCCTGGTATAGGATTAAACAGAAGTAAAAAAGTAACATTAAAAGAAGAAAAGGAATGGTTAAAGAGCAGCATTGTTAAAATAAAGAAAAATGAAGAGATTATGCTTTTAATTGAAAAAGATGGCAAGATAGTAGGTAACTCTACATTAGAAAGACGTTCTATGTGCACAAAAGAAGCTCATACTGCAACCTTTGGAATAACACTTGCAAAAGAAGTTCGTAATAAAGGTCTTGGCCAAAGGATAATACCAATATTGATTAAGCTTGCAAGAAAGCGTATGAAAGGGCTTGAAATAATTGAACTCGAAGTATTCTCTAGAAATAAACCAGCATATCATGTGTATGAGAAGATGGGTTTTAGAAAAGTTGCAGTAATCCCAAATAAGGCTAAAGAGAAGAGAAATTATGTAGACTCAATCGTGATGCAAAAGTACCTTAAAAAGATTTGACCATAAAGATCCTGTAGGTTCTAACTTAAGATTGCAGTTTTGATTCATCCATTTTACACCTGTTCTTGAAAGATTAGTTGCCTTTTCCTTATTAGAAAGCCTAACCAAAAAAGCAAATAAACACGCACAGATGCTCGGTGAAGCTGCTTTTAATTTATCGAAAACAGTTATTGGATATTCTCGTTCAAAAATGTCTTTACCATAAAATATTTTGTAATTTTTCTTAATGTTTCTGAATAGCAAACCTTTTGGAATGAAAAGACTTGCAAGTAGTTTGTGTTTACAGAAGATAAAATCGGACTTTAATTGAGACTCAGTTCCTACGAAAAGTGATTCTTTAAACCCAATATCAGTAAGAAATTTGAATATAATTCGCTCAAATAAATTATTTGGTTCTTGATAAAGATTAAACTTATATTTTCTGTCCAACATCTTTAAGATAGCTATTGTTTCTTTGGCGAATATCTTTTCTTTAATGATTATTATCATATCTATATCGCTTACACCTTTTTCCCATCGTTCAGTCAAAGCTGATCCAAAGACAATAAAGGAAATCAAATTTTTGCGCTGTAGCTCTTTAAGAATCCCTAAAAATTCATCTAAAAAAAGTTTAACTTCAGATTTCATATATCATCAATATTAACAACTGGTCTTGAAAATCTTTCTGCATCATCAACAGCAATTCTTGGGCAGGCAGTATTTACCCAAGCTTCAATATCGTTAAAGTTAATCAACTCTTCGGGGTTCAATATATCAAATAAGAACATATAACATTTTTTACCTTTTGATTTAAGTTTTTTTTCTGCTTCCTCAGCTGCTTTCAAATCATACTGTCCTGGCTTTGTGCAAACAAGTATGCCGACTTTCTTTGCTTTTGAAAATTCACTCAACATTCTCTTCTTTGCATTTTTCAATTGTTCAACCTTTGACTTATCTAACATAGAAACTTCATTTGTAAGTGGATTTGCGATAATTATTTCTTTGTTCGTTTTAAGTGCAACACTAAGTGGATGAAATATTCCTGAACCAAGATAAACAAAACAGTCAACTTTTGCTTCAATACTTGTTCCAGCCATCGGGTCACAACCTAAGACTTGTCCTTTTACTGATGCGCGGTAATTTGAGTTTCCAACTACAACAATTTTCCCGTTTTTCTTAAGGAATTTATCTAGCTGTTCAAACTGATCAAGAAATTGGACTGTTGTAAAAATTCCGATTTTTTTATTTTCTCTAATATTTGAAAGAATATGCTCTAAAAAAGAATTTTCTAGACTTTTGTCGTATTTAACTGGCACAAAAAGTACTCTCATTAACAGAAGGTTGATTCTACCATTTAATAATGTTTTTATTCTTTGGCATATTTGCAATTCCCATGAGAATCCTTATCGGTTCAGAAGGCAAAAGAATATACTTCAATGAAACTACAAAAAATGATCTGCAGACTTATGCTGGAGTAATAAAGCAAAAAGACATAATAAAGGCCAAACCCGGTAGCAAAATAAAGTCACATATTGGCAAAGAGTTCATTGTCCTGGATGCTGACTTTGTAGACAAGATTAAAAGTATAAGAAGGGGCCCGCAGATAATAACGCTGAAAGATTCTGGAATAATTTCTTCTTACACGGGAATCGGTCCTGGTTCAAAGGTTCTTGAAGCAGGCTCTGGTTCTGGTATGTTAACTTGTTATTTAGCAAATCTTGTAAGACCGAATGGAAAAGTTTTAAGTTACGAAATAAGAGAAGACTTCTACAAACTAACAAAGGAAAACTTAGAAAAGTTAGAGCTGGATAAATTTGTGGAATTGAAGAATTCTGATGTAAGCAAGAGCAAAGAAAAGAACCTTGATGTAGCTATTCTCGATCTTCCTGAACCATGGAATGTGCTTTATTCTGTGATGAAAACACTAAAACCTGGGGGGCGAATGGTATTCTATCTGCCAACAACAAATCAAGTGATAAAACTGCTTGAGTCTTTTGGGGAAGAATTTACTGATATAAAGATTATAGAGGTAATTGAACGCAGATGGCAGGATAAGGCTGGAGCACTGCGACCTGGCAATGATGAAATGGGACACACAGGATTCATAATCTTTTCAAGAATAGTTTAAATACTTATTTTACTTAGGATAAATTATGGTGGATCCAGTAAGTATCATTGTAAGGTTTGGTGAAATACTTGTTGCTCCAGCACAAAATTTGGAGATGTTATGGATTATTATCCCTGTTTATTTAAGCGGAATTCTGGCTGACTATTATCAGGAAAAAAAAGGCACTTCGCTTGGAAATGTTATATCTAATGGCTTTGTTGCCATGTGGGTTGGTCTTGATTGGGGCAAACAGCTGACTACAAAAATAGATTTTGCGGCACTAACTTTATTAAATGCTGTGCAAGCAGTTATGACTATTTTACTTCTAGTTTATGGCTTCTTCATAATGTTTGAAGGGATGAAAGGTAAAGGCTTTACACGTTACATAGGTAGGGTACGTGAAGTAACATATTTCATAATCTGTCTGTCTCCAATATTTTATGGTGTTGTACCTATAGATCTTGATACTATAACTGCAATAGCAATATTCCTACCAATATGGTACATTGTATTTGAAATAATAATGAAACTTGCTCCAAATCCAATTTCTATTGAAGAAGAGGAAGGTGGACTCGGAAAAGGACTTGATGGAGAAGGCGAATTACCTGGTGGAGAACTTGGAGGAACGGAAGGGTTTGGAGGAATGGAAGAAACAGGGCAGCAGCAATACCCGCAACAAGAGCAATATCCACAGCAACAACAGTACCCTTCACAGTATCCGCAGCAGTACCCGCCACAATACCCACAGCAGTATCCAAGACAACAACGAAGACCACCTTACTGATCTTGTTCTTCAATCATGAAAGTGTTTTCACAATCATTACATTTGTAGACTTCAACCATCCTTTCTTTGGTTTTCATCAAAAATTCTCCGCTGAACGATGGTTTAGAAAAGATTATTACATCTAAGTATACAACATTGGCACTACCACACCCCGAGCAGTTTACCATACCAATAACATATACTGCCAAAAGATAAAAATTTATTGATTACTTGACATAGTGGACAACACCCTAAAAGTTATAAATCCCGAAAACAGATATGATAAATATGGCGAGGAAAAAAGAGACTGAAGAGATTTCTGAAACAAGTGAAGAAAGTGAAGATGTACTAGAAGACATAAAGATTTCTGAACTTGAAAATGCTCCAGTGTCTGAAAATTTCAAAATTGAGGATATATCTGGAATAGGTGCTGCAACTATTAAAAAATTGAGAGATGCAGGTTATACTGATGCAATGGGTATTGCCACTTCTAATCCTACTACTCTTGCTGAAATATGTGAGATGGGTGAACCAACTGCCGCAAAAATAATTCAGGCTGTAAGAAGCAAGCTTAAGATGGATTTTGTCACAGGAATGGATTTCCTTGAGAAGATGAAGAATGTTAAAAAAATCACAACCAGCTCAAAGGCGCTTGATGCACTGATTGGTGGTGGTGTTGAAAGCCAGGCAATAACTGAAGCTTACGGTGCATATGGAAGTGGAAAAAGCCAGCTTGCGTTCCAGCTTGCAGTGAATGTCCAATTACCAGAAGATCAAGGTGGATTAAATGGAATGGTTGTTTGGGTTGACACAGAAGCAACATTCAGACCAAGCAGAATCATACAATTAGCAAAGGCAAAAGGCTTGGATCCAGAAAAAACACTTCAGAATATAAAGGTTGCACGCGCGTTTTCCGCTGATCATCAGGTTTTACTTGTTGAACGAATACCTGAACTTTTTGCTAAAGGGTTTAATATTAAACTTGTAATAATAGATTCATTAACTTCAATTTTTCGTTCAGAATATGTCGGACGTGGAACACTTGCAGAACGTCAGCAGAAATTAAACAAACATATACATGATTTGCAGCGCTTGGCAGACAGATACAACATAGCTATCTATGTAACAAACCAAGTTATGTCAAGACCAGATATTTTCTTCGGAGATCCAACAGCAGCTGTTGGTGGACATATCTTAGGACATGCAAGCACATACAGACTTTATCTTAGGCATTCGAAAGGCGAGAAACGTGTCGCTAGATTGGTAGATTCACCATCAATGCCAGAAGGCGAAGCTGCATTCAACATAACAGAAGATGGCTTAAGCGACATAGAGTCCTAAATGTTTAAATAATGCTATATTTTATCTTTCTTTATGAAGGCAATATTTTTTTCACTAATTATAATCGCTGTAATAGCTCTTGGTTGCACTACCCAAAAAGAAGAATATACGTTCTCTGATGGCTTAACAGAACTTCAAGTTATTGAAGACAAATACAATCTAAGTGATAATACCACAAGCGTTCAGAATTTAGAAAATGGTAAAATTGAACTTATACTCTTAAGGCACAAACTTGACGATTATAATGAAACAAGGGACATAAATGCACTTAGGTCACTAACAGACTTCAGGATATTCTATATTGATATACAAAAAAATGCAAAGATTGGATCTGATATGATGCAAAATGTCAATGTTAGTTGTGCTAACAATGTGACAATCCTTAATGCTTTAACTTATATTGAGAATTCAGTAGAAAACTCACAGATAACTGCAAACAAATTCCTAGAATTTAAAACAAACTTCCCAGAATATCTTAATAGGACAAACATAAACAATAATTTTGATATCTACATAGTACAGATAGCTTCAAATCTTAACAATTCTTCGACTCAGATAAAGACGCAATTAGAAAGCTGCTAATGAAAGCTTTATATTGCTATTCAAATTAAATTAAATTATGAAAGCGATATTATTTTTGGGAGTCGTTTTACTTGCTGTATTAGTCTTAGGATGTACAGGTGGGCAACAGCAGACAGCAGATAATCAGAGCATAGGTTCTGGTGAAAGGATAGCAGAAGATGTTGTAGCACCAGTGTACGTAGCTCCACTAAATGTCAGTAAGATAAAAATGGCCTGCGCGACAGATATCGACTGTAAGTTGATAAAGTACAAGACAGGTTCGGGTACACCCGAGAAATGCGTTGCAGATAACAGTGATTACGTTGGTGTAGATTCTACATCATGCTACTGCAAAAGCATGGGGACTATAACTGTATTTGAAAACAATACAGAAAAACAAGTGGAAAGATTCGAATGTGCGCACGTGGCTTAAACCTTGTACACTACATCATTTTTCCTTACTTTATCTAATACCTTTAGGCCTACTGATTGACCTTTTTTAGCTTCAGCAATAGGTTTCTTGTCTATCTGCATAGATTCTACTACTTGCTGCACATTTGTATCTGGTCCCTCAATCGAGATTTTATCCCCTTTTTTTAATAAACCTTCTACATTTACTACAGCTACAGAAATTCCATCGAAAAAGTGTTCTATTTTACCTATCTTTTTCTTCTCCATCAGAACAAACACCCCCAATAGTAATCTAAGACTCTATAGAAATAAAAAGTTTGGCTTTTCAGTAATACTTGTGCAATCCTTCCTCAAGATATTCTTCCTTTTTCTGTTCAAATGTCTGCCACGGAAGTATTATGAAATAGATTATAGACAGAAAGAATGCAACTGAGATTATCCCCATAAAATAAACTACTCTTGTTATAGAGTATGGTTGTTCTTGTGAAAGTGCGGTCTGCTGTACACCTGCGATTGAGCTGACAAATGAATTAATGAAAGATTTGCTCCCATATGTTATATTAGCACCAGCGATAGTAACTATGAGCGAAACTACAACTATCACCATAGCTATGCTGCCTATAGTGAGTCTTCTTTTAAAACTGGATGGCTTTACACCAAAAAAATAGTTTATTTGATCTGTAAACGACATAATGTAAACTAATTTAACTATGCTAATAAATTTTGTGAAAATAGAAAGATTAAAGAATAATCAACCATTTTATTGAGATATGCCTAATTGTGAGATATGTGGTTCTAAAACTAATGACTTATTCAAAGTTTCTGTTGAAGGTACAGAAATGAGGACATGTTTGCCTTGTACTAAGTTCGGTAAAGTCATATCTAAGATTATTGAAAAGAAATCTGAAGAAAAAAAGATATTAATAAACGCGAAGCCAGAAACAGAAGAATCTGTTGTAAGCAATTATTCTTCTATTGTAAGAAATGCGCGAGAAAAATTATGTTTAACGCAGGAAGATTTTGCAAAAAAGTTAAACGAACGTTTAAGCGTAATTAGAAGTATTGAGCAGGGTAAACTTATCCCAGTTCTTAAAATGGCAAAAAAGCTTGAAAATATCCTTGGGATAAAGCTTATCGAAGAACTAAAAGAGTCTTCAGAAAATTTATCTTTTGAAAAATCAGGATCTGCAACCCTGGGTGATTTAATAAAAATAAAGAAGAAACAATAATTACAATTCTTTTAAAAGTTCAACAAAAAGTCTTATTCCTACACCCGTCCCGCCTTTGGGTATATAGAATTTTTGTTTTTCAAAATATGCTGAGCCAGCAATGTCAAAGTGTGCCCACTTTGTTTTGCCGACAAATGCTTCGAGAAATGCTGCTGCGCTAATTGCGCCGCCATACTCTTTTGGACCAAGATTCTTCAAATCTGAGATGTCACCTTTTATGTCTTCCCTGTATTCATCATAAATTGGCATTCTCCATACGCGCTCAAATGTTTTTTGTCCTGCACTATATATTCTATTAGATAAATCATCATCATTGCTAAATAGACCTGTAACAAAATTTCCAAATGTTCTCATTATTGAACCCGTTAGAGTTGCAAAATCAAGTATTATTGAGGGCTTCATATGGTTAATAGCATACGTAATTGCATCTGCAAGAATCAATCTACCCTCAGCATCCGTATCTATTATTTCTACAGTTTTACCATCATAAGACTTAATTACATCACCCGGTTTGTAGGCATTTGGACCTATCATATTCTCACATGCAGGAATCAAAGCAGCTATGTTTTTCTTAATTTTTAATTCGCTTGCTGTCTTAATCATACCAAGAACAGTTGCAGCACCAGCCATATCATCTTTCATGTTAATCATCCATTCAGATGATTTAAGATTCAAACCGCCGGTATCGAAAGTTATTCCTTTCCCAATTAAAATAAGGTGTTTATCAGAATTTTTGTCTCCATGATATTCAACTAAAATCAACCTTGAAGAATATGGACTGCCCCGACCTACTGCAAGAAGTAAATTCATACCAAGTTTTTTCAGTTCTTTTTCTTTTAGAACTTTAAATTTGAAATTATATTTCTTTGCGAAGTTTTTTGTTATATTCTCAAGCATGTCTGGGTGTGTTATATTTCCGCTTTCATTTACAAGATTACGTGTAAAATTAACATTTTCACATATTATTTTTAATTTATTTGTAGTTTCCTGCAAACTATTGATAATACTTTTGTCATCTTCTACTATCTGTATTTTTTGTAAATTGATAAGTATCTTTTCTTTGTTTTCTGTCACATATTTAGAAAACCTGTAGTTCCCTAGAATAATTCCTTCAAGCATACATGTAATAATATCTGATTCTTGGAAACTATCAATATTACTGTGGTAAACAGCAACATTTTTTATTTTGAATCCAGACAAAGCTTGTATTGCTGTCGCAAATGCTCGCCTTACCTTCTCTAAATCCAATTCTTCCTTTTTTCCTAAACCTACTAAAAGCACTCGTTCGGCTTTCATTATGTCTTTAGGGTATAACACGTGAATTTTGTTTAGCTCAGCCTTGAAATCTCCACTCCCTACAACATTTGTAAGAAGCTTTTCAAATCTGGTATCAATTACCTTCAACTCATCTTCAGTTGTTGCATAAATCAGAACATCCGTTTGTATATTTTTTACATCTTCGTTTTTGACAATAACTTCCATCAAATTTTAGATGCTAAATCAGAATATAACGTTTACTCTATTTTTTCCATGAAATGAAGGTATTGCCTACCCCTAAAAACAAAGCTTTAAAAAAATCAGGTATTGTTAAATCAGAAAATGCTTCTGTCTGTTTTTTCTTTATTGCTCTAAGAACTGCATCTGTAGTCATCTCCTTGACTTCAACTCTTGTGTACATCTTTCCAATCATGCTTAAACTATGTGCGTCTGAAGCACCAATTTCTGCCAAATCCAACTTCAAAAACGCCATTTGTGCTCTTCTATTTGACCTAAATGCTGTGCCCCAGATATTCAGCACTTCCATACCATCTAATGGAAGTTTGAAAATCAAATGCTTTAAACCATATGGACTAAATGGATGTGGCGCAATTGACACGCCTCCTTGCTCTCTTATATTATCAACAGCTTCTTCTGGCGAAATTCCTTTTGGTATTTCTTCTTCAATCCCTAAACCAAGCAGATGGCCTTTTGTTGTAGTTATTTCTTCGCCTTTTAAATAAATTATATCGCGATATTTTTTTGCAATTTTACTAGCCATATCCGCTGATCTCATTGTATCATGCTCAGTAATAGTGATTACATCTAATCCTACTTTTTTTGCTCTTTTGAATACAGCTTCTGGGCCATATCTTGCTCTTGCAGCACCAAAAATTTTCAGAATTCTGGGCTCATACGAATATTTGGTGTGAATGTGAAAATCTGCTTTTAGTTCCATATAAGAAGCTAAAAATTACAACATTTATAATAGTTATCATGAAAGCGCCGAGGACAGGATTTGAACCTGCATGTCCTTGCGGACACTAGTTTTCGAGACTAGCGCCTTACCAGGTTAGGCTACCTCGGCATATCATTTATATATGAAAAAATGATTTAAAAAGACTATGGCTGACATAATAATTGGTCGCACTGAGAGCGACATGAAGAAATATGGTGAGGAAGGGACAGTCTGGGTTGGCAAACAATATATCAGAATGGGAGACACAATGTCCCTTGCTAACAGAGTTCTTCTTGATGTTGTACGCCCACATGTCATACTTATCACAGGAAAGCGTGGCGAAGGTAAGTCATATACAATGGCAGTCATGGCAGAAGGTATAGTTGACATGGCCAAGGACATATCACAGAATATTGCGATGCTTTTTATTGATACAATGGGTATTTTCTGGACAATGAAATACCCAAATTACCGTGAAGAAGCTATTCTTTCAAAATGGAACATAGAACCAAAAGGTTTAGAGAATATAAAAATATTTGTTCCTGGTGGTAAATTTGACGAGCTTCTTGATGCAGGCATACCTGTTGATGAAAAATTCTATTTGACCACAAGCGATCTTGGCCCATTGGAATGGTCAATGACATTTAATATCCAACCAACTGATTCAATGGGAATTTTATTAAGTAGGGTCATAACAAGACTTCAGAAACGTAAAGAACTTTACGATATCGATGACGTAATTGAAGAAATAAGGACAGATGAAGAAAGTGATAAAGACATAAAATCTGCTGTAATAACTAGATTTGAAGCAGTAAAAGATTGGGGTTTATTTGCAAAAGAAGGTACTAAAATAGATGATATACTTGTTGGGGGAACTGCTTCAGTTCTCGATGTTTCAGTGTATACTCATATTTATGGTTCATTTTCAATACGCGCGCTTGTCATAGCATTATTTTCAAAAAAGATATTGGAGCAACGTGAGACTGCAAGAAAAATAGAAGAAAAAGAAGATATTGAACAAGGTTTTGCTTATTTTGCAGAACGTGAAGTCAAAAAGAAACGAGTGCCAATGGTTTGGATGTTTGTGGATGAAGTACATGAATTCTTACCACAATTTGGAGAAACTCTTGCTACAGGTCCGCTTCTTCAATTAATAAGAGAAGGTCGTCAGCCTGGTATTTCACTTATTGTCGCAACACAGCAGCCTGGTAAAATGAATACTGATGTTCTTTCGCAATGTGATATGGTGATTTCACACAGAGTTACTTCGAAAATGGATATAGACGCTTTGAATACAATAATGCAAACATATATGACTTCAACTTTGACAAAACTACTTGATGAGTTACCAAGAACAAAGGGTGTTGCTCTAGTACTTGATCAAAATCAGGAACGTGTATACTCAATTCAAATGAGACCACGATTCAGCTGGCACGGTGGAGAAACTCCAACTGCCATACCTCCGAAATTAAGACCTATTTGAACTGTCTCTTTGTTTTCTTATAGAAATAATGTAATATACCAACAGAGTTTTCTCTGAACAACTCAATCTGCAAGAAACTGATTATTCCCTTGAACAACATGATTATTCCAATAACAGTTAAAAATGACTCGATGATTGATGGTTGTAACAAAGCTATGATTGATACTAAATCAATTATACCAAATGCATAAAGCATTAGATTAACGTGTCCATAAAAACTTGAAACACTTTTTATTAAAAGTATAACAATTGTAAATATCAGTAATAACTCAATTCTTATCCCTGCTAATAGCATAAATGCTGCTAGAAGGTCTGCAATGCCCATAAGATAAACAAGTACCATAACAAAACAGAAAACATTAAAACATTTAAATAGTTTAGTTAAACGGGGGTAACTATATGGCAAATCCTATAAAATCAGATTATGTAAATCTTGGCGAACATAAAGGCATGAAGATAACTCTTTGGCCTAATTCGTTACAGATCGAACGTGTGGAAAAAGACGAAAAAACGAATAAATGGGAAACAAAAGAAAAAATAACACTTGCTCCTAAAGTGCTTGAATATTTAGGTGTAAGAATCCCAGCATTTATCGCAATGATTGATGCGCAAAAGGGCGAATAGAAGTATGGTTAAAGAATACGAAACAAAGGTTTTAGAAATTACTGTCAAGGAGATAGAACGAAAACTCAAAAAACTTGGAGCGAAAAAAGAGTCTAGCATATTGATGAAACGTTGGGTATTTCAGTTACCTTCAAACAGAGGATATTTACGTTTAAGGACTAATGGCATGACAAATACAATCACATACAAACACAGAACTGGTTCTAAAATTTCTGACACAGAAGAAATAGAAGTGAATGTTGATGATTTTGAAAAAGCTAGACAAATACTTTCAAAACTGCATTTCAAGAATTATAACTACCAAGAAAACAAAAGAACAATTTATAGAATAAATGATATTGAATTCTGTATTGATAGTTGGCCGAAAATTCCAACTTATCTAGAAATTGAATCAAGTAGCGAAAAAAAAGTTATTGATGGTTTAAAGTTACTTAATCTTGAAGGCAAAGATATAGGAAATGTACCTGCTGCTACTATTTATAAAATATACGGGATTAATCTACATTCGTTCAAAGTAATGAAATTCTAACTATTTTTAAATTTTAAAAAATAATCAAGGCTTTAATTTGTTCTTGCATAATTCGCACAGAGCAACGCCACAATGTTGGCATACACTTACATTATCTTTTATGCCGAATTTGCCGCAGATAGAGCAGCTTACTAGTTTAACTTCCATACATTTTGTTAATCGCTTTCTTGTTAAATCCTTTTCTGCTAAATACAAATATTTATAAAAAATGAATGAAAGATATATTGAATAGTCTTTTTATTATGGAGGTAAAAAGCCATGATGAAATTTAATGATGAATCAGATGATTTCAGTGACGACGACACAGATAGTGATGATAGTAGCGAAGATTAATAACTAGTTTTATTTTTATTCTATTTTATTTTTGTTTTATAAAAGAAAAGAAAAGAATTATAGAATGTCTTCTTCTGCGACTACCACATAATCTCCGATTGCAACTACAGAACTAAAAGGTATCTGTATATTTCCTTTGCTGTCGCGTTCTAAATCAAATCCTGCTGCATATGAAGTTGGAGTTTTCAGAACAACATAAATAAGCTCTCCGGTTCTTGCTTCGAATGTCAAATCACCGACTTCTCCGAATTTTTTACCGGCTTTGCTGACTACTGTTTTGCCTAAGATATGCTTTGATGGTACTCGCTCACCTTTTGTGACCATTTTTATTACCTCCGAATTAAATATTAATGGTTATTTTAATATTAAATACTTTTTCTATTTATATACTTGATTTAGGGCAGTCTATACGGCGAACTATAGCTCTTCGGGGCATTCAATTGCAATAATACGAATATAACCACAAAAAGCAGCACAGTTGCCAATATCGAAGCTATTACCCCAATAATAGGTGGTAAATAAAATAATACTATTACAGCTAATAGCATACTGCCCCATATTGATTTGCGCCAGCCAAATATCTTTGATCCATCAAGCGGTGGAAACGGCATGAGATTGAATAATGCCACAAGCAAGTTTATTGAGACTATTGCTTGGAATATTTGCGGATTAACCCACATGAATATGTATGCTATCACAGCAATTATCATGTTTGTAAAAGGCCCTGATGCTGCTATTTTGCCAAGTTCTTGACCTGACAAACCTACGTATCTATAGCCAACTCTCGTTGCATAAGAAGTTGATATCGCAACAGCCCCAAGTGCTGCAAATATTATGTTTCCTGCAGTGATTAATGTTAAAAAAACTGAGAGCATGATACCCATTGGCCAGATAACATAAACTGCTTTACATCCATATTTTTGGGCTACAAACTTATGTGCAAGCTCATGAAAAAGAAGTGCTGGCCCAACTATTACAATCGCAATTAAAAAGTTCATAATAGGCGTGCTTCGCTCAATCTGGAAGCTCGGAAGCGCAATAGAAAATATCAATCCAAGTATAAGAACAGAAATTGTAAGATCTCTAATCTCCATCAAGTTAAACGTAAACTTTCCTATACTATATTCCTGTTGCCAATCAACCATATCAAATCTAACTATAAGCGTGGTTAATATATGTTTTTCTCTGATACATAACTTATTTATTGTAACAATTCCAAATTTGAATTATGTCAATGATGGTTAAAGATGTAATGGACAAAAATGTTCCTATAGTTTCACCCGATACAAAAATAACGGACGCCATTAAAACACTTGTCAAGAATAACATAAGATTTGTGCCTGTTGTCAATGAGACTGGTTTGGTTGTTGGTGGTATCTCTGAATCTGACCTTATGAAACTAGTAAGAGTTCAACCATTACCTACAATTTCTGCTGTTTGGACAAAGATACCTAAAGATATTTTTGATAAATCTGTTAGAGACATTATGAACTCCAGGCCAATAACAATAAATGAACGCGCAGAGATAAATGATGCTCTTAACTTGATGAATGTGAGCAATGTAAACGTTCTAATTGTTGTTGATTTAGATCACAAGCTAGCTGGATTAGTAAGATTTAGAGATATAATAGATAAGATGTTGAGCGTGTAAAATGACAATAGAAATAATATTATTTGACATAGCAGTGTTGCTTGTATCAGCAAAAATCTTAGGTGAAATATTCGAACGTCTTGGATTTTCCTCGCTTGTTGGCGAAGTAATCGCAGGAATAATAGTTGGTCAGTCTTTGCTTGGACTAGTCGCTCCTTCAGAGACAATGGATGTTCTTGCTGGGATAGGCATACTTTTCCTTATGTTCCTTATAGGTCTTCATGCAAAGTTTGAAGAAGCTATTGAAAATAATGTATATTCATCTGCAATAATTGCAATATTTGGGGGCACGCTATCATTTTTCTTGGCATTAATTGCAGGAATAGGGCTTGGATATAGTGTACTTGTTGCAATAACAATTGGCGCAGCAATCACTTCAACAGGAATGGGTATTACTGTCAGAGCTTTAAGCGAGCTTGGTCAGTTCTATGGTAAGATATCGAAGGGATTGATAGCTGCAAACGTAGCTGATGATATATTCTCAATCATAATTATGTCCTTGTTTTTGGGTTTCTTACAATATGGCAGCATAAACATTGCTGACTCATGGCAAATTTTCCTTGTAGTAATTGGATTTTTTATTATAATAATCAAGTTTGGTGGATTAATTGCAGAGAAAATAATGGCTTTCACTGTAAAAATGAAGGATCAGGAATCAATGATTGCAATACCTGTTGTTTTAATGTTCTTGATAGCATTACTTAGCCAACAGATAAACATAGCTGGAGTAACTGGTGCATTCCTTGCTGGGATAATACTTGCAAAAACACCTTATGCTGAACCAACAATTATGCCAAAAGCAAAAACACTTGGATATGGTTTCTTGATTCCATTGTTCTTTGCATATACCGGTGCAAAGGTAAATTTGTTCTCAATAGGTTCAGGTTGGATTTTACTTATTGTGTTATTAATCGTTGCTATAGCTGGTAAATACATTGGCTGCTACCTTGGTGCAAAGATTAGTGGTTACGAAGAGCATGAAGCTAAGAAGATTGGATGGGGGATGATTCCAAGAACAGAATATACTTTAGTTATAGGGCAAATTGCACTTGTTGCTGGAGCAATAACTGCTGGAATTTATTCAGTTCTTGTATTGTTAGTCGTAATATTAACAATAACAACACCTATGATCTTAAAGTGGGTCTATGCAAATGATTAAAGGTTACTTAACCATTGATGATGCACCGTCGAAGGAGTTTAAACAGAAAATAGATTTCTTAATATCAAAACGAATTCCTGCAATACTTTTTTGTGAAGGAAGATTTCTTAAAAAGAGATCTAAGCTCGCTATTTATGCTATAAAAAATGGTTTTATAATAGGAAATCATTCTTACGATCATCCACGTTTTCCAAAATTATCGTTAGAACAATGTAAAAAACAAATAATAAAAACTGATAAAATAATAGAAAAAATTTATGAAAAAGCTAAAATAAAAAGACCTTTTAAAGTTTTTAGATTTCCTTATGGTGGAGAAAAAACAGGTATTCGAAAATTCTTAAAAGAGATTGGTTATCAAAAACCTATGAGTTGGTATCTAGATTGTATGGAGTGGGCCATAAACGGGGATTATACACCAAAAATAAAAACTATAACTGATGTATTCAATAGAATAGACAAACACAAGTATAAAACTACAGAAGTAATTCTTGTTCATGATCATTTGGAAACTACAAAGTATTTTGCTCCAATAATAAATAAACTTCTTTCTAAAGGAATTAAATTTAAAAAGTTTAGGATTTAGCTAACTATCTTCTTTCTCACTGCGTCAACTGCTTCGCTTATATCAATTCCAGCTGCATCAAGTCCAGCACCAAGACCAAAGCCACCCTTTAGCACATTCATAAATTCCATTGGGAACATTATCTTTGTTGCGCTTCCTTTGCTTACTTCTTCAAGTGCTTTAAGATAAAGATACATTATTGAACGATCATCAAGTTTCTTTGCTCCTTCGCCTATTGCTTGTATAACTATCTTTTGTGCTTCAGCTTTGAATTTTTGTGCTTGTAACATCTGTGATGATATTTCTTTCTGCTGCATTGCAGTAGCAATTTCATCAGGCGGTTGTATACTCCTTAATTGGACCATTGGCACATCAATACCCCATGTCCATGTAGCGTGTCTTATCTTATCCGCAAGCAAATTATTCAAATCATCAAGCCCACCAAAAATATCCCTCATTGATAGAGTAGCGATAAGGTTTCTTGTTTCAGATACCATCATATTTGTTAAACCTGTCATATAATTATCAATTTTAAGAACTGCTTTATTTGGGTCTACTATTCTATAATAAACAATCCCATCAATCTTCAGTCTTAGATCATCCTTAGTAAATGCCTGTTGCACATACAAATCAGTCATCTTGGTTCTAACATCAACACGTGAAAATTCTTTTTCAAAAAATGGTATCACAAATGACCATCCAGGACCAGCAATTCTATTAAATCGCCCAACTCTAAAAATTATTGCGCGTTCATAATCATCATACTTTTTAACGAATATTTTGACGAAAACGGCTAGCAATGCCAAGGCAACAATTAGATACGTGCCTCCTCTGAACCAATCAAAGTTAGTATAACCATAATAAAATCCTGCTAACATCAGAATTGCTATTATTATCCATACATATACCATACTTTATATTAGAAAACTCTGGATTTAAAACCTTTCTGGAGACAATTCTTAGTAACCTTTAAAAAGCATAAAAACCTGCTTAATTAAATGGGACGCATTAGAACAACGTACATTAAAAGAACGGCTCGAAAAATATTAGAATCACATAGAAACATATTCAGCAAAGATATTAGTAATAACAAGAAGTCTCTGAATGAAATAGCAGACATTTATTCTAAACAGATTAGAAACAAAATAGCAGGCGAAATATTACACTTACTTAAGAAACAAGACAAACAAGAAACAAAACGAGCTGAATAACCATAATTTACATGAGTTGGGGGTGCTAAAATGGCAGAAATAGAAGAAGGCAGTGTGGTTTTCATCGGGAAAAAACCTTTCATGAACTATGTAACAGGTGTAGTAATGCAGTTTAACTCTGGGTTCAAAAAGGTAACAATAAAAGCAAGAGGAAAATACATTAGCAGAGCAGTAGATGTGGCAGAAGTTGTAAGAAACAGATTTATAACTGGTATAAAACTCGATGACATAAAAATAAATAGCGAAGAATTCGACGGTGAAGAAGGAAGAAAAGTAAGAATATCAACAATAGAAATTGCGTTGGCAAAAGCATAAAAACTGCCAATTTTTCTTTTTGATTATTTGTATTAGAGGTAAATAGATGAAGGTACTCAACAAGGAAATATCAGAGAAGTTATTATCTAAAATCATTTCCGATATAAAGGATAAGCCACAGTTTAAAAACATAGAAGAAAGCTTTGTCAAGGATCTACTCAAAAAAGAGCTCGAAAAAGACTCAAAACTTCTTGATTTCATAATCAAACACAATATTAAAAATTTGGACCGATCTGAGAAGTACAAAAACTTAATCAAAAAAGTACGTTCAATCCTGCACAAGTCCTATGGTATTTTCTTGACATATGATTCTAAGAGACTTAATGAACTAATATTAAAGCTAAAAGAAGAAATCGATGTTTCTGAAAATCCTATGAAAACAATAGAAACACATGAAAAAGTTTTAAATACACATCGTTCAACAAAAGAACGAATCAAGATTTATCCAAAACTTTACTGGAGTATATGGTCAATAACTGGAAAACCAAGAAAAATAATTGATTTGTCTGCTGGACTTAATCCGTTGTCATTTCCATGGATGGGTTTGAATAATGTGGACTATCTTGCTACTGAATTAAATAAGTCAGATTGCGATGTTCTTAACAGTTATTTTGGATACACGCGAAAGTTCGGATTATTTGGTTTAGCAATTCAATTAGATTTGCAGCAGGTTCTTCAAAAACCTGAGATTTTGAAAGGATTACCAAGGTCTGACATATGTTTTCTTTTCAAGGTTTTAGACTCAATCGAGCTAACAAAAAGCCACAAAATAAGCGAAATAATAATCTCAACAGTTCCAACTAAATGGGTTATTGTAAGCTTCGCAATTAAAACAATTAGTAAAAAACCTATGAGTTCAACTCGCCATGTATGGATTGAAAAAATGTGTGAACGTTTAGACTACAAATTCAAGAGAATTGTCCTAAAAACAGAATCATTCTATATCATAGAAAAAAAGATATAGCTAAAATTTAGTTTGTTATGATAGACTTAATACCCCTTGAACATGGAAACAAAATACGTTGATTGTCATGCGCATATGAATGAAGGAATTTTTGATAAAGACAGATTTAAAATTTTAGAAGAATGTAAATCAAAGGGGATAAGTGTAATAAATTGTTCTGGTGAAATGAAAACAAATAGAACAGCCCTTGAACTTGCAAAGAAATTTGATAATCTAAAAATTTGTCTTGGTATATATCCTGTTCAAGCTTCAGAGATTTCTGATAAAGAATTCAATGACGAACTCAAATTCATTGAATCAAAAAAAGAAAGTATAATTGGGCTTGGCGAGGTTGGTATAGATTTCTATTGGGTAACAGAAGATGAAAAGCGGATTAGGGAAGTACAGCGTTTTAACGAAATAATACGGTTGGCAAACAAACTAAAACTTCCTTTAAATGTACATTCACGCGCAGCTGAAGAAGCAACAATCAAGACATTGGCAAAACATGCGCAGGTCCCTGTAATGCTTCATTCATTCGGCGGAGACTTAGAGCTCGCAAGCTTAGCAATTAAAGAAGGGTTTTATTTCAGCGTTGCTCCGATTCTTGTTCGCAGTAATAAACACAAAAAACTCATTGAATTTTTGCCTATTAATAGAATATTAACAGAAACAGATTCTCCTTATCTTGGACCTACAAAAGAAAGAAACGATCCAAGAAACATCCCGATGGTTATAGACGAAATAGCTAAGATAAAAAAAATTAATACAGAATCCGCAAGAGAGCAGGTTTTAAAAAATAGCCGTGAAGTATTTAAGTTCTAAGTTGCTTCCGATACAATATGGGTATTTTTGATTGGTTTAGAAAAAAGGAGATTAAAGAAGAGTCTAACGAAGAAATATGGGGTATAAGAGAGCTAAACAATAAAATAACGAGCTTAGAAAAGCAGGAATTCGAAAATTTTTATAATGATGTGGAACATCTACGTAATGAACTTGGTTTAAAATTAACAAACTTAAAGGATTATGCGTCTGCTCTTGAAAAATCGAAACTATCTACAGACATTGACAAGAGATTAATTATAAAAATTGAGAGCTCAAAACAAAATCTGATTAATAGAACAAAAAACTCTTGTGACTTATATTTTGAGAGGAAATTAAAACCAGTTGACGGCGTGGAGAATCTTAACAAGCTTCTTGATGTTGTATCAAAAGTTTTTGAGGAAATAAACAATGGCGCAAGCAAATATTGTGAAATTGTGTCATATGGTTATGAAAATGCGGTAGGTGAAGTAAAGAGAGGTATAAAGGAATCAAATGATCTTCACAAAAGATTGGTAGAACTTTCAAAGAATAATAAAGTAAAACTAGAATCAATAAATGAAACAAAGGATGCATTGATAAAAATTAATTCTAATCTTATTAAGATTGATGAATTAAAGGGAAGTATTGAACGTTTACGCAAAAAAATGCATGACTGTAAAGAAAGAGAAATTGAATTATCGAACAAAAAGGACAAAATTGAAGGCTCAAATTCTTATAAAGATGCACTTACAATGAAAGATAAAATAGGTTCTTTGATTACAGAGAAAGATTCATTAAGAATTGAGTTTAGGAATGAATTCTCTTCATTTAAGAAGCCCCTTCAAAAATATCTGCATTACAGTCTATTAGATAAAGGTATTATCTACAAAATTGAGAAATATTTGGATGAACCGTTAGATGCTCTCATCAATGATAGCGCAATGGAGATAGAGTATGCTCTTTCAAAGATGTTAATTTTAATAAAAGAAAATAAGATAGAATTTGAAAAGAAAACAAAGAACAAATTATATTCTGACTTGGAAAAATTTCTTAGTGACAAAAGGTTACGTAGTGTTCTATCAAGATATAATGAATTAGAACGGGAAATACTTTCTTTAAAGAATGAACTTTCTAAAAGTGTAATCGAGGAGCATGAGCAGATCATAAAAGAATTAAATGGTATAACCAGAGAAATTACATCAGACTCAAACAGGTTAGAAGTTATGGATAAAGAAGTATTAGATGTGGAAAATAAAATCAAAAGCATTACAACAAAAATAGAAAGTGATCTTAAATCAAATTTCAATAAGGAAATAAAAATTTATTAATCTTGTTTTTTGATATAATAACCACGAATTTCTTTTTGTCTCATTAATGACCAGGCAAATGTTGTTGCTTCGCTGAGTTTTGTGAAGTCTTTTCTAAAAAGCCTGCGTTTGTAATTGGCAAGTTTCCTGAATGGCTCGACTATAAACATTTTTGGCTGTTTAATCTTCCAAATATAAATGACATAGTTACTTTTAGAGTAAGCTATAACATTATCATTATTGAGTATCTTCTTCCACCCTTTAGTAACTCTTCCCATACATATTAGTAAAAAATCTTAACTTTTATAGTTTGAGTAGTCCCTTATAAATCAATAATAACTACAAATTTATTATATCAAGAACAGCTTTTACCCTGCGTTCATTTGTGTCCAATGGGATAATGTATGTCTTCAAATTCTTCTCTTTTATTATTTTATCGATTATTTCGTCGATTTCTTTCTGCCAAGTTGTTGTTGTGCTTCTGAATCCGTCTTTCATAAGTGTTGTCTGATTTATTATTGGTATTCTGAAAAGATAATCATAGGTTTTAACCATCTTGTCTACCATTTCGCTAACTGCTTTTACTCTAGGGTTATCTTTCATTTTAGGATTTTTCTTGAGATTCCATAACAAATAAGCATAGTCACATATCATTGTGCGATCGCAGATAACAACTGGGTATTTGAACTCAAGTTCAATCTCTTCAATGAATTGTTTTCCAAGTATCCACATTGAAGCTTCAATAGAATTTCTTTCTTCAGTACCTGTAGGCAATGGACATTGACGTTCATGTTCAGAAGTAACAATTGCGTGAATACCTTTTTCCTTTAATTTACCTACAAGACTATGTGCGAGAGAAGTTTTACCTACACCATGTGTGCCAGTTATGCCGATTTTCATAAAATTACTCGATTATTTCGATTTCAACATTGACATCTTTTGGCATTGGGATTCTCATTATAAGTCTCAATGCACGTTCGTCAACAGGAAGATCAACAATTCTTTTGTGTATTCTTAATTCCCATGTCTCGAAACGTTCTCTTCCTCTTCCATCTGGTGCAGTTCTTGTTGGAATTTTTAATCGCTTTGTTGGAAGCGGAATTGGTCCCGCTACAGCAACTCCAGTTTTAGAAGCAATCTCTTTGATCTGACCGATAATCATATTTAGTTGATCCGGATCTGTTGAAGTTAATCGTATTCTTGCTGTTGGCATAAGATATTTCAGAAAAAAAGGGTATTTAAAGATTGTCCTAAAACGAATTTTGGGGGTAGTAACAAAAAATAAAGAAAAAGAAAAGGCATTATGCCTTTACTAAATCAATGCATACGCCTGCGCCGACTGTCTCGCCCATGTCTCTTATGACAAAGCTTGACAACTTTGCGATGTCGCTGCGTTTTTCTATAACAATTGGTTTCTGTGGTTCAAGCACAACAATTGCTGCATCACCAGTCTTAAGGAAATCTGGTGTTCCTGGTATAATTGCGCCTGTTTTTGGATCAAGTTTTGATTTAATTTCCTTGAACTTGACTGCAACCTGTGTTGTGTGTGTATGCATTACTGGAGTGTAACCCTTTGAGATTGCTGTTGGGTGTTTCATTATCATTATTTGTGCTGTAAACTCTTTTGCTACTGTTGGTGGTTTATCTAATGATCCAAGAACATCTCCACGTTTGATTTGTTCTTTTGTTACACCACGGACGTTGAATCCAACATTGTCTCCTGGGAATGCTTCCTGCATTTGTTCATGATGCATCTCTATTGATTTGACTTCACCCTGAACATTTGATGGTTGGAAAATTACTTTTTGTGCAACTTTCATTACACCAGTTTCTACTCTTCCTACTGGAACTGTCCCTATACCTGTGATTGAATAAACATCCTGGATAGGTAGTCTCAATGGTAAGTTTGTAAGTTTTTCTGGTTCTTTCAACATGTCTAATGTTGGTAAAAGTGCATGACCTTTGTTCCAAGGCATCTTTGCAGAAGGTTTTGTTATGTTTTCTCCGTCAAGTCCACTGACTGGTATGAATGGAACATCTTCCACTTTAAAGCCAATTCCTTTGATGAACTTTCCGAGCTCTTCTTTTACCTTGTTATATTCTGCTTCAGAATAATTAACAGTATCCATCTTGTTTATTGCAACAATAAGTTGTTTTACACCGAGAACCTTAAGCAAGTATGCATGTTCTTTTGTCTGTGGCTGTATACCTTCTTTTGCTGAGCAAACAAGAATTGCTGCGTCTGCTTGTGATGCACCTGTAATCATATTTTTGATAAAGTCTCTGTGCCCTGGTGCATCGATTATTGTAAAGTAATACTTTGGTGTTTCGAACTTCATATGTGAAAGATCGATTGTAACACCTCTTGTTCTTTCTTCACGTGTTGCATCAAGTATGTATGCAAACTCGAATGTTGCCTTTCCAAGAGCTGCTGCCTCTTTCTTCATCTTGTCAACATCCTGTTGTGTAATTGTTCCTGTTTCAAAAAGTAGTCTTCCTACTAAAGTTGATTTACCATGGTCAACGTGTCCTACGACCACAATGTTAATGTGTGGTTTTCCTGCCATATTCTTCAATCCTCCTATAAAATTGAGTATTATTAATGAGAGTAAAATTTAAGGGTTTTTAAAGCTTTTGGAGATTACCTCTGTTCTGGTGTCAAGCCCTTTCGTTCACGTACTTTCTTCACTACACCGTCTTGAAGCGATGATGGTAACTTCTCAAATTCTGAATTTTGTAATGACCAGCTGCCTCTTCCTTCAGTTGCGCTTCTGACAACATCAGCTAAACCGAACATTTCTGCCACAGGCATCTTTGCTTTTGCAATTAAACTTGATTCTTCCTGTGCTACTTCAAGCAATTGCCCACGTCTTGATTGTACTACCTTGCTTATGTCACCCATGTACTCATATGGCGCATCAAATCTAATTGTTTGCACTGGTTCAAACATAACTGGTCCTGCATTTAGCATTGCTTCTTTTATAGCATCTCTTACTGCCGGTACAACTTGTGCAGGCCCTCTATGAATAGCATCTTCATGCAATGAACAATCAGTTAAATTTACGATTACCCCAAAGCATGGCTCTCGCGCTAATGGGCCAGCCTTCATAACTCCATGATATGCTTCAAGACACAATTCAAGAACTTCTCCAATGTGTACAATACCTTTTGTTGTTTCCATGAATATGTTGTGTCCAGAAATATCTTTGATTCTTTTTGCTTGGTCCCTCTCCATGCCAGCATCTATCAATTTTTTCCAGATATCTTCTTCTTTCTTTTTCAATGGACCTTCACGAATTTCTCCAGAAACAAGTAATTGTTTTATCGCTTCAGGTATTGGTTCAACCTTAACATAGAATTTATTGTGTTTATTTGGAGATTTTCCTTCTACCTCTGGCGATTTCTTTGTTATTGATTCTCTATAAACAACGATTGGTTGTGATGTTTTTACTTTTACATTCTTTTCAGTTACAATTCTATTTTCTATGATTTCTAAGTGGAGCTCGCCCATACCATGTATCAAGCTTTCACCAGTCTCTTCATTGATATCAACTTTAATTGATGGGTCTTCCTTTGAAACTTTTCTTAAAACTTCAATCATTTTAGGAAGATCTTGTGAATTTACAGGCTCTATTGCCTTGGTTATAACAGGTTCAAAAATATGTCTAAGCTCTTCGAATGGTTCATCTGGTTCAGTTGTTATTGTTTCTCCAGCATTACCTGATATTCCTGCAACTGCAATAACATTTCCTGCAGGTATTGCTTCTACTTGTTCTGGTTTTATACTATCATAAATAAGTACTTGCTGAACTTTTTGTGTTTGTTTTGCAGTGTTAAGATAAACTTGTGTGCCTTGCCTCATTGTTCCGCTGAAAAGTCTTCCTACTGAAAGTTCTCGTCCAGTTTTAGGATCAATTATAATTCTTGTTATTACAAATGCAAGTTTACCGTTAGGATCACAATTCATCAATGATTTTCCCATTTCAGATTCAATGTCGCCGTGCCAAATCTTTGCAATTCTATATTTTTGTGCTTCAATGGGATTTGGTAAATGTTTTATAGTCATGTCAAGAATGACTTCATACAATGGCGCATTTTCCCAGCACCAATCTCTTCTTTCTTCTTCAGTCATTGAATAAATTTTTGAAATATCTTTGAATGTGATCCCTTTTTTCTTCATGAAAGGTATAGATAGTGCCCAATTGTCTCTTGCTGAACCAAATACAACACTTCCATCCATTATGTTTACTTTCCATTTCTCTTTGAAGTCTGCATCTGCAATATTTTCTATTAATCTGTTGAAATCTCTGTATATTTTCATGAATCTTTCCTGAATTTGTTCTGGTGTTAATTTTAATTCCTTAATTAAACGATCAACTTTATTTATGAAAAGAACTGGTTTTACTCTTTCTTTCAATGCCTGCTTGATAACAGTTTCTGTTTGTGGCATTATTCCTTCAGACGCACAAACTAAAACAATTGTTCCGTCAATTGCGCGCATTGCTCTTGTAACATTACCACCAAAATCAACATGTCCCGGTGTGTCAATAAGATTAATTAAATATTCTTTGCCTTCAAAATCATGAACTAAAGAAACATTTGCTGCATCAACAGTAAGAAGTCTTGTCTGTTCGTCTTCATGCTGCCATGTCATCATACCTTCGTCAAGGCTTCCAGCATATTTTGCCGCCATTTTTCCCGCAGCTGCTATAAGATTATCAGTCATCGCAGTTTTTCCGTGATGAATATGTGCACTTGTAGCAATATTTCTAATGTTTACTTGTGTGTACATTATTCTTGAAATTTTCTGTAAGCTTGTTTCTTTGTCTGCCAAATTGTCACCTTATTGTCAATATGAAAAATTTTGTTCGCTTTTTAAATATTGCTGTTTTGATAAAATTTATAAAAACTGTCATAGTTTAGCTTATCATGGGGATACCACCATATTCAGATCCACTTGATCCACTTAATCAAACATATTCACTATTCAATATCCTTAGAGAACAACCGATTGAAATACCATCAGCTCTTGAAAAAAAGGTTTTAGAAGAACCTATTACAAAGAATCCTTCTTTAATTAAAAGATTGTACAACTTTATTCTTAGAAAACTGTATTAATTGTTTTATAAAAAAATTATAATTATTTAGACGCTTCTGCTTGTCTTTCTGTTTCTGATTTCTTAGAAATAGCGAATGATTTTGTCTCATCATTAGAAGCATTAATTATTTCGTTTGCAAGGCCTTCCTCAATTCTTATTTTTTTATTAAGTGTTGCTTGGAATGTCCCCTGTACCATCCACCTAAGCGCCAAATCAACTCTCCTTTGTGGGGCAGTTTCAACTTGTTTTGGTACACGTACACCTGCCATTTCAACAGTAGTTACTTCTTCTCTTGGGCTTGCATTCTCAACTGCTTTTACAAGAACTTCAACAGGATTCTTTTTTGTTTGTGTTTCAATAATTTTAAGTGTATCTTGAACTATCTTCATTGTTGTAGTTGATTTACCTGTACAAAACTCGCTTGTTCTCCAGTGTTTCTTTCCTTTATGTCCAGGAGAATAAAGTTTGTTTGCAAGTCTCTCGACAATACTTACTTTTGATTTTTGAAATCTCTTACAACCATGTCTTCCAAAAGAATGTGGTACAAACACCGGTTTCAAACCTATATATTCTCTTAAACCAGGGTCTTTGATAGTTATCCCCTGTGTTGTATACTTATTAAAAAGTTTGATTTCTGGCATAAAATTACCTCATTGGTTTTTCTTTTCTTCCTTTTCTGATTTCATTAATAGAAACGCCATTAACTTTAATCACTCTAAATCTTACCCCAGGCATATCTCCAAATGCTCTTCCTTGTGGCGCACCCATCTTTTCTATAACAACTTCATTGTGCTCATCAATTTTCTTTATGCATCCTGGGCCATAACCTGCATAAGCAGTAACTGTTCTTCCATTTTTAATTATCTGAACTTTCACTACTTTTCTAAGACCGGAGTGTGGCTGTTTGACTTCTATTTCCATTTTTTGCAACACAAGTCCGCGTGCCGCTGGTGAACCTTCTAATGGGTCTGCTTTGATATAAGATTTAGTCTTGTATCTAAAAAGATCTTTCTTTGCGAATAGGAATTTTTTCCTTCGTTGTTTCAATTTTTTAGCGGCATTTAAGCCTCTTGGTTTATTACCCATAAAACACCTTATTTGTAATTTGATTGTTTGCTTTAAAAAGCTTTTCCTTGTAGAACTATCTACTGGAATACTAATTCGTCGAAATCGAAATATTTAGGCATAAGTTCTCTTGCAACTTTCATTTTTGCCCTTAACATGCCTAACTTATCTTTTGAAAATGATGCATGAAGTATTTTCTTGCCATCAGACTTTTCTGAAATATATGCATCACTAATTTTTATTGGTCTAAAAATATTGAATAGAAATTTAATTGGATCGCTTGAATACTCAACAATTTCAAGTCTTTTATTGATTTTCAGCTGAAGGTTTTTTATATTAACCCCATTTTTTCCGATAGCTATACCCATCTGCCCTTCATTTACGACAAACATTATTTTTTCTTTTTTAGAATCAATCATGCAGTCTTTTACGCCAGCATGAGTTACTGCCTCAAAAAGATTTATCAAACCAATATCTTCGCTGCTAAGTTTAATACCCATTCAAATCACTCAATTTTTCCTTTTGTTATAGCCATAACTAGAACAATATGCGCTCTCTTGCATGCTACACCAAGATCTATATTGGAACCATTAAACATTTCAACTGGGACTTTTGCTATCTCAGAATTATTTTTAATTTCTTTCTCCAATCCTTGTGGTATATTTTTTGCATAAATAATCTTTACTGCCTTGTGTGTCCTAAGAGCCTTCATAGATTGTTTTAGACCAATAACAAAATGACCAGTTTCTATTGATTTTGCGAAATCTTTAGAAAATTCTTCTGTCTGCCTTTTTGTTTTTTCTGCCATTATTTAGCACCCTTCTTTTTCTTTTCTTTTGTTTCTTCTTCTGGTTTTGGAACTGTAAGACTTATTATCCCGGTACCAACTGGTATAGGTTGATTAAGCATTACATTTTCAACCACACTTCTTAGATCATCATACTCATTATGCATAGCTGCATTGAAAAGATGTTTCAATGGAACTTCAAAGCTTGCTCTTGCCAAAACTGAAGTTTTTTCTCCACTTAACCCATAACGACCTACGCCTTTTATGGATCCATCATGTGTCATCATGTCTGCTACGAGCATTATGTGTCTTATGTTAACATCAATTGCCTGGTTCTTAAGCACATTCATTGTTTCATCTATTATTGCGTTTCTTGCAGCTTCTATCCCAAGAATATAAAATGTTTCGAATATATCATTTGAATTTGTATTTTCTATGTCGACTTCGTCCATGCTTAGTACTTCCTTAAGATTGCACCCTGCTGTTTTGATTATCCAATCATCCCCTCTTTTGTCTGGAAGTACCTGTGAAATTCCTTTGACTCCGGAAACATGAGTATCTTTCAATTTTACCTTTAGTTTGTAAAGTTGTTTTATTCCTGCTTCTTCTTCATCTTTAGGTTTTATATTTATCTTGCAAGATCCTGTTGTTATTTTTGCTGTTTTGAATGCTGCTGAAACATTATCATAAACTTGTTTTTCTCTTACTCCAAAATACTTCAACTTTTCAGAATCGATCTCAACTTCTACTCTCATTCTCATTAAGTCAACATTAAATTCTTTAGCCACATCACCAAGTGTTATTTCAAGAATCTTCATTGCAATTCTTCTTACATCATTTTCACTTTTTGCATAGCTTGGTTTAAGTGAAACAGTCATTGTTGGTGTGCTTGGCTCTTTACGAGCATCAAATATTTCAATAAGTCTTGGGAGGCCTTGTGTAATCGTCATCTCACGAGCACCAGCAAGCCACTTAGTTCTAAGCTGAAGCTGTGTACCTGGCTCCCCTAATGACTGTGCTGCTATAACTCCAACAGATTCGCCAGGCACTACTCTTGACTTATCATATTGTGCTCTAGCTATTCCTGTGAGTTTCTCGAATTCCTGTTTATTTAATTTTAGAGCTTCTTTTATATCATTCAATTGCTCTTGAACTGATCTTGGTAATTCTTCCATTATTATCACTTTTTTAAATCCTCACGAGGTATCAATAATTGTCCGTTGTCTGATTTTGTTACATCAATTCCGTCGCCACCATAAGAGAACTGTATAATTCTGCCTGATGCGCTTCTTACAGTATTGTCATAACAAACTTTGATATCTTGAAGAGCATTAACCAATCTTCTTTGAAGATAACCTGATTTAGGTGTTCTCATAGAGGTGTCCATAATTCCGTCTCTTCCTCCCATTGCGTTGAAGAAGAATTCCTGTGTGTTTAATCCGCCTTTGTATGAATGCCTGATGAAACCTCTTGCCGCTGGACTTATATCCCCGCGCTTGAAATGTGGCAATGTCCTATCATAATAACCTTTGTGAATACGTGTTCCACGAAGGTGAACCTGACATACTGCTGCAGACATAAGTGCTAGATTCATAGGTGAACCACGTCCACCTGAATTCGCCATAATCATTGTATAATTATGTTTGCTTACATGTCTCTCAGCAATTTTGCCAACTTTATTTCTTGCTCTGCTTATTATTTCAATTATTTTGAACTCAAGAGTTTCCTTCGTTGTTCTCCCAGTATATGCTTCTAATTTGCCCGCATCATATAATGCACGCAATTCATCTATTTTTATATGAGCAACATTAAATGTCTCTTTTATTTCAGATACTGCTTCTGGAGGTAGATCGGTATCTGTAAGAAGAGTTGTGAATCCTAATTTCTGAAGTGAAGCAATTCCAAGCAGTGCTGTTTTTTGAATAAATTCTATTGCAACTCCATTCCCGAATTTGTTTATTATTGCTTGAATCAATTTCCCCTTTCCAGCTTCTGGGCCTATTGCTTTTTCATCAATTATTCCTGAAACAAGTTGTCCCTTGACTATCTGCACAAAGCATTCTTCTCCCCCTTTGTGTTTTATATGTCTACATGATTTTGTTTTTCCTTCGTAATCAATTTCAGGAAGTACTAGTGAAAATATTTGTTTACCTGAATAGTAATCATCACCGCCTCTCTTTGAAGCTGGTTTTTCTGGAAGTTTATCAATTCCAACCTTTGCTATTAATTCTGCTGCATCATCTGCGCTGAAAAGTTCTTCTCTCTTTGTTAACAGGTACACTCCTGTTATCTGGTCTTGTATGCAACCAATTATTGGTAGCCCATATCTAGGTGTTACTATATTCTCTTGAACACCAAGTAAGATCTCTGCTTCTGCACGTGCTTCTTCTGTTTGTGGAACATGAAGATTCATTTCATCGCCGTCAAAGTCTGCATTATATGGGATAGCTGTACAAAGATTCAATCTGAATGTTTTGTGTGGCAATACCTTTACTCTGTGCGCCATTATACTGATTCTGTGTAGAGATGGCTGTCTGTTGAAAAGAACAATATCATTGTTAACCAAATGTCGTTCAACTATGTAACCTGGTGCAAGTTCTTCAAGAATTACTTCTCTTGTCTCATCAGAAATTCTTTTTCTTTTTCCATCAGATGTGATAACATAATTTGCGCTTGGGTATTTATCAGGTCCATTTTCTATATATTTTTTCAGCTGTTCTTTATTCCATTCGGTTACTCTTTCTGGTATAGTTAATTCACGTGCAATCTCTTCTGGCACGCCTACTTCGTAGATTTTTAGGTTAGGATCTGGTGAGATTACTGTTCTTGCTGAGAAATTTACACGCTTACCCGCAAGATTTCTTCTGAATCTTCCTTCTTTCCCTTTTATTCTTTCTGCTAATGTTTTCAATGGTCTTCCACTGCGATGTCTTGCTGGTGGAATCTGTGCAATATTGTTTGCAAAGAATGTCGTAATATGATATTGCAATAAGTCCCAAAGGTCTTCGATTATTACTTCTGGTGCTCCTGCATTTAAATTTTCAAATAATCTTTGATTTGTTCTAACTATATCTCCAAGTTTATGCGTCAAATCATCCTCTGAGCGTTCACCGCTTTCCAAAGTTATTGATGGCCTTACTGCGACAGGTGGAACTGGTAATAAAGTCAAAATAGTCCATTCTGGTCTTCCACCTTTTTGTGATAGTCCTAACAATTCAATATCTGTATCTGGTATTTTCTCGAGTCTTTCGCGGACATCAACTGGTGTAAGCTTCTTGCTTCCTTCAATAAAGTTATATGGTTTGACCAGTTTGACTTTTTCCTGTTTAGCTTCACAGTGTGGGCATTTCTTCGCTGTTTTTGTTTTGTTTATTATTAAATTTGTTACAGCCCATTTCCTGAATTCTCCCTTCATGCTTTCTATTTTCTGAAGTCTTTCTGTCCATTTTTGAATCTCTTCATTGGACATAAGAATTCTTCCGCAGTCACTGCATGTTGATTTAAGAAGCGTATAAATTAGAGGAATATATCTTACGTGATAAACTGGTCTTGCAAGTTCAATATAACCAAAATGACCTGTGCATTCCCTTACTTTTCCACCGCAAGTTCTGCATCTAAGACCTGGATCAATAACGCCCATCTTGATATCCATTAATGAAGAATCTATTGGGTAACCGTCTGCATCATAAAGTTCCGGTGTAACTATTTTAACAACACCCATCTTCTTTATCAAAGCAGGTGAGAACATAGAGAACTCTATTCGTGATATCTTTTCTCTTACGATTTCATTTATATTGTCGCCTTCTATTATCATTTTATCACTCAATATTTTGGTTTCACTACAAGTTTTGGGTATATACACATTGATTTCAATTCGTCAAGTAATAACTTGAATGCATAAGACATCTCAATGAAAGTTACAGGTGCATCATCTCCATCTATTGGACATGTATTTGTATTCTTGAACCTGTTATGGACAGCAACCATACCACATTGTTTGCAAACTGGTACAATTGTTCTGTCTGAATCAAATCGTTCTTTGAGTAGAAGTGCTGCACCATGTGCAACGAAACAATCTTTCTCCATCTCTCCAAGTCTAAGACCACCTTCTTTTGCACGTCCTTCTGTTGGTTGTCTTGTAAGCAATTGTACTGGTCCTCTTGAACGCGCATGCATCTTGTTTGCTACCATGTGTCTTAATCTATAGTAATATTGGTTTCCTACAAACACTCTTGCTTCGAGCTGTTCGCCAGTTCTACCATCATACATTGTTTCGCTTCCGTCTTCTCTGAAGCCCGATTCTAACAACATTTTTCTTAATTCAAATTCAGGTACACTTTGGAAGGCTGTAGCATCAATCTGTTTTCCTGTTAGAGCTCCAACTTTTCCACCTATCAACTCTATCAAGTGACCGACAGTCATTCTTGATGGTATGGAATGTGGTGAGAATATTATGTCTGGGACAATTCCATCTGCTGTAAACGGCATGTCTTCTTCTGGGACAATTATTCCAATTACTCCCTTCTGTCCGTGCCTTGAAGCAAATTTGTCTCCAATTTCTGGGATTCTCTGATTTCTCAATTTAACTTTTATGAATCTATTTCCTTCTTCGCTTTCTGAAACAAGAACATTATCTACAACGCCTTTTTCAGAATGAACAACTGTTGTTGAAGTCTCTCTCTGTGCTTCTGTACCTACTTTAAATTCTTCAAGCGATGCTAAAAACCTTGGAGGCGAAACTTTTCCAACCAGAACATCACCAGAGCCTACTTCAGCTTCTGGAGCTATGATTCCATCCTCTTCAAGAAGGCTATATGCGGCATCTGTGCGATACCCTTTGATATCTTTGTCAGGCATTCTTATTTCATCTGATTGGCCACCTGGGTATTTCAATTCTTCACATTTGTATGGTCTAAAGACCGTTGCCCTAAATAGACCACGATCGATGCTTGCTTTGTTTAATACAACTGCATCGTTCATATTGTAACCATCCCAAGGCATTACTGCAACAACAACATTTTGTCCTGCTGGATGCATTTCATATTTTACAAGATCATACATTTGTGTCTTAACAATTGGAACTTGTGGATAATGAAGAATGCTAACATCAGTATCAGATCTAACTGGTATATTTGTGCAATAGATACCAATAGACTGTTTGCTCATCTTTGCACCAAGTGTTACCCTGTATGAAACTGAATGCTGAGCATAAGGAACCATATTTGCCTGAGCACCCATTATAACTGTTGGGGACACTTCAAGATGTGTATGTTCTGGTGTAAGTTCGGATGAGTCAATAGCTATCAAAGTATTTTCTTCCTCTTCTGCATCTAAATATTCAACAACACCAAGTTTTGCTAAGTCGCTCCATTTAATTTCGCCATTGTTAAGCTTGTCAAAGTGTTCTTCTGTTATCAGAGGTATTCCATTCTGCACAACAAGAAGCGGTCTGCGTGCTCTTCCTTTGTCCATGAAAACTGAGATGCTATTCTCATTTTTTGAATATGAATAGTTTATTTCAAATGGGAGGTTTCCATTTGTTCTCATTTCTCTTAAACTTTTGATGAATTCATCTTGAGATTTATGTTCGCCAATATATTTACCATCAAGGTAAATGACTACCATCTTCTCTCCTTTGCCTTTTTCCATACCTACACTTTTTAATTTTGCAATAACATCGTCCTTAGACATTTCAGGTTCAGTTGAGATTTCACAAGTTATAGCAAGATTTTTTCTGAGTCCTACATTTACACCTTCTGGAGTTTCAGAAGTACAAAGTTTTCCCCAGTGTGTTGGGTGAAGGTCTCTTGCTTCAAAATTCTCTCTGGATGCTGTAAGAAGTGATACAACTCTCCTAAGATGTGAAAGTGTAGCATAATAGTTCAGTCTATCAAGATGCTGTGAGATTCCATGTCTTTCACCGATCCATTCTCCTGTTGCAAGAGCGGATCTTAATCTTGAAGTTAATAATTGTGATCTTGTTATAGAATGAAGATTTGGAAGTTTTCCTCTTTTTACAAGTCTTTCAAAATTATATTTCATGTCCCCAATTACCATTTTGAATGAGAACCTGAATAGTGTTTCCAAATTGTCGCCGCAAAGTCTCAATCTCTTGTTGCTATAATGGTCCTTATCGTCTGCTCTTAAGTCACCATAAGAAACCATAAGAAGTTTTTTGACTGCATATGCAAGGAAATGCATCTTCAAAGGTCTGTCTTCTTTCTTGTGTCCAATGTGCGGGAAAAGGAACTTATCGACTAGTTCTTCTGCGCGCTCTACCCTCTTTTCTGGAATCATTATTCCCATCTTCTTTCCAATGTAATCAAGAGCATCTGCAGGTTTTTTGATATCTGCTACTTCGTAAAGATTTATGTATAAATCTGATGCAAATTTCTCGTCCATTGATACTGACTCAATTATGTCTTTGTCTCTTACAGAACCAAGTGCTTTCAAAAGAACAGAGAATGGTATCTTATGAATCTTTGAGAATGTAACATAAACAATTCCGTCTTTTGCTTTTTCAAGTGTGTGTGGAATATTGTATTGTCCATCCTCACTGAATATTTTCGCTGTGTACGGATAAGGCCCAATTTTTTGTTCATCAACAAGAACTTTGTTTGTAACTAAGTCTTCTACAATTACAACTACTCTTTCTGTACCATTTATTATGAAGTAACCACCCTGGTCATCAGGATCTTCGCCTGATTCTATTAGTTCATCTCTAGTCATTCCACTTAAATAGCAATTTTCAGAACGCAACATTATTGGAAGATTACCAATTTGTACAGTTTGTTTATCCTTTTCTTCCCCACCCTGTAATATACTCATCTCAAGAAGTATTGGGGCTTCATATGTAAGATTTCTCAAGCGTGCCTCGACCGGCATTATTTTTCTTCTTGAACCATCTGCTTCTTTTACAATAGGTTTTTCAACCCAGATTTTTCCAAGCTTTATACGTAAATCACGCACACCTATTGGTAAAATATCTGGAACTACTTCATTCACTTCATCCACAATTTTTTGCAGTCCTACTCTTACAAATTTGTTGAAAGAAAGTATATTGTGGTCGGTAAATGAATGTTCTTCAAAATATTTTTTGAGCAAAAATTGTGATTTTTCTTTATCCAAATTAAGCACCACCAACTATGAGTCTATAAAATTTTGATAAGCCCGCACTTTTGTTTGTTCTGTCAAACTCTATAATGTCTCCTGGCTTTGCTTGTAGCATTTTCACTACAGGATCAACAGCCAAAATCTTTGGTAATTGCTGTTTCGATATATTATAACGTTCAAGAAGCTTCTGAGTTTCTTCTTCGCTAAGAATTTTTGATTTAGGAACTAGCTTATTCTTGAATATGTCAATAGTCGGAGCTTCCTCCGTTTCTTGGATTTGTTTTTTTGTTGGCATAATATCACAAAATTAGACTACTGGGCCCCACGGGATTTGAACCCGCGACCCTCTGGTATCCATTAATCTCGAAAAAAGATTATTAAAAGCCAGATGCTCTAGCCAGGCTGAGCTAAGGGCCCAAAAAGAGAGTAATTCTGTGCTATTTTGATAGTTTAATAGAGAAATATGTTTAATTTGAGTATAAGAGGGGCTTAACATACCTCAATCGAATTTTTTTATGCTTTATAAAGTTAGCGATTAAGCCAATTTTCAGTCTTCAATCATCTTTATGACGTCTGGAATAATTTTACCTACTCGTTTAATATCTTTTTCGAGTTCTTTCTTCTCATTTTCAGTAAGATTTAAATCTGAAATTATATCGTCAAGTGATTTTGAACCAGCTATATTACCACCAATGAATACAAACGTTTCTGCATGCACATCAAGTGCCTTAGGGTTATCTTTTGTTTGTTTATAGTATACTCTATATGCTTCTTTTGCTGCACTTTTTTGATTATTATCAAGCGCACAATAATCTCCTATGTCACTTATTGCTTCTTGCATCGCATTATAAAACACATTTCCCATTTTTGTCTCTCCTTAACTTCACCTAAGATGTTTCGTTATTGGTCTTTCTAATATAAGTATATCTCCCGAATATCTGCTAAGTGGCACCTTTTTAACTATTTCGCCTTCAAAGCTTTCATCAAATATGTTCAATTGCGCTTCTTCCATAATAGGACTTATATAGCGTGCATCTATTTTTTCATCAGAAAGTAATTTTGCTAGATCTCTATATGCTGGTATCCCATACGTTAAGTTAGGTTTGAAAGTATTTTCTAACTTTTTTTGTTTAAATTCGCTGTAACTCTTGATAAAGTCTGATGTATCTCCTTGGATTACGCCACCGTTATATAGATCCATACAATCTGTCCAAAGTGTATCCTTCTCAAGCACAAGAGAAGCTAAAATTGGATAATTATGACGTCCACATAACTCAAGAATCATTAATCCATCTTTTTTATTAACTTGGAATACACCAACTTCTCCATCTATGTCAAATTCATTAAGATTTGTTTGTGTTATTTTCTCTTGTTTCATAAAATTCACACATACATTGGATCATTCAAAAATGATTGCCTACCACCCGGTTTATTTTTGCCTTCGACATTACCTGGTTTTTTTGTATTGGTTACATTTATTTCACTACCAAAATTCTCAAGTCTTGGAGATTTTCCACTGAGTATATCTGCTAAAATATCTCTACCAAAATTATCATTATCTCTTATCGAAAGCACAAAGTCACTTATTGTTCCGTCAGAAAATCTTCTGCCCCCTGATTTTGTTTCTGGCCCGAAAAATATTTTCATGTAATCATCAATTGAATCATAAACAAAGACACCTTCTCCGTCAGTTTCTAATTCTAATTCTTTGATCATCTTCATTCTTCGTGTTTTATGTGCTGGGTATGAATAAACGTCCTTCGTTCGTTTAATTTTATAACAAAGCTCTTCTTTTGGTATTTCACCCTTTCTCAATCTAATTATTTCTTTATTCAAGCAAACTACTGCTGGCCACTCGCCTTTATCTAGCAGATTGTATGCAAAATCTGAGATTACTCTTCTTTCAAATTCAGTTTTTAATCCATGTCTACCTGTTAAATCAACGCCTGGTGTAAACACTGTATTCTCAATTTTAAAAACCATGCGTCCACTTGACGCTGAAATTAATTTGTCTGCAATCCCAAAATAAAAAAGTTTGGATGGGATTTTATTCTCTTTAGTAAGCTCAAATGCCATAAAATCTCCGGAATAATTTATTAAATTTAGACCAAGTTCATCAATTAAGCTATTAGTTTCCTCAACTTCTTTTTTTAATTCCAATTCGATAGCACTTGGAGTATCACCATAAATCAATCCATAAAGTTGCGGAGAAAGTTCTTTTTTTCTTACTTTCAGAAGATCTAACAACGGTTCTTCACACCATGCGTCAACTGCTCTTGAATACATAAGTCTTACAAGTGGATGATCAACAAGATTTCCTGCATTTTCCGCCAATTTTTCTATTCCATCATCCTTTGGCAAACGTAACTTGCGTGCAGCTAAGATTGGTTTTAAAATTGCAACATTGGAATAAATTCCTCGCCTTGTCTGTGTTTTAAGGCCATATTGTTCATAAATCTTAATCTGTTCATTTGCAAAATCAAATTCATCAAGCTCTTTTGATCTGTCAAATCTTGATGTCCCAAACTTTTCAAAATACAATCTATCCCTGTATTTTTTTGCCAAACCAGAGCGTTGTGTGCTGACTTTCGAAAGTGCTTCTTTAAATGTCAATGCAATATCATAAGCTGGATACTTGATCTTATTTGAAATATTAAGTACTGCTTGTGAATCATTTATATTGTATATAGCATTTTCAATATTTCCTTGGGAGGTAGGATTGTCTGTAGATGTCTGCAGTTCTTCATAGCTTCTCCCTTTTACAAATGCTATGCCAAAAGCCTGACTTATTGTTTCAAGATTATTTCTTGGTAAAGGAAGCCACATCTGCGCAAGTCTATACAAATCAGGAATCTGATATCCTGTAAGCGAAACTTCCCTCGAAAATTTGTTGTGGCTCTTTATTTTTGCATCTTCTAACTCTGAAAATTCTCTGAGCCTCAATAAATCATAATTCATTATATTTTGACCCCAAATTATTGGGATACCTGACTGTTTTAGTATCTCCATTGTTTTAATTCCGAACATCTCTTGGTCTTTTCCAGTTGTAATTCTAGACTGTGTAGCTATCGGTGTGTTAGAATGTACCTCTATATGTATAGAGCCTGGATTATATTTTTCTAAGCATATGTAATCTATTAGTTCTGCATAGCCACCATGGACTTCCTTTTTGCTTATTATTGATTCTGAAAAGATTTGGTTGTATTGATCACTTTCATTTTTGCGCATTTCTATGTCAAATGTTATTTCACCAGCATGAACTAAATCCTCAAGAGAAGCCATTTCATCAACAACAAAATTCCCATCAACAATCCTGCCTTTTGAAAGTATTGGATATCTATATTTGATTGCTTGTTCAACAGATAATTTGTTGAAAACTCCCCCGGAAACTTTCTGTATCTTTTCAAAAAGTCCTCTGTCGCCATAAAGCTGTATCACAACTTTATTTTCACCTAACAGTTTACCTTTGTATTTGCTGAGCTCTTCATCTGATTCTATATTTTCAATAACTCTGTCAGCAACTTCTTTGTCCAATCTTCTAGAACAATAAATATGAGGAATTTCCAATGCAAGCGGTTTTATTTCTTTTCCATCATAAAGATAAAATGTTGTCTTCTGTCCACTACGATGGTTATCCACTTTAACGTCAGTAAGTATGTACCCCATGCCAATAACCAAAACATAAACAATATATATCATTATCTATCAGTGATAACATATGCGAAACTTTGGAGCGACATATGTAGACTCTGCCAGGAAGCTAACTTGGGGTTTTGAACGTGTGATATATGTACTTAGACCTCTGTTATCAGACTCTAAACTAAAGAAAATTGGCTTAGAAGACATAGTAAAAAAAGGTGATGAATGGGCTGAAGATGCCCATAAAACTGGGCCATTGGAGGTTTACAATACTTATCATAGTATTTTGATTAATGAAATAACTAAATTGTCTGGCAAAGATATTCTTCTGACAACTGCTCTTTCTGTTGATTTGACAGAGCCGGACCCATCAAAAGATGTGTTTCCAACAAGATCCTGCTTGGATCCCGCGGCGTATAACAATCGTTTAACAGATGAACAGATGATTGCAGAAATGCAGATTAATGAAGAATGTACAGAAAATGACGGGGATTGGCACAATTGTTTTGAGAATCTTATAAAAATACCTGTCGGCCCATTCATAATGCCTTATGAAACAAAATATGACGAAAACAAAAATCCATTTATTCAGCATGCATTGCCAAATATTGTAGAATTAACAAATGAAAAAATGGAATCGAAAGGTAAAAAAGGACTTGGAACACTTGTAAAAAAATTAGGAGATAATTCTCCACAAGTGGGAACTTACAACTTTTCTGAGCTACTATTCTTGCCAGGCAAAGCAAATCATGCTTTTCAGCATTATGATAATGATTTTATAAGGCATTCAAAGAACTTGCTTCCCAATGCTGTAAAAGAAGAGATAGATAAAAAATTTGATTTAGAAAATATGGGATATGCTAAACCTCCAGAAGAGCTTGTTAGAATATTCAATCCTTACTATTGTAGTGTAATAAAACAATCAACTCTGATAAATAGAAAAATTGTTGCGCTTGCACTTGAAGAAGTATTAAAACTTCTTGGAATTAAAACACTTATAGTGTATGCATCAGAAACTAGCTATGTAAATAGCATTCTTCATTATCTCGATGGTGACTATAAAAAACCAAGAATCAAAGTTATGGAAAATGTAGACCGTTCCCCATATGGCGAATGTGACAAATCTGCTATGAATCGCTACAAAGGTTTACTTATGGAGTACTTTGCAAACTAAAAATGGAAAGTTGCGGTTTAGATTTTTTCGATTGTGAATTTAGAAAAAATGGCTACTGTGACGTTTATTCTAGTAACCTTGATCCAAAAAAACTTCCATGCACCTATGGTCTTGCTTCAAGCAGAATAGCACAAAATGAATTAAAATTATTAGAGAGCGATGCAAGAAACTGGGGATATACATGTTGGGGCATCGAGCATTTGTTATCAACTATAAACAAAGGCAAAAACCAAAAGGCGTATGGTAAAGACTGGATAATTGAATTAAGTGATGGAAAAACAATCTCACTTGCAAAGTTTACACAAGAAAATCAGTTCAGACCATTTGAATTAGATAAAATTAATGATGCAGCAGTAGGCGCAATAGATTTGAAAAGAATGATATATTCCTCTGTACCTAAGCGCTCGCATGTAAAGCAAGCAATAGGTTACTCATTGTCTCTACAGCAACAATATCAGCTCAAATCGAATGGGTTTTATGTGCTGGTAGTCAACAGACCTTTCAGAAAGCAGTATGGTGCAAAACGTACTCCTAAATTTCATATACTTCATGTTGAAAAAAATAATCCTGTGATTGGAGAAATTCTTACAGAGATGGCTGAATCTTATTTATATCAGAAAGAAATTTTTTCTGATAAAGATAAACTTGAAAAGGAACGGCAAAAACGTGCTGCCAACGAATATTGTAGTAATTGTTTTGAGCGGGAATTTTGTGGGAAAGTATTCCAAAAACTAGATCAAGAAAAATGCACGCTTGATGAACTGCTTATTGATAATTTTAAGGCTATGTCAAATGATTTCAATCTTCGATGGTCAGAGATAAACAGTATTTGTCCTATAAAACGGATCTATTCAAAGGTGAACGACCTTAAGCTACCTAAAGAGTTCCGAATAGAAGAACTGGATGTAACAAAAGTCGGAACAACTATGCATATGATTTTCAATCAGCAGCACATCGATGATTTTATCCATAATAAGACTTTGCTTGATTTTGGCGTCGAACCTGTAAAAAGAACTGATTATTGTGAAAAGAAAGTTATATACTATTCCTCAAATCCAGAATTCAAAATTAGTGGTCATTCAGATGCATTCATAATGGTGGGGAACTTCAAAAAGAATTAATTTTCTTTCTTTACAAGTTCACATAAGGTTTGAAAATCATATTGTTCAATTGTATTTATCATGGTTATTATCACATTTTCTAATTTTCTAGTGCTTAAATACAAACTTTCATTATGATGAAACATAGCAAAGTCATTTTCTAAATACGCTACCGCAGGATGTATATCTGATAAAATATTACAAAGTATTTCAGAAACCTTTCCCGTAACATCAACTTTCTCCTCTAATCTTTGACTAAAAAGGGACATACTCTCAGAAAAATAGTTGGTTCGCTCATTAACAAATTGTTTTATGTTAGATTCACATAACTTTTCATACAAACTAGATTTAAATTTATGATATTTAATTAAGATCTCATTACTTGCGTCAATTTTATCTTCGTAAATTAGTTCGTCAATCATGGTCCAATGCTCTCAACTTTATGTATATTCTACAACGTATACTTACTTTTAAACTTTTATAATTAACTAAGTTTTTCTTTCTAAAAACATTTAAGTAGTTCAAACTTTTACTGGATAGTTATACGAGGTGAAATTATGACTGGATATGTCGGATCAATAGAAAAGCAGACTTTAACCAACAATTATTTTAGAGAAGTTTTATTCACAGGTAAGCATGCTCAGCTTGTTGTCATGTGCTTGCAACCATCTGAAGAGATAGGTAATGAGGTTCATCCAAATGTTGACCAGTTCTTTCGTATTGAAGAAGGCGAAGCAAAATTCGTACTTAATAGTAAAGAAATACATGTTGTAAAAAATGGTGATGCAGTAATTGTTCCTGCTGGAACATATCACAATGTGGTAAACAATTCAAAAACAAAGAAGTTAAAATTATACACAATCTATTCTCCACCAAACCACCCAGATAAAACTGTTCATAAAACTAAGGCTGATGCATTAAAATCTGAAAAAGAACATGAACGCAACTGAACATTACTACACCCAAAGTCCTAAATCTAAAAAGAAATATTATACTATATCTGAGGACGTATTTGGCAAACATCTTGATATGATAACGTGTTCTGGAATGTATTCCCCACTTAGACTAGATTCTGGGAGTATTTTTCATCTTAAATTCGCAAAAATAAACAATGACAGCAAGGTTCTGGACTTAGGCTGCGGATACGGGACTGTGGGTATTCTTGTTAAGAAGCTTTATCCTAATACCACAATTTGGATGGCAGAAATTAATGAACGAGCAGTTGAATGTGCAAAGGAAAATGTAAAAAAGAATAAAGTCGATGCCACAGTAATCCAGAGCGATGGGTTTGAAAAGATAAAGACTATGTTTGATATAATATTATTCAATCCTCCTGTAAATGCGGGTTTGAAAATTTGTTACCGCCTTATTGCTGGTTCTTTTGACCACCTGAACATAAATGGAACATTGCAGGTTGTAGTTCGTCCAAGAGAAGGTGGACAAAGCATAATCAAAAAGATGAATTCCATCTTTGGCAATACAGAAAAAATAGGAGAAAACGGAATTTATTCTATTTATCTTTCTAAAAAAATAATAAAATAAACCGCCCGAACCGGGATTTGAACCCGAGTCATCGGCTCGACAGACCGATATCCTGGACCACTAGACTATTCGGGCATAAAGGTTCTGATTAATTTATGGTTTTAAAACTTAACTGTTTTAGAAAAATGATTTCAAGAACGGGAAAGTAGCAAAGTATGGCTCAAAGAATGAAACCACCTGAGCTTCAAAATAGCTGTAGAGTAAAAGCGTCAATAGGTATCTGAATAATATTCCTGCAAGCGTCCCGATTAAAAAGTGCTTGAAGTTTGATCTATGCACACCAAAAATAATTGACATTATCTCTGGAAACGGCAAAATCATTACTGCAAATGCAAAAACACCAGTATACTTCTCAAACCATTTGTTCTTTTCAATTTTGTCCCTGAATATGAATTCTACAAATCGTCTCCCAAGAATATAACCCACAAGATAAGTTGTACATACAGCTAAGGTTATTGCGATTGATGAAACAAGCCAAACACCAATCAGACTTCCTGTTGTTGCATAGGAAAACAAAAGATATGGTTCCAATGGCAATGGTAACAATGGATTTCTTCCAAAATACATCACTAAAAATAATCCAATCAAGTCTCCTGCTAAAATATGTTCTATTGAGAAATCAATTGCTGGCTTTGTAAATGGAAAATTTGTCCCTAGCAGTCCAGCAAACCATAAAATTAGGCCAATAACTTGGTCGAGAAACAGCATTATTATAACGCCAAGAAGTAAAAAGAAAATTAATACGTGTGTAAATCTCATTTAGTCACCATAAATATCCCGACGGCCGGAGTCGAACCAGCAACCTCTCGGTACCAACTGGCTTTCCAGTTTAACCAACTACAGCCGAGCGCTCTACCATTGAGCTACGTCGGGAATAAATAAAATAAGAAGGTGTTGCTTTTAAAAGTTTATCTAACCCTTGTATTTTGATTCCTGGACTTCAACTACTAAAGGTCCTGAAACTTCTGTATGTATCTTTCCGGTATGATCATAGAATGTTACAATCGCTTTCGGGAAAATCATCTTTCCAAGTATTTCAACTGAAGTTCTTATTTTGTAATTGAAGACGTGTTCCTGTCCTGCTTTAAGCTCTTTGAGCTCCCATTGGACAACTCTGTGCTTTCCATGTTTTTGCACGCTTCCTTGTGCTGTTCCAAATTCCTTGACTTCTTTTACAAATGCAGGTAATACATCTCTTATGATAACTTCTTTATAATCTTGCATTGAAGGATTTTTAATATGAATCTGAAGTTTCAACTCTGTGAATCCCTGATAGAATTTATGATCAATCACTTCTCTCGTTATAATCATTTTTCTGGTGAAATACCAGAATGAAAATCCAATTAATAAAACCAGAAATGGAATTGCAACTAATGGAAGATAATTGACTCCGTAGCCTACAACTCTGCTTGTACCAGCAGACATTGCAAGCGCCCATGTTACTTTTCCATCACTAATCTGAGCGCCATCTGTCGGGTCTGACATTAATGCTGTTTCAATATTAGCATATGAACTTTCAACAGTACATGTTGTATTAACTGTTCCTGGGTTAGTCACAGTCACATCAAAGGTTCTTCCGAATATTCCAATCGAGGATTCATCTCTCAAAATACAGTCTGAATATCCTTTGACATTCATAGCAACTGTGTTAATTGGTGTTGAATCATCTGGCATACTAAGTCTTATTGTTAATGTATAACTTCCTGCAATTGTGTCGCTTGGTATCGTTAAATTTTTTAGTTCAATGCTGCTTGTGCCATTGTTTATTTTCACTGTTGCTGGATAATTTAATGCAAATGGTGACAGAATGTTCATGGTTACGACAGTTGATACTGCTGGATTAAATGTCAATAGTCTTATGTCAAATGGGTATCTTGGATCAACAGATCCAGCGAGCCCATTTTGTAAAAATAATACCTGTGTTATTTGTGTTGAAGAATATTTGGGAGGTATCGCAAGCACTGTTCCTTGCAATTGTATTGATGTAAATTGGATTCCACTGCTGTTGAAAATAGAAATCTGTGGGGTTATACTTCCCGGATTAATACCGCTTGGAATTTGGTACAATATAAGTATGTTCCTGCTCGAAGACGGTGCAATGTTTATTTCGCCTAAAGCCAACTCAGTGTCTGCATCCTTAATTTCAGCACCAAACATACTCAATGTATCATTTGTTGAGCCTACATTATATATAGTAACAATATACTTCAGAATTTCCCCAGGATAACCGACTGTATTTATGTTTGTTGGAGCACCTATTGCTACCTCTGCATTTGAAATGCTTAACATTAATAGGCCAAGAACAACTAGGCCAAGAACTTTAACTATTTTTTCACCTGCTACCATAACATTTCATAGTTCCATGAGGTTTATAAATTTTTGTTGTAAATTATATAGTATGGTCTTGGAGTTAATTTTGCCTGTCTTGGATTTATTTTGGCCTATTTTCAATATTTTTCTGTATTTCGTGCTAGCAGTGTTCACATTTTTCTCAATAATCAATCTGATAACCGCTCTTTTCTCACTCAAAGCTCAAAAGGTATACGAGTCAATTACTCCAAGAGTCTCTGTTGTAGTAAGAACATGGAATGACGGTTCAGTTGTAGAACGCTGCATCCAAAGTTATCTCAACCAGGAATATCCGAAAAAAGAATTCGAAATTATAATAGCTGATGATGGTTCACAGGACAAAACAAGGGAGATTTGCGAGTATTACGCCAAACGCAAATGCATTATCTATGTGCGCTTCCCCGAGCACAAAAATTACAAAGCTGATGTAATCGATTATGTTGTAAAAAATGTTGCAACAGGCGACATAATTCTTGAAGCAGATGTTGATGGTGTGCCTCCGCCAAATTGGATAAAAGAAATGGTAAAACCTTTTTCAGACCCGAGCATCGGCGGAGTCACAGGTACAGTAATGTGTGGCAACTCATTCCAAGGTTCGATTTCAAAAGTCAGAACAATTGATGACTTCTGGCATTTCTGCATATCACTCTATGGCGAATACGCATTGTCAGGCCATGGGATGTTATACGGCGGTTCAAAAGGATATACAAAAGAAGCATGGTCAAAAGTTGGCGGGCATCCTAAGAGAACACTTGTCGAAGACGGTGAGTTTGCATTAAAACTTATTGAAGCTGGTTATAAGATTGTGATAATTAAGTCTGCTCCACTAATTCAAGAAGAAGTCACAACGTTTGGACAGTACATGTCTGAGCAGAAGCGCTGGGTAAAAGGTGGTCTTGATCTCGACAGGATTTATGGTCCAACAATGAAGAAAAATAAATTAGGTTATCTGCTTATGCTTTCGAATTTCAGCTGGGAAGCAGCATATTTCTTTTCATTTATCTTCTTGCCATATCAATTGTTTTTAGCAATACCTATTCTGATTAATCTGTCTGCACTTTACATAGGCATGTTTGGCTTAAAAGCAAAAGGAATATTCTTCTTGTTTGCTTTAGCATACATATGGGTAGGTCCTTTGCTTCGCGCAATTGTGATTTTATCCTTATTAAAAAACAGAATACTACGGAGACCTACAACTTGGACAAAAGTTTGGCATTATTCTACGCAACTTAGATACCCGACTTACTCATAAAAAAGAATATAAACTGAACAATACAAAATTAATTGGGTGACTCAATGGCTCTTAAAGTAAAGGTATACTCAACAAGCACTTGTCCATGGTGTGATAAAGTAAAAGATTTTCTAAAAAAACATAAAATCAAATTTGAAGAATCTGATGTCGGCATAGATGTTAATGCAGCTCGTGAAATGATTGAAAAAACTGGGCAGATGGCTGTGCCGATTGTTGAAATCAATGGTGAGTTTGTAATTGGCTATGACGAAGAACGATTGAGGGAACTTCTAAACCTAAAGTGAAACTATGACTAAAGAATACAAAGTTGAGATAAATCGTACAGACTGTATTGGTTGTGGTGCTTGCGTTTCTGCATGCGAAAAATTGTTTGTTTTGGCAAACGATGGCAAATCAGCTTTCAAAGGTTCTAAAAAATTAGGGGCATCTGAAATTGAGAGAAAGGATTTCAACTGCGCAAAATCTGCAGCAGATATATGTCCTGTTAAAGTTATTCATGTAACTGATTTGAAAACAAAAAAGAAATTGCTGTAATCAACATTCACAGTAATATTCGTCATCAACATAATTCCTTGGTGTGTTAAATTTCACACCCCTAACATCTTTTATTAACTCTCTACCAGCACCTATCTCTGTTTTCTTGGAGAATGCAAAACAATCCATCACAGTTTTATGTCTTTCTTCAATTGTTGTTTTTGACATCACCCCAGGTCCGCCAATACATCCACCATAACAATAAAGTACGTCAAGGAATCTAATTTTTTCGGGAATTTTTGTATCAAAAAGTTTTACAAGTTTATCGGGGCCTTCCATTATTATAACTTCATCTTTGGAAAGTATGTTCATTGCATGCATTGTTTCTGTTAGCCCACCAGATAAAGGATATATCTCAGTTTGCTTTGAATAAAATTTATCAAAAAACTTGCTGACTTTTTTGTTCTTGATTATATTCTTTTCCTTTGCATAATCAATAAGCTCCTTAAGCTCCTTGTATGTCAAAACATTGTTAATCAGGTTGCCATAGATTTTTGCTTCTTCACGCTTTGCCTGACATGGTGCAATAAAAAGTATGTCATATTTTGAATAATACTTTTTAATTACTCTCGCAGTTGCAACCATTGGCGAGACTATTGGTATACAATTTTTTGCATATTTGGGGTACCTCGACTTTATCATAAGCGTTACCACAGGACATGTTGTGCTTATGAACATCTTGTTAGGATTTCTTTTTATTATCTCATGATAGTATCTGTTAATCACCCTTGCGCCAAATGTCACTTCACAAATCTTATCAAATCCTATCTGTCTAAGTAAAATCAGGAGGTCTGGATATTTGAAATCAACAACATAAGAAGGTGCAAGCATAACAAATATCTTCTTTTTCTTTTTTAAATCATTGATTGTTTTTCTTACAAATGGAGACATCTTTGGTGCTATCATCCATTTTAGTAGTTTTTAGAAAGATTAAAATATTATGGTATGATAAATTGGACTATGGAGATAGCAAATTACTTCCAAAGATTAGTAAATAGTAATGAATATGAACTAAATTCTAGGCAAGAGAAAATTGAGTTAATTGTTTATTCTGTTATCTCATTTGTAATACCTTTTGTATTAAAACAGCCACAGTTCGTTGTAGGCACTTTTGTTAATATGATGCTTATATTGGCAGCAATGAATCTTAAAGGCAGAAAGATTTTACCAATGATAATCATTCCAAGTATTGCTGCGTTCCTTGGTGGATTTTTATTTGGGGGTCTAACAATTTATCTACTTTACTTGATGCCTATAATCTGGCTTGGAAATTCAATTTTAGTGTTTGTATTCAAGCATTTCAGTATACAGAAAAAGAGAAATTTCTTCTTGAATTTAGGCATTGGGGCAATTACTAAAACTGCTTTATTGTTTGGGATGACCTTTCTACTTGTTTCATTATCAATTGTTCCATCTGCTTTTTTAATTGCAATGGGTACACTCCAATTGTTTACAGCTTTGACTGGTGGAATTCTTGCATTTGCGGTTCAGAAACTTAAAAGAAGAAGTTAGAGTAATGCTATCATTTTTTCTGGTTTTGGTTCATATCTAATTACAATAACTCTGTATGATTCTAATGTTTTTCCATGATTATCTAATATGTCTATCTGGCTCGCGTACTCTGTTGGTTTCCATTCTTTTCTGTATACAAATTTTTTTCCTAATAAACCATTTACGATTTTTGTCTTTGGGATGTACGCTTTGATTATTGATCCTGGGTTTGCCTTGAAATTACTAGACTTAAACAGTATATGTTTGACGCCAACAGTATCTTCAACATCTAATATACAGTATTTCCCATACTTTTCAGAAGTTTCTAGTTCTTTTTTTGGAAGATTAATATCGTCTACAAATATTGTTTCTAGATCAGTTCTAATAACATAATCTTTTAACAAACAAGTAAGAGTAGCTGTCTTTCCTCTAACATTTTCGCAAACATTTGGAATAAGTTTCATTTGATTCTTAGTATGATAATACGGCGCTACATACCATGAGCAATTCCCAAATTTAGTCACCAAGTGATTAAAAGTTAGAAGCGGTATTTAAGTTTAACTATAAATTTTGCTGATAACTTTCTCTCCGTAATGTGTAAACAATTCTTCATTGTGTTTGAAATAAATTCTGTTGCAGTTTAATATAGAATCCTCATGATATTTCTCCATGAAACCAATTATAAGTTTATAATGGAACATTGGCAGTTCAATTACTTCTCCTGTTATTATAATATCTTTGTTCAACATTGGACAATAAGCTTGGTTTTGATTATTATCTCCAAGTATTTCTTGCAGTTCTCTAGAATCTTTTATTTCTGCGCCCATAATCTTTAGAAATATTTAACGAAATTTAAACTTTCCCATAACTGAAAACTTTCATCATTCCAGCTTTAATTGTTCTTCTTTCTTTTCATCAACTTGTTTCTTTACGTTCTGCGCAACTTTTGTACCAAGTAATTTTGCTATTGTTTCAACTGATGTTTTTCTTAAATCAGAAATAGATTCAATTCCAATTTTGAATAATTTACGTGCGCGAACTCTTCCGATCCCCTCAAGCTGGAGTAAACTAAGCAATTCTTCTTTTACTCCTGTTTGGACTCTTAACCTTAATTTTCTCAGTGGCGTCTGTATTTCTTTCACGTTCTTTATTCGTGCAAGTTCTGAAACAGAGTATAATAGCCAATCTGAAATAAAGATTCTATTTCTTAAAACTCCCGGCGTTTCTTTATACTGTTCAAAAAGCATTGCCTCAGTCTTTTCATTAATCCATTCATTTAACATCAAGGCAGTTTTGAATGCATTAATCCAATTATCATATTCTGGGTTCCATGGATTAACTTCTCCAAGCTCTTCTGAATATTCAATATACGATTGCTGAAGCTCATTGAATTCTTTCTGTGACATCCTAAGAAGCGGGAACATCTCTCTACACAAACATATAGTATGCAGCCAAAAAACATCGCTTGTCTTCTTAGACATAATCTTTTCAATAAGCATATTTGCTGAATCTGGATCAATATATAATTCTGCGACTCTTTTGCCAAGTATTGTCGGCAAAATCTTTTTGCCGGATAATGTTAAGAAACCATAACCAACCAATTGTTCAATAATTCTCTCAAGTTTGGATTCTATCTGTTCCATATTTTTGTACTGATGCGCAAAGAATGTCTTTGAAAAGAATTTTAGTAAAGAATCTTTGCTTGTTATTTCTCCTGTTGCTACTAATCCAAGAACCTGCATCCTAAGTATTGGCTCAGCAGAAAGTTTTGAGTATACTTCTTCGGGTTCGCCTTTTACATACTTGTCAAAGAGCTCATCCTTTTCTGTTTCAGATTTTGCAATCATCAGAGCTCTGCCTTCCTTGTCATACTGAGGTCTTCCCGCGCGCCCGAACATCTGCTGTACTTCAAGAACAGGCATATATTCAGAACCAAAACCACTACGACTATATCTTTTCAAATCTCTAACCAAAACAGTATGACTTGGCAGATTGCAACCATAAGCAAGTGTTGGCGTTGCACAGATTACTTTCAAAATTCCTTTTTTGAATGATTCTTCTATCAATCTGTGCTGTTTAGCAATTAATCCAGCATGATGAAAAGCTGTTCCATGCTTGACGCATTCAGATAAAATTTCGCATTGTTTTGTTGGAATGTCAAGAACATTTAGAATTTCGCTGCTTAATTCTGCAAGTTTTTCTTTTTCATCTTTCGTAATTCGAGTATAGACAATTTCCTGTGCATTTTTTGCTGCAGCTTCTGCATTTCTTCTAGTAGAAAGGAAAAGCAATATCTGTTTATTTTTCTTTAATGTATCAATAATTATGCTGTGCTCAGGAAGCTCAACATATGGCAATTCAACTTCTTTATCTTCAAAATAAAGTTTTCTGCGAAGATAGATCCCATATTCTAATTGGACTGGGCGATAATCACTTTTGATAAGAGTTGCATTCAACCATTCAGATAACTCTTTTGCATTTTTGATTGTAGCTGACAAAGCAATTATCTGCGCGTCTTTGCAGAATTCTTTTAATCTTGTTATTAAAACTTCCAAGGTAGGTCCTCGGTCAGCTTGATCAAGAACATGGATTTCATCAATGATAATTGTATTAACTTGACTAAGCCATGGCACAGAATGTCTGATTAAGCTGTCAAGCTTCTCATTCGAACAAACGATTATATCTGCTTTCTCCAGCCATGGATCAGTTGAATCGAAGTCTCCTACTGAAAGCATCACATTAAGAAAACCATAATGTTCCTTCATATCAGAATATTTTTCGTGTGCAAGCGCTTTAAGAGGTGTTAAATATATTGCTTTTCCGCCTTTCTCAAGCACATTCTTTACACAGGCGATTTCTGCGACTATTGTTTTCCCTGAAGCTGTGGGGCTAGCAACAACCATATTTTTCCCTTCAAGAAGGCCATTCTTAATTGCAAGTTCCTGTGGAGGTCTTAATTCATCAAGACCCTTCCCAATCAGAGCCATGAATAGCTTTTCAGGAATCTTTTCTTCAATGTCTTTAACACGCATAAGTTAGGAATGAAAAATCACACTTTTAATCTTTGGGGTACTGTCAACTCTGTCTACTGAATAGATAGAAAAAGGTTTTTAATCTCTAATCGCCTTCAAAAATATATGAAAATCTCCAAAAAGGCCCAAAATCCAAGTTATGCAGTGCCAGTTATTCTTATGGCAACAGCAGCATTATTTTTATTTTATCTAATAATGCTTTATCCATGGGAACGTGCAGAACTTCTTATGGGTGAAACAAATGAGTCTCCATTGGGGCCTGGAACAGAAATACTTTATTCAAGTGGTGAGGTAACTGAAGTGGGGTCTAGTGCAGCAGGAACATTGTCCAAATTTACAATGAATAATTTTTTGGTAAGTTATCCAGCGGTTCCCGTTGTTGTTGATTCATCTGCAACAGGCGAAATTAGCGCTAATATATTTACTTCTGATACAATTTTACTTCGTGCAAATAATGTTGACACATCCAATGTAAAGGGGCTTCTTTTGAATCTTAATATAACAGCTGTTGGTGGAAATCCAAAACTCGTTGTTATATTAAATGATACAACAATTTATACAGCTCCAGCAGTTGTTGGAACAATTGATATAAGCATGCCAGCGGAAAAACTTGGAGTTAATAATCCAGTTTATGTAAAACTTTATCATACAGGCTGGTTCTGGGAAGTCCAGAAAATAAAGCTTGATACTGTAAAACTTAACAGAGTTGAATACCAAGCAAACAAAATATCACAATCACAGATAATTCCTCTTACAACAAGCAGTTACCAGGGTAATACATTGAACATAATCTTCACGCCATCTTCAGCAAATATTGAAGGCGCATTGTTAATTAATATAAATGGCAAACAAGTATGGTCAGGAAGGCCTATAGCAAATGCTGAGGCAACTGCTTCTATAAACCTAGATCAGAGTAATATCAAAATTGGTGAAAACACAATAGAACTTATAGCAGAGAAAGGTGGCGAATATAATTTAACTAAAGTTTCGCTTCAGTTTGCCTCAGAAGCATCACCAGCTGCAAAAAAAGTATATTCATTCAATCTTGAGCGCGAAGATTTAGCTGCTGGCAGACCAATCAAGGTTGGAGTAAAGATTGACCGTGTGGTTGATCCTGGCACCCTTTATGTGAAAATCGTGCCATATGACGTTGCTTATTACTTCAGTCAGGCGCAGCTTAACCCAGGAGTATGGGTATACGCAAATCTTGACAAATCTAAATTAAAAGAGTTGGGAAACCAGCTTGAACTTAATTCTTTAGATGGAAGATTTAAGGTAAGTGGATTCATGATTGTTTTATCATAAGGTGAGATATATATTGATTAATAAAAAAGCACAACTTAGCCCAGAAGGTAATAAAGAATACGAAAAGACATATGGTAAAGAGAAATTCTTTAGCTCGCCGGGCGGTGGTGGGGGGGGCGGCGGAAAACCTCCATGGAAAATGATATTTATTATCTTTCTTCTGCTAGGAATTTCAATTGTAGTTATTGCTTGGTTTCTTGGAGTCGGTGGTCTTCAGGCCAGCGGCGGCATTAGTTATTCAATCGGTCAAGGAATAGGCAGCATTGGCCAGTCACTGCAATTTAGAAGTTTAGAAAATTGGATATCAAATCCATTTGGCATGAATCCAACTGCTGGACAATATGAAGAGCTTCAACCCGCAGAAACACCTACACAAGGACCTAATCAAGCATTCACATTAGAGACTAGAGGTTTCACTTCAACAGTCGCAATCAATCAGCCATCAGTAACTCTTTTCATAAAAGTAAATAATGCTGGCACTCAAAGAATATCACAATTAGAACTGAGTGTTGATTCTGGAAATTATGCTGGTTGTTTATTTTTTGATGAGCCTTCTGCTGGATCGTCTCAAACTTGTGCAGACGGTATGTGCGGACCACTAATGATAACTGTATCTGATATTGCACCATATTCATCAAAAGAAGTTACTGTAACTGGTGGAAAAATTGATGGCACTTGTCTAAAAAATAATTACACATTTGGTGGCAGCTTTAATCCAAATCAAGCAATTCCGTTCTACATAAAAATCAAGGGCTTCACCTATTATTCTACCTCATCAAGACTTGCAATTGAGCGTATAAAAACAGATTATGGAGTTTTATTATTCCAGAACAATGTTTTGAGACAGGAAAAAGTCGGTGCAATCTTCCAGGCAGGAACTGCGCTTTCAATAAATATTGATGCTGGAGACCAGCCAATCCTTGATAAGGTAAATACTGGTGGGCTATTAATGAACTGGATTAACAATGGTGCAGGCTCAATGCCTTCAGGCAAAAATCCATTCTTATTTATTGTAACTCCACCAGGATTTGGCCCATGTAAGATGAATCTTGGGGCTGGAAAAAACATATTAACCGACGATATGGTAACTACGTGGGGGGGATGGAATCCTGATCTAATGAATCTATTTACTTCATATTGCAATGATATAAACACATATGCCACTAAAGAAGGACGGGCTGCATGTATGCTTTGTGGTATACCAAATCTTGATATTTGGTGCTCTGGCACAGGAATAACTTATATTGAAATAAATAAATCTTCGCCAGCATCAAGAGAGATGTTTGATTGGGCTTGCGCACAAAGAAATAAAGGGGCAAATGTCTGCGCTACTAATGTGCTTTCACAAGAATTTAATGTGTTCACATGCGACTTGACATTACCTGGAGAAATAACAACTGACGAAAATAGACATACTGATTATGTTACTGCAATTGCAATCTATCCATACGAAGTCAGTGCTGCAGATGTAGCGCTTAACGCTTATTGTACGGAAGAAGGGACAAGTGAATGTCCACGCTAGGTGAAAAGATGACTCATAAACATTTCGCAATTTTTGGAAGCTTGATTTTGATAGCATTCATACTAGGCTGCACAGGCGGGGGAGAAACTGTAGCAAATGAGACCAAACTTGAAGTTACAGAAGGGGTAGGAATTGTAGGCTCATTAAAGATTGATTCTCTTAATCCAGGGCTTGATGGATACATTTCATTAACAGTCAGAAGTAATCTTGGTGGAGAACCAGCAAATAATGTTACTGTCTCTCTTGACAATGTTAGTCCATTCCAAATATTTGAATGTGGAGGTTATCAATTCCCAAATACGCTGAGAAACTGCACTGGTCAATTCGATCTAGATAATGGAATTTCATTCAGATCCCACAAAACATCAAGACTCGCACCTGGCGAGGAGATAGATGTATTTTGGAGAATCGAAGCCCCAGATAATAATACAATTTCAAATATTGCACTTAAGCATCCAATTTATTACGATGTTGAATATACCTACAGAACAGGTTTCCACCAAAACATAATATTCATGTCACAGCAAGAACAATTTAGAAGAAAACAGGCGGAAGAAGATTATCAAATATCTGGTGAATCTGGTATGGGTGCTGGCGAGCTAAGAATCTCAAGCACAACTCAGCAACCAATGATATTCTTTTTCAATGAACCAAGTGGAACGTCAGAAAAAGCAAATTTCAGTTTCCCTTTACAGTTCTCAGTCGAAAATAAAGGAACGGGAATGCCTCTGTCAGATGTTGTAGTATTGTTTGAATACCCAATCTCACAGATAACTGGTCAAGCACCTATATTACCAGAAGCAACAGCACATACATATGGTTGGTACACTTGGGAGACTTGGGACGGTATATTAGTGGTTAATGGAGTAAAAAGACAGTGCAATGATGGCAATACTTCCATAAATTGTAAAACTTGGATCACGAAAACATTCGGAGATGATTTTGATTCAATAGGTGGAACCAACAAAAATGACAAAGGAAGATTGCTTGTTAAGGTTGTAGCGAGAGAAGACTTTATAGATTCATTCAATTTATTTGTTCCATTACAGTTGACAGCAACAGAATTAAATAACTTGAAAAATACAAATGCGCCACTGAAGATATACACATTCAGGTTATTTACAATGTATACTTATTTCATTGAAGGAAAAGATTATATTAACGTTTATCCTATAAAGATTAAAGGATGAGGAGGTATTAAGACATGAAATTTTATTTATATGCATTAATAGCACTATTCGCAATGGCTCTAGTACTTGGATGTACTGATAGTGGAGCAAAGAACCAAACAACAACAGGTCCTGTTACAGTCACACCAACACAGCTTGTTGGAGGTGGAACAGCGACAGTTCAATACACACTTACAAATAATTACGAAAATGACATGAATAATGTAAAAATAAGTATGCTCGGCGTACCATCTAGTTATACAGGATATTCAAGCTTAACGCCAAGTAAAATTGTTGCAAACCAACAATATCCAGCGATATTCACGATTACAGCGCCAAGCGTAAACATAAAACAGACATTAACACCAAAGATACAGGTTTGTTATAACTATACAACAAATTACTTCTTTGATGCAGCACTTAAAACATCTAATTTAGCAACAGAAGAAGTAAATGTGGAAAGAGGTTCTTCAACAGGCCCAGTATCAATTTCAGCAATGGGTTTTGATAGTGTATTCTTAACAACAGCAAATGAAGACCATATGGGATCATTGTCAATAGCAAATATAGGCACTGGTAAGATAATGGCAATTAATTCAATAAAAATAATTGAAGATTCAACAAACATTAACAGCGCAACCATATCTTACTCTGACTGTGGACCTGCATCTGAGATAAAGTCTTCAGATTCAAAATGTAGCATACTTGGAAATACACTTGCAATAACAAACGGCCTTACAGCATCATTAACAATAAACACAAAACCATCAACATTAACATCAGTTTCAACAGAAAGACTTAGCGGCTCAGTGCTTGTAAATTATTGTTATGAAGTGCCAGTTGGTACAATAACAGTATGTCCAGCAGGAAAAGCTTGCTGAGGTGTTAGCAATTGAATAAAAACTTTTTTTATTTTTTATTAATATTTTCTTTAATTTTAATTCTCGGTTGCATAGATGGCGGACAGCAACAACAACCAACTTCAAATGAAAGTGTCGGCCAGTTCTCAAAAGGAACATTCAGTGCAAAAGTAATAGTTAACGGTCAGAGCACAAATATGATGACTCTTCTGTCACAGCAGAGCGCACAAATTGGGTTACAGATACAAAATGTCGGCGGTTCTGATATAAAAAATGTAAAAGCAATTTTAGTTGGATGTGTAGAAGGCAATGCGACTAAAGACAAGGCCAACATAACCGCTGGTGGCCAAGATTTCTTCAGCTGGACAGTAAAAGCGCCATCATTAAGCCAAAGTGAAATAATTAATTGTCCTACAACAATCAGAGTATGTTATGACAGGATCTCAAGAGGATACACAGAACTAAAATTCATACCTGATGCATATGTCGAAGCACCAGAGGCTCCTAATAGTTATTCTGATAGTGATGTTTTAGCAACTACATTTAATATTGGTGTTATAAGAGTATTAAATAATGGTCCAAATGAGTTTAGTGGCGCAATCACAATAAGCAACATTGGTAGAGGATGGGTTGACTATGTAAATTACACCGATAGCTTATCAATTAATACATTAAGAAAACTGGCGATTAATATTTCTTCACAAGAAGGTTCTTTGCAAAATGTGGTAATAACTAAACTGCGTGATTTACCGATTAATCCTACAGGTACATTTGTTTTAGAAGCAGCATCGGCAGGTACTAGCATAAGTTTACTTAAACTTGTCCAAGGAAATGAATTATACTTGCCTATAAGACTTAATGTAACGAATGCAGCCGCTTTTCAAACAGCACCAATCACAGAAACTCTTAATGTAGAAATTGATCACGGTTATTGCCTAGATTTGGCAACAATACAAGTCTCATTACGTGGAAGATAATTAGAATTCTGTAAGATTTGATTGTTTTCTTCTTATTATTTTTATTTCTTCACCAAAACTAGGTTCACCGTAAACACCATCATAGCCTGGCTTGACTTTAACTTTCTCTTCTCTATTAAGTATTATTGCTTTCGCAATATTCTCGTCAGAAGCTTCTTTCAGTTTCTCAAAGCTTACATCAAAAAGAATATTCATTTCATTCCCAAAAACAGAGATTAGATTATTGTATATCTTTGATACAGTAACAGAAAAAACCTGGCTCCCTCTGACAACACCAATTATTTCCTGTAATGGTAAAATTCTTTTGAATGGTATCGCATTTTTAGGAACAAAACCATTTGGCCTGTCCGCAAGTTCCTGAACTCTATGGAGAACACCAAGTGTTAACCTATGATTGCATACTGGACAAATATTATTGTGTTTGATTGATTCTTCTGGCGATAAGCTTACATCATGTGCTCTGTGACCATCATAATGGTATTTTCCATAATTTGGATCAACTTCTAATGTGTAAAGGAATTTTTTCTTATCCTTGCTCTTGATTGCATTAATTAATTCTTTGTACGAATGTTCTTTCAAATCAAACACATTTGCTTCTCTTCCTAAGCGATAAGGCCATGGTGCATGACAATCTGAATTGCTAAGCAATGCAAACTTATCTAATTGTGACAATCTCCAGTTCATTTCAGGATCACTGCTTAAACCAGTTTCAAGCGCATGAATATGTTTTGCCTGGTCTTTATAGCATTCTTCAACACTATCAAATCCAGATTCTGATCCAAGTATAGAGAACCATGGAGTCCAGATATGTGCAGGGAAAACAAAGTTGTCTTTATTTATTTCCATGATCTTTTCTACAAGCTCTGGACAAGGTATCTTAAATATTGGTCTTCCATCATAATCAACTCGCCCTTTTGTCTTGAACCATTCAGTAACTTGTTCTGCCGTATCCAAATCAGGACAAAGTATGCAGTTGTGTATTTTTCTGACTTTTATTCCGTCGCTATATATAGACGAAACTTCTGTTTGTGGAATAAAACGTGTTCCTTGATGACTGTAAATGTCTCCTTCCTTGGTGAGTTTTGCTTTTAATTCAACAGACCATTTTGGATGGGTAAAATCGCCTGTTCCAACAATATCAATTCCTTTTATTTTTGCCTGCTGTGATAGTGTTTCAACATCCATCTTGTTGGAAGTAGCTCTAGAATATTTTGAGTGTATATGTAAGTCAGCGATAACTCTCATTTTAACCAATATATCTTAAGTCACGCGGTCCTTTAATAAGAATTTGTTTCTTGTCTCTGCCTTGCACCATTGGTTTTGCTGAAACTTTTATTGCTTTTACTTCTGCGTCTAGGTCTTTAAGAGATATTTTAAATTTAAGATAAGACAGCAGTGATCTCAATATTGACTTGGCTGCTTCGAACCCTATGCTATTTGGTTCTATACTTGTCTCTGCAAGCAATGCAAATCCGTCCATATCTTTTAGTTTGCCCAAACCAAGTAATAGTCCTGCTGCTCCGACAATTACAATTGCGCCTTTCCTGTCGAATCTTACCCCAGATTTTCTTAGTAATTTTATGTATTTCTGGTCAGTGCAAGCACCGAAAACTGCTGGGTTGGGAATTGAAATCCTTGCTGATATGCCACCAAGTGTGACTACTTCTTTAATCTTCAATGATTTTGCGATTTCAAGTATCTCTTCGCAGAAATTATAACTCTGATATCCATCTGCAGGTTGTACATCTCCAACAACAAATACTATGTCCCTACCTTTTTTGTTCTTATAATAAGAAAATTCTGTTTTTGGAAGTTCAACAGTATTATTATCATTTATAAAAACTGAATTTGGGAAATATTTTGAATACATTCTCATGAAGATTTTTGGTTTCAGTTTTGAGATAAGAAAATCAACAACTACACGTCCTACGTTTCCAACACCAGGAAAACCTTCTACAAGTATTGGGTTATTGAGATGTGGTACCTTGGAAATCTTTTCTATTATGTAATTCATAATAAACCTCGTTCAACCAAGTCTTCTTTGCGCGCTTGTCTTCTATATTTTGCATTTTTATCTATTGGCGAGTATTTAGGTGCTTGTCTAACAATTGAAGGCTCGCTACATCTTTCACATATCTCTTTTAGAGTATACTCCTTACATTTGTTACAGTATTTTATCCTAGCCATATCAATCTTCCATTACTGAGAAGTTTATTGAGTTCTTCTTTGCTAATATTTCTGCTTGTTCAAACAATTTTTTAAGGAATGATTCACCTGTTTTGTAATCAACAACTTTCAGTTCAAGCATATATTTTGGAGAAGAAAGATATTTTATTTCGAGATTAGCATCTTTATCCTTTGCAAAATCATTCAACTTTTGTGCAAATGATTTTATTTTAAGTATGCCATCACTTGCGTTCGAAGAGATTGTTAATTCTTTTTTGATGCTAACTTGTTGAGTTTTAATCTGTTCTGATATTTGAGCATTTAATTCTTTTTTCCATTTTTCATTTATTTTTAGTTCGTCTATCAATGACAAGTCTTCACGTATTGCATTATAAAATTCAGCAAGACTCTCATACTCCTTAATTATCTCAGACCCGATTTCGTTCAAAGCCTTGTCTGGAGTTTCGCCAATTTTCTTTGCGATTATTTCAATAAGTTTTTCCATGCGTATTTCTGTTTTAATATCATTCATTTTTTGTTTTGTTTCACCGTTTGATACGCGTTTTAATGTTACATCAACATAACCTTTCTCATCATTCTTCTGCATGACTTTACAGACAACTTTTTTGTTCTCTGTTATGAAATCTCGTATGTTATTTACCCATTTTGTAGAAACTTCAGAAATATGCAACATAGCTTCTTTATTATCATATTCGTCAAGAGAAACAAATCCGCCATGTGGGGTAATTCTTTGAACAGTACACAATACTAAATCTCCTACTTCTGGTAAACCTTTCTTTTTAAAATACATAGAACTCTCAAAAATTGGTGTGATTATAAGTCTTTTTATTCTAAAACTTCAAGAACACGTGCTTTTATCTTTGTCTTTCCGCCCGATGGTGCTGCAAGCTCTGTATTACAAACCAAGCATTTTACTTCAGATGATGCTTTACCGAAAATTATCTGTTCGTTCTTGCATTTCTTACATTTCACTTTTATGAATTTGCTCTTAGGAGCAGTGATTAAGTTTTCCATCATTCTTGCTTCGCCTCGAAATCTAATTTCTTTATTCTAAAACCCTTTCTACATGCAGTCATCTTACCACATACTGCACATTTGTATCTAAGATCAACTTTCTTGGTTAGCTTAACGCCCCATTTCTTTGACTTCTCAGGTTTTGGTCTTGGGAAACCTGTGTAACCTTTTATCTTTGCGTCAAAGCGTCTTGCGCCAGCTTTAAGCGCCCCACGTTTCTTTCCTGTTTTAACCTGAGTAACCTTATGTTTAGTATGCTTCTTGCATTTAGGACAATACATTGAAACTTCTTTTGGCATTTTCATTTTTTCACTTTGTTATCAATTCAATAGCCTTTTTTTCCTTTATTAAGATTTCCCCCACCTGGAAAGGAACGCTTGCAACATCTCCGCTATTGTATGGTCCATATGTCTTGCCATCATTCCATAAGAAAGAAGGAGTTGGCTCCAGGAAATGTATAATCTTTGCTATTGGCATTGGTTTGATCTCCTGAATGTCTGGCTTGTCTTCAAAACACGACATAAATGAACTTGTGTTTTCTTTAAGCATATTCATTGTTTCATTGTAGAGCATTTCCTCGAATGGAAGCATCTTTTCGGTATCATGTATCCTAGAATTTATGTTAGTTATCGCCTGAAGGACTATTTTTTTGCTCCTTCTGCTGCATATATCAATCAATATATTGTCTATATTTTGCATTTCTTTTTCTATTTGTTCAATGCTTACGCGAGAAAATGTATTATCTTTATCTTTATTTTCATTAAGTATCTTTTGCTTGGATGCTATATACTCTCTGACTTTTTTGAAGAAATGTTCATCCAAGTGCTGAAGCTCTTTATTGTCTCTTTCTGTATTTTGTACTTTCCTTAACTCTTCATATGAGATTATTTCAATCATTTAGTTCGCCTTCTTTTATCAGGACGCATTCTTTTTGAGACATAAACAACCGGATTAGTCCTACATAACGCGTCCGGATGACACACCCCAATATCAGCATAAAAATTTTTACTATTACAGTTTGGTGGGAGATACGAGCCTTTTATTCTTTTATGCCAATTTATTTGTGAATTTATATAATTTTCCCGTAATGGTTCTTTGTTTCTTAGATTCCAAGCCATTATCTCTTTTTGGATAGAGTCATAACCCCACCCAACACTCTTCAAGAAATTAATCAGTACAAACAAACTTCTTTTCCTACCATCCCCTTGTATGCCTTTAAGAATTTCTTGTACACATGGTGGGAAAAATTGTTTAGGTACTGCTTCAGTAGGTATCTCATATTTCTCTCCAAGCGATGATGTTTCTTTCAAGGCAATTTCTTTGTTATGCCAATCAAACGCTTGCACAAAAAGTTCTTTTGCTTCGTTTGGTTCTGATTTGTCCAAAAAGCCAAGCGCAGGTACTACATTTCTGTATTCAGCCTGTTGCAATTCAAAATTTTCTAAATCTTTTCTTCGTAATGGAACTGATACTAACCAACTTTTTTCATTGAAAGTATAAGGCATTCTGAAAAGATGTCTTGGAGATATAGCAACTGTATCTATATTCATAACCGTATATGGATCAAACTTACCGTCTTTTGCGACGTCCTTATATGATTTTTTGGTTGTGTCAAGTATTTGTTTAATTGTTTCATATTCGAGCATTCTTTCAGACAATTGATCACCAATCATCTGTTTTAGATATTCTGCAATAACTCTTGGCGCTTCTGGAAATAATGTTTTGATTTCTACTTTGTTTATTTCTCTCGGAAATGATTCAAATGGCACGCCAATGTGAAAACCACTGTTGCCTGAAAATTTTAATGAGTAGTTATTGATATTATGAAACTCGAGCGCTTCAAGAACAAGTTCTGCACATATCTTTGAATACTTCAAGTGCGGGCAATCAATGTCAAGTATAAGATCCCATCCTTCTCTCAGGGTATCCATCTCTTTTTTCGTTCGCATGTTTTCAAGAAACATTGGGTTTGTCCATCTTTCCATTGATGCATGAAACGATGTTGCCCCCCTTTTTACGAATTCCATTATATCTGTATCGTAAATAAGTATGTCTGGTCTGCTGCCTACCTTATCTGTGTATCGAGCAACAACTTCACGATGTTTCGATAGAGAAATTATCTGCTCTTGCACATTTTTGTCTGAGTAAAAGCGTATAGTGTCCGAAAGATGCATGCTAAAAGTTAAGGCGTAAGCTTTTAATAACTTTTACTCCATTCATATGTAGAGGTAAAAGCATGATTTTAGAGACAATATTGTTCATAATCGGCATCGCAGCAGTAATTTCAGCTACAAACTTCATATCAAAGTCCACATCTAACATAACTCATTCATTTGGCATACCAGAATACCTAGCAAGCACAATAATCATCTCAGTTATTTGTTCTCTTCCGATACTTCTGATAATGTTATTCTCAAATATCTATGACATACCACTATTAGGCGTATCAACGATGATAGGTTTTGCTCTAACGACATTAACTCTAGTAATGGGAATTTTCCTAATAAGAAATGAAGTGCCTGTTGAATATGAAGGATATAGGAATTCAACATTCATGTGGGCATCTGCATTATTACTACTTGTTTCAACATTGGATAGATTCATAGACAGAATGGAAGCAATTTTCTTGCTTATGTTATTTGCATTTTATGTGTTATACATTTATTACAGAACTGGAAAATCAAAGGAATACATTTATCTTAAAACAAAACCAATGAACATCTTATTTTATCCACTTGCGATATTTGCAATAATATTAAGCAGTTTTGTTGTCGTTGGATCAGTAGTGTTTTTAGAAGGGTCTCTGCCTATGTCCATAAGCATACTGGGCTTGATTGTATTTGGATTACTATTTGGGCTACCAATGCTTAATGTAATAAAAAATGTGTTTAGCAGCACAAAACTTACTTTTGACAGTATAATTGGGGTTGTTGTAGTATCCCTAACTCTTGTGCCTGGGATAAGCGCATTGATACTCCCTATTGCGTACAATAATCTTTTCAAAATAGAGATACTTCCTATAATATTCCTTAATATGGTCTGTCTCTCATTTGCAATGTTAACAAGAGCGCGTAGGAGCATACATAGAAAAACAGGCTTTGCGTTGATAGCAGCGTTCGTATTATTTGTCTTATTATTGTTTTTGTTCTAAATAACAAGATTTATAAATAAAAGATAACTACTATATGGTTACTACAATAAGGGGTTAAATCGAATGAAATACATTCCATTGTTAATTATCGCATTCAGTTTCTTAGTTTTATCTAGTGCGTGTGCAACTTCTGTAACAAGAGATTCTCCTGATCTTACGAAAAGCAATGAAGCAACAATAAAATTAATCGTCAATAGTGACGCGGACAGATTGGACATCGCTGAATTTATTCCATCTGATTGGTCCATATCAAGCTGGGACGTCGCTGGAATATCGAAAGACAATGTTGAAATGGAAAATTATGAAAACTATGATTATCTTGGGAAATCCTATAATATGTATCATTGGAGTATTTCTGACCAAAGCTCAGAATTCAGCATTGAATACAAACTAACACCACAAAAAACAGGAAGTTTCAAATTCGTAACATTGTGGTTCAGTCCAAAAGGATTTGAAAGTGATGAAGAAACATTAACAGTTTCTAATGCTAATACAAACCCTAATACAGGAATAACTGGTCTCTTTTTAGGACCTGAACAACCAACAATTGAGAATAACCAAGTAATATCCGAAAATAATGATTTATCTGATGCTGTTAACAGCTTATTCTCTCAAAAATTCTATTAATTATTACAAAGATAAAGAAAATGCTTTGTCTATATTTATTGTCTTTTCAGTATACAATATTTTTGGTACTTTGTTTGTTTTTTTGAAACCAAATTTTTCAAAAAGTTTAAACTGGTATGTAAATGTAATAATCTTTTTAATACCTAATTTTTTAGCGTCTTTAATACAATTCTTAATCAAAGCTGAGCCTACACCCTTACCCTGGCAATTTTCATTTACTGCTAAAGCGTATATCTCGGCTGTATCTTGTGTCCACACTTTTAATGCAACACAGCCTACAATTTTACTTTTATCTTCAGCTACAAAATAATCTCTGACGTGCATTGCTATTTCAAAATGTGGTCTATAAAGCATTAAACCTTTTTTAGAATATTTACTAATTAAATCATGTATATTTTTTATATCATTAACATTTGCGTTTCTGATTCTCATATTAAATAATATTGCTTTACTTTCTTTTAAAAAGAACCTTACTATTTAATGTATAATTATACCCACCAAAAGCCCATGGTATAAATCTTTTTATACGAAAATCTTCGGGTGTTGTAAGAGGAGCACACATAACTGGGTGGCCTTCTATATAAATAATATTATTATTTCCATCTTTAATGAAACGCCACTTTTCTAAAAGAATACCATTTTTTAATCTTATTTTGTTACCAGTTAATCCTTTAAACAAAATTACAGTATCGATATCTGATCTATCCCTTGCTGTTGGCGCATTGGGCATATACTTATATGAATAAACCCCTAAACTAAGTTTAAGTGCAGATCCGTAAATTCTTATTTGTTTTATTCGTTCGTCAGAATCAAAAATTGATTTAAATAATGTTAATAGTTTATTACGTATGATAAGCTGTTTAGTCCTATCATAGATAGTTTTGGGTGGTTTTATGTCTTTCATAGAATTAATCAGTGTCTACTCTTGGTGCTAAAATAAAGCTTAATTGTAATTTGTCAACAACTGTATAATCCAAACGCATTGGATAATCAGAAGCGAATTGAAGAGTCATATGATCCACATTTTTAGATGCTTTCAGCATTTTGTCTATATAATCTATAGAATACTTTGCTTTCATCTTGTGTCCTGCTTCCAATGCTTCTGATATATGTAAAGAACTTAAACTTGGAGAATCCTTTGTCAATTCCATCTTGGTTTCGCTGGTATCCCCATGTGATCTAATAATAAAGGATAATGGTTCTGCTTCAAATATTACACAATCAGAAATCATTTGTGCGTCTTTTATGCCATCCTTCAGTGCGCCAGCAAGCATTGTTACTTTTGCTTTGAAATTCAATTCAGGTACTTTCTGCATTGTTGCTGATGACTCAATCAATGGCAATAAGAAATTTCTTGTGAAGTCACCTTTCATTGTTATTCTTAGCTTATTGTCTTCAAGTGCAAGCGTTACATGATCATTTGCTCTTGCACGTTTTATTATACTAACAAGATTTGTGACACTAACAGTCATCTTACTATCTTCTTTACAAGAATATTCTAAGAATGCTGTAGGAAGTATCTTGAATACCACCATAGCAACAGAAGCGGAATCCATAGCTACGAGTTTCATTCCATCTTTCGAAACTTCAAATGTTCCCTCTGTTATTAATGAAGAAACCGCATCTAAGCTGTCTCTTATTACTGATACGTCTTGCAAAGTTGCTTTAAACATTATTTCACCACCAAATTAAAAATAAAAAAATGTTAGCTAATTAAACACATCCACCCATCATAGACATAGATAATGCTTTATCAATGATTATGCCTAACACAACGCCTATTGCAATAAGCAGAAGTGCTCCTATTGGATCTGCATTAAATGCTGCCATTAATGAAGCTACAATATCCAATTTTATCGCCTCCCTCGCCGAATACTACTATTTATAAAAAAAGCTTTGTTTTTAAATGTTAGTATGAATAACACATTTGATTCTTGCGCAAGTAAGTATGATGTTAATATTAGAAAAAGTATACCAAACTATCCTGAAATATGTAAGTTTACTGCGCAGCAATTTAAGGGTAGAAAAAAAATACTTGATGCTGGGTGTGGTACAGGCACGGTAAGTCTTTTGCTCGCAGAACAAGGTAACTATGTAACCTGTCTAGACACTTCCAGAAACATGCTTGATGTAGCTAAAAGGAAAGCAAAAAGCAAAAATCTTGATAAAAAATTAATATTTAAAAATGCGAAAATAGAAAGAACAAGTTACAAAAATCAATTTGATGGGTTATTATGTAATTTTTTACTTTATTTTACTGACCGCAGAAATGCAATTCCAGCCTTGATTAAATCTGTTAAGCATAACGGTAAAGTTGTGATCACAGATATAAGTTCTACAAATTCATTATTGGGCAGATTTCGCAAATACTGGCTGAGATTAACACAAGTCTTGAATTCTACTCCAGTCGCAGATTTATGGACAAAGGAACAAACCTTAAAACTTCTCAAAAAACAAGGATTAAAAAATATAAGGGTAAAAAAAATAAGTTCTACTCTGATTGGGATCCCTATAATAATGTTTACTGCAAAGAAGGCTTAGCTGAAAGGTACTGTTGATATAACTCTTTATCAAGACCTGTAAAGTCTTGCACTATTTCTCCCTTTATCTCGAAATCTTCGCCTTGAAGCGCTGGAGCAATTATACCTATTGTTCTTACAAGTTTTCCAAGTTCCAACGTAACAAACATTTCTTCGTCTAACAGTATTCTTACCTTTGATTCGCCATCGTCAATAACTATAGAATTTGTTACAGCGTCTTTTTCAATTATTGTTCCGACAATTTTCACGCGGACATCATCTTTAGAAATTTTACTTATCTTTCTTTCAAAAGCAACATTCCTCTTTTTTCTTTCTTCATTTGCCATTAGGAATATTCCCTCCAAGAGTGTCCACATTTTACGCATTTGTAGAATCTTGTTGGTGCTTCATCAGCTGATCTTGTCTGTTCCATCCAATAGTAAGCTTCTCTATGTCCGCATTTAGGACATTCCATTTCTGTCTTTGGATGTAATTGTGGTTCTTCCTTGCCAAACACAACTGCTTTTTTCTTTGTTTCGCTCTTCTCTCTTATTCTCTTTTCTTCAACTTGTACTGAACCGTGCTCACTACAGATAAAGACAACTTCATCTTTCTCTTTTTTTGGTTTTAAAATATTACCACATTTTGGACAAAACATATTCTCAACAACCCTTCTTACGTTTAAAAAGTTTATCTTATCAATTTTACATTGGCAGTATATAGTTTAGAGCAACTCTTGGAATACCAAGATAAGGAACTACCCATACAAGTTTGCCTTTTACCTCACCATAAGGTATATCCTTCTCTTTTATAGAAATCTGTGTGTTAGCGTCTCCTTTTGTCGTATAATAAAATGCATTATTGCTCTCTTTTACATACATAACTCTGTGTATAACTTGAACATTATCTGAATAAAATAAGATTACATCTCCAGGTTTAATGTCTTCGGCTGAAACATTCTTCACAGCTATCACATCCCCGACATTTAGACCATCAAGATACGGCCATTTAGCAACTTCTTCTGTTGAGAAATTATGAAAGTTTAGCCATTCATTAAACGTATGATTTGTCAAGTCAGTATGCTGCATCGATGATGAAACAACTGCAGCAATATCTGAATAACCTGTTAACATAAGTATTCCTGGAAATGCAACAAATCTAAGAATTACAAATGCAATTATTATAAAAACAGCATAACTCAGAAGACTTTCTTCTTTCCAAAGAAAATTATACGTCTTCTTCAGATAATCCTTAACAGATGGTTTCTTTTTTTCTTCCATAGAAAATATCATCAAAGATGATTATTTATACTCTTCCTTTTGTTTCTCCAAGAACTACACCCGAACCAATTATATGCGCTACTCTTACAGGTTCTGGAACAAGTGAATGTGTAGCACTTAATTTTATAATTTCTTCAGCAAATTTCCTGCTGATACCATAAAGCTGATAATACAGATTCATCCCGTTGATTTTTATCTCATAGACTTTACCTGCTTTCTGTATGAGCTTAAATCTTCTTTCCGAATCTTTGAATCTTGAAAGCGCTTTTTTTATTTTTTCGAAATTTGGTTTTCTTCTTATGATGACAATTACAGGTAACGAAGTCTTTTTGCTTAATTTTTCCAAATCAATAACATTAAAGCCCCCAACAGCAATGCCATTGGTCATTATAACCCGCAACTGTCCTTTATGCTTTGATTTGTTAACAAGCTTGATTAGTTTATCTGTAGAATCATTGTCGTCTTTCTTTATCCAACACGAAAGAACTCCTTCAAGGTATAATCCTGATCTAAAAACTGCACCAATCACTAATACATTCTTAGTGCTTATGCTAAAAGGAGAATCGTCAATGCCTATTATCCTTATTTCCGGTTTTATCTTTCTAAGAACCATAGGATCAAATTTTCTTTACTTGGGATACAAAATCATCTAATTGTTCACGTATTCTGTCAATTGCATCATTTATTGATTTGCGTGGATTCTTCTTTGTAGTTTTTACTGTGAATATCGCTTCTTTTATTAGTGGATGTTCCACAACATAGCCAGCAAATTCTACCGACTTATCTTTGAATAACTCTTTCTTAAGAAGATTTCCGATTGTGTGTGTCTCACCAATTACTTTAAACTTAATTTTATTGGCTTCTTCCTCTAAAACTTGTATTTCCATACAATTACCCATCAAAATATCGTTTTTAAACTTTTCTTTTATAAAGATTTAAAAATACATTGGAATTATAGGATATCATGAATAGGAACAGAAATAGCAATAAATCTGAAAGATTTGATTTTGAACCAGTTAAGGTAAAAATAACTCCATTTGGAGTATCAGCAACATACAAAGGGAATAATGTTGGTGAACAAAATTGGGGTAAGGATCCGATAAAATGTGCCATTAACTACATGAATAAAGACATTCTCGCGAAAGAATTAAGCTCGAGTATAAACATACGTGCAAAACGTGAGATTGAAAGTATATTTGGCGAAGAACTTGAAGAATTTGCATTAAAAAAGGGATTTACGAATGATGAGTTCAGGAAATTTTTACAGGAATTCATGATTGAGCTAACAAAACTCAAAATGAAGAGTGGTTTGTCAAAGGACAAACTTATATCACAAGCAGTTCTATTCACAGAAGATGTTAATAAAACAATGAATATGTATTATGAACGACTATCAGAATGGTATGGGTTCTATTATCCTGAAGTTATAAAACAAGTAACACATTTAGAACAATTTGCAAAGCTTGTTGGAAAAAAACGAGATGAGGTTTCTAAAGAACTTAAAATCCCAGAGAAGAGTATGGGTTTTGATATAGATGAAAGAGATTTAGATATGATTAAACAAGCTGGTGAAGAGCTTGGAGCTGACATAAAATTCAAAGAAAGAATTGAATCATACATTGAATTAGAAATGTTAAAGCTTGCTCCAAATCTTACAAAAATTGCTGGCCCTATTCTTGGCGCTAAATTAATAGAAATTGCAGGGTCATTAGAAAAATTAGCAAAGATGACTTCTTCAACTATCCAAATACTTGGTGCAGAAAAAGCATTGTTCAGACATTTGCGAAAAGGGACTAAACCGCCAAAGCATGGAATACTTCTACAACACCAATTAATGAGTAAAGTTGGTCCAAAAGATCGTGGAAAAGTTGCAAGATCTTTAGCTGCAAAAATTGCTATTGCTGCCAAAGTTGATTTCTATTCAAAAGGTAAGGACCTTATTTGGCAAGAAATAAATAAAGGACTTGAAGAAAGAGTCAAGAAGATAAGATAATGGAAATAATTCCACATAAGAAATTTAAGGGTGTTTACTGGACAGATGGCAATAAACTAGCCACGCTTAATCTGGTTCCCGGTTTTTCTGTTTATGGCGAGAAACTTATAACGTTCGATAATAAAGAATATAGAAATTGGGATTATTACCGTTCTAAAATAGCAGCGGCAATTATGAAAAACATAAAAGGTTTGCCAATACATTCTGGGGATAAAGTTCTTTATCTTGGAGCAGCAAATGGGACAACTGCTTCGCACGTCAGCGACATAGTTGGAAAAGATGGAAGAGTTTTCTGTATAGATATTGCGCCAAGAGTAATGCGTGATTTAATCTACGTTTGCGAACATAAAAAAAATATGATTCCTATAATGGCTGATGCAAAAAAAACTGGAGACTATGAATTCTTTATTGACAAAGTTGACTTCTTATTTGAAGACGTTGCATCACCGGATCAAGCAGAAATTCTTATTAATAATGCTAAAAGATTCCTAAAAAAAGACGGTTATGCTATGATTGCTGTAAAAGCACGAAGCATAGATGTCACAAAAGAACCAAAATCAATTTATGTTGAATTTGAGAATAAAATAAGGGATGAATTTGTAGTTATAGACAAAAAAGAACTTGATCCATATGAGAAAGATCACATAGTTTTTTTACTAAAGAGAAAACCTTAAAAATGCACAAATTTGATTTATAGATATTCTCATAATAACTTAGGGGGTATATGGAGATGGCAAACCAACAGCAACAGCCTATCTTTATCTTGCCTGAAGGATATAGCAGGCAAATAGGTAAAGACGCTCAAAGAACGAATATAATGGCTGCAAGAATAGTTGCAGAAACAGTTAGAACAACTTTAGGTCCAAGAGGAATGGACAAAATGCTTGTTGATTCACTTGGTGATGTTGTTATCACAAATGATGGTGTTACAATTCTTGAAGAAATGGAGATAGAACATCCAGCCGCAAAAATGATAGTTGAAATTGCAAAGACACAAGAAGAAGAAGTCGGCGATGGAACAACCACAGCAGTTATTCTTGCTGGAGAATTATTGAAAAAGGCTGAAACACTTCTTGAACAAGATATACATCCTACAGTCATAGCTAAAGGTTATCAAATGGCTGCTGACAAAGCGCATGAAATATTAGAACGAATTGCTATACCAGTTAAAATTGATGAGGATGAAGTACTTGAAAAGATAGTTTATACTGCAATGTCTGGAAAAGGTTCAGTTGCAGTGCGTGATTCTCTTAATAAAATACTTGTAAGAGCAATAAAAGAAATTGCTGAAAAAGAGAATGGTAAATATACTGTTGATCTCGAAAATATCAAAATTGAAAAGAAAACTGGCGGTGGCATTGTTGATACAGAACTTATACAAGGCATAACTATTGACAAAGAAAGAGTTCATTCAGAAATGCCTCGTGAAGTAAAAGATGCAAAAATTTTGATTTTAGATTCGTCACTTGAAATAAAAGAAACAGAAGGAGATGCACAGATAAGAGTAACTTCTCCTGACCAGCTTCAGGCATTCGTACAACAGGAAGAAAAGATAATGCGTGAAATGGTTGAGAAAGTAAAGAAAACTGGAGCTACAGTCGTATTCTGTCAGAAAGGAATTGATGAATTAGCACAGTATTTCCTTGCAAAAGTAGGGATCTATGCATGCAGACGCGTAAAGCAATCAGATATATCAAAACTTGCAAAAGCGACTGGTGCGAAAATAGTAACAAATCTAAGTGATTCTTCAAATAAAGACTTGGGTTATGCCGGACTTGTCGAAGAAAGGAAAATCGCTGGCGAAGCATTAACATTCGTAAGGAACTGCAAGAATCCTAAGGCAGTTACAATTCTTATACGCGGTGGAACAGAACATGTTGTCGATGAAGTAGAACGAGCTGTTGACGATGCACTTGGTGATCTCGCAGCTGTTATTGAAACAGGAAAGATTGTTGCTGGCGGCGGAGCTCCTGAAATAGAAGTTTCAAAAGAACTTATGAAATACGCATTGGGCTTAAGCGGTCGTGAACAATTAGCTGTTAAATCCTTTGCAGAAGCACTTGAAATAATCCCAAAGACACTTGCAGAAAATGGCGGACTTGACCCAATTGATGTTCTAATAAACATAAAGACTGCTCATGAAGAAGGCAAAAAGTGGGCTGGTGTTGATGTAACAACAGGAAAGATCATTGATATGTATCAAGCAAAAGTCCTTGAGCCACTTAAAGTCAAGACACAAGCAATCAAATCAGCATCTGAAGTTTCAGTTATGATATTGAGAATAGATGATGTGATTGCGGCAGGAAAGCTCAGTAGAGGCATGCCATCTGGCGCAGAAGGAATGTCTGGCGCTGGGATGTAACTTTTTTTTTAATAATAAGGCTTTTATACTTACTTAGATTGACTATAATTAAGGTGAGTAATGATGAAAAAAGAATTTAAAAGAGAGAATTTACCTGCTTCTTCGCTTAGAACATTTGAAAAAAAATTCGAGTCTGTTGAAAAGGAACAAATTAGTGCTCTTGACAAACTTGAAGTAATTTTGGAAGGACTTTCTAAAAAGATTGATAATTCTGTGGATGTAAATATCAAACTTCAAATGAAAATCGCAGAACTTACTGCAAATGTTGCAACTATAGCTGATAGCCTAAAATTTGGTAAAATACGTATACCTAAGAGTGATACTACCCAAGAAACAGAAAAAACACCATCAGTTGAAGAACAGATGTCTCCTTCGATAGAGCCTGTAGCAAACATTGGAAGAAGGCCTGATCTTACAAGTCAGATGAAAGAGCTTGTCCAACAAAACAGAATGCTCACAGACACCCTTAAAGAACTTGAATCACAGCTTAAAAAAACATCAACTAGGGACTCAATTAAAAGAGCTCTTGAGAAAAGTAGTTTGAAGTGATAACCTTGAAAGGAATGACTCCTATTACTGCATTAATACTATTGGCTGCAATAATTGCTACAATAATAATTGTCATTTATTTCTGGCTATGGCAAATATGAACAAATCAACAAGTATAACATACGAGAATATAAGCTTTGACATAAACGGCCGTAAATACAAAATTGTATCAAGTACAATAAAATGGAACAATAAAACTAATTCTTTAATGTATTATGTTAATGAACCAGATTTAAGCCAAGATGATATGTTGGTTATAACAAAATTAAAGGAATCACTATCAAAAAGCAATAAAAAAACTTTAAGCAATATTGGCGAAATTGTAAAAATAAATACTGATCTCAAGAAAAAAAATAATATTCAAACTGCAAGTGCGCAGGATGCTATTGTAAATTATTATGTTTATCGAGATATTTTTGGTTATGGAAAAATTGAAGGATTGATTTGGGATTCAAAGGTGAAATTCATATCATATGATAGAATTGGTGCGCCTATTATGATATTCCATGAAGAGTATGGAGTTATACCAAGCAATATAATAATTGCATCAGATAATGAACTTTCAAACTTGAAGAAGCTTCTTAACGATAAATGCCTATACAAAACTGAAAGTAAAGAAATGTTAAATGGAGAAACACAGACTGGTGCAATTTTATTCATAAACAAAACTACTGACACATTTACGATAAGAAAAATTGGTGATAAAGTTTACCATCCTACTGCCTTAATAATGAAGATAGGTCTGGCGAATGTTGAAATGCTTTCATTCATCGAATTTTTCTTAAAGAACAAAGGATCTATTCTTTTGATTGGACCTAAATACAGCAACAAGACTGAATTTGTATCTGGTCTTGGATCAATTCTTGGAAATTCTAAAATTTTAACATTAGAAAATGTCCCAGAAATAAAATTGCTTTCTGAGAATTGGATCTCTGAAGTTTTACCCGCCCATGTATATACACAAAGCAACATAATTGAAAATCTTATCCGACAAAAACCTGAATATATCATTGCTGATGGAATTGTTGGCAAAGACTTAAAAAAAATAATTGCTGGCGTACCAAAAAATTATTCGGGAATAATAACTCTTGAAGCATCAAGCATAGAAGAAGGTCTAAAAATTCTAACAAGTGATCCAATAAATTTAGATCAGAGTAGTATTCCAAATTTTGATTTGATAATATTGCTTTCAGTAGAAAAACATGGACTTCGTTATTTGCACAGAATAAAGAAGATAGTTGAAGTTTTAGATTATACTATAGAAGATTCAAAATTAAAATTAAATACTGTATTCAACTGGGATAATAAAAGAGATAAATTCATCCCATACAGAAGCCTTCTGATTGGCAAGATTGTTAAAAAAACTGGGATCCGTCGAAGTAAAATTGTTGAAGATTTAAAGAACTCTGTTAAGTTTTTAAGAAGATTAAGCAGATAAAAATTCGATTTCTGAACTGTTCAAGCCTATGGTTTCTGCTATGCTTAAGGCTTGTTTATTTTTTGATTTGAACATAATTCGCAGCATGTTTATGTAATCTTTCTCCGCCGTCTTTCGGGAAGTGTGTGTAATCACTGAAACTTTTTTTGCAATTGATTTTATTATATCTCTGTAAGATTTTGTTTCGAATAACTTCATTATCTTAGACGGCTTATTGTATTTAACAAAAGACGTTTCTTTCTTAATTCCAGAAACAGAAACGCCTGCTGTTGCAAGCAGGTTTGCATAATAAAAAAAACCTTGATACTGTCTTCTGTTTATTCTTCCCATGAAAACATCACTTCTTGACATTGCTTCATATGACTTTGCTATCTCTTCTGGAGTTTTGTATGCATTTGGTATATTCTCTGAAATCCATAAGCATGCTGTATCAAAATCCATGTCTAGATTATCAAGAGCAGACAATACTTCATTTCTATTTTTTGATTGGAATATCTTTTGCATTGAGCTAAAGATATCTGCCCCATGATTTCTTTCTTCTAAGAGCTCAATATCCTCTCTTATTGCAATGCCTTTGTCAATGACAGCATCTAAATCATTAAGTGCTGCTCTTAAATCACCATTAGAATTTTTTGATATGAATTCAACAACTTCTTTGTCAAACTTTATATTTTCTTTTTTTAGTACATTAGTCAAGAAGCTACTAATAAGAAAGACTGGTAGTTTCTTAAATTCAATTAGTTCGCAAAGTGGCCTCAAGCTCTTTAATTTGGGGGACCAAACATCAAGTGCAACTATAACTATCTGGAAACTGGATATTTTTATTAGGTCATTCAATATAGAAATATTATCTAGCGCTTCTATGTCATCTATTAATATCAATTTTTTGTTTCCAAATATACTTGCAGTTGTAACAGCGTTTATCACAGAATCCTTATTTTGAAATTCTTCCCAACCAAGTTTTATAAGATCAAAATTCATTTCATCTGCAACTGCATTTACTGCTGATGTCTTACCTGTTCCACTTGGGCCATACAATATGATAGCTCTTTTCGATTTTTTATTATTTAGCAAAGACTCCTTGAGTTTCTGAACAGCAATATTTTGATTAAGTACATCAATTGCTCTCTTAGGAGCATACTTGTCTGCAAGAGAATTCATTATATCATTCCATTCTTCTCTAAAAGTTTCAAAAGCTTTTCAACGTCGAGCTTTCCAGAAGCTTTAATCATTTCCAAGTCAGATATGTCTGCTTCTTGATTAGAGTTAAGTTTCGTGAAATATATTTCTTCTAGTGGAGCAACTTTAAAGTAACCTCTGCTGCTTTTTCCGCCCATAAATGAACCGAAAACTTCCTTTCTTTCTTGATCGAACATTTTCGCTGGAAACTTAAGATTTTTTGACTGGTAGTTAACAATAAATTCTTTATCATCTGGGATTGATAAAACAATATCCAAGGTTATATCCCCAGATTTTGAAGACTTCCTTATTTTGAGTACATTGTCCTTAACAGCATATATGATGTAGTTTAATTTAAAAATCATCTCAAGTACCTTTGTTTTATTATCTGAAGAAATTACCATTATTGTATCAAGACATTGTTTTGTCCGCATCCCATGTGCAAGAAGAGCATAACATCCAAACACACAGTAATCTACTTTTATTGTGTCAAACAGATTTCCTATCTTAGTTATCTCATCTAGATATTCTCTTTCAAGTTTTTGTTTGTCAATGAACATTGTTTTACCTCTTTTTATTTACCAGCATGAATTGTGCGAGTAGAGCTTCAATTTGAAGATATTCATCTGAACCTTCAACAATTCTGAATTCATACTCTCCGACACGGTCCATAAGCCATACTTTTGATTCTTCTGATATAGCTAAGTCCCAAACATTTTTGCCTATAAGTTTTATTGCATCCAAACCACTTAAACCATATTTAAGCATAACATCCATCATTTTACTTTTTGCTTTTATGATGTCACCATTAATTGCATTTTGAAGTATTTCTGTGATTTCTTTTGGTTTTGCAACACCAGCAACAGAGTAAACTAATTCTTCGTTTATAACTTTGTCTAAAGATGATGCGCTCTGTAAAACATTTGTAACGCGTCTAAGATCTCCTTCGCATGAATCAAAAAGCGACTTTATTGCTGAATCATCCACTGTAATACCTTCACCATCAGTTATTTTTTTAACATATTTTTTGACATCTTCGATAAGTAATGGTTTGAATCTGAATACAGCACACCTTGACTGTATTGGTGGAATTATTTTGCTTGAGAAATTACAGTTCAATATAAATCTGCAAGTAGTTGTATAATTCTCCATCGTCCTTCTAAGTGCATGTTGTGCATCTCGAGTCAATGCATCTGCTTCATCAAGTAAAATTATTTTAAATGGAACCCCAGGCAATGGTCTGGTTCTCGCAAAGTCCTTTACCTTGATTCTAACTGTGTCTATACCACGTTCATCGCTACTGTTCAATTCAAGAAAGTTATGTCTCCAAGTATCCCCAAATAATTCTATTGCTATTGCAATTGCACAAGTCGTTTTACCAGTTCCTGCTGGTCCCGAGAAAAGCAAATGGGGCATGTTTGATTTTTTAACAAATGCCTTCAACTTGTTTACAATTGTGTTTTGGCCTATAACCTCGTTCAGGTTCTTTGGCCTATACTTTTCAGTCCAAATTTCAAGCTCAGACATATCATAAATAAGAAAAGCGAGAAGCATAAAAAGGTTACCAAAAGAAAAAATTTATAGATATGTCTATAGTCTTTATCCTTATGAACTATGAGCCATTAAAAATTGAACAAGAGATATTAGAATTTTGGTCAAAGAAAAAAATATTTGATAAGCTTAGAAAAAAGCTTGCCAGGTCCAAAAAGACATATTCTTATTTAGATGGACCTATAACTGCGAATAATCCTATGGGTGTGCATCATGCATGGGGACGGACATACAAGGATGTTTTCCAAAGATTCTGGGCCATGCGAGGGTATAATCAACGATGGCAAAATGGTTTTGATTGCCAAGGACTTTGGATAGAACGTGAAGTTGAAAAAGATAAGGGTTTCAAATCGAAAAAAGACATTGACGACTTTGGATTACTAAACTTTGTAAAGGCTTGTAAAGATAGAGCAGAAACATTTTCTAAACTTCAGACAGACGATTCAATACGACTTGGACAGTGGATGGACTGGGACCATAGCTATTATACGATGACTGACATAAATAATGAACATAACTGGATGCTTCTAAAAGAATATCACAAAAAGGGATGGCTTTACAAAGGTAAGGATGTTGTGCCATGGTGCCCAAGGTGTGGAACCGCAAGTTCAAAACATGACATTGTAACAGAAGGTTACAGAGAAGTTAAACATACTGGACTTTATATGAAGTTCCCAGTTATTGGAAAAGAAAATGAATACTTACTAATATTTACAACAACACCATGGACCGTACCAGCAAATGTTGCAGCTGCAGTTAATGAAAATTTAGAATACGCGAAAGTTCAGCATGGAAATTCATTCTATTGGATAGTTGAAGCACGTGCGCAACATGTTTTACCAAAAGACCATAATATAATTGAAAAAGTCAGCGGTAAAGATCTTGTAGGACTAAGATATGAAGAGCCTTACTCTGACATGCCTGAACAAAATAAGGCATCACACGAAGTTGTAGCATGGGATTTAGCAACTGCAGAAGAAGGAACTGGTATTGTGCATATAGCACCAGGATGTGGACCCGAAGATTTCCAATTAGGGAAAAAATTAAAGATGCCTTCTCCATCACCATTGGATGAAGCGGGAAATTATCATAAAGGGTGGCATTGGTTAAGCGGAAAATATGCAATGGATGCAAATCCAGAAATAATTGAAGATTTAAACAAACGCAATTTTGTTTTTAAAACAGAAAGTCATATTCATAGATATCCACACTGTTGGCGTTGCAGTACTGAACTTGTATTCAGATTAGAAGATGAATGGTATATAAAATGTGACGAAATAAGATCAAAACTTAGAAAAGAAAATCAAAAAATAAAATGGTATCCTAATTACGGAAAAGTACGGCAAGATGATTGGTTTGAAGCAATGCATGATTGGTTAATTTCTAGAAAGAGATATTGGGGATTGCCACTTCCATTTTGGATTTGTACTAAGTGCAATGCCTTAGAAGTAATCGGCAGCGTAAAAGAACTCAAACAAAAAGCTATCAGTGGTATGAATCAATTAAAAGAATTGCATAGACCTTGGATTGACAATGTAATTTTAAGATGTCCAAAATGCAAAGGTGAAATGAAAAGAGTCCCTGATGTTGGTGATGCTTGGCTTGATGCAGGTATAGTTCCTTTCTCAACAATTGGCCCTTATATGCAAAATAAAAAAGAATGGGCAAAATGGTATCCTGCTGATTTCATTTGTGAAAATATGCCGGGCCAGTATAGAGGTTGGTTTAATGCATTATTTTGGGCTTCAGTAGCATTGACGGGTGAGGTAGGATTCAAATCAGTACTTGGTTATGAAAGTGTGAAAGATGAAAATGGAAAGGAAATGCACAAGTCTGCTGGTAATGTGATATGGGCAAAAGATGCTTTAATAAAAATTGGCGCTGATCCATTGCGTTGGAGATATTGTATGCATGACCCAACTGTAGAAGTATGGTTAGGGTATAAATTTGCTGATGAAGCAAAAAAAACACTTAATGTCTTATTAAATCTTGGTGAATACCTCAAAACTTTGCTTCCACGAGGATTCAAACCAAAGAATGTTCAATACAAGAAAGATGTTGATAAATGGATAATCTCTCGCCTTGAATCAACTAAAAAGGCCGTAACTGAACAATTGGAGAATTTACGCCCAGATCTTGCAACACAGACAATACAAAATTTCTTTTTAGAAGATTTTTCAAGAGGTTATGTACATTTCATACGAGATACAATATCTGCTAATGATAAAGAAAAAGAAACAACTATACAAGTACTTTATACTGTACTGCTTGATACTCTACAATTAATGGGTCCTTTTGTTCCATTTATAACTGAAAAAATTTACCAAAGTGTATTCACCTCGGTAGACAAAAAAGAATCAATACATCTCTCAGATTGGCCTGAATATAATGAAAAAATAATAAATATAAAATTAGAAAATTCATTTTCAATTGCAAATGAAATAATAACTGCAGTTTTGGCGGCAAGAGAAAAAGGTAAGATCGGCATAAGATGGCCACTACAAAAAGTAACAATCTATACTGAAGATACCAAATATGTAGATGCGATTGAATCACTAAAAAATACTATATTGAACCAGTGCAATCTTAAAGAAGTAGTCATAGTAAATAAAAAACCGTCTTGGGTAACAACACACGTAAAAATAAATTATGATATTATAGCTCCAAGAGCTAAAGAAAAACTACCAAAGATCGTAAGTAGATTTGTTGAAATAAGCTCCGAATCTATCAAATCGGCCTTGTTAACTAAAGGTAAATTTGAATTAGCTGTTGAAGACCAGGTATTTGAGCTGCATAAAGATGACGTTTACTTTATAGAACAAGTGCCAACAACAATTTCTCCGGCAGAGTTCAGTAAAGGAGTCATTTATCTTGATCTTATACAGAATTCAGACCTTCTAAATGAAGGATTTGTGCGTGAAATAATAAGAAAAATCCAAAGCATGCGCAAAGATGCTGATATGATTAAAACGCAGAAGGCAAATATTGTAATAGCTACAGAAGACAAAGTGTTAAAACATACAGTAGAAAAATACGCAAATGATATTTCGAAAAGAACGAATACATCGTTGAGAATAACTTTCGGAAACAACACAGATGAAAGAATAAATGAATCATTTGAACTCAAAAATAAGAAAATTAAAATTGGATTAAGTCCAAAATAACCTTTATAAAGCTTGCTTTGCTATAAAATTTATTAACTCTAATGGTGCTCATATGACAAGATATCTAACAATACAAAATGTAGTCGCTTCTGGCAACTTGCATCATGACATACCGCTCGAAAAATTAACAATTATGCTTACTAACACTGAATATAACCCTGAACAGTTCCCAGGTTTAGTCTTAAGATTAGCCAAAGGAAAAACAGCTTTAATATTTTCTTCTGGAAAAATCGTTTGTACTGGCGCAAAATCAGAAGAAGAGGTTCATGAATCAGTTAAGATGATAATACGAGAATTGAGAAAAATAAAGATCTATATCAAAAAGAAACCAGACATAACAATCCAGAATATGGTCGCTTCTGGCGACATTGGAATGAAGCTAAATCTTAATACTCTCGCATTCAAACTTGAAAATGCAGAATATGAACCTGAACAGTTCCCAGGTTTAGTGTACAAAGTACCTAGTTCACACATTACATTTTTACTTTTTGGAACTGGCAAGATAGTCTGTACAGGTGCCAAGAACGAAGGCGAAATAAAATCGGCAGTTAGAAAATTAGTTAAAACTCTAAAGAAAGTTATTGGCAAGAAGATAATAAAAAATTAGTTCTGTGATCTAAATGAAAGAAAAATTAGTCTCTAATGAAGAGGATATAATCGAGCGATTTAGAGAATTTGTAGAAAAAAACAGCAGCGACCAGCTTAGAAAAACAATAAACAAAGGACACTCTTCATTCTATATTGATTATCGTTTATTAGACAAATTTGATCCAGAATTATGTGATTTTATAACAGACCACCCTGACAAAGGACTTGAATTATTCTCAAAAGCTATTGCTCTAATACAAATAGCTGAAGATGCAAAACTCAATTTAAGATTTACAAACATACCTGAAACTAAAAGGACAAACATTAGAGACATCAGAAGCAAAGACATAGGAAAAATGATTACCATCGAAGGATTAATCAGACAAGCCTCGGATGTCAGACCAGTCGCAACACTTGGCATATTCGAATGTCCACTTTGTGGAACTAAAATAGAAATAATACAAAATGAGACTGCAATGAAAGAGCCTGTAATGTGTTCATGTGGAAGAAAAGGCAAATTCAAATTAATCGACAAGAAATTAGTTGACACGCAAAGATTAGTCATTGAAGAATCACCTGAATCACTTGGCACAGCAGATGCACAACCAAGAAGATTAAGCATTTTTCTTACAGATGATTTAGTTGATCCTAAAATAGAAAAAAAAACAGTTCCTGGTTCAAAGGTATTAGTGATTGGTGTAATAAGAGAATTTTCAATTATGGAACAAAGTGGCACTAAAACAACAAGATACGATTTAGCAATGCATGCAAATAATATGGAGACATCTGAGCATGAATTTGCAGATATAGAAATAACTCCTGAGGATACCAAAATAATAAAAGAAATGGCTAATGAACCGGAAATAAATGCGAAACTAATAAGATCAATTGCACCAAGTATATTTGGTTATGAAGCAATAAAAGAGGCGATATTACTACAATTGTTTGGCGGACTCAAAACAGAAAGGCCTGATAAAACAATCGTTCGTGGAGATATACATGTTCTTCTAGTAGGAGATCCGGGCGTGGCAAAATCACAGTTATTAAAATATGTTGCATCTGTCGCGCCAAAAGCAAGATATGTATCTGGTAAAGGTGCATCTGGTGCAGGAATAACTGCAGCAGTAGTCAAAGACGAATTCCTTAAAGGTTGGTCACTTGAAGCAGGCGCACTTGTACTTGCAAACAAAGGTATCGCATGTATAGACGAAATTGATAAGATGGATAAAGACGAACGTTCAGCTATGCATGAAGCTATGGAACAGCAGACAGTAACAATATCAAAAGCGAACATACATTCTACTCTTAAATCTGAAACAACAATCTTGGCAGCAGCCAATCCAAAGCTTGGAAGATTTGATCCATACCAGCCAATAGCGGCGCAGATAGATATGCCACCAACTTTAATCTCAAGATTTGATTTGATATTTACAGTAAGAGACAGACCAGATCGAGACAGAGATGAAAAATTAGCAACTCATATTATTAAATCGTTTACAGAACCAGACGAACTCAAACCGGAAATTTCACCAGATATAATGCGCAAGTACATAGCATATGCAAAGCAACATTGCAGACCTATGCTCACAAAAGAAGCGACCGATCAAATAAAAGAATTTTTCGTGTCGCTCAGATCACAAAGACATTCTGGAGATGAAGAATCAATACCAGCAATACCACTTACAGCAAGACAGCTTGAAGCGCTGATAAGACTTTCGCAGGCAGCAGCAAGAATACGACTCAGCGATACTGTTACATTAAAAGATGCAAACACTGCGATAAGACTTCTTAAAAGTTGTCTGAATGATGTTGGAGTTGATACAGAAACTGGTGAACTAGATATTGACAGAATTGTTACTGGAATAACCGCAACAACTAGAAACAGAATAGTAAATGTAAGAGAAATAATACGAGAGCTTGAACCAAGATTCGACGGAAATGTGCCTATAGCTGATATTATTGATGCTGCAAAAGAAAAAGGTCTTGATCCTATTAAGGTCGAAGAGATTATAGAGAAGATGCGCCGTGATGGGGAATTATTTGAACCTAAATCAGGAATATTAAGAAGACTTCAGGGTTGATTCAAACATGTCTAAACGATGGATAGCATACAAAGTAAATGTTAAAGATCTTGTGACTGGACAGTATACTCAAGAGGGGGGAATTCTTTACAAGGATCATGAAATAAATCGTGCCCGTATTCTTGGAAGTGTTGTCTCAAAATTTATTGGACCTGAAGACAAGTATGCATTTATTATTATTGATGATGGTACAGAAACTATACGTGTAAGAAGTTTTGAGGATACTGTTCCGATAATAAAAGATGTTCAGATTGGCGACATTGTTGATGTTATTGGGAGAATAAGAAAATATGAAGACGAAGTCTATATCATACCCGAAATCATAAGCAAGGTAATAGATCCTAATTGGGAAATTCTGAGAAAAGTAGAACTCATTGAACAAGAAAAACAAATTGTAAAAGCTCCTGTAGAAGAATCTGTTGTTGAAAAAAACGAAGAATCTGAAGAAGAAATAATCGAATCATCTGAATCGCCACGTAAGAAAATAATAACTGAAATAACTTATATGGATAAAGGTGAAGGTGTAGACATAGCATATCTTATGGATAAACTAGGTTTTGATCGCGACACAGTTGAAAGCATATTAAACGAATTGATGAATGATGGAACAATATTCGAACCTCGAGCTGGTAAAGTTAAAATTCTAGAATAGATAAACTTTGAAAAGATTTATTAATGAACTAAAGGTTGTGTTCGATATGGATTATGAAACTCTTCTGAAAAGGGCAAGGGAAAATATTCCGAAAGAAGTATTTGAAAAGAAAAGATTTGAAATACCTAAAGCTGAATCGTTTACCCAAGGCAACAAAACAATAATTACAAATATCAATCATATCGCCAATTATCTTAATAGAGACATAAATCAAGTAATGAAATTTTTGTTAAGAGAACTTGCAACTTCAGGGAATATAGAAGGCAATCGTGCTGTATTCACAGGTTCTTTCACAAATAAAGCAGTAAATGACAAAATCGAATTGTATGTTAAGGAATTTGTATTGTGTAGAGAATGTGGAAAACCTGATACTAAATTAGTAAAAGAGGGCAATGTTGATTATATGAAGTGTTTGGCATGTCAAGCAAAAAGACCTGTAACCTCATTGAAATAGAATGACAAAAGTCTGGATAAATGTTCAAGCAGTAATGCAAGAAAGCAGAGAGGAATTGATAGTGGCGGCATGTGATTCTGATCTTCTAGGAAAAAAGATTGTTGATAAAAAATTTACTTTTGATATTAACAAAAAGTTCTACGGTGGTGAACTTGTTGATATTGAAAAAATGATAAAGGTTCTCAAGATGGCTACAATTGCCAATATTGTTGGTGAAGAATGTATTAATGCAGCAGTTAGTGCTGGTATAATCGACGAAGAGAGTATTAAGAAAATAAAGAACATTCCGCACGCACAATTATTCAAATTGTGATTTAGCAAGAAAAGGCTTATAAGAACAACTGTTTTTTTAATTTGTATGGAACAACAACAGCCTGAACAATTTGAACGTGTTCGTTTTCCAAGACAGGGAGAAGTTCTTGGAGTAGTAGAGCAGCTTTTAGGCTTTGCAAAGATGCGCGTCAAATGTTTGGACGGTAAAACAAGAATATGTAGAGTCCCGGGAAGACTGACAAAAAGTCTTTGGGTTCGCGAAGGTGATGTTGTCTTGATCCAACCTTGGGAGATTCAGCATGAAGATCGCGGTGATGTTATATACAAATATAGAAAGACGCAGATTGGTGTTTTAAGAACTAAAGGTTTCCTTAAGGAAATGGAATCTGAATTATAGTTAGGGGGTAAGAGGATGGTAGATATAATTTGGTGGGTAATACTTGGTGTTATAGCTGTAGTAGCTTTAATTTTAGCATACTTCTACAATCGCATAATTGTATTAGCTAATAGAATAAGCAATGCATGGTCACAGATTGATGTGCAACTAAAAAAGAGAACAGATCTTGTTCCAAATCTTGTCGAATCAGTTAAAGGATATATGAAACATGAGAAGAGCGTGTTTGAAATGGTAACAAAGGCAAGAGAGAACATGATGAAAGCAGGAACTGTTCAAGAGAAAGCAAAAGCCAATAATATGATGACAAATGCATTGAAAACAATATTTGCATTAGCTGAAAACTATCCAATACTTAAGGCAAATGAAAATTTCCTTATGCTTCAGGAAGAACTGTCTGGCATTGAAAACAAGATTGCCTATGCAAGACAATTTTACAACGACTCAGTACTTGAATTCAACAACATGGTAACAACCGTTCCTGGTGTTTGGTTCGCAAACATTATGGGCAAGCAATCTAAACCATATTTCGAAGTGACTGAATCAGAAAGAAAACCTGTTAAGGTAAGCTTTTAATGGAAAAAATAAGTTTCCACGACCAGATTGCGCGCAATAAGCGCAACTCTGTTTTTCTTATGATCTTTATCATAGCATTTGCTGTATTGTTAGGTTTCATGATTGGTGAAATTTATGACCCGTCAATTGCAATCTTGTTTATAATAGTCGCTGGTGTTATGGGATTCGCACAGATTTCTTACTCTTATTATAATGGTGACAAAATGATTTTGAATATAACTCATGCTCGTCCTGCAAATACAAATGATGTAAAAGAAAAACATCTTGAGAATGTGGTCGAAGGACTTGCGATTGCAGCAGGAATCAAAGCTCCTAAAGTTTATGTTATTGATTCGGAAGAGATGAATGCGTTTGCAACAGGTAGAGCACCGGAAAATTCTTCGGTTGCAATAACAACTGGTCTATTAAATAAATTAAATCGTGAGGAACTTGAAGGCGTAATCGCACATGAGCTTTCGCATGTCAGAAATTATGATATTAGATTTGCAACATTCATTGCAATTGGAGTTGGTCTTATTGCAATTCTTAGTTACATGTTCATGCGTTCGATGTGGTTTGGTGGAGGGCGTCATGACAGTAGAGATCGTGGTAATGGTGGTCTAATTATAATTATTGGATTAATTCTTGCAATTGTTGCACCAATCCTTGTTAGACTAATCCAAATGGCAATCTCAAGACAGCGCGAATATCTTGCTGATGCTTCATCTGCCCAATTAACACGTTATCCAGCGGGTCTTGCTAGTGCTCTTGCAAAAATAAAAACTGTTAATAAAGGCAATATGGACGTTCCTGAAGCTATTTCGCATTTATTCTTTGTAGATCCGACAAAAACCTATTTAGATAGTCTTTATGCCACTCATCCACCAATCGAAAAAAGAATAGAAATTCTAAAAAGTATGTAAACTAACTATTTTATTTTAGATAACCAAAATGGTATTTAGTTCTATTGTTCTTCCCAAATTTTTGCTTTGCTGCTTGAATAAATTCAGTTTTGCTCTTTGGGATATGTGTAAAAGAATAGCCCTCCCTGATACTATAAGAAGGAGTTATAATATCGGTAAGTTCGGTTTTTATATGTTCATCAAAACCTTTATCATCATTAGCAATTACTACAGATGCTCCAGGAAATAATTCTATTCCAGCAGGATGATTAAACTTAATTTTATGGAAATATTTGTTATTCTCTGCCAAAAATTCAGCTAATTCTGGAAAATTTTTGAATGGTACATATGTACACAATAGGTTATGATCTCCAGGTTTAGCATCAGCATAAAATTTACCTTCGAATGCCTGTGGTTTTTCAGTTTTTACCCAATCTGTAAGATCTTTTGCAAATTCCAACGCATCTTTAGCTATAAGACAACCATATATTTTAGCGCTTGTTTTATCAGTATCCCCTTTACCAACTCTGAAATATCCACCTTTAACAGACATACTTGGTTCTAAAATTTCATCAATTTTGTCTAATAGAGGAAATTGAGCTCGTTTTGGAGGTGTAAGAATACTCGTTGTACGTCTTTCTGCTTCACAAGGCTCAAAACCCTTTGGCCATGAATCAACAATATTACGTTTTTGTCCTGCCGTAGGATAAAGACTGAAGTTCCATGATTTATCTTTATTTTCTTGCCAATAATCATATAACGTACTTAACCAGCCGTTATAATCTGGCTTTCTTATTTCAATACTAGAATGTTTGCAAGAAGCAAGTGCATTATCAAAAGAACTGATTACATATTCTAAGGATCTCTCTGGTGGAGCTATACTAAGAGATTCTACTTTTTGCCTTTTTGGAGGTTCATATATCATATTTATCACCGTATATAATTTTAAATATCATCCTCTAAACCTACTGTAAAATCCGGGTTAAGGTATTTTTTTAAGTAGTCTGGCACTGCCGCTATTAACTCTTTATCAGAAACATATCTTGCTTTTGGAGCGCTGTAAATAGGTTTATTTTCACCAATACTAATTTTTGATGGTAAAACCTTATCATACCTTATTAAACTAGATACAGTGATTTTATTTTGTAAATCTTCACATTCTGATATGATATTTATAAAATAAATGGCTTTACTGAGCTTATCCCCTACATAATTGGTTACAGATCCATTTTTACTCTTATGATTGTATGGCTTTAAAATATTTATTAGATTTTTTTTAACAGAAGGTTTGACATCTAATTTTTCAATCGTATTGTACACTGAAGTTATTACATCTTTTAAATTAGTTATTGGTTCTGAAAAAGGAGAAATAGTTTCTTCTAAGGATATCTCATCTTTAGATATTTTTTTAATTGACTCTTTATGTGCATTTAATACGCCATTTAAAGAAATCTCTTTTAAGGATGAATATTCTGGGTGTAATCTATGAAGAAAACTACAGCTACCAAAAGAAGGACTTGGATAAATTAATTTAAGTGGTTTATCAAACATTTTAGAAATGCCGTTATACACATTACGTTCACCTAAGCTTTCAAGGATACTATCAAGACTTTCATATGGTTTGTCCATTTTTTAATCACCTCACACCTAATAAGTTACTACTAAGTAGTAAATACATATATATAAATATGCCGATTTGCATCTTAAGCTCGTGAAATCCCAAGATAAATTCAAGGTTTTCAAGGATGTTTTTGACACGCCCACTATGAAAACCATTTACAAGCTTGCTAATGACAATTATATAGATTATATGCTAGGCATTATAGCTACTGGAAAAGAGGCTAATGTCTATTTTGCGCAGAATCCTTCTGGCGAAAATATTGCCATAAAAATTTATCGTATGGAGACTTCTAATTTTAGGAATATGTATAAGTATATTGCAGGAGATCGCAGGTTTGGCAACATAAAAATGAGCCGCCAAATTATAGTAGAAACTTGGGCTAAAAAAGAGTTCAAAAACCTCGAATTAGCATATAATGCTGGTGTATGCGTACCAAAGCCCATAATATGCCGCAGAAACGTGTTATTAATGGAATTTATAGGGGGGAATGAGATTTCAGCACCAATTGCAAAGAATTGTCCTCCAAAAGAGCCAAAAAAGTGGCTACAGAAAGTTTTAAATAGTATTAGAGTCTTGTATAAGAAAGCAGGCTTAATTCATGGAGATTTAAGTGAATATAACATCTTAAACTTTAACGAAGAGCCTGTTATAATAGACATAGGACAGGGTGTTCCAATAGATCATCCTATAGCAGATGAATTATTAAAAAATGATATAAAAAATATGTTCAAATGGTTCAAAAAACTTGGCGTAGACACACCAAATGCTGAAGAATTTTATAATAGTATCAAAGGAAAATAAAAATGGAAATATTTAAACAGGAACTTAAAGTTCCTAAAGAACGTGTTGCAATAGTTATTGGCAAACAGGGGCAAGACAAGAGAAATTTAGAGAAAAGAACTTCAACAAAGATAGACATAACAAAAGATGGTGAGGTAACAATAACCAGTAATGATTCTATAAATGCTTGGGATGCAAAACAGATCATAAAAGCTATTGGTAGGGGTTTTTCGCCCGATGTTGCCTTATTGTTAACTGATGAAGATTACACTTTTGAGATTATTGAAATTAAGGATTGGGCTGGAAAAAATGAAAATGCGCTGAAACGCCTGAAAGGGCGAGTAATTGGAGAGCGTGGAAGATCAAAAATGGCGATTGAAGACATAACAGAATCATACATTTCAATTTATGGCAAAACTATAAGTATAATTGGTGGGGTCACAAAAATAGAAATTGCTAAAAGGGCGATTGAAATGCTACTTGATGGCGCAAGGCATGCAACTGTGTATAAATTGCTTGAACATGAAAGAATAAAAATGAGGAGTGCAAAGTTTTTGGGTGAATAAAATGGCAGAACAAGAAATTGCAGAAAAATTTGCAGAGAAATATAAAGGGATCTCGATAGCTGAATTTTTCGAAAAAAACAGGCACTTGCTTGGATTTGATTCAAAAGTAAAAGCTATGCTGACTTGTGTAAAAGAAGCAATTGATAATTCTCTTGATGCTTGTGATGAATATGCTTATGAACAAATCAGAAGAAAAGAAAAGCCTGAATTGCCAGACATAAAAGTTGAGATCCAAAAAGCTGAAAGGACTTTTACAATTGTCCAAGAAGAAGCAGAAGAAAGTATTGCTGAATTAATCAAACGTGAAGATGAATGGTATATAGTTTACAAAGGAAAACAAATGCGCGCAAGCGAACGAAAACGGAATGTCGCAAGGTATAATCTTGAAGGAATATCTGTTGTTTTGACTGAAGAAAAAAACAGCACAAAGCCAACTGTAAGTGTTGATGGCAAATCTGCTAAAGTTGTTGAAGAAGTAACAAAATATTATATTTCTGTTTTGGATAATGGCCCTGGAATTGTTAAAGAACATATTCCAAATATTTTTGGTAGAATGCTTTATGGTTCAAAATTTCATAGATTGAAACAGGGTCGTGGTCAGCAAGGGATAGGAATCCATTCAGCAGTTCTTTATGCGCAGCTTACAACAGGACGCCCAGCTAAAGTAACTTCTAGAATTGCGAAAAACAAGCCGGCGCATAAGATGGAAGTAATGATTCATACAGCAAAAAATGAACCAGAAGTTATCAGCGATGAAATTGATAAAGAATTCAAACTTGAACATGGAACACGAATTGAACTTATGATTGATGGTGAATATGTCGGTACTGGAGAAAAATCTGTTTACGAATTTATAAGAAGAACTGCAATTGTTAACCCACATGCGACAATAATTTTCCATGATCCTGAAGGAGAAACACACAGGTTTGATAGAACAACAAGGGAGATACCAAAGGAACCAGTTGAAATTAAACCACATCCACATGGACTACAGCTTGGAATCTTGATAAGAATGCTCAAAAACACAGAAAAGAAAGATATTAAATCATTTTTGACAAAAGAATTGTCAAGAGTAAGTCCGGCAATAGCAGATGATATTTTAGCGCATATAAAACTTGAAGATAAAAAACCGAAAGAACTTGAACGTAATGAGATTGAAGCTTTGCTTAAGGCTTTACAGAAAGCACCATTGCTAAGGCCTCCTACAGATTGTTTATCCCCAATTAGTGCAGATGCGCTAGAAAAAAGCATAGGCTCAAAAACAAAACCAGAGTTTATTGCAGTCGAATCAAGACCTCCTGCTGTTTATTCCGGTATGCCATTCTTAGTTGAAGCTGCAATTGCTTATGGTGGAGAAATACCAAAAGAAGGTCAGGCCCAAAGACTTAGATATGCTAACAAGATTCCATTATTATATGATGCGAGTGCTTGTGGGATCACAGAAGCAATCCAAGAAGTTGATTGGAAGCGTTATTCTGTTCAGAATCTTACTTCAAGCAATATTCCAGTCGGACCATATATCATATTAGTTCATTTGGCAAGCGTTTGGGTTCCATATACAAGCGAAGGGAAAGCGGCAATTGCTTCATACCCAGAAATAATAAAAGAAATCAAACTTGCATTGCAGGAATGCGCAAGAAAACTTGGCAAATATCTTTCAGGCAAACGAAGGGCACATGACGCAACAGAGCGTGCACATTTATTTGAAAAATATATCCCAGAACTTGCTGATGACTTACATAAGATAACTGGTTCAAAGAAAGAAAAAATAATCGCAGAACTTGAAAAAATACTCAAAAAAGGTGTAGTTGACATATCAGCTGAAACTGAAGAAACTAAAGGTGGAGAAAATGAAGGACCAAGCGAAGAAGAAAATTGAAGACTTAGCTAAAAAGATTATTAATGATATTGGACAAGGCCAAAACCCTAGTTTTGATGTTCCTATCCGCACACTTTCAAACATAACTTACGATGAAAAAGATAGAATACTTAGGATGGGTAATGCAAAATCAAAAAGATTTTTTTTCAATCTCGCACATATAAGAAAATTTGTACAGACAACAAGCGTTGCAACTGTTGCAAAAGAATTAATTGAAATGGGGAAACATTTGAACTTAAGAGAGGTATTTTACAGCATAAAGAGAACTATCCCTGGAACTAATATTAACATTGTAGATGAACAGGTCGAAACAGACAAAGCAATTGAAGATTTGGAATTAGTAACTGATTGTTCTAGAGAACAATTGCATATAAATGCAGGCAAGAATGGTTTTGCTGCTGGAAGGATTATAATTAAAGATAGAGAAGACACAATAGATTGGTCAAAAATGGGTTCTGGCGGTTGGGCAATCCCATCAAATGTTGAAGAAATTGAATTTAAAAAAGTAGAAGCAAAATTTGTTATTTATCTAGAAAAAGAAGCAACCTGGGAAAGGCTTAATGAAGATAAGGTATGGGACAAACTAAATTGCGTTATAGTCGCATCAAAAGGTCAAGCTACAAGAGGAATCAGAAGATTACTACAAAGATTAAGCACAGAAGAAAAACTTCCAATTTATGTTCTTACTGACTTTGATCCATGGGGATTCTACATCTTTTCTGTTATCAAATATGGCTCAATAAGCCTTGCAAATATCTCAGAATCATTGACAATCAAGAATGCAAAGTTCTTGGGTTTAGTCGGGGATGACGTAACTAAGTATGATTTGAAAAGACATATAATCAAATTCAAGGAAGTTGACCAATCAAGACTTAATCAGATGAAAGAGTATGATTGGTTCAAGAATGATAAGGCTTGGCAAAGACAAATGCAGCTGATGAATGATATGAAAGGTAAAGTAGAGCTTGCGGCATTAACCTCAAAAGGCATTTCATTCATTTCTGAAAAGTATATCCCTGAGAAAATCAAGAACAAGGATTGGATTGACTGAATTCAAAACCTTTTTAAAAGCAGATTAAATTTGATTCTTTTGAGCCCGAATAGCTCAGCCGGTAGAGCGTCTGCCTGTTAAGCAGAAGGTCGCAGGTTCGAATCCTGCTTCGGGCGCTTTTATTATCATGGCAAAATATGACAATATAGCTAAAACTTATCATGAGATACGTATTGCTGGAAAGGCTTTTTACAATGAATATTACGAAGTACCAGCAATGTTGAAACTTCTACCAAAAGTATCTGGAAAAAATGTACTTGACTTAGGTTGCGGTTCAGGAGTTTATACAAAAATATTACTAAAACGGGGCGCGAAAGTTGTAGGTGTTGATATAAGTAAAAATATGATTGATATAGCAAAAATATATGCGCCAGGAGCGAAATATCTGTGTCAGGATATGGCTAAGTTGAGATTACCAAAAAACTATTTTGACATTGCTTTTTCCAGTCTTGCTGTACCCTATCTAGTAGAAAGATTACCTATGCTAAAAGCCGTGTATAAATCACTTAAGAAAAATGGGGTGTTCTTATTCTCTATCACAAATCCACTTATGGAGATTAAGGATAGTTTTGACAAAGGAACTAAACATTATAGTTTAATTGGTTACGTATATGATAACAAAAAAAAGAAAGTTGAGATTCATGGTGATTATTTCAAATCAAAATGGGTGCTTTCTCGTTGGCGAGCCAGTCGTTGGGGGCGCGTAATTGCAATCCGTCATTATCATAGAACACTTGAATACATAATTAATACATGTGTGAAATCTGGATTCAATATAACAGGCTTATATGAACCACAGCCAATAAATATTGGTAAAAAATATGATGCTATGCATTATAAATTGCGCAAGCAACTTCCTTACTTTATGATCTTAAAACTTCAAAAATAGATATTTTATTTCCAATGTGCAAGAGCTTCTTTGAGCTCTTTGGATTTTCTTGCAGCTTCCTGTATTGTTAATCCTTCAGATATTCCATCAACTGCTGCTCTTGCTGCTTTGGCTCCAGCAATTGTTCCCTTCGGATGTCCATGTATTCCACCACCCATCTGGATGACAACATCTTTCCCAAATGTATCAATCAATTGTGGAATCATAGCTGGTTGAAGCCCACCTGAAGCAACAGGCATAACTTTTTTTAATCCATGGAATTCAGCTGTCAGTGCTTCGAGATTTTCAAGAACTTCTTCTTTTGTTTCAAACATTTTTCCTACAGCTGTGCCAATATGTAATTGATCCATCCCAATTAGTCTTGTCAATCTTGCCAAAACTTTCATTTTTATGCCATGATACGGAACTTTGTCAAGTGCCGCATGTCCTGCTCTATGCGCATGAAGAATAAGCTTAAGATCTGCATTTCTCAATGTCTGTAATGCTGACCATCCTACTGTCAATATGTCAACCATTGCATATTCATTTCCAGATTTTTCGACAAGTTTCGCGCGTTTGAGCAGTTCAACTGTTTCAGCCGTTATATTAATCATATACATCTTTTTCTCGCCAGTTTCTTTCTCTGCTTTGCGTTTCATTTTTAAAGTTTCTTTAAGTCTATCTTCAAATTTGTTGAAACTCTGTGAAGAAAGATTTTCATCATCCTTTACAATATCACAACCGCCAAACCAAGCATCATAAGCAACTTTAGCATGATCCTTAGTATTAAGGCCAAGTTTTGGTTTTACAATTGTTCCAATTAAAGGTCTATTTGTTACACCAGTTATTTTTCTTACACCTTCTAGTCCATATTTAGGACCAGCATAACAATTAACAATGTCCTTTGGCAATTCAAGATCTAAAAATCTCAAATCACGTACTTCCTTCATACCGAACACATTTCCTGCAATGCTTGAAAGAATATTTGGAAGATTGCCATATTCAAACAATTCTATCGGATATGCGATTTTGATAAAAGCAGAATCCTTGTCTATAGGATTTATATCATAAACTTTGGCTGCAAGATTTGTCATATAAGGTTTTGTTGTTGTCAATTCTGTCCATGTTCCGATAGAAGATTCTGCTGCAATAGCACCTGCACCTCTTTTGAATGAAGTGTTTTCAGAAAGACCGCCAATTCGAAATAATGTAAGAAGATCAGAATGTTTTGGCTTGTAATCTAAATGTACAAAATCCTCATAACTCACCATAAATATTTCTTTACAAATCCAATCTTATATATTTGTCTATCAAATGATTTATTAATACAAAGCTATTAGAAAATATAAGGTGATGTGATGACTTCAATGCGTGGTATGATAATTGGAATTTTGATTATGGTTCTTGGTCTTGTTGTAATAAGCATGTTTTTGTCGCCAGACTGGCTGTTCTCAATAGGTATAGATATTAAGACATATAACATGATAAATGAACAGTTTAAATTCTGGTTCCTTCCAGTTGGCATTGGAATAATAATTGCAGGATTATATGCGATGGGGAAGTTAGAGTAACATGAGCTTAGGTAAAATATTTGTAGGGGTATTTGTGATTGTAATCGGCATAGCATTATGGTTTATGCTTTCAACACCCCAAGGAGCACTAACACAGGTATTATTTTCTACTCCATCAGACAGATTTGCATTCACTGAAACATTCGGCAGTTTTCAGTTCATTTATTTTCTAATTGTAATAGGCGCTGGTATAGGAATTATACTGTGGGGCTCGCAAACTTAGAAAAGTTTTAAAAGCAATAGCAATCTTCTCTTAATCAGTGGGCTTGTAGCTTAGCCTGGTATAGCGCTGGTCTTATATGACCTGTATGGATTTCCATACATCTCGAAGCGAGCCAGAGGTCCCCGGTCCGAATCCGGGCAAGCCCATTCATTTCTTTTTTAGAACAGAGTTGTAGACCTCAAGAATCTGGTCAACAACATTCCCCCAAGAATGATAAATTGAAACATAATTGTGGCCATTTCTACCGAATTCTTTGCACATATTACTGTCTTTCAATAATTTTTCAATCCCATTTGTAAGTTCTTCGATAGACTTTGGATTTACAAGAAGTCCTGATTTTGAAAGATTAATTAATTCAGTTGTACCTCCTGTTGAAGTTGCAACTATTGGTATGCCTGCGGCCATTGCCTCATAAAGCACTGTTGCTTGGGGTTCATGCCAGATTGAGGGCAGAACAAAAATATCGGACGCTTTATAATATTCAATCAGTGTTTCCGAAGAAACTCTGCCCGGAAAAATTATTTTCTTGCTTGAAGAAGCAAGTTGTTTGTAGATAAATGTTAACGTGTCATCCCCTATGACCACAAGTTTCAGATTCTTGTATTTTTTTGAAACTTTGTTGAATGCTGGAATTAAGAAGTCCAAGCCTTTTTCCGGAAGATGTCTTCCAACAAAAAGTAAAAATTTTTCATTAGACTTAAAGTTCAATTTTTTTCTTGCAACCTCTCTTGAAACAGAATCATATTTCAAAACATCGATTCCATTTCGTATAACCTTTACCTTTTCAGAGTTCATACCGTTTGAAACCAAATGACTCTTATTGAATTCGCTAACTGCCATTACCATATCAGAATATTTCTTGAATTCTTCGCTTATCATTTTGTAATGTATGAAATGTACTGTGTCTCGTATACTAAATGTTTCAAGTGATCCGACTGCTGAATGTACTGTATTTACTATAGAGCATTTTGCTTCTTTCTTTATCTGGCCCATTGAAAATTCAATATTTGAGGTTCTGTGATGAAAATGAATAATATCTGGTTTTATTTTCTCTACAAGTTTTAGTACTTCAGGAAGATAAATCCATGCGTCAAGCGCATACATATCTGCAATATTAAAAAAACTTGGGAAGCCATGCACTTTTATTCCTTCGTAATCATACTCCCCCTTATTCTTTTCATGGAAACTTATTAGATCAACACTATGTCCCCTCTTAATTAATTCCTTGCATATGCTAAAAGTATAATTCGCTACTCCGCTGATTACTGGCGGTAGATATGAGAACATCAAGATTTTCATATTTTTATCCAGATATGTATATAAAGATTATTCAATTTTTAATACTTAAAAAGGTTGAGTTTGAAATGAAAGTCGCAATATTTACTGATACATTTATACCACAAACAAATGGAGTAGTAACCTCTATCTGCAATACAATAAAAGAGCTTTCCAAGCGTAACATAGACATAATTGTTTTTGCCCCGGGTAAAACAACACACATGGAATACTATGATGGTGCAAAGGTTTATTTTTTCAAATCAAAGCCATTGGGATTCTACAAAGATTATCTTTTGGCTAACATAAATGAAGTTTATTCCAAAATATTTACTCTTCTTGAAATGGAAAATCCTGACGTTTATCATGCGCAAGATCCATTTGTCATAGGCTTTATGGGTATGACTTTCGCGCAAAAATTCAAAAAACCTTTGATAGGGAGTTATCACACTTTCTATGAAGAATATGCCGCACATTTGTCAAAAGGAAGATATAAGGGACTCATGAAATACCTGTTTGGAAAAACTTCTTGGCCATATATAAGAATATTTTTTAGTAGCTGTGGAACAACTATAGCTCCTGGAAATGAAATTGCAAAAATATTGAACAGACATGGAATAAAAAATGTAAAGGTGATACCAAATGCTGTTGATTTGAACAAGGTAAAAAATAGGAAAAAATTTGACGTATGGCAAAAGCATGGAATACCAAAGAATGCAAAGATAATATTATATCTCGGACGAATAAGTTTCGAAAAAAAAATTGAAATCTTGCTTAAGGCTTTTAAAAATCTTTACGAGAAAAATGCTTACTTATTGATTGTAGGCTCTGGACCCAGCCTAAAAAGTTACCAAAAAATGGCAAACAGCATGAAGATACAGAATGTCATATTTACTGATTATATCGACGATAACTATGTGACTTCTTACTACAATGCCGCTGATGTTTTCGCTATGCCGTCTGATACTGAAACATTTTCTATTGTTACAATGGAAGCATTTGCGGCTGGAAAACCTGTTGTAGGACCTGATAAATTGGGGACAAAGGACTTGATAATTGATGGTTATAATGGACTTAAATTCAGGAGTGGAAATTATTTTGATATGGCATCAAAATTATCAACCATACTAAATGACAGAACTCTTAGGGAACGTTTAGGTAAAAACGCAAGAAAATATTCGGAGAACTATTCTATAGAAAAAGTAACAAATGAACTAATTAATGTTTACAAGATGACACAACCAAAGAACTTCAAATTAAGAGAGATCATAGCCTTTTGGCCGAAGTTAAACATTTCACAAATCAATTACATCAAAAATCACAAGTTGGTAAAATATTTAAAGCGTATAAAGTCTAGGTTCTATTAATGCTCCGATAGTCTAGTCCGGTCAAGGATATCGGCCTTTCGAGCCGACGACCCGGGTTCAAATCCCGGCCGGGGCATTACATTTTTAAATAGATAAAAATTGGTTTAAAACATGAAGCGAAGCTCAAGACACTGGAAAAAGTACAAGCAATGTAGATGGCGTACTAGAAAAAAAAGAATTCGTGATAGGAAACGCAAACGAAAGCAAGAAAGAATTAGAGCTGCATAAAGTAAGTTTATATTTCTATTTTTAATTTTATTTAATGCGGGGATAGCCAAGCGGTCAAAGGCGCTAGGTTCAGGGCCTAGTCTCTTAGTGGGTTCGCGAGTTCAAATCTCGTTCCCCGCACTAAAAACATTTAAAGGGACAGATTGGGATAAATTATATTAGGCGGGAGTACCCAAGCCTGGTCCAAGGGGCAGGACTTAAGATCCTGTAGCTTAGTGCTCGCGTGGGTTCGAATCCCTCCTCCCGCAGTATGGCCCGAGTAGTTTAGTGGTAGAATAAGAGGCTGTGGCCCTCTTGATGCGGGTTCGATTCCCGCCCCGGGCCCTTTATATTAACATATAGTAAATCAACCAAACGAACTGTTGTCTATCTATCTTGTTTGACTTAAGCAGTAAAAATATAAACATCTAATTGCTGTCCAATACCGTGAAAAATTTCATAAAAACATTAATAAACAAGACAGCAAAAACCAAAATACTCTTTTTGCCAATGGGCCTTTTTGCACGAGTTGTAATATATGCTATCTACGCTATTCAAAGTAGCGGATCTGGATTATCAGTAATAGGTTTTAACAACACTGGACGACGTAAGGTTGTTAATTTAATAAATAAAATTAAAGGGGAAGTAGAATTGTTAATGGGTACTAATGAAGCTTATCAGATATTTATGGCTGTGAAAAGAACGGAAAAAGTTAAGGGCGACATTGTAGAGGTTGGCGTGTATAAAGGTGGATCCGCAAAACTTATTTGTGAATCAAAAGGAAACAAAAACCTATATTTATTTGATACATTTGAAGGTGTTCCTAAAGTTGATGAAATTGATGCGCCTTATTTTTATAAAGGGGAATTTGCGGCATCATTTGAAAATGTTAAAAATTATTTGAGAGATTATAGCAATGTATATTTTTATAAAGGATTATTTCCAGCTACAGCTAAGCATGTAAAAGGCAAAAAGTTTTCTTTTGCAAATTTTGATGTAGATACATATGAAAGCACCTTGGATTGTTTAAAATTTTTCTATAAAAGGATGAACAAAGGGGGAATAATTATGTCGCATGACTATATCACTATTCCTGGTGTTACTAAAGCTTTTGATGAATTCTTCAAAGATAAACCAGAACCAATTATTGAAATGTATGGTTCGCAATGTTTAGTTGTAAAATTATAATTTATTGCTTATGTAATATAAAATTAAAGAAAAGTTTTTTTATTCGGCTTTCTTTTAACAAATTTAATAAATTTGTGAGTTTTAGATTGTTAATGTCTTATATTTTAATTCTATCGCATACTTCGGACATTTAGATACCTTTAAATATTATAAAAAAATGAGATTAATTATGATATTAGAGATATTAGCATTTTTGGGGATAGCAATTTCCTTTGCACTTGCAGAACTTTATTCTTCTAAGGAACAATGGGGCAAGATGGATAAATATTATAAATTAGCATCCACAAAGGGCAGACTGCTTTTTGGCTTCGGATGGGGTGCACTTTGTTTTATTATTTTATCTTTCATTGACAGGCAAATAATTGTTATAGGCGCTATAGGTCTTTTTATTCTTACTGCTTGGTTATATAGAGATAAACTAAAAAGTCTATGGAAAGTAGCGTTACTACTGGGAATATTTCTTATGGTATTCGATTGGGTGTTTGAAAATATCGGGGCAAACCTAAATTTCTGGTACAGTTACATTTCTGTATTTTTTGTAAGAGCTGTTCCTATTGAGATAATGATAACTTGTTTACTTGGTGGATTTAGTTATGCTCTGTTTTTACCTAAAAAGTGGAATTGGAAATATGCGTTATTAATATCTTTGGTCTTTGGATTTGGCGGTGTGTTGGGCGAAAACACACTACGTTCAACTCTTCCAACTCCATTTATGTCATATTCTGGGGGATGGACTCCATTTCATGCATTTGTGGCTTACTTTTCAGTTTGGTTCCTTATAAATCTTGTATGGTACTTTGTGCTTAACAGAGAAAAGAAGAAAAGGTAATTTGCTGGTTTCTATTGTTATTATCTTATAACATAACCCATGGTACATCATTAGCATTTATTCCTTAAGCAATTAATTTAAATCAAAACTAACTTGTATTTTGTATGGCCAGACAAGCTATTATCAGAAAGAAAATTTTAGAGCAACATAATAAAGGATCCAGACTAAGAGATTTTATTCTTGGATGGCAAGATGGATTAGTTAATGTTCTCGGTGTAATTCTTGGTGTGGTAGCTGCAGCGCAAACTGTTAATGTTGTTTTGATTGCAGCTGTTGCCGCAGCAATGGCAGAATCAATATCAATGGCGGCAGTTGCTTATACTTCATTCAAAGCAGAATATGATTTTTACAAATCTGAAGAAAATAGAGAAAAACGTGAAATAAAAGAAGTGCCTCAAACTGAACGATCTGAGATAAGACAAATTTACAGGAAGTTCGGATTCAAGGGAGCATTATTAGAAAAAATTGTTAAGCATATAACTTCGGACAAAAAACGTTGGCTTGAAGTAATGATGTCACAAGAACTAAAATTAGCTCAGCCTCATACAACTCCAATTAGCATAGCTGCTGTTGTAGGTTTCTCAGCATTAATTGGTTCATTCATCCCAGTGATTCCATTTTTAATATTCCCAATGGGAACAGCAACTTGGGTAGCATTGATATTATCAACATGTGTACTTTTTGGAATTGGTATTTACAAAGCAAAAACAACTGTTGGCAATCCAATAAAGAGTGGTATTGAAATGATGATAATTGGAATGGCTGCTGCAATTGCTGGTTATTTAGTTGGTACACTTCTTGGTGCAGCGATATAAGAAGATATTAATAAATTTTATAAAGGGTATCTGACTCCACTTCTCTACTAAATTATTTGTTTGGTGCTCAATATGGTCAGAATAATAACACATGAAATTGCAGATTTAATTTATGATATGCGTGAAGATAGTGTGAAGAATACTATCCGACAAGTTCGCAATGTTTATGGTGTAGCTGCTTCTGAATGTGTTATTAAAAGTTATAGACGCGCTCCTTTTGAAGAAGTAATAAAATTAGATAAAGCAAAAAGAGAAAGACCTGAAATAAAGGAAAGCAGACGAAGACATCGAGAAACATATATGACGGTACCTGAGCATAGGATACACAGAAAAAATTATGAGAATGAACGTGCAAAAAAACCTGAAAATAGAGAAAGACGATTAGTTTATGGAAATTCAGGTTTTGTTGGAATACAAATATTGCATGAAACTAGGGCTTCTATGGACAAAAATGAACTTTCGCATCAAGTCTCGGAAATGACTGGCGTTAATGTGTCCCCAAGTATACTTGAAAAACGTATTATGGAGATTCATAATAAATTTCCAAAGAAAAATAGCCCTGTGATCATTAAAGGAGATGTATACAAACCAAATAATAATTCTCCGTATCGCTTTGCTTTCTATAACTTAGATCCTTTAGACAGATTAATTTAGAACCAATTAGGTAAACTTGGATCTTTATTCTCAGATTTTGTTGAAGAATCTGTTTGCGAGCCATAATATCTTTGAGCAGGCTTCTCTTTCCCCATCATCATGTATCCTTTTCCCCAATGTTTCTGTGTTTTTCTTTTTAAAATCCAAATTGTAAATAAAACTCCTGCAGAAAATCCAATCACTCCAGTTATTATCTCAATCATCAACATAAATTAATAATTCATCAAATAAAAAGTTTGACTTATTCATAAAAATTTAATAGTTAACTTTATAAATATGAAAACGAATTTTAACTATACTTTAATGTAATCCGAAGAGTTCAGATATCACGACTATCTGAATGATTTTTCATAGTCATAACGTCATGTGTTGAGTAGTGCTAATGCACTTCAATGAAGACACACATCCAATATGACATCTGCCTTTGCCGGTGCATTGCGCGCTGGCTTGAGAGAAAGGCGAGGAATGCTTGGATAATGTTCAAGCACGATGTAGGAACGTGCATAAAGCCTATTTTATTCAGGTTTTAGTCAAACAAAAAGTTTGATAGTAGTGAAACTTGATTGTACAATGTTTGCGATCTTTAACTCCAGTTGATCCTACTGGAGAACACTGCTATCGGAATCCGTGAAAACCATGCAAGTCAGCTGGCTAAGTGTAGTCAGCGGCGTACGGCTCAGTAACACGTAGACAATCTGCCCTCAAAACTGGGATAACAGCGGGAAACTGCTGCTAATATCAGATAAGTGTTAGATACTGGAACGTTCTAACACTCAAAGGGATCAAGCTTTCTCTTGATTTACGTTTGAGGATGAGTCTGCGGCTGATCAGGTTGTTGGCGAGGTAACGGCTCACCAAGCCTTATACCAGTAGGGGTCATGAGAGTGAGGGCCCCGAGAAGGACACTGAGACAAGGGTCCTAGCCCTACGGGGTGCAGCAGGTGCGGAAACTCTGCAATGTCCGTAAGGATGACAGGGGGATTCCGAGTGCTAGTACAATGTACTGGCTTTTGCCAAGTCTAAATAGCTTGGCGAATAAGAGGTGGGCAAGACCGGTGGCAGCAGCCGCGGTAATACCGGCGCCTCAAGTGGTGTTCGCTTTTATTGGGCCTAAAGCGCTCGTAGCCGGCTCTGTAAGTTTCTGGTGAAATCCTTGCGTATAACGTAAGGGCGTGCCAGGGGTACTGCAAAGCTAGGGACTGGGAGAAGATAGAAGTATTACTTGGGTAAGGGTAAAATCTTATAATCCAAGTAGGACTACCTGTAGCGAAGGCGTCTATCTAGAACAGGTCCGACGGTGAGGGGCGAAAGCTGAGGGATCAAACGGGATTAGATACCCCGGTAGTCTCAGCTGTAAACACTGCGAGTTAGGTATTGCATCTCGTTCGTCGATATGCAGTGCCGAAGCGAAGGCATTAAACTCGCCGCCTGGGGAGTACGGTCGCAAGGCTGAAACTTAAAGGAATAGGCGGGGGAGCACAACAAGGGATGAAGCGTGCGGTTTAATTGGATTCGACGCCGGGAATCTCACCGGGACCGACAGCATTATGAAGGTCAGTCTGAAGGGCTTACCAGAAGCGCTGAGAGGTGGTGCATGGCTGCCGTCAGCTCGTGTCGTGAGATGTCCTGTTAAGTCAGGCAACGAGCGAGACCCTCACTGCTACTTGCTATTTCTTATCTTCGGATTAGAAAGCACAATAGCGGGACCGCGCCTGTAAAGGCGAGGAAGGTGAGGGCGACGTCAAGTCAGTATGCCCCGAATGTCTCGGGCTACACGCGCGCTGCAATGCGTAAGGCAATGAGATGCAACACCGAAAGGTGAAGCCAATCCCATAAACTTACGCTCAGTTCAGATCGAGGGTTGCAACTCACCCTCGTGAGGCCGGAATCCCTAGTAACCGTGTTTCATCATGGCACGGTGAATATGTCCCTGCTCCTTGCACTCACCGCCCGTCATACCATTCGAGTTGGGTGGAAGTGAGATCCTTTCTTTTAGAGAGTCTCGAACTTTCATTCAGCGAGAGGGGTAAAGTCGTCACAAGGTAGCCGTAGGGGAACCTGCGGCTGGATCACCTCCTTTTTTATAATTAATGAGTGTAAAACGCATTAGTACAATCAGGCACTTGTACTGCACGTTCCTACTTCGTTCTTTCTTTTTTTTGAAAGAACTTAGCGTGAGCTACAAACAAAATTTTAAATAGTATAAACTATTTTTAATTAATATGAACATAATAAAAGAATTCAAAGAATTTCTGAAAGAATACAAAGTGATGGGTCTTGCGATTGCATTCATAATGGGTATTGCCATCACCACTTTAGTTCAGTCTTTAGTATATGACATAATTATGCCTGTGCTTAATCCAATACTTTCCGTTGCAGGTGAAGATTGGAAAACTGCAGTTTTTACTATAGGCCCAATAAGTTTGAAGTGGGGTTCATTCCTGAGTAATTTAATTAATTTTGTGATAATTGCGTTTGTAATCTTCTTGATTGCAAAAATTTTAATGCGTGAAGAAAAAGTTTCAAAGAAATAATTAATTCTAAATATAAACTTTTATAAATGCTAAATTAGAAGTTGTAGTTTAAGGGCCCGTGGCGAAACGGTATCGCGTCCGCCTTGCACGCGGGAGGCTCCGGGTTCAAATCCCGGCGGGTCCATTCTTATTATGTATATCCCCACGTCTGCAATCTATCTCCGTCGCTCTTCCAGCGCTCGCCTATATCTGTTCTGTAAAACATATTTGGAATCATAATATTCTCAATCCTTTTATAAACAATATCTCTTGCATCACTCATAGTATCCGCATTGCCCGTGACCACTAATGCATAACCAGAATTTCCGGCTAATCTCCATTCATCATCAACAATTTTTATATCACATGAGTGGATGCCCTCAAAAATTGGTTTTTTAAATATGACCATTGCATCTTCTGAATAACGCTTGAATGCTGCTGGATCATTAAAAGGAAATGGAGGCACAGCAATAACAACACCTACTTGAAAACCATTTTTTGTTTTTAAACTATAATTAATACCATGTGAAATTGCGTCCATAAATTCACCCATTGGACTTTGGATTCCGTCCATTTGTATATTTATTGTGGGATATCCAAATCTTGAAGTAAACTCCAGCGGGAAAACTCCTTTCTTATTTGCAATACAATTAACATCGATATAACCAACATAACCTGACTGCACAAGTTTTTCTTTCATTTTCTCCAAAGTTGCTTCAAAAAGTTTGTTTGGTTTAGACCAGTACATCGAAGTACCCATCTCTCCTGTAGAAGGTCCAACTTCACCTGGGAACATTTTCTTATGTTCAAAGTTTATATTTATCGGATAAATGAAATCTTTCCCATTAAAGAAAGCGCCTATAGCGACTTCCACACCAGAAGCAAACTTTTGTAATTGAAACATTTTTATTTTCTTTGACCAATTTTTCTTGTAAAGCCCAAGCATATGTATCATATCAGCGCCATCATCTTCTTTCCCTACATAAAGAAGCTCTTTTTCATTTTGTGCAGCACCGCTTGGCTTAAGCACATATCTATCAGAATTTTTAAGAACAAAATCTATTGCTTCATCAAAATTTGTAAAATCCCAAGACGACAGAACATCCATTTTAACTTCAGCCATTTCTTTCTGCCCAAATTCTCGTTTATCCTCCAAATTATCAGTATAAACACTTCCACCAACTACGGCTTTTCCTTCTTTTCTTAGCGCATCTGCTTCCTTACCAAAACCTATATCATCAAAAATAATTACATCAGCCCAATCTTTGTATGCTTTCCAATCATCAATTTTTTCGAACATTCCATCTCCTATGTCTTTTTGTGTTGGATCTTCTATGTAAAATTTTACTTCATTTCCTTCTTTTTTTATTTTCCGAGCAAGATCAACTGCTAACGCTTCAAAAGAAACAAAAAGAAATTTTTTTGTATTACTCTGGCCATTGTCATTTTTATTATTCATATTTTTAAATGTATATTAATAAAAAATACAGTTCATACTTAAATTAATTTCTATTTTAGAAATAGAAATCTAAAAAAGTTATTTATAAAAAATTTTGTTTGAAATAATAATTTTATATTTATACAAACAACAACATTTATAAAGACAAAATTTTTTTCTTATCCTACTAAGGCTGATAAAATGGAAATACAATAGTGCTTCAAGCACCATTTCTCGTGATTTAGCCTTATTTTTCTCTATGCGCTTCCTGAATCAGCATGATCTGGAAGTAAGAGACATCCGCTAAACATCACAACATCATGTTTATGATGTCATGCACAGGATTGAGGATTAATTACATAGGCACTACGCTGTTAGGTGGACGGCTTGGCTCAGTAAAGCGATGAAGGGCGCGGCAAGCTGCGATAAGCTCCGGGGATTCGCACGCAGGATTAGATCCGGAGATGCCCGAATGAGACTTCTCGACTATCAGTAATGGTAGTCAATCGCTTCGCGATTGTTAACGCGGTGAATTGAAACATCTTAGTAACCGCAGGAAAAGAAATCAACAGAGATGTCGTTAGTACTGGCGAAAGAAAGCGACATAGAGCAAACTGAATCTGCTGATGTAAATCAGTAGAGATGTGGTGTTATTGGAGCCACGTATACAATCTTTGATGTGAAGAAAAAGTTATCTGGAAAGATGCGCCAAAGAGGGTGATAGCCCCGTATTTGTAAGCAAATGAGATTGTGTGGTTTCCAGAGTACTGGGGGTTGAGATTCCTCCAGGAAATCGGGAGTCAGCGACTTCCAACTCTAAATATTATCTGAGACCGATAGTGAAGTAGTACCGCGAGGGAAAACTGAAAAGGATCCTGAGAAGGATGCGAAAAGAACCCGAAATCTAACAGTTAAGGTATGCTGCGGCGTAGAAGGCAATTATTCTAGCAAATTTGGTGTAAACCAATAGTAGCGTGAGAAATTGATCCAGTGTTGCAGCGTTCCTGTAGGATAAAGCGGCAGGGAGTTTATTGTAGTGGCGAGGCTAACTGTAGAAAAGCAGGAAGCCGGAGCGAAAGCAACAAGCGCGCAAGTGATGAGGCGCGACCTATGAAAGTGGGTGTAGTCACTGCAATCAGACCCGAAGCCGGGTGATCTAGGCCTGGGTAGGATGAAGTGGGGATCTTTATTCCCATGGAGGTCCGTAGGGGTACTACCTTTCAAAGTGTTCCTTTGACCTGGGTCTAGGGGTAAAAGGCCAATCGTACCCGGAGATATCTGGTTCCTCCTAAAATGAACCTTAGTTCAGCCGTGTCTGAGTTTGCTGTTAAGGTAGAGCACTGATTGTTTACGCAGGCATCGAGAGATGTCGGTAAACTGTCAAACTCCGAATGTTTCAGCGACGTAGAAGACATGAGTGGGAGCGCTGGGGTAAGCTCAGTGTTCAAAAGCGGAACAACGCAGACCGAAGTTAAGGCCCCAAAATACTGATTAAGTGAAATTCGAACCTTGTCATAATCCATAAACAGTCGGGAGGTAGGCTCAGAAGCAGCCACCCTTTAAAAAGTGTGTAACAACTTACCGATCTAGGGTTATGGCGGGGAAAATGGACGGGTCTAAATCAGTTGCCGATACTTCGGAGCACTTTTCATATGAAGAGTGATCTGGTAAGGAGGCGTGATGCGTGGGTAGAAGTTCGTTCGAAAGAACGAGTGGACCGCGCAATATTGAGAATCCTGCCGGTAGTAGTAGCCTAGATGGGTGAGAATCCCATCCTCCTTAAGGGCCAGGGTTCCTCGGCAATGCTTCGTCATCCGAGGGTCAGCCGATCCTAACTGTTATCGCAATCCGCATAACGGGAAAGGGAAACAGGTTAATATTCCTGTGCCACTTGAATACGAGCAGTAATGCATGCCAGTTTGAAGACACTTCGGGCTAGGTGAAGTACAACCGTCGTTGTATTTAACAAAAATAAAACCGGGGAGTTCTATAACGGAGAGATCCGGTTTAAAATTGGAACAGCCTGCGTTTGCGGGTTTCATTAAAGCCTGGAGTCAGTGAAAATTTGACTGGAAGGATTTCAAGTGTTCGTACCGAGAACCGGGACAGGTGTCTCGAGCTTAGAAGGCTAAGGAGTGTAAGGATAAAGTAGTCGAGGGAATTCGGAAAAATAGCTCCGTAACTTCGGGAGATGGAGTACCTGCGGCAGTGTTTCGAAAGAAGTGTTGTTGCAGGTTTCAGAAACCAAGGGAATTGGACTGTTTAACAAAAACATAGCTGATTGCTAGTCTTAAAAGATGAGTACAATCAGCGACGCCTGCCCAGTGCGGGTACCTGAAAACCCTTTTCAAGGGGTCTAATGGCCCGTAAACGGCGGAGGTAACTGTAACCTTCTTAAGCAAGCGCAATGCCTTGCCATTTAAATGATGGCTTTGCGAACGGCGTAACTAGATTCCTACTGTCCCCGACTACTACCTTATGAACACACCCTTCTGGTGCAAAGGCCAGAGGCTTCCATTGGGACGAAAAGACCCCGAGAGCTTTACTGCAACTAGCATTTGTTTTTTAGTTTCTGAATTATAGAGTAGGTAGGAGAGGTTTGATGGCTGAGCCGTTAGGTTCAGTCTACTCGAAAGTGTAACACTACCATCCAGAGTCTGAAAGACTTACTTTGGAATTATTTCAGAGGACAGGTGCTGGCGGGCAGTTTGGCTGGGGCGGCACGCCGCCGATAAAGGATCAGCGGCGCCCAAAGGTCGGCTCAAGCGGTTCAGAAATCCGCTGTAGAGAGTAAGGGCAAAAGCCGGCTTGACTGAGTTTCGAAAAGTAAGAAACGCAGATACGAAAGTAGGGCCTAATGAACCACTGTGTCTCTCTCGTTGAGAGCCAGTGATGACAGAAAAGTTACCTCGGGGGTAACAGAGTTGTCGCGAACGAGAGCTCATATCGACTTCGCGGCTTGCTACATCGACGTCGGCTCCTCCCATCCTGGCTGTGCAGCAGCAGCCAAGGGTACGGGTGTCCACCGGTTAAAGGGGGTCGTGAGCTGGGTTCAGTACGCTGCGAGGCAGTACGGTTTTTATCTAGTGGAAGTGCAGAGTGACTGAGTGGAAGTTTCCATTAGTACGAGAGGAACATGGAAACGGCGCCTCTAGTCAACCAGTTGTCCGACAGGGCATAAGCTGGGCAGCCACGCGCTGAGGAATAAGAGCTGAATGCATCTAAGCTCGAAGTCCACCGTGAAAAAAGTCACTTATAGTGTTGCAGTAGAAGACTGCGTTGATAGGATCAGGACGTAATCTAGTAATAGGCAATCCGTGATTACTAATCACACTAGCCTATCTTTTAATCCTCAATCTTGTGCATGATGTCATATTAATTCATTTGACAAAAATTAGCGTGAGCTCTTTAGAAAAAGTATTAAACAGTATTTTTCTTGGATTAGTCATGATATGCCTTGGGATAGAATCAACTGCGCACACATTCGGAGCAGGACTAGTAGATTCAAATGGAAAAATAATTTCTAATGTCAAAGATATGTATAGGCCTCCTGCTGGTTGGGGGATTGACCCTTCAAAAGCTAAACAGCATCACATTGATGTTGCAGATAAAATTATTTCTGAAGCATTGGTTGAAAAACCAGATATGATTGCTTATGCTGCTGGACCTGGATTACCACCTTGTCTAAAAATTGGCAGAGACAAAGCAGTTGAGTACGCAAAAAAATTTAATATTCCAATTGTTCCTGTTAATCATTGTATTGCACATTTAGAAATCGGGAAACTTCTTGCTAATTTTAAGGACCCAGTTATGTTATATGTTTCTGGTGGAAACACACAGGTAATCGCGTTTGAAGCAGGACGTTATCGCGTATTTGGAGAAACTGAAGATATTGGTGTTGGAAATCTTCTTGATGCATTCGGCCGTGCAGCAAAGATTGATTTTCCTGCTGGGCCAAAAATAGAAGAACTTGCAAAAAAAGGAAAATATATTGAACTTCCTTATTCAGTCAAGGGGATGGATGTTACTTTTTCTGGAATAAAAACAAAACTTGAAAAAATGATTGATAAATATCCAATTGAAGATCTTTGTTATTCATTGCAGGAAACTTGTTTTGCAATGTTAGTTGAAGTAACTGAGCGTGCAATGGCTCATTGCCAGAAGAATGAATTAATTTTAACTGGTGGAGTTGCTGCGAACAAGCGTCTTGCTGAGATGTGTGCAATTATGTGTAAAGAAAGAGATGGTAAATTCTTTCAGGTTCCAATACAATATGCTGGTGATCAAGGTGCAATGATTGCCTGGAACGGAATACTAGCAAAAGATTCTGCGACAAAAGATTATTCGAACTCAGAAATAAATTCAAACTGGAGAACGGACGAAGTTGATATTTCATGGAAATCTTAAAGAAAAATGAAATCAAAAAAGCAGTTGCTATTCTGAAATCTAGTGGAATTATAGTTTATCCTACAGAAACTTCTTACGGAATCGGTTGCGATTATACAAATAAGAGAGCTATCAAAAGAATTTACAAAATTAAAGGACGACCAAAAGGAAAGCCATTCATAACTCTTGTTGATAGCGTAAAGATGGCTAAACGATATGGGATAATCAATAAAATTGCTATCAAACTTATAAAAAAATTCATGCCTGGTCCATTAACTCTTATTGTCAAAGGGAAAAAATCTGGTGAATTCACATTCAGGATTTCTTCAAACAAGATTGCGAATGAACTAGTAAAAGGCTTGAAAAAACCTATTGTTTCTACAAGCGCAAACATTCATGGAAAAAAACCGATTTATAATTCAAAGGAAGCAATAAAACAATTCAATAATAAAGTTGATGCAGTAATTGATGCTGGAACATTAAAAATGTGCAAACCTTCAACTATTGTAAAAGTTTATGATAAACAAATAAAAATTATCAGAGAAAGCGCTATAACTAAGAAAAAAATCATTAATGTTCTCTAATAATCCTAGACTTTTTTAAGTTCCTGTACCATCCTAGTGTACATCCAGATTCCTGTTACAGCCATTGCTGCAAATGCAACAATTATTGGTACTGATCTGAAGAGCTCTTGTTTTCTTTCAGGCGTAAATGGGGGCGGTTCAATTATCTCTGGTACAGGTGGTTTTTCTACAGGTGCTATAGGCGTCGCAGGTTTTATGGTTGGTTCAGCAATTGCTGAGAATGTTATGTACGCTTCATCAAAATATATTTTTTCAAGAAGTATAGATAAATCATCATAACCATTTCTGTTTACATCAACATTCTTTGTCTCGTTCACATAAACTGTAACATTAAATGGGGTTGAATTAAGTTCAAGCGTAACTGAATCTGAACTTATCGAAATTATTTTTGCTGAGTGCGATTCTCCTAAAACTGTAAAAGAGACGCTATCTTCAGTAAGCAATGTTCTAGTTTGTGGTTTTGAAAGATTGAGTATGTATACATCTGATTCAGTTCCACCACCTCCGCCACCACCACTAGGAATAATATCATAAGAAACATCTACTTGAATGACATATTCATTGTTATATGGATAAGAATCATTAGTCGAATTAACAATTAATTTTAATGTATGAGTACCTATTACAGGTCTCCACATATATTCAACATCTGTATGAGAGTTAGCTGCAAGAAATCCTATGCTTACATTTGTTAGATTGATTTGTCGCCCATTGGGCTGTATGTCATACATAGCGGCCCATACATCTGTCGCATCAACCACACCAAGATTGTATATACGAGTGCTGATATTTTCATTTTCACCGTAAACACCAGACGGAGGAATAATTATGCCGCGGATATCCGGTGCATAAGCAAATACTGTAGTCGATACAGTTTTAATATTATCAGCTGTATTTACTTCGCCTGGTAAAGGTCTAGCATATACTGTGATAGTATAAGGCCCACTTGTTAGAGGTGTCCAGTTAAATATAACATATTGTACATCCTCTTGTTCAATCTCAACAGTTTTATTAGCAATTGCGACTCCATCGATTATAAGATCAACAATGATTGTTTCTTTTTCTGTGCCCCCATTGAAAAACATTGTAGAAATATTAGATTCGTTCCAAGTGATAAACTGGTCTGGATATTCAAACGATATTGCGCTAATATTATGAGTGCTTCTTAATAAAAATGCTGGTTGCATTAAGTCTGTGATATAATTTCCATCATCGTCAGTAGCAGTTATATTTAATGAAACATTATTCGCTGATGAAGTAATGTTTGCTTTCCATCTTCCATCAACATAGGTTAGATTTGCCTGTTGCCATAGTTCATTATCTTCTCGGAAGGACAAATTTACGGTGAATGGACTGCCCCAATCAGACATGTTGAAATCAACTGTTACTGTAGCACCTGGCTCAACAATTTCACGCTCTTTACCGTTTACAAATAATTTTAAAGGATCTTTTGAATCAAACATAGGTGGAGCACCATCAGATTTAGAGGTATTAAACTCTGAAAAGATTTGTGCCATAACAAGTTGTCCGTCATGCCAATAACTGCGATTAACTTTAAGAAAATGCCATCCTGGCACAATTGGTGCATCAATACCACTGGATCCTTGAGGTATGGATTGATTGTAAACAATTCCCGCCGCATTATACAATTCAAATTTAAATGAACCATGACCCCCCATATTGTTTTGTGTAATAAAAAAGAAGAAATGGTAGTCTGAAGAATATAATCTGAAGGTACTATCTGTGCTATACATTTTTCCAGCCCACATCTGCGGCTCAGTACCAAGCTTTATTACTGTATCATTAATTTGTGTTATGTCTCTATAAAAAATGTAATCCATTATTATTGTTTTATTGTTTATTATTCTGAATATCGGCGCATCATATCCTGACATTGTAACTTTTGGCATGATCATAAAACTTGGGAAAGGCATTGGTGAATACCATGCGTCTTCTATTGCAGAGCTGGAGGTAAGTGTTTTGCCATCTGTACCTTTGCTTATGCATGACCAATAAGCTCCACCTGATAATATGCATTCCCAATGCTGTAACGTTACTGATGATGTTGGGAAATCATAAAAATAAACTATATGTTTCATATCCGGACTATTTGTTAAGTTTGTATCTGCATGAATTCCAGAGTCTGAAGTTCCTATTGTTCGATACATTAATTGGGAATATTGTCCTTGTGGCCGTAATTGTGTTATCCAACTAACATTGTAATCAGTTACATTTGAAATCATTACGTGCCCTACTAAAGTGGATATCATAAACCAAATACTGCTTACTTTTGACTTAAAGAACATGGTATCATGCATCTTGTATCCTGTTAAAGTATTATTTAATTGATCTTTTGGTTCTGGTTTCAATATATTAGTTGCTTCAGATTTGTTTATGGCCATATTAACTATTCCAGACAACGAAAAGTTCTCTCTCATCACAATTGATATTAATGGATAGTCAAATGCTCCGTAGCCAATGAATATTGTTCTCATATCATAATCACCTAGCGTATCAACGAAAAATGTTGCACTTGTACCAGGATAAGTATCCCCAACGCACCAATCAGCAGTTCTGCTGCAAATCATTACTACCCATGGATTTTCTGAAAAGGTAGCACGAACTACAATAGATTTGACAAATCCAAATGGGATGTGCAACCGTCCTGATGGTGAATTAAAATTAAGTTCCCCTCCATGAAGTCCAAAAGATGTGTTGCTAGTATTAACAGTAAAGTTTACTTCAAGCGCAATCTCTTGACCTGGCGCTAAAGAAAGATTAGTTGCATTGAATGTGATTACAACATTTGACGTAGACGTCTTGGTATATGAAAAATTGTATTCAACTGTATAATTGACCATATTTTTTATTATGAGTACTTGTGTTGTATTCCACAAGCCCTCGCTTAAATTAACTAAACCGAGACTTAAACTTCCTGGTGTAATAATTGCAGAAGTAATTGTTGCATTTAACACATTTAATTTTCCGGCGCCTCGATCCCAACTGAAGATTGGCCAACCGTCTGTATTTGCTGTATTCATAAATGCTGATTTAATTATATCAGGCGTCCAATTCTGATGCGCTTGTAATAACAGGGCAGCAGCACCAGCTACGTGCGGCGTTGCCATTGAAGTGCCTGACAATTTCTGATAACGTGAATTACCGCAATCTTCTCCGCCCAAGAATATTCCATTCGAAGCATTTGCAGCGCATATATGATCGCCCGGTGCAATAATGTCTGGTTTAATTCTAAGATCTGTAGTCGGGCCTCTTGAACTGAAAACAGCCATACCTCCTGTTTTAGTTCCTGCCCCGACTGTTATAGCTTTCTTTGAGTCACCAGGTACGCCAATTGAATAATAACTAGGGCCCATATTGCCTGCTGCCTGGGCAACTACAACCCCCCTATCAACAGCAGCATCAAGCGCCAGAGCCATTGGGTCAGTGCCATCCCCATTATCATTTGCACCAAGCGACATGCTTATGACATCAGCCCTATCCGAATAATTACCGTCGCCATTTGGATCAGTAGCCCATTCAATACCTTCAATTATATCAGAATAATAACCAGAACCAGAGGAATCAAGAACTTTAGCGCCCCATAGCTTTGCGCCTGGTGCAACTCCTTTGAACTTGCCACCAGATGCATTTCCTGTACCTGCTGCTGTCGATGCGCAATGCGTGCCATGGCCATTATCATCCTTTGGAACCTGATTTGTTGAAATAAAATTCTTGAACCTTACAACCTTTGGGTCATTAGTTGAGGAATTATCGTCCAAATCATTCAAATCTGGGTGGTTGACATCGATCCCAGTATCAATAATAACTATCTCTATGCCTGATCCATTAACTGAACCACCTAAAAAATCTGTCATATTCCAAACATCATTTGCATCTATCATAGGTATACTGTCATTAATTAAAATATGAACTTCCTTGTCTGACCATACATTTTTAACAGCAGGCATTTCCTTTAATTCTGCCAGTTTTTCAAGAGGGACCTCAGCAGATATAGCATTTATTAATTTTAAATCGCCAGTTACAGCTATGTCACTAATAGCTGAAGTAACTTCTTCTTTTGCTAAAGCAAACGCTTGGCGTTCTACTTGGATATCGCTAACTTGTATAGAATCTTCAGAAAGGATTCTTTTTGCATGTGAAGCAAACGTATCAACATTAAGAGATATTATAACTCGTGCTGTTTGATTTGTAGTATAAGACAAAATCATTGGCTCTGTAGTTGAAAAACCATTACTAATAAGGATTGTTTCATTCTCTTTTGAAATCAGCATTTTTGGAGTTATATTAGTTGTAACATTTGCAATCATAATACCTTCATAATTTGGTTGTAAAACTTCTGAAGAAAGAGGCTCTACAGGATTTTCTGGGGAAATAATTTCTTCATTTATGATTAATTCGTTTTCTATATATGCTGGCTTTTTTTCTTTTGTAAAAAAACCTGTTATTGAATCTTCGATATTGTTTGAAAGACCTTGTACGCCTATAGTTGAGAATATGACTAACAATAAGCTAAGTATTATTATTGGTAAAAAAAACATTTGTATTTGTAACATTCTCATTAGATACCTCTACACATCTATTAGACTCGATTTAGATTTATAAATAGTTCTAATAAACTATCAGTATTGATTATGATCCTAAACTCTTTTAAGTTCCTGCACCATCCTAATATACATCCAGATTCCTGTTACAGCCATTGCTGCAAATGCAACAATTATTGGTACTGATCTGAAGAGCTCTTCTTTTCTTTCAGGCGTAAATGGTGGTGGTTCAATTATCTCTGGTACAGGTGGTTTTTCTACAGGTGCCACAGGCGTCGCAGGTTTTATGATTGGTTCAGCAATTGCTGAGAAGGTTATGTACGCTTTGCCAATATATATTTTTTCAAGGAATATCGATAAATCATCATAACCATTTCTGTTTACATCAACATTCTTTGTCTCGTTCACATAAATCGTGACATTGAACGGGGTTGAATTAAGTTCAAGCGTAACTGAATCTGAACTTATCGAAATTATTTTTGCTGAGTGCGATTCTCCTGAGATTGTAAAGGAAACTTTATCCTTAACAATTAAAGTTCTGTTTTGTGGTTGCGAGATGTCCATTATATAGTTTTGTCCGCTCGGAGCCATGCCGCCTCCGATACCGCCACTTTCGCTGGCAGGTGTATCAGTAAATATTCCGAATCCTGAAAGAAGATTTATGTTTGCCCAGACATATCCCCCAATAACATTTACTCCGCCACTTGGTTTTTCCCACACCCTCGTACTAAATGATTTTATATAAAGAGAATCCGCTATGAAGTTACCTGATTCCAATTGTTTGTCGTTATAATAAATCTTAAGTGTGGCTGAATCAATGTTGATATCAGGTTTTGAAGTTATATTAATCCAGGTTCCAAGTGCAACTGCGTTATATCCAGATATCTCAGTTGGTATTTTATTATATGAAGTCACATTTATTGTGCCGTTATATTCATGTGGACCATTTGTTAGGTTAATTTCAAAAATATAATCTTTTCCTCCGATTGTTATATCAGCATTAGCTGGTATATCAATATGATTTGAGTAGTAACCAATCTGAGTATTGTCAACATATGTTCCTTTAACAATAATATTACAATTACGTCTTTCCCAATTATATAATCCATCTGCATTTAAAGCAAATTCTCCGCCTATCGAGACATTATTATTGCTACAGCTCGAAACATTGTTAACAAACCAGCTTAGGTCGCTATCACTACCATTTATACCATCCAAAACATTACCTATGAATTTGCCATTGTACAATTTTGAAAATGAGGATATAGATTCTAAACCAACAAGATTGTCTGAAAGAATATTGTTAAAGAACCTGTTATTGTATGAGATATATTCATAAATTCCATAATAGTTACCTGTGCTTTCTGAATTTGAAATGTTTGTGTTGTTAGTTCTTATCAGTATGATCCCATTATTCTTAAGTGTATTAGACCCCCTTACGTTTACGTTGTCTATAACAGCATTGTTGATGTTTTGAAGAATTAATTCAGACAAGGTCTCATTTATTGCTTGTGTGGTATTCTCTAAATAAATTATTGGCCTGTTTCCTGAACCATTGTTATTTAAGATTATGTTATTGGCGCTTTCAAATATGAACATATCGAAATTTTTATTCTCTTGTAAGATATTATTCAAAATTCTATTTGAATCGCTCCAAATAATATTAAGACCAATCAAATTATTTGAACTGTTAACGTTTGAGATATTTGTGTTATTGGTATAAACTAATAGGATACCGTTGTTGTGCAACGTGTCTGAACCTCTTACTTTAATATTTTCAATTATAGAATTTGTTATGCCGCATAATATAAGTTCAGACATTTCAGCTGGACCAATAAGGCTAACTGTTGAATTATAGAAACGTATCTGTCTGTTTCCTGAGCCAGTATTATTTTTTATATTATTGTTGCAAGAGTACGGGAATAAATCATATTCTTCATTTTCCTTAAGGATATTATTAAAAATGGAGTTTCCGATTGAGCCAAGGTTTATTTCTATACCATCTACATTATTTGAAACATTGTTCAAGTTTATGCTATTGTTGTTTGAGTTCTCAAGATAAATCCCTTTGATGCTTCCTGTAAATGTATCGCTAACAATGCTGTTATTGCTGGAGTTTATTATGTGTAATCCAATGTAATTTTCTGAGCTTCGTGAATTCGAAATATTTATTCCATCTGTAAACAACACAATTATTCCATTGTTTTTTAGGGAATCAGATCCTTTAACTGTAACATTTTTTAAATTAGAATTATCAGCATTACAAAATATCAATTCAGAAATATTAGCGACATTGTCAATACTAACAGAAGTATTATAATAGTAAATATTTCTATCACCAGAGCCAGTATTATTCTTTATTGCATTGTTACACGCAGAAACATCGCTTGCTGCTATGTCAACATCATAATTTGAATTCTCTTTGATGATATTATTAGCAATTGAATTCAATTTTGAGTTATCAATTGAAATTCCTACTCTATTATAGGAGATATTGTTAATATTGATTAATTCGCTATCAGAAGAATCTAATTTTATTGCAACATAATCATTGTTATGTATACTGTTATTTATGACATTCACATTATCTAATCTATAATTATGTAACCCTATATTGTTATTATAGAATTCATTATCAGAGATGTCATAACGTGTAATGTTCCAAGCTAATCTTGTAAAGTGCCGTACCCAAGGCGGACAGTAGGATGGGAGATTACATCCCCAATAAGTGTATATATAAACATTTGAACTCCATCCATTTGTTCCATTCTCAACATCATCTGTCCAAACTGTTGTATTATTTATTATTAATTCGAAATTGTCTAGGTATACTCCTGGATGCGCGACAAATGGGTAAAAAACTGCGTCAAATGTGACATTTACAATACTTCCAGTGTAATTATTAAGAGAATATTCATGAGTTATCCATGTATCATTGCTACTTCCGCTTAATCTATCCAGTTCTGTATTATTTACTTTAAACGCAAACCAATCAAAATATACATTACCCCAATAAGAATCATAATACCAGGAGTAAATATCATACAGTACATCAAACTTGAATGAAGCATTTGCAGCACTTCTTAAGTCAATGGTTCTTGTTAGATTAGTTATTGTATCAGGTGTTTCTCTCGCATACCAGAAATGATTATCGGATTGACTAAATCCTGCTCCATTGTTTATATAAACAGCTTCTTCATTGTTTACAAACTTATTATTCTTGATTGATGCGCTGCTGTAATTTTCGTAATAGACCCCATAATTGTTTGATGTAAACATATTATCGAGTATATAAGAATTTTTTGAACCATCAATAAATATTCCTTTATTGAAATTCTCAAATGTACAATTTTTGATCACTACGCTTGTTGTATTTGTTGTATAAATTCCCCCCATGTCATCATTGAACGAACCAATTATTTTATGTCCTTGGCAATCTATAGTTATTCCATCGCTAGTCGGGATGACCATCACACTATGTTCAACCTTGAAACAGTTGCCACTTGCATAAATATCCTCTGTAAGATTGCAATTTTGTATAATAGTATTCCCACATGTGGCTACAAGATGTGATGTAACATATGGATCTTCGTTAAAACATCCACCAAGTACTACTCTAAACATTCTTTTTGGCGTTGTGCTTTCTTCGCCAGAAATGTTGTGTGCTGTTGCATCGATGTAATAATTTCCAGATTTTAGGTTTGTGAAGCTACCATTATATGATCTATTTGTTAAAACTATAACATTAAGGAGTCCGTCCTCATCGTAAAGTCTTACTGTTATCTTACTTGTATTAGAATAATCAGTTTCAATACTAAAATTTATATTATTTTTGTATAGCAATATTCCTCTTTCATCAGTCGGTTCAACAAATCTTACCTTATTATTTGCTTCAGTTACAGCATTAATAAGATCTACTCTTGGGTATACAAAATTTGACGGAGAATCATTTATTGGAACCCCTGTGTCCTTGAAGGTATTTTTTATGAAATATGTAGTTGGCATATGTCCTTTTGTCAAATTGTAATATTGTATAAGCAAAGCTGCTGCTCCTGCAGCATGCGGTGCTGAATATGATGTTCCTCCACCGCAATTTGTAAGAGGAATTCCTCCACTTATAGAAGTTGTACATATTTTGTTACCTGGAGTTAATAGATCAAGTATCGGGCCTCTGTCTGTAAAGTACGAAACCTGATCTGCGATGATACTGAAATTGTAGTATGCATAAAGTATGTATGTGGCTGCTGTTGGCCATTCTGATGGTTTCATATAAAGCCAGATTTCCATGTCATTTACGCCATCATGATTAAAATCGAAAAGATTCCACGAAACATTCTCACCACCGCCAAAAAAATATGTTTTATTGAACGCAGTGAAATTAGGGTCAGTTGACGTAACCTGGACTGTTGATGAATTTACAGTTCCATTAATACTTACAAGTGTTACTGTAAAATTCTGCCCAGTTAAACCATACGTGCCATTTCTTATCAAAAACGTTTGGCTGTTCCCAATAGGCATTGTCGCATTTCGCCAATCTTGGTAAAAATAACCAGATCCATCATCTACAGAACCGACTGAAGTTGCATTTGATATGCATGCTGGCCATGCTATACAATCTTTGTTTCCGCCATTTCCTGAGCCTATGAAAACAGATATGTTGTGTGCTACAGCATCATTTATCGCGCTTACATATACAGGTTCAGTGCCGTCACAGTTTACAGGTAAACACCCTGAGCCAAGACTAACGCTTATTGCTGAAGGGGTATAACCTGTTGCATTAGTTGCATTGTGAACGCACCATTCAATGCCAGCAGCCATATCTGTGATATATGCACCACCACTTGCATCAGCAACTTTTACCATCATCAGTTTTGCATCAGGAGCAACACCACGATAAGTTGTATCATTCGAAACAATTATTCCAGAAACAGCAGTCCCATGTCCATGATCATCCATTGGATCAGAATCATCATTGACAAAGTCATAACCGCCTACATATGCATGAGAAATAAATTCATTAGTATAATTTACACCAGTATCTGTTACGCAAATAGCCACATCTTTTCCTGTTATATTTGTGCCATTAACAGTTATGTTCCAAAGTTGGTTAGCTCTCATAAGTGGAACGCTCTCTTTAAGCAAAAGTGGAATTTTCATGTCAGGTGAAATCGTTCTAACATTTGGGTTTTCTGACAAAGCCCTAATTCCATCTTTAGTCAATTTAACTTTGTATGAATTTGAAGAAATGAAGCTATACTCTATGTCCAATCCATTTGAATTGAAAAGCGTTGAATTAGGCGCGAGTGTAACAATCACGTCTGAATATCCATCTTCTTTTATTTCGGAGGATATTTTGGCAATTTTTTCTTGGACACTCAGTATTTTTAGTTCATCTGTCGTATTTTGGACAAAGCTTTCATTTGGAATTTCGTAGATTGGTAAATTAGTCTTAATGCTTGAAATCTCAGCTTCAAGGTCTTGAATCTCATTCCTAATTGTAACATCATTGCTTTGGGCGCCCTTTGTCACGAACCCTGTTGTAAAGTCATATTCATCTCCACTAAAATTAAAGAAATTTGCTGGAGCAGGTCCAATATTTAAGAATACTATTAGTAATAGTCCGAGCACAATCACTGGTAAGATAAATAGCCGTATCTGTAACCTTCCCATCAAAGATCCCTAATACCTATTAGACTCGATTTAGATTTATAAATAGTTCTAATAAATAAAAAAAGAAGAAAAGGGTTTGTTTTTAGATTCTCTTTCTATATGTTAAATATGCTATAGCAACAACAACCAATGAGGATAACACTATCATTGACATTATTGGTACTAATTTTCCGCCTGATACTGATGGCATAATCAAATTTCCAGTAATCGATTCTGTTGGGGTATTTATTTGTGATTGAGTATTTGGTTGTGCAACATTAGATTCTGGTTGTACTAAGTTATTAAACGTCAAGGATGCTTTTCCGAGTTCAACATTATCTAATGTTATTGAAAGGTCGGCTATTCCATCACTATTCACATCAACATTCTTTGTTTCGCCCAAATTAATTGCTACAATGAATGGAGTTGAACTTATTTGGATGGTAACTGATGTTGAACTCAATGCTATGATCTTTGCTGCATGTGATTCTCCATTTATTGTGAATTTTGCTGTATCTCCAACAATCAGTGTCTGTTTTTCTAAATTCCTTAAATCCAATGTTACAGTAATTGGTAATGGTAAAGCTGGGCTACCACCTGAACCTGAAACTGAGTTTGCTACAATTTCAACAGTTCTAGTAACTTGTATAGCTACATTGCCATTTGCGTCTGTTACATCATAGGTAACTATGTATGGTCCAATTGAATTTGTATTAACTGAACTTGAATCAATTATTATGCTTGCAGTTATGTCACCGTCATAGTTATCCAAGGCGGTTGCTCCAAGCTCGACATAAGCATGTCCAACCACAATTGTTTGTGGATTGCTTCCAAGCAAAGTTATAACTGGAGGTGTTGTATCAACAACATCAACCGTTCTGGTAACTTGCGTAGCAGAGTTACCATTGGAGTCATCTACATCGTAAGTAATTGTGTATGAACCAACTGTGTTAATGTCAACTGGATTTACAATTACAATGCTTGAAGTTATATCTCCATCATAGATGTCTGAAGCAGTTGCCCCATCATCTGTATATGAACTACCAACTTCAATCGTAACTGGATCTGATCCTAATAATGAAATTACTGGAGGTGTTGTGTCTACAACATTAACATTGAATGTTACAGGTATTGCAGAATTTCCATTTGAATCAGTTGCTGTGCAAGTTACAAGTGTGTTACCTAATGCGAAAGTTGAACCTGAAACTGGTGCACAAGATGCTGTTCCAGGAACGTCTACTAAATCATTAGTTGCTGGATCTATGTAAGTAACAACAGCGCCTGATGCATCTGTTGCTTCCACACCAATGATGTCAGACATTGCATCGATTACTGGAGGTGTTGTGTCTACAACATTAACATTGAATGTTACAGGTATTGCAGAATTTCCATTTGAATCAGTTGCTGTGCAAGTTACAAGTGTGTTACCTAATGCGAAAGTTGAACCTGAAACTG